>Ga0156186_1093_pt1 | contig 10730 bp, 12 predicted proteins | sample RifCSPlowO2_12_FD_107839 | JGI IMG/M metagenome (GOLD analysis project Ga0156186, IMG submission 107839) | Candidatus Handelsmanbacteria bacterium RIFCSPLOWO2_12_FULL_64_10
TGATGATCATCTCTCAGAAGGGCATCCTGATCCGGCTGCCGATCCGGGACATCAAGGTGATCGGGCGGAACACGCAGGGGGTGCGGGTGATCAACTTAGACGGGGGGGACCGGGTGATCGACGTGGCGCGGGTGATCGCGTCGGAGGAGGAGAATGGGGGGAACGGGGGGAATGGGGAGGAGCAGTGACCCCTCTCACCCCCGGCCCCTCTCTCCCCCAGAGGGAGAGAGAGGGGAGAAAGGCAAGAAGCCCTGGACGATCAAAGTCCAGGGCTTCTTTGCAGGAGGGCGACTTGTCCACATATCCACAAACAGACCGACCATGCCCCTATATTTGGGGTTATCCACATGTTCACATGGCTATCAACAGGCGTGGATAACATTATAACACAAAATTTTACAGATATATAGGGGCGAAACATTCTCCGAATGCTTCGCCCCTACGGTATGACGGCGATCATTTTCCCGGCGGGGTCAGGGGGGGGAGGGTCACGGGCATGACCGGGCCGAACTCGGACACGGGGCGGTCGAACTTCTCAGGCTTTCCCAGGACCAGGACGGCGAGGCCCTCCGGGTGGATGTAGTTCTTAGCGACGCGCAGGACGTCGTCCTTCGTGACCTTCTGGATGCGGTCGATGTAGGTCTCCAGGTAGTCGTCGGGGTAGCCGTCGTACTTCAGGCTGACCTTCTGGTTGACGATCTGGGCCGGGGAGGAATACTTGAAGATGAAGGAGTTGATGAGCGAACTCTTTGCGGTCTGCATCTCCTCATCTGTGATCGGGTCGGTCTGCATCTTCGCGATGATGTCCTTCATCAGGGCGATGGCGCGGGCGGTGGTCTCGGCCTTGGTCTGGCATAAAGCGACGAACATGCCACTATTGATGCCGTCGAGGAGGGATCCACCCACACGATAAGCCAGGCCCTGTTTGGAGCGGACCTCCGTGCCCAGGCGGGAGGTGAAGGTGCCTGCGCCGAAGATCTCGTTCAGGACGGCCACGGCGTACTGGTCGGGGCTGTGGCGCTGGATGCCGACGTGGCCGATGCGGACGGTGGACTGCGAGAGGTCCTTGCTGACCAGGTAGACGCCGGGCTTGAAGCCGGGGTTCTGCTTCTGGACCTCCGGGGGCTGGACGGGGACGGGCTTCCAGGCCGCGAACGCCTTTTCGAGTCTGGGGAGCAGGTCGGCCCTCTTAAAGTCCCCGGACACGCCGAGCAGGACGTTGTTCGGGTGGTAGTATTTCTGATGGAAGGCCATGAGGTCCTCCCGCGCGATGCGGGAGACGCTCTCCACCGTGGAGCGACGGGCCCAGGGGCTCTCCTTCCCCCAGACGATCTTCCGGAACTCCCACCGGGCGATCTCATAGGGGTCGTCGTAGCGGCGGCGGATGCCGTCGATGGTCTGGGACTTGGCCAGGTCGAGCTTGTCCTGGCGGAATTCCGGGTTCATCAGGACATCGGCGAAGACGGCCAGGCCCCTGTCGATGTCTTTGGAGAGGACGGAGAGGGAGGCGGCGCCCGACTCCTCGGACATGCCGGTCTCCACGGAGGCGGCCAGGAACTCCAGCTCCTCGTCCAGTTCGTCCCCCGTGCGGGTCTTCGTGCCGCCGATGCGCATGACCGTCCCGACCAGGCCTGCGAGGCCGGCCCTGTCCGGGGGGTCGTAGATGGACCCCGTGCGGATGTAGGCCGTGGCGTTGATCAGGGGGAGTTCGTGGTCCTCGAGGAGGAAGACATCGAGGCCGTTCTGAAGGGTCACTCGCTCGACCTTAGGCGGCTCGTATTTCAGGGGCTGGGGCGGAGGCAGTTCAGAAGGGTGGTGCTGGGCCTGCGCAACGGATGTCGCAACGGATACCCAGATCAGGATAAGTAGGACCGTGATGGGGGTCAGACGGCGCATGATCAGTTCTCCTTCCCCTTTTTGACGAGCGTGGCGACGGTACGATTGGAAGGGATGAAGTATTTTTGCGCAGCCTTCATCACGTCCTGGGGGGTGATCCGCTCGATGACCTTGCGGTGCTCGGAGATGTAGCGCCAGTCGCCCGTGATAACCTGTGCAAAGGTCAACTTGTCGGCGAGACCGGCGTTGGAGGCGAGGCCCCGGACGAAGCTGGCCTGGACCTGGTTCTTGACCTTCTGCATCTCCCGCTCCGAGACGGGCGTGGTCTTCAGGCTGTCCAGCTCCGCATAAATGGCCGCCTCCACATCCGCGGTGGTGTGGGGGTGAATGGGCGTGGCCTCGAACATGCAGACGTTCGCGTAGCGAGAGCCGGGCACGGACTGGTAGACGCTCACCTCACCGGCGACCTTTTGCTCCTTGATCAGGCTCTTGTAGAGCCGGGAGGACCTGCCGCTGTCCCGGAGGAGGTAGGCGATCACGTCGAACACGTAGTCGTCGAAGTGGGGGACTGTGGGCCGGTGGAAGGCGATCATGACGCGGGGCTCGGCGTCGAACTCCACGGTCACGCGGCGTTCGCCGGGCTGCTTCGGCTCCCGCGTCAGGCGGGGAGGCGGGAGGGGGCGCGCGGGGAGGCGTCCGAAGTACTTGGTGACGATCCCTTTGGCCTGCTCGATGTCGATGTCGCCGACCAGGGCGGCCACGCCGTTGCCGGGGGCGTAGTAGGTCTCGTAGAACCTGCGGGCGTCGGCGACGGTGAGGTTGTGGATGTCGGACATCCAGCCGATGTTGGGGAGTCCATAGGGGTGGGCCTGGAAGGCCGTGGAGATGAGGGCCTCGTAGAGCTTGCCCTCCGGGGCGTTGTCGTAGCTCATCCGGCGCTCCTCGGCGACCACGTCCCGCTCGGCGTAGAACTCCCGCAGGACCGGGTCCCGGAGGCGCTCGGACTCCAGGAGGGCCCAGAGTTCGAGGCGGTTGGAGGGGAGTTGCTCGATGTATACTGTATAGTCCTTTCCCGTCGCGGCGTTCAGGCCGACGGCTCCGTTCGTCTCTAACGTTTTCCAAAATTCATCCTTGACGACGAACTTGCTGTGTTCCTGCTGGAGGGCCTGGAGGCGGTCCTGCAGGCCCCGCATCTCGATGTAGCGTTTGAGCGCAGGATCGCCCCCCGGTCTGGCGGATCGGGCTTTGAGGTCGTTCAGGGCGAGCGCAGCGGGGTCCTCCTTCCGGGCGGCCTTGAGGCTGTCGGCAAGGGACTTCTCCAGGTCCCGGAGGCTGTCCAGGTCGTCCTCCGGGATGTCGGATCGCTTTCGCGAGAAGGCCACGGCCACGCTGTCGATCCGGTCGAGGAGGACCTTCTCCTTCGCGTAGTCGGTCGTGCCGATGCGCTGCGTGCCCTTGAAGGCCATGTGCTCGAACATGTGGGCGATGCCGGTCTCCCCGGTCTGCTCGTCCACGCCTCCGGCGCGGAAGCGGATGTTGCCCGCGAACACGGGCGCACCGGGCCGGCGGAGGAAAAGGAACTTCATGCCGTTGGGGAGGGTGTGCTCCACGACGCGGCCTTCGAGTTCCTGGGTGGAGGCGAGAGGGGAGAAGACGAGGAATTGCAAAATGCAAAATGCAAAATGCAAAATGCAAAGCCGAGACGTTCTCCACAGGTGATGAGGTGAGGACGACGTTGCAGGCATGGGGACCCCTCCACGGATGGCGGTGGACGAATTCGAGCGTGAACAGGGCGTATAATAACACATCGCGGACGGTTCGTCAACAGAATTGATGGCAGGTCACTATGGAAGCCCCAACAGGCCCTTCGACAGACCCGGATTATTCCCTCGGCCCCTCTGACCCTTCAACGGGGCGCGCCCATCCCCTGCTGGAGCAGTTCATCACGCACCTCTCGGTGGAGCGGGGGCTGTCCGGGAACACGGTGGACGCGTATCGGCGGGACCTGACGCGGTACCTCCGGTTTCTGGGGGAGGCCGGTGTGTGGGATGTCAGACAGGCGCGCGAGGCGGACGTCTCCGCGCTTGTGCGGGCGCTGGACGGGGTCGGGCTGGAGCCGGCGAGCATCGCCCGGGGGCTGTCGGCGGTGAAGACGTTTCATCGCTTCCTGGCCTCGGAGGGGCTGGCTGCGGGCGACCCGGCGGAGCGCGTGATCCCGCCCCGGATGCGGCGGGGGCTGCCGGCGGTGCTGAACATCTTTGAGGTGGAGCGGCTGCTGGAGCAGCCGGACCTGACGACGCCCTTAGGGGTGAGGGACCGGGCGATGCTGGAGACGCTCTACGCCCTTGGCGTGCGGGTCTCGGAGCTGACCGCTCTGCGGACGCCGGACCTGCTGTTAGACGCGGAGGTCGTGCGGGTGGTGGGGAAAGGGGACAAGGAGCGGGTGGTGCCGGTCGGGGCGGAGGCGATGGAGCACGTCATTTACTATCTGCGAAACGTCCGGCCCCAGCTCGCGAAATCGCACTCCGGGGACGTGGTGTTCCTGAACTGGCGCGGGCGGAGGCTCACCCGGATGGCGGTCTGGAAGATGCTCAAGGGGTATGCGCGGAAGGCGGAGATCCAGAAGGACGTAAGCCCGCACACGCTCCGGCACTCGTTCGCGACGCACCTGCTGGAAGGGGGGGCGGACCTGCGGGCCGTGCAGGAGATGCTGGGGCACGCGGACATCTCCACGACGCAGATTTACACGCATCTGGATCGGGAGTACCTGAAGGAGGTGCACAGGACGTTTCATCCGAGGGGATAGTGTAGGGGCGGGTTGGAACCCGCCCCTACACGCCCGTACTTCCAAACCCGCCTGAGCCTCTGGGCGTCTCGTCCAGCTTTTCGACGATTTCGAGGCGGGCGCGCTCGACCTTTGTGAAGACCATCTGAGCGATCTTCTGGCCGCGACGAATCGAGACGGTCTCCTGACCGAGGTTGATCAGGATGACGCCGACCTCGCCCCGGTAGCCCGCGTCCACGGTGCCGGGGGTGTTGACGATGCTCAGGCCCTGCTTGAGGGCCAGGCCGCTCTTGGGCCGGACCTGTCCCTCGTAGCCGTCCGGGATGGCCACGGCGATGCCGGTGGGGGCCAGGGCGCGTTCGCCAGGTTTGAGGATGTGGTCCTCGGCGGCGAACAGGTCCACGCCGGCGTCCCCCGGATGGGCGTAGTCGGGGACGATGGCATGGGGGCGAAGCTTTTGGACTTTGACTTGTATCATGGTGCTTGTTTTCTGAAGGCATCAGCGAAGGCGTTCACTTACCGGGAATAGCAGGCTGAACGCTGGCTTCAACCGCGATGCCGGTCCCTGTCTCTTCCGGACAATAGTGGAGCACCTCGACCCCGAGCACATTTCCGTCCCGGTCTTTCATAATGATTACTTCATCTTCCGTCAGGGTGCTCACATGTTCCTGGTTTGGGTCTCCCAACCATATAGTAAGCGTGTGTCCCACAGAATCGTGAATTACTTTAATGCGGTCCATAGGACTTCTCCCCTTTTCAACCTGTCCGCGGGGTAGGCCGTGATCAGGAAGCCCTCCCCGTTGTTCTGCCGGGTCACGGCAACGAGAAAACGGGGCTCTACCTCGCGATAGAACAGCAGGACAGCGGGGTCTTTAGTGCTTCGTCGTATTTCCAGAGGATGTTCCAGCGTGTCGATGACATCCTGTCTGCGGTCTTTCAGAATCGGGTGTTTGACGGTTGAGATGTACTCCCACCAAGCCCGTGTACAACGCACACGGAACCCCAGAGGGGTAAGCGCGTCAAAGGCGAGGTCTTCGCTCATGCGATCACCAAACCAGAACTACGCAGACGTCTTTACACGGCTCAATATACCTTTATCTCATACGAAAATCAAGCCCGTCCTGTCTTCACCTTGCGACTCTTTCGCCCGGCAAGATAACGCCTGACTCGGGAAGTGTCAAGAAAAAGAAAAAGGCCCGGCGATAAGACCGCCGGGCCTTTTGAATGAATCTACCGAACCCCCCGATCTCCAGGTTCGTCAAAGCCGTGTTGAGGGCCATCGGTTGCGCGGCCCTCTGCTGCCCCTGCGTGTAAATCCTCACCGTGCGCCCGTCGTAGGTGATGACGATGTGCACCCACCTCTCCTGGGGCACGCCTGCATCGAACAGGATGTCGTTCCCCCAGGAGTAGAACTGCATGTTGGGATAGGCGTCCATGTCCAGGCCGAACGTCGATCCGGCCTGGAAATTCGGGCTTATCCCCTGTCCGCCGAAGTGGAAGACCGTATTCTGATCCCTCACCCATTCCATGTCCCCGGGTAGTCCGACTGGGCCCCGGCTGGCGGGGCGGCCCAGGCGAGGACGAGGGCGAGGACGAAGCCCCAGGCGAGGATGCGGCTACGCCGGGCGAGAGACGGTTGATGTGCGGTCAGGCGGGTCATGGCGTTTCCTCCTAATGTGAGATACAGGCGCGACGCCGCGTCACTCAGGTTTCCCGGTAGGTTGGTCGTCCTGGTAACTCCAGGTGGGGAACTGGTCAAAGATCAGCGGGCGGTAGAAGTCCTTCTTAGTAACCATTTTCCCATTAGGAGTAGATACGTTCATGCCTGAAATCGGGGCATACGGGTTAAACGCGGCTCCTGAGGGCGCTGTCACGTTGTAGGACACAAGCTTGTAATTATCGCTATTCTGCACCTTCTCGATGCCCCATATCTGATCAGGCCCGTCGCTACGGGGCTGGAGAGTCACGGGGCCTCCATTCAGGATCGTGCTCAGGCAGAGGTTTGTGTCGAGGAACCTCAGGCGGAACTGGTTGTTCCCGATGTCCTCCCGGACAAACCAGGCGCGGGGGTCAGACGTAAAGTTCATGTCTACCCATTCCATTTCCATTCCCGCTTTGGCACCGGCCCTGACATCCACAACGGGCTGAAAGGACGGGCTTATGATACTCATGTGCTTATGTGGGAACACTGCGTCCCGCACGATGAGCACATTCTTGAGGAACTTGCGCTCGACCACCTTGATGTTGAGCGGGGCCGGGGCGGTGGGTGAGGCTGACGGAGTGGTCGTGATCGTGTAGGTCTGCGTCGGGGGCGTGATCGTGTGGGTATACGTCGTCTGCTGCTGGGCCTGCCAGGCGGCTTTGTCGAAGCCCAGGACGAGGACCTCGTAAGGGGCCAGGGCGACCTCCTTGCCTCCCCAGCCGATGTTGTACTTGCCCTCCCACTCCTTGCCCGGATGAACGCCGTTCATGTACGAGGCCCGGCTCACCCGTATCTGCGTGTTCCCGACGGAGCCGCCCCGGAACGTGGTGTTCGGATCGATGCCTGCGGGACTCACCCAGGTCTGAGAGAGGAATTTCGCGTTCTGCGGCTGCGTGTTGACCAGGAGTTCGTAGCCCTGGCTCAGGGTGACCTCCTTGCCCCCCCAGCCGATGTTGCAATGTCCGCCAAAATACTTGCCGGTGTGAGTGCCGTCCTGAAGCCTGGCCCGGCACACGAGGAGCCTGTTCGACCCCTCCTGGCCGCCCACTACGGCATTGGCGAGTTGCGGGTCGTTCCTGAGGGCCGTGGGGCTGTCCACCCAGGCGTAGGGACCCATGTGGTTGACGCCGTCGAAGTAGGGAGGCCAGTCGGCGGCCGGGGCCTTCTGTGGCAGGGGCACGATAGACGGCCCCTCCAGGATCGTGTAGGTCTGCGTCGTCTGCGGGACCTGGGAGGTCTGGGGGGTGGGCTGGGTTGACGGAGAGATCGTGACGTTTACCGGGGAGAACTCGACCTTTACCTCCTGCATTTTGGCCATCCCCGCGTTATAAATGGTCTGGATCTCCGACGCTGATAGGGCGCGGTTGAACACCATGAACTCGTCGATCAGTCCGTCAAAGTAGAGCCCGCCAAAGGCAGGGCTTCCGATGAACGCCCCGATCTCCAGGTTCGTCAGCGCCGTGTTGAGCGCCATCGGTTGCGCGGCCCTCTGCTGCCCCTGCGTGTAAATCCTCACTGTGCCCCCGTCGTAGGTGACGGCGACATGCACCCACCCCTCCTGGGGCACGCCCGCATTGAACAGGATGTCGTTCCCCCAGGTGTAGAACTCCATGTTGGGATGGACGTCCATGTCCAGGCCGAAGGTGGATCCGGACTGAAAACTCGGGCTGGTCCCATTGCCGCCGAAGTGGAAGACCGTATTCTGATTCCTCGCCCAGGAGGTGGGGCGGGTATAGACCCACATCATAAACGTCCGGGGGCTGGACCCGTACGGCAGGTTCGCGCTGGCCGGGACCTTCACGTAGCCGTTCGTGCCGTTGAAAGAGAACGCCTGCCCCACCACGCCGGGGGCGAACGAGACCCCTCCCTGCAGGGCGCCGTGGCTGCCCCCCTTCGAATCGTTCCCGTTTCCTTCCCCTGCCCACAACCACTCCTTAGGCGTCTGCGCCGAGGCTGGTTCGACCAGCCCGAACGCAGTGATCAGGACGGCGAAGGCCAGGGAGGTGGCGAGGACGAGGCCGATGGTCCAGGCGAGGATGCCGATACGCCCGGAGAGGACGTAGAGGACGTAGAGGACGCTGATGCGCCCGTTGACGAAGGGTTGGCGTTCGGTCAGGTGGTTCATGGCAGTGTTCCCTCCTCTATAAGGGGTGCAGCGGTTGGGGTGAGAGATGGGGGGTGTTCGGTCAGAAACGTGGAATCCACGCAAACCATATTTTCGCAAAGGGCGTGCCAGAGGAGAGGTCTGAGGATAGAGGAGAGCTTCGGGGCGGAAACAGGGGAGAAGTGCGGAGGAATGAGGCGAGAGAGGGGAGAGAGCGATGAGAGGGCCGGGGGACGGCCTTTCGCTATGAACAATCTATGGACGATCTATGAGCAATTTGTCTATAGATTGTTCATAAGAATTGTCCATAGGATTCTATTTTCGCAGGCTGTAGCGCGTCCAGCGCTGCGACCCTTCGCGGGTCAACAGGCCGGACTCGCACAGCCTGTCCAGCAGGTAGGTGGCGCGACGGCGGTCCACGGCGAGGAGGGCGCGGCACTCCTCGTTGCCGATGCTCCCGCGCTGCCGCACGCAGGTCAGGATCAGATCCTGCTCGCTGGGCTGGACAGGGGTCTGCGCAGACGGACCTCCATCTCCTGATGCGTGAGGAAGGTCCAGAAAGTGCAGGTGCTCCGGCTCTATGGCGGCCCCGCCGCTCTTGATCAGGGCGTATTCGATGATGTTCTTAAGTTCGCGCACGTTGCCGGGAAAGGAATAGCCCCGGAGCATGGCCAGGGCAGCGGCGCTCAGGCCCACAGGCGTCAGGCCCATCTCGGCGGCAAACATCCCCAGAAAATGCGTGGACAGGAGCGGAATGTCTTCCTTCCACTCGCGCAGGGGGGGGACCTGCACCGTGAACCGCGCCAGACGAAAGTAGAGGTCCTGCCGGAACACACCCTTGGCCAGACCGGCAGACAGGTCGGCGTTGGTGGCGGCCACCACGCGCACGTCCACCTGCCTCTCCTGTGCCCCCCCCACCGGCGTGATGCGCCCCTCCTCCAGCACGCGCAGCAGCTTGGGCTGCAACTCCATCGGCATGTCCCCGACTTCGTCTAAGAACAGCGTGCCCCCGTCGGCCTGCTCAAAGTAGCCCTTGCGATCCGAGGTCGCGCCGGTGAAGGCGCCTTTGACGTGGCCGAACAGGGAGGACTCGGCCAGGTCGTGGGGGATGGCCGCGCAGTTGACCGGGATGAAGGGACCTCTGGCGCGAGGGCCGCCGAAGTGGAGGGCGCGGGCGATCAGTTCCTTGCCCGTGCCGCTCTCCCCGCAGATCAGCACGCCCGTCGCGCCTGCGCTCTGAAGCTGGCGGACTTCCTCTATAATTTTCTGGACGGTCTGGCTCTGGCCGACGAATCCCTCGATGCCCCAGCGCCGGGCCTCCTGCCGGGAGATCAGGTCGAGTTGCTCATCGGCCCTCTGCCGGGCGGCCTCGGCGACGGTGTGGGCCTCCTCCGCCGCTTTGCGCCGGGCGATCTCCTGTCGAAGTTCCTCATTTGCCCGTTCCAACTCCCTGTTTTTCTGGCGGAGTTCGCGGTTGAGCCGGCTGATCTCCAGGTGGGTCTGGACGCGGATGAGGACCTCCTCCTTCTCAAACGGCTTGGTGATGTAGTCCACGCCGCCTGCCCGAAACCCCCTCAGCAGGCTCTCCCTCTCGTCCTGGGCGGTGATGAAGATGACGGGGATGTCCCGGCGTGGCCCCGTCCGCCTTGAGCCTCCGGCAGGTCTCGTAGCCGTCCATCTCCGGCATGACCACGTCGAGCAGGATGAGGTTGGGCGCGGAGTTAGAGGCGATGCGAAGGGCCCCCTGTCCGCTGGTCGCCACCGCGATCCGGTAGCCCTTCTCCTCCAGGGCGTCGCGCAAGAGGCCCAGGTTGGCGGGCATGTCGTCCACCAGGAGGACCCTGGGACGGTTGGCGCCGTTGGAATCGCTATTCATGCCGAATGGCTCTCAGGAGTTCGAGGATGGCGTCCATGTCGATGCTGCGGCTCAAGACCCGCAGGCGCTCGGCCAGGAGCGGACCCTGCTCGCCGCACTGGCTGACCTCGCCGAGGGACTCCTCCCAGGGCCCGCACCGTGCCCGAAAGCTGATTTACCGGCCTCAGCGGCAGGTCCAGGCGCCGGCGTTCTCCGGCCTTCAGACTCAGTCCGGTGTGCCACGCGCCCAGGTCTCCCAGGCGGACGGACAGGTCGTAAGGACCTTCTCCAAGCACCGTCAGGCTGTAGATACCTCCCCTTTCAACGAAGGGGTAAATCCAGGTGACCCACTCTCCGTGTTTGTAGCCTGACTTTGGGAGTTAGCGTTTGACATTTTTGGGTTGTTGTGTTTGATTGATAGGTATGTGTAAACTACCGATAAATCAAG
>Ga0156186_1336_pt1 | contig 10684 bp, 6 predicted proteins | sample RifCSPlowO2_12_FD_107839 | JGI IMG/M metagenome (GOLD analysis project Ga0156186, IMG submission 107839) | Candidatus Handelsmanbacteria bacterium RIFCSPLOWO2_12_FULL_64_10
GCTCGCGAGTCACCGCCGGCGCCTGCTGGTACTCGTTGAGGGTGTGAATGAAGCGGTCGGCGTCTCCTTGTGCGCGCAAGATTCGGCTCTCGCGATAGCCTTCGGCCTCACGCACCATGCTTACGGCTTCTCCACGCGCCTCAGGGAGCACTCGCTCCCGGTACGCGTCCGCCTGACGCACCAGGCGGTCCCGGTCCTCAAACGCACGGACCACTTCCAGGAAGGCGTCTCGGACCTCCGGGGGCGGGTCGACCGTCAGCAGCCGAGCCTCGGTGACAACAATTCCCGAGTCAATCGAGTCGAGGAACCGCTGGAGGCGTGCCTGTACGGCGGTCTGGACAGTCACGCGCCCTTCGGTCATCGTGCTCTCAACGGGATGCTGGCCGACCTCGCTGCGTAGAGCTACCTCCGCTCCGCTGCGAAGGGTGGCTGCGCCGCCGCGCACCTTGAACAGGTACTTCACCGGGTCCTGGATCACGTATTGCACAAACAGCTCCAGAAGGACGATGTTTTCGTCTCCCGTGAGCATCAGTGCTTCTCTGGGCACTGCCTGGAGACCCTGCGGCGTGGAGACGAACCCAATCTCTGCTCGGCGGACCTGCGCGACGTCCACCGAGTCGTGGCTCTGGAAAGGCATTGGTAACCGGTACTGGAGTCCGGGATTTGTGAGTGCGGTCAGACGGCCGAAAGTGAGCACGACGCCACGTTCGCCGGGCCCGACCGTGTAGATTCCGGAAAGTAACCAGAGCAAGAACCCGATGCCGAGAACTACGCTCCCGGTCAGACCCGGTCTAGTCCGAGCTATCAGTTGGTTGACCTCAGCCCGTAGCGACTGGAGGATTTCAACGTCCCCAGACTGGCCATGATCGTTTGGTTCCTGTATCAACTTCCCTTCTTTCTCCGCTACGGACTGCTCCTAAGCACCGTCGACACTCGGCCGCTCAATTCCTCCCAAGCCAGTGATTTAGTCAGGCGCGACGGTACAATAGGGCCGAGGCGCGTTCCCGCGGGCTGCGCCCCGGCGGCAGGGAGATTGTGCCATGGTCCTCGGTCGTCTGCTGCAGCGACTCCTGGCTCGGCTGAGCGCCGCGTTCATGAAACGGCGCCGGCGCATCTTCGGCGTGAGCGGCATCGCGTTCGTTCTCCTCTTCGGCACCGCGATTTTCAACGCTATGAACGCCAGACCTCAAGACCTGCAGGCTGCCGATTACGTGCCCACAGTTGCGGGCGAGCCGAGAGCCACGGCGTCCTTTCTCCGCGGCCAACAGATGTACGACGCGAATCTCATGTGGTCATTGCTGAACGAGGATCTCGCCCGCAGTCTGCGCCAGCAGGGCCGGTCAGTGGAGGAGGAGCAGCGTCGTCTGGACAGCCTGCGTCAGGCCGGAACCAAGATCGATTCGGCCCAGTACATCGGCGGGTATTCGATCCCCAACGGCCATAGCATCCACTTCTACGTTGTGCAGCGCTCGGGCGGCCGCACCGGCGTAGAGTACGAGCCCTTCGTCTTCACGCTGGATAGCTCCGGGAAGATCGAGCGCGTCCAGTAGCGCGCTGCATCAGTGCGCGCTGCCGCCGAGGCGGTAGATTGCCCCGCCTCGAAGGCCAGTGACGTACAGCCCCTGAACTGCGCACCCCACTAGTGTGGCCTTTGGTGCCCTAGCTGGGAGTCAGTGAATACACAGTGACTGCATCCCGCCCGCTGCCTGAGGAACCCCGGTCGTGACCGAGGACTGTGTGGCATCCGGCGGGGAAAGTCGCGTAAAACGAATCTGTGCCCCACATGTTTTACCAAGCCCGCTTGCTGGCCGTGCCGCTTCTCTTCGCCATGGTTAGCTCCGTGGCGTGTGCGGGAGCACAGCAGTCGGCTCGCAGTGGGACCGAGGCCGCGACACAGCCGCCCAGCGGGGCGCCGGCGCCAGTGGTCGCATCTTCTTCGAGTGGAGGGGCCGCGTTGGATGGGAATGCTCCAGGAGTTCCGGAGCTCAAAGGTACGATACAGACAGCCGCCAGCGGCCTGCGTTTCCTCGATGAAAAAGTTGGGCAGGGCGCGGTGCGCGCCGGCCAGCAAGTAACGGTTCACTACACTGGTTGGCTCACCAACGGTCAGAAGTTCGACAGCTCGCGCGACCGCGGCCAGCCGTTTACCTTTCCTCTCGGCCTGGGGCGCGTCATTCGTGGCTGGGACGAAGGCGTAGCCACCATGCAGCTTGGCGGGAAACGGCGACTCATTATTCCCGCGGAGCTCGGCTATGGCTCGCAGGGCGCGGGCGCTCTGATTCCACCAAATTCCGTGCTCATCTTCGACGTCGAGCTTCTGTCCACCAGCTAGGCCAATTCGACTGCGGATCAGACTGCGAGCTGCCCGAGATCGCGTCTAGGAGCATCAAAACCGAATAGCTGGAGCCAAAGCCAGGGGAAACCGGTGGAAACCCGGTGCTGTGCCGCAACGGTAGGTCCGCGTAGCGCGGACGAGCCCGAACACCTGGAGCTCCGAGCCCGAAGTCCCTCGAGCCAAGGGTCCCAGGCTAGCGGCAGCGTGCCGCCCCAACCCTTGTCCGGATCAGCTTGGACAAGGGTTTTTTCTTTGAAGGAGCCGTCCCCTGACCGATCGCCGCATGATTCGATTTCTCACCACGAGTGACTCCGACCTTCTGACGATTCACCGTGCGCGCGCCCTGCTGCCGGCTGAATTTCCGGAGATCGTGAGCGCCAATCTCGCATCGCTTCAGAGCGAAGCTGCCTCGGTCTTGGGTGAGGCGGACCAGATCTGCGTGGTTCGGCTCCTCGGTGGGAGACGCGCGTGGCCAGACGGCTTTGACCAGCTCCGCAAAGCCTGCATTGAGCGGAGGGTTCCGTTCCTGGCATTCAGCGGTGAGGCACAAGTGGATGCCGAGCTGCTCGCGGCCTCGACGCCACCTTCGGGGCTGGTGGCTCAGGCCTTTGAGTACTTGAGGCACGGTGGCGTCGAGAACTTCGCGAACCTTTTCCGGTTCCTGGCCGACACCTTGCTGACGGAGGGCTACGGTTTCGAGGGACCCACCGAGATGCCGTCGGCAGGCTGGTACCGGCCTCGGTGGATGCCCGGCCCTGACGCTGATAGGCCAACGATCGGGGTGGTCTTTTATCGAGCCCACATGCTCAGCGGGAACACCGAGTTCGTCGACGTCCTCTGCCAGGAAATCCAGTCCGCCGGCGGAATCCCTTTGCCGGTCTACTGCTACTCGCTCCGCCCGGATGAGAACGGAATCGTGCCGGCGCTGGCGCTTCTCGAAGGGAGAGTAGACGCCCTCATCGTGACGGTGCTCGCTTCTGGGTCGAGCACCGCGGACCCGGATGGGGGGATCGAGTGGGCTGACTGGGACGCGCCGGGGATCACGGGGCTCGGGGTTCCTGTAATCCAGGGAATCTGCTCGGGTGTCCCTCGTCGCCAGTGGGAGCGGAGCGCCGCCGGGCTGACCCCTCTCGACGTGGCAACCCAGGTCGCCATTCCGGAATTCGACGGTCGAGTCATCAGCGTGGCCTTCTCATTCAAAGAGCCCATGGCTGAGGGCTCCGACGTCTTGGTGTATCGAGCCGATCCAGAGCGAGCGCGGCGAGTTGCCGGCATCGCGACGCGTCTCGCCCGCCTGAGACGGCTTCCTAACGCGGAAAGGCGCGTAGCCATACTCCTGTCAAACTACCCCAGTAAGCATTCGCGGGTCGGCAACGCGGTCGGTCTCGACACTCCAGCGAGTGCGATCCGGTTGCTGGAAGCGCTAGCGGACGCGGGATATCGGATCGACGGTGCCCCAACTGACGGGGACCAACTGATTCATGACCTCATTGCCGTTGGGGGACATGATCGTGAGTTCCTGACCGCGGAGCAGCTCCGCCTAGCAAGCGGGCGGCTCAAAGCGGCCCTCTATTCGGAATGGTTTGCCGCCTTACCCACATCGTTGACGGAAAGCATACGGGGCGAGTGGGGCGAGCCACCCGGGGACCTGTTCGTGGCTGATGGCGAGATTATCTTTGCCGGCAAACGCTTCGGAAATGTCTTTGTCGGCATCCAGCCGCCCCGGGGATTTGGAGAGCACCCCGTTGCCATTTACCACGACCCCGACCTGCCGCCTTCGCACCACTACCTCGGCGCTTACTGGTGGCTCGATCGGGTATTCGAAGCCGATGCCATAGTCCATCTGGGAAAGCACGGCACCCTCGAGTGGCTGCCCGGGAAGAGCGTTGGGCTGTCTGAGGCGTGTGCGCCCGACGCGATTCTGGGCGACTTGCCCCTCTTCTACCCGTTCATCGTCAATGACCCGGGAGAGGGTACTCAGGCGAAAAGGCGAGCCCACGCGGTCGTCATCGACCACCTGGTACCCCCGATGATGCGGGCGGAGACCTACGACGACCTGGCGCGGCTCGAGCAGCTCTTGGACAACCACGCCCAGGTGCAATCGCTGGACCCGAGCAAGCTTCCCATGATTCGTGCCCAGATTTGGGATCTCGTTCAGGCCGCGCAACTGCACCACGATCTCGGGCTGGAGGAAGCACCCGAGGAGTTCGACACTTTCCTTCGCCATCTGGATGGCTATCTCTGCGAGATCAAGGACGTGCGCATCAAGGATGGCCTGCACGTCCTTGGACAGCCCCCCCAGGGGGAGCAATGCATCGGACTACTGACCGCCATGCTGCGCCTGCCCACTGGAGCACTGCCCGGGCTCCGGTCTGCGCTTGCCGCTGCCTACGGACTCAACGAGGCCGTGCTCGCGAGCGATTTGGCCGCCTCTGTCGATCCCCCTAGTGCCTTGCTCGATCGCTTCCCTGGTCCCGGGGCCACTGCTGGCGCCTTGATCGACCGACTCGAAGCAGCGCAGCGTACGCTCCTCGAGTCGCTGGCACAGGCCGACTGGCGCAGAGGGATGGCGGCGCACATTGTCAGCTCGGTTCTTGGGTTCGAGGACGGGCCGGTGACCTCGGTTCTCGAATTTGCCGCTTCTGAAGTCGTCCCGCGGATCGCTCGGTCATCGGACGAGATCGGAAACCTTCTCCAGGGGTTGGAGGGACGCTTCGTGCCCTCCGGTCCGTCCGGATCACCGACACGCGGCATGCTCAATGTTCTTCCCACCGGGCGCAACTTCTACTCGGTTGATCCCAATGCCCTGCCGTCGCGGCTTGCATGGGAAACCGGCACGCGACTCGCTGACGATCTCCTGGCACGATACCTGCGTGACGAGGGGTCGTACCCGGAGTCCATCGGCATCATCGTGTGGGGCACCTCAGCCATGCGGACGCAGGGAGATGACATTGGCGAGGTGCTGGCGCTCCTGGGCGTGCAGCCGCGGTGGGACGACGCGAGTCAGCGCGTCACAGGTCTCGATCTAATCCCACTTGCCGACCTGGGACGGCCTCGGATCGACGTGACAGTTCGGATCAGCGGGTTCTTCCGCGATGCGTTTCCCAACCTCATTGCCCTGATGGACGACGCGGTACGGCTCGTGGCGGCGCTGGACGAGAGCGACTCCGAGAACTTTGTGGCGAAACACTTCCGGAGCGACAACGAGCTGGGGCCAGGTGACCGAGTTGCTACTGCCAGGATCTTCGGGTCGAAGCCCGGGGCCTACGGGGCTGGGCTGCTTCCGCTGATAGACGCGCGCAATTGGCGCACTGACGGTGATCTCGCCCGCGTCTACGAAGTCTGGGGCGGCTACGCTTACGGTCGGGGTGTGGACGGCGCCTCTGCGCCAGAAGCGATGCGCCGAAACTTCGGGCGAATGCGAATCGCTGTGAAGAACGCCGACAACCGCGAGCACGACCTGCTCGACTCCGACGACTATTTCCAGTACCAGGGGGGGATGGTAGCCATGGTCCGGGCGCTGACCGGGCGCAACCCGCGTGCCTACGTTGCTGACTCGTCCGATCCCGCTGCGGTCAAGACCCGGGCGCTGGACGAGGAGATCCGTCGTGTCGTCCGAGCGCGCGTCATCAACCCCAGGTGGGTAGCCTCGATGATGCGCCACGGGTACAAGGGCGCATTTGAGCTCTCCGCCACTGTGGACTATCTGTTCGGCTATGACGCCACCACCGGGGCCGTGGATGACTGGATGTATGGCGCGATCGCGGAACGCTACGTGCTCGACGCGGAAGTTGCGAGCTTCATGCGGCAGAGCAATCCCTGGGCCTTGAAGGCAATAACCGAGCGCCTGCTGGAGGCTGAGGAACGCGGTCTCTGGGATGGCGCGGACCCGAAGCTCCTCGACGAGCTCCGGCGCACGTTCCTCAGTCTGGATGCCCAGCTAGAGCCGGACAGCTAGCCGCGTAGAATACCTCCTAGCCCAACGCAATCCCCTCGATTGATCTACCGTGCGGCGCCGAATTGCGCCCAAAGAGGAGAAACGATGCAGCCGAAGAAGTACGATCGTCCCTTTGCCATGGCCATCGACCCCGCGAAGGAGTATCTCGCCATCTTGGAGCTTGAGGGCAAGGGCGAGATCAAAGTGAAGCTCTTCGCCAAAGAGGCGCCAAATACCGTCAACAACTTCGTTTGTCTCGCCCGCGATGGGTACTACGACGGCACGACGTTCCACCGGGTCATTCCCGGCTTCATGGCCCAGGGGGGCGACCCGACTGCCACCGGCTCGGGGGGCCCCGGCTATAGGTTCAGTGATGAGTTCGGACCCGGGCTGAAGCACACGGGGGCCGGGTTCCTGTCAATGGCGAACTCCGGTCCGAACACCAATGGTAGCCAGTTCTTCCTGACTTTCGACGCAACTCCCTGGCTGGACGGGAAGCACGCGATCTTTGGGCAGGTTGTTGAGGGACTGGACACTGCCCTGGGGATCTCAGTGCGGGATCCTCAGACAGCGCGTACACCTGGCGACAAGTTGGTGCGCGTCTCGATTGAAGAAAGATAGGCCTCACAGGAAGCTACCCGTCCAGGCCCTAGGCGTCTCTGTCCGAGAGGCTCGTTGAGTCCCCTGCTGCGCCCCACGTGATCGTCCCACTGCGCCGCATGTTCTATGGCTGGCGGATAGTCGCGGCCGGATCGGTCTTGCAGGGCCTCGGCGGGATACTCCTGTTCCACTCGTTCGGCGCGTATTTCGTCTATCTGCAGTCCGAATTCGGCTGGAACCGAACCCTGCTCTCCGGCGCCATATCGGCGGCTCGGGTCGAAGGGGGGCTCCTGGGGCCCATCCAAGGGTGGCTCATCAATCGGATCGGGCCGCGCGCCGTCGTCTACGTCGGACTGGTCATCTTCGGTCTGGGCTTCTTCTACCTGAGCCAGATTGACTCGGTGGGGGGCTTGTACACAGCTCTGCTGGTCTTAGGGGTGGGATCGAGCTTTACAGGTTTCTTCACCGTCAACATCGTGCTGGCCAACTGGTTCGTAAGGAAGCGGGCCTTCGCCATGTCCGCGGGCGCCATGGGGTTCAGCCTGGCTGGGCTGCTGGTCCCCGCGGTTGCCTGGGCCCTGGCCAATTTTGGCTGGCGGGCAACGGCGGTCGCATCCGGCGTGATCGTACTCGCGCTGGGGCTTCCCGTCGCATACGTGTTCCGGCACGCTCCGGAGCCCTATGGACTGGCACCGGATGGCGATCCGAGCCCACACGCTGGCGCTTCCGATGGCGATCCGATAGCGATCGAAGGCTTCACCGTACGTCAAGCGCTGCGAACAACGGCGTTCTGGCTGCTGGTTGGCGGTCATACGTCAGCCCTGTTCGCGGTCTCTGCCATGAGCGTCCATCTGATCCCCTATCTGGTCGACCAGCGCCACATTGCCATTGAGGCTGCCGCAGCCGTCGCGGCGGCGATGACCGCGATCTCCTGGATTGGTCAGCTGCTGGGAGGGCAGCTGGGTGATCGGCTAGAAAAACGCGCCATCGCGGCCGTGTGCATGTTGGGGCATACCGCCGCGATGATCATTATGGTCTTCTCCGCGTCATTCGTGCCTCTGGCAATCGGCGCGTGCGTCCACGGCCTGTTTTGGGGCATACGAGGACCGCTCATGATGGCGGTGCGCGCGGAGTACTTCGGCCGCCGCGAGTTCGCCACCATTGAGGGCTTCGCGAGCATGATTACTGGATTCGGTCTGTTCCTCGGGCCTGTTGCCGTTGGATTGATTGCTGATCTCACGGCTGACTACCGGCCCGGGTACGGCTTCCTCGCCTGCATGACCCTTGCTGGATTCCTCTGCTTCATCTTTGCGCCGAAGCAGGTTCCGCCTCCACTGCTAGACCTCAGTTGAGGATCCAAGGAACGGCGGGGGGGCCGGAAAAGGGGCGCAATCGGACGATCTATCCGCGGGCTGACGTCCCGTGGTCCGGCGGCCACGTCTGCATCACTTGCCGCAGGATTCCGAATTCACCGATGTGGTAGGACATATGTCCAATCACGAGGCCGGCTTCGCGAAAAACCGTGTGGCCGGGGGTATTTGGCAGGGGCGCGAGAAGGTCTGTCTGCGGGTCAGAAACCATCTCCTCCAACTCTTGCAGCAACGACTGATAGCCTTCCAATGTCTGCTGCCACTGAGCCGGCTCCGCACGAGCATCGTGGGCCGGCCAGTAATCGTCGGGGTGTTTCCGCGCCACGTAGCGGGCGGGGTCTCGCGTGTATTCGAATATGTCCAGCAGAGAGATCCGGAGATGCTCGAGCAAATGCCAGGGCGTGTAGTCGACATTGGGTGGGTAGCTGTTGATTGCATCCATGGGGAAATCTTTGGCGGCGCCCTCGAGACGGCGACCGGCATTTCCCCGCAACATCGTGAGAAGATGGTCGCGCGTCGCTTGATCAGTCGCCACGGCTTTCCTCCACGCAGCGGAGATCTATGGCGCTGTGGCCCAGGGTGGTGACCTCGAGTCCCGTCCGACCTAGTTCCCGCCTGCGAAGCTCTGGCATGCTCACTCCCTCCTCAGCCACGTAAGGGGGGATTATGGGGCAGCAGCACGGTGCGCGGCGCTCGCAGCCGACCACAGCCGTCGGCGATCGCGTTCTCGGGCCCCTCGCGATTCTGTCGTTTGGCCTTGCGCTGCGACTCTGGCAGATCGATCTCGGGCATTTCGACTACGAGCAGTCGGTCCTGCTCGAGAAAGCCGCGGCGCTCGTACGGGACGGCCAGATTCCACTCGAAACCGGGCTGGACTTCACCATTGGTATCCGAGAGCCACCGCTCACGACGTTCCTCCTGGCTATCCCCATGGTGGTGAGTGACAGCCCCGTCTGGATCGCGGCTTTTCAAGCTATGCTGGATGCGTTTGGGGCGGTCTTCGTCTACTTCGTTGGCCGGTCCCTCGGGGGGCGGTGGGCCGGATTTGCGGCTGGCCTGCTCTACGCGGCCTCGCCGGCGGCCATCTTCTATAGCCGAATGATCTGGAATCCCCAGCTCGTGCCGCTCTTCAGCGCGGTAGGTCTGTGGGGGGCGGTCGGGTTTGCCAGGTACGGCGACGGGCGGCGGCTCGCCGCCGCGCTTTTTGCAGTTTGCTGCGCGGCCCAGTTACATCCGAGCGCCGCGACGGAGCTGATTCCCGTTCTCGGTGTCGCTTTCCTGAGGCGGCGCGACATCGAGGCTCGGCCGCTCCTGATCGTGGCGGTTGTCCTCGGCGCCATGCTTGCTCCGTACGTAGCCCTGCAGGTCCAGACGGACTGGTCGGACGTGCGGACCGCCGTCGCCTACGGTTTCGCGCCGAGACAGTTCCGCCCCGACACCCTCTTCGTTGGGCTATCGGTACTCAGCGGTGACTTCCATCGGCAACCCAAGACCTGGTGGCCCGATGTCGATTGGACGCTCGCCAGTGAGCCAGTCTTCTGGGTAATGCTGGGGCTAATCGGCCACGGAACGTGGGGCGTCGCCCGGCAACGCGCGGGTTGGGTCATGGCTGTCTGGCTGGTCCTCCCGGTGGTGGCGGGCCTGCGCCACTCGGCCGGCGTTTACCCGCATTACCTTTTAGCACTCGTGCCAGCCGCCGCCGCCCTTGCAGGACTGGGACTGGCGCGCCTGAGACCACCCCGGCTTGCTGCCCTGCTACTGGTCGGAGCGGTGGGCTGGCGACTAAGCGACTACTGGTCCTTTCAGCAGGACGCTGCTGCCGTGAGGCTCGATTGGCTGTACGGCACCCCGCTCCGCTACACCCAGCAGGCCGTCGAACAGGCAGTCCAATTCGGTGATACCGATCGGCTGTTCGTCGGATTCGCCGGCAAGAGCAGCCTCACGATACCGGCCCTCGTCGCTCGGCGCGCTCCGCTCTCGCCGTTCGACGGGTCGAACACGCTGGTGCTCGGTCCGCGCGGCGGGACCTACATCACGGGCACGAGGGGGCTTGCATTTGACGCCCTGCGGGAGCATTTCGGACCCCCCGTTTCGGTGGTCCCGGCGACGGACGGGACGTCACTGTATGCGGTCTTCAAGGTGTCCCCCGACGCCGTGCGCCGCTACCTCGATCGGCCGACCGCCACAAGGATCAACGCAGGTTTCGCCAACGTGGCCACCGTCCGGGGATACGAGCACACACCGCTTCAAGCCGGAGTTGCCGGGTCGGTCACGCTCGACGTGCTGGTACGAGACGCCGCCTTTCCGGGATGGTCGGATATGCGAGTGTTCGCCCACGTCATAGACGAGTCCGGGAAGAATTGGTCCACTTCGCCCGACGCTTACGTCAACCTGGTCGGGGACTTCGAAGACGGTGACGTGCTGGTGCTGCGACAACCGGTC
>Ga0156186_1307_pt1 | contig 10665 bp, 8 predicted proteins | sample RifCSPlowO2_12_FD_107839 | JGI IMG/M metagenome (GOLD analysis project Ga0156186, IMG submission 107839) | Candidatus Handelsmanbacteria bacterium RIFCSPLOWO2_12_FULL_64_10
GGCCGGTTCGTCATGCTGCGGGCGGACGCCGTCACCTCCGCCCGGCGATGGGAGCGCTGCGGGGTGTTTCGGACGATCCTCCGGATGTGGATGTTCAAATTTCTCCACAGCCTCTCCGTGCCCCCGGAGCGGCTGGCGAGGCACTATCGGAATGTGCGATGAGGAATCAGGAGGCCATAGAATGTTCCCAGAAATGGGAAGTGTTTACGGAGATTGGGATGCCGGAGTACCCTATTGAGAAGGTCCTGAAGGGCCAGAGGGCGCTGGTCACCGGCGCCAGTTCAGGGATCGGAAAGGGGATCGCCCTTGCGCTCGGGCACGCGGGCGCGGACGTGGTTGTCAATTATCTTTCCGGTCCCGATGCGGCGCGGCAGGTGGTCGATGAGATCATCCGCTGTGGAGGCCGCGCCTTCGCTCACCAGGCGGATGTCTCTCAGGAAGACCAGGTCCAGGCCATGTTTCAACGCATGTTTCAGGAATTTGGAACGATCGACATCCTCGTCAATAACGCAGGGATCCAAAGGGACGCCCCTTTTGATCAGATGACACTGGGGCAATGGAACGCAGTTCTGAGCGTCAACATGACCGGTCAGTTCCTCTGCGCACGCGAGGCGGTCCGCGAGTTCAAGCGACGCGGCGTGGTCAAGAAGGTCTCCTGCGCGGCGGGCAAGATCATCTGCATCAGCTCCGTGCACGAGGTGATCCCCTGGGCGGGCCACGTGAATTACGCGGCCTCCAAAGGGGGGGTGATGCTCATGATGAAGAGCATCGCCCAGGAGGTCGCCCCCCACCGCATCCGGGTCAACAGCATCTCGCCGGGCGCGATTCGCACCCCGATCAACACCGCCGCCTGGGACACGCCCGAGGCCTACAACAGGCTCATGGAACTGGTGCCGTATAACCGGATCGGGGAGGTGGAGGACATCGGGCGGGCGGCCGTCTGGCTCGCCTCCGACGCCTCGGACTACGTGACGGGCGCCAGCCTGTTCGTGGACGGCGGCATGACCCTGTACCCCGGCTTCGCAACAGGGGGTTGATTCCTCCGAGGAGGAGACGCTGTGTATCGACCGAAAACCGCTGAACACCGGCGTCTGGCCGATTCCGAGGCCCGCCGGGCCGACTGGAAGCAGTGGGGGCCCTACCTCAGCGAGCGCGCCTGGGGGACAGTGCGCGAGGACTACAGCGCCACCGGCGAGGCCTGGGACTACTTTCCGCACGATCACGCCCGCAGCCGCGCCTACCGCTGGAACGAGGACGGGCTGGCGGGGTTCTGCAACCGCTTTCAGAACATCTGTCTGGGGATCGCCCTGTGGAACGAGCGGGACCCCATCCTGAAGGAGCGACTGTTCGGTCTGACCGGCCCGGAGGGCAACCACGGCGAGGACGTGAAGGAGTACTATTTCTACCTGGACGGCACGCCCACCCACGCCTACATGAAGATGCTCTACAAGTACCCCCAGGTCGAGTTCCCCTACGCCCGGCTTGTGGGGGAAAACCGGCGGCGAGGGCGGGATGCGCAGGAGTTCGAGCTGATCGACGCCCTGCGCGAGGCCTTCGGGGAGAGCCGCTACTTCGACGTCTTCGTGGAGTATGCCAAGGCGGATCAGGAGGATATCCTGTGCCGCATCTCAGCGGTCAATCGCGGGCCGGACCCCGCCCCGATTCACATCCTGCCCCACCTGTGGTATCGAAACACCTGGTCGTGGGGCCACAACCCGGAGCGCCCCGAGATGTGCGGGCGCGACGCAAGGGCTGTCTACACCCAACACCGCCACCTGGGGGCGCGCTGGTGGTACGTGGCCAGCGATGACGGCCAGGCGCCGGCGCTTCTCTTCACCGAGAACGATACCAACGCGGAGCGGCTGTTCAACGCCCCCAACGCCACGCCCTACGTGAAGGATGGGATCCACGAGGCCGTCGTCCACGGGCGGGCGGACCGGGTGAACCCGGAGCGGAAGGGGACGAAGGTCGCCGCGCACTTCAAGGCCGTCGTCGCGCCCGGCGAGACCTTCACCGTGCGCGTGCGCTTCACGGACATTCCGCAGGACGATCCCTTCGGCAGGGTTGACGCCACTTTCAAGAGGCGCATCCGGGAGGCCGATGAGTTCTACGCCGCCGTCCAGCGCCCCGGCCTGAGCGAGGACGAGCGGCGCGTGCAGCGCCAGGCCTTCGCCGGGCTGCTGTGGAGCAAACAGTTCTACCACTACAGCGTGGAGCTCTGGCTGAGGGGGGACTCAGGCCAGCCGCCTCCGCCGGATTCCCGCAGACGCGGGCGCAATGCCGACTGGGCCCACTTCTACAGCCTGGACGTGCTCTCCATGCCCGACAAGTGGGAGTACCCCTGGTTCGCCGCCTGGGACCTGGCTTTTCACTGCGTCGCCCTGGCGATGGTCGACCCGGAATGGGCCAAGCGACAGCTCATTTTGTTGTTGCGCGAGTGGTACACGCATCCCAGCGGGCAGATCCCCGCGTACGAGTGGGCCTTCGGGGACGTGAATCCGCCCGTGCAGGCCTGGGCCGCCTGGCAGGTGTATCAGATCACCCGCGAGATCACCGGCAAGGCCGACACCATCTTCCTGGAGGGCGTTTTCCATAAGCTGCTGCTGAATTTCACCTGGTGGGTGAACCGGAAGGACCACGACGGCAACAACGTCTTCCAGGGGGGCTTTCTGGGCCTGGACAACATCGGCGTGTTCGACCGCAGCGCGCCCCTGCCCACCGGAGGCCATCTTGAGCAGGCCGACGGCACCGCCTGGATGGCGATGTACTGCCTCAACATGCTGACCATCGCGCTCGAACTGGCGCGCACGCGGCCGGCCTATGAGGACACCGCCACCAAGTTTTTCGAGCATTTTATCTTCATTGCTCATGCGGTTTACCGCGCGGGCGATCACGGCGTGAGCCTGTGGGACGAGGCGGATGGGTTCTTCTACAACGTGCTGCACGCGCCGGGAGATACCTTCATCCCGATGAAAGTCCGCTCGTTCGTGGGGCTGATTCCACTGTTTGCGGTGGAGGCGCTGGAGCCTGAGCTGCTGGAGAGGCTGCCCCGTTTCAGACGCCGGATGGAATGGTTCCTCCACTATCGCCCGAACCTGGCGAACAGCGTCGCCTCGCTGACCGAAAAGGGGGCGCACGGACACCATCAGCTCGCCATTGTGGGTCGCGAAAGGCTGGGGCGCATCCTGAGCCGCGCCTTCGACCCGGCGGAGTTCTACTCGGACTATGGCCTCCGCTCGCTCTCCAGGCATCACGCCGACCACCCCTACGAGTTCCGAGTGAACCATCAGACCTATTCTGTGCGCTACGAACCCGCTGAATCGCAGACGGGCCTGTTCGGCGGCAATTCCAACTGGCGCGGTCCCGTCTGGTTTCCGCTCAACTATCTGATGATTGAGGCGCTGCGCAAGTACCACCACCATTACGGCGACTCGTTCACGGTCGAGTCGCCGCGCGGGTCGGGCAGTGGACTCACGCTGGATGCGGCTGCCGACGAACTCTCTCAACGCCTGGTGCGCATCTTCCTGCGGGACGAGGCCAGCGGCGGCCGCCGCCCGGTCTTCGGCGGAGAGGCGTATTTCCAGACCGACCCGCACTGGCGCGACTGCGTGCCGTTTTACGAGTACTTCCACGGCGACAACGGCGCGGGCCTCGGCGCCAGCCACCAGACCGGCTGGACCGCGCTCGTCGCCAGGTTGATTCAGGAGTGTGGGGAAAAGGGATAAACGATAAGAATCGTCGGAATCGCGCCAGACATAGCATTCGCTCCCCTGTAAGTTCATCGAGTTTATGTTTTTTTTGCGCGGCGGGAACTTTCTCAATCCCCTTTTTGTCTTTCCCTGCAAGAAGCCCAACTGAAGAGATCCAGTGCGAAGCCCAACCGGGAGGGTCACGTTGTACTTATTCAGGCGTCGAAAGGACGCTCAGGGGCGGTTTGAGGCGCTGGTCCTGCCCCATCTGGACGCGCTCTACGGCGCGGCCGTCCGGATGACGCGGCACCGGCAGGACGCCGAGGATCTGGTGCAGGAGACCTGCCTGAGGGCCTACCGCTTCCTCGACCGGTTGGAGGACGAGGGCCGCTGCCGGGCCTGGTTGTTTCGGATTTTGACCAATACTTTCATCAACCTTTACCGCAGGGAGCAGCGAGCGCCGGAGATGGTGGCGCTGGAGGAGAGTGGGGTGGAGGCTGCGGCGTCCGGGGAGGAGGTCTCTCTGGAGGCGGTGATGGATGACGAATTGAAGGCCGCGCTGGACGCCCTGCCTGACGATTATCGGACGGCGATTCTGCTGTCGGACGTGGAGGAATTTTCCTACGAGGAGATCGCCGGGATGCTGGGGTGCCCCATCGGGACGGTCCGGTCGCGCATCCACCGGGGACGGAACCTGCTGCGGGCGAACCTGATCAGGGCTGCCGGGAGGGGAGGGGATCTACAAGGAGGTAGCTATGCCTGAGAAGACGTGCACCCAGATAGGGGAGGGGTTAAGCGCCTTTCTGGACGGGGAGGTGGCGGAGGCGGAACGGAGGGAGATCGAGGCGCATCTCTCCGCCTGCCCTCATTGCCGGGCGTATCTCCAGGCGGAGGGGTCCGTCCGGTCGCTGGTACGGGGGAGGAGAGAACGCCTGCGGGAGCCGGCTCCTTTGGATCTGCGTCGCCGAATTGTGCAGGCTGTGCAGGCGGAGGAGACGCAGCGGCGGTGGGATGCCCTCAGCCGGCGCCGGACCGCAGGGAGACTGGCGATGGCCGCTGCCCTGGTGCTGTGCGTCCTCGGTGGGGCATTCTATTTCCGCTCTTCAGAGCCTCCCCGATCCATCGTGGCTGAGGTCGTGGACGAGCACATCCGGTGTCTTATGAAACTTACGAAAAAGGAAGAGGTCCTGGATTTCATGACCGCAGACACCAGGGCCATGAACCAGTGGTTCCAGGGCCGCATCGACATCAACGTCACTGCCCCGCCGTTTCAGGGGTCGGACCTGCGGCTGGCCGGCGGTCGTCTCTGCTACCTCCTGGACCGCCAGAGGGCTCAAATGGTCTATCGCGAAGGAGAGCACGTAATCTGTCTGTTCATGCTCGACCGGCGCGAGATCCCGTTACCCCAAGGTCATGAGGTCGTGGTTTCGAGCCATTCCATCCACCTGACCGTCTATAAGGGGTTTAATGTCGCGGTCTGGGAGGACCGGGGTCTCACGCACGCCCTGGTGGCGGACGTGTCTCAGGACAACCTGAAAGCCCTGGCTGCCTCGGCCCTGAGCAGTTGACCTCACCCACCCCCATACCCCCCACGCCACCTGTCGCTCCCATGAGGTCGCGACCCCTTCCCTCTCTCCGCGTGCGGAGAGGGAGGGGCAATAAGGGCCTTTTCCCTTGGTTGGGGGAGGGTGAGGTCTCACTCTTGTCCCTCCAGGTCGTTGGGACACGAACCGGTGACCAATCCCGGCAGGCTCACCTGGATCTATCCGGCGGCCTGGAGGGCGCCTCCAATAAAGGAAACCGCAGCCCCATGCATAACTTATTTCTTGGCAACGAGATATATTCGATTCAAGCCCCTGTAGAATCCGACCTTGAAGCCCTGACCCACTCCTTTTCTTCCCGCCTCCGCCAGGAGGGGATCGACCTCCGGCGAAAGGCCCTCGAAACCCTCCAGATCAACGTCGGGCGGCTGTGCAATCAGGCGTGCAGCCACTGCCACGTGGACGCCGGACCCAGGCGGACGGAGGTGATGACCCGGCAGACGATGGATAAGGTGCTGTCTTTCCTGGCCGCCTCATCCATTCCAACGGTGGACATCACCGGCGGAGCGCCGGAGATGAACCCCCATTTCAGGTATCTGATCCAGAGGACGCGGGAGATAGGCCGGAAGGTCACGGTCCGGTGCAATCTGACGGTGCTGTTTGAGCCAGACCAGGAGGACCTCCCGGCGTTTTACCGGGATCAGGAGGTGGAACTGATCTGTTCCCTGCCGTGTTACCTGCAAGAGAACGTGGACGGGCAGCGGGGAAAGGGTGTGTTCGTAAAAAGCATCGAGGCGCTCCGGAGGCTCAACCGCGTCGGCTACGGGAGGCCGGAGGCTGGTCTGATGCTCCACCTGGTCTACAACCCGGTCGGGGCAGTCCTCCCAGGGCCTCAAGACGAGCTGGAGGCGGATTACCGGCAGGTCCTGGGAGAACAGTACGGCATCGTCTTCAACCGGCTGCTCACGATCGCCAACATGCCCATCAACCGCTTTGCGGACTACCTGAGACGGCGTGGGGAATACGCAGATTATATGGCCACCCTCCGGGCATCCTTTAACCCGGATACGCTGGAGCGGCTGATGTGCCGTTTGCTGGTCAGCGTGGACTGGGAGGGCAATCTCTACGATTGTGACTTCAACCAGATGCTGGGGATGGACCTGGGGGGAAGTCCCCTCAAGGTCTGGGAGGCGCCCCCGGAGGCGCTGGCGGGTCGGCGCATTCGCGTCGGCGAGCACTGCTACGGATGCACTGCCGGCGCCGGGAGCAGTTGTGGAGGGGCGCTGGTATAACCACCTGACCGTCACTAAAGCCGCGGCAAACGTGCTCCGGGAGGTCCTATGCCAACTTTATCCGTGAAAAAGCTGAGCGCCCGAGTCACCCTTGCGGTGATAGTCATCCTCACGACCGGCATCGGGACGTTCGCATTTCTGGCCTCCCTCTATGAGATTCGCGTTGCGAAACATCACGCCGAAGAGAGTTGCCGGGATTGGGCATCCGCCGTCGGATACGGCATCCAGGCGATTGTCGATGCGTCCGGAAAGGAGGAGGAGGCTCGGCTCATCGCCGAATTTCTGGAGCGACAGCGGGGCCATAACGCCATGATGGGCCTTCAGGCGTTCGACGTCCATCTCCGGGAGATGTTTCCCAGCCAGCGGTTTCCTGTCTTGAACCCCGTTCACAGCGCCGCCCTTCTCACTGCAATCAAGGCTGGGCGCGACACGTCCTATTACGAGCCGGACGGCATCCTGCTCAATCATCTCCAGCCGGTCTGGACTCTGGGGCCGGTGGGGACGACCGGCGGCCTGACGTGGGGGGCCGTCCGGGTGACCATGTCGATGGAGGAGGAATGGAACCGGATCCGGCGCACCACTATCACCCTGCTGTCGGGCGGGCTGATCGCCGTTGTCGTGACGGGGTTTCTGTTGAGTCGATGGCTCCGAAGGGTCGTCGTCAGGCCCATAGAACAGGTTGAGTCGACGTTGACGGCCCTGGCGCGGGGAAATATGAAGGCCCGCGTCTCCTGGACCTCCGGCGACGAACTGGGCAGCCTGGCCCGCCACGTGAACCAGATGGCGGACGCCCTGGCCCACCAGCGCGAGCTGGAACTGGAACTCCTCCATCTTTCCAAGCTGTCGGACATCGGCGCTCTGGCCCAGGGCATCGCTCACAACCTGAAAAGCCCGTTGACCGCCGTCAGGGGGTTTGCGCAATTACTCCAGATGCAACATCCCGATCTCCAGCACCTCGATGCGATTGTGCGGAGCGCGGATCAGATCTCGGACATTGTTGACAACATTATGTACAAAAGCCGTCAGGAGCAGCGGGGGGACCGGCAACCCATTGACCTCAACCGGCTCCTCCGGGAGGAACTCCGGTTCCTGGAGGCCGACTCCCAGTTCAAACACCAGACCGAGAAGGTCTATCGGTTCGCGGAGGACCTCCCGGCTGTGGAGGGGGTCTACAGCGACTTTAGCCAGTGCTTCACAAACCTCATCCGGAATGCACTGGACGCGATGCACAAGTCCAATAGAAAGCAACTGACCGTTGAGACCGAAAAAAACGGAGACGGCGTGATTGTCCGGGTGAGCGACACCGGCTCCGGCATCCCGAAGGAGCACCTCGACCACATCTTCGAGCCGTTCTTCACGACCAAACCCATCGTCGGAGAGGCTAAGCCGGGTGAGCCAACGGGCACGGGTCTGGGCTTATCGACCTGCGTTCAACTCATGAAGCCCTATGGCGCGGAGATCGCTGCGGAGTCGGAGGTAGGAGTCGGAACGACGTTTACGGTGCGGGTTCCGACGAGGGCCGGGGGGGCGTAACATAGAAATTTTTCCGCACCCATTAGGGAACTTTTTCTGGCCTGTCCGTTGTCATCAAAGATACCGGAACATAAACTCAAAACCTTGAAGGGAGACGAAATACGATGCGCAAAGCAATTCTGGGAGGCGTGGTTTTAGGGGCTGCCCTCAGCCTGCTCTCCTCCAGCGTGTGGGGGGGAGAGAAGGAGGTCGTGGAGAAAAAGGTCGCGCCGGAGATCACCCTGGCCTCGTCCCTGAACAGCCCGGCGAAGCTCTCGCTGGCGGGCGCGAGGGGGAAGGTCGTGCTGCTGGAGTTCTGGGCGACCTGGTGCCCGCCCTGCCGGGCGTCGATCCCGCACCTTCAGAAGTTGCACGACACGTATGGCAAGCGGGGGCTGCTGATCATCAGCGTCACCAATGAGGACGAGAAGACGGTCCAGGCGTTCGTGAAGGCGCACCGGATGACGTTTCCGGTCGGGATCGACGACGGCGACAAGACGATGACGACCTACGGCATTGAGAGTATCCCCACGGCCTTCCTGATCGACAGGACGGGCAAGGTGGTCTGGGAGGGGCATACGATGGCCTTGACCGAGAAAGAGGTCGAGAAGGCGCTCGGCTCGATCAAGCGCCTCTGAGGTCGAAAGGAGTGTCTCTTGCGCCTCGGTTCTCTCCATCGACGGTGGTCATGCCTCCTCGTCTACGCGATCCTTTCAACCTCCGCTGTCGGCAATGCCTATGCCGGGGCGTGGACGCTGCCGAGGGGACACGTCTGGGGGAAGGTCACATTCATGAGGCAGGTCACGTCCGAGGAGTACACCGCCGTAGGCGGCGGAGGTCGCGGAGGCGATCCGACCCGTGTCTACGGGCCGGGCGACCGCGCCTCGTATCGCTTCAACGGACGTTACTCCTCTTACGGCGTCTTCCTCGACCTCTCCTATGGTCTCACCGGCTGGCTCGACGTGGGGGCTCAGGTTCCTTACTTCGACCAGAATTTCAGCGACAGCCAGGATGCCTTTTTCCTGGAGGACCGCGGCCAGAGGACGCTCAGCGACGTGCGGGGGACGGTGAAGGTCCGCCTAACTGCCAGGCCCATCGTGTTCAGCGTGGGGGGTGCGGCAAAGGCCCCCACCGGGAAGTTCCGGAACCGGGACGGGCTCATCACCGTGGCGGATGGGCAGTGGGACTTTGACCTTCTCGCGCAGGCCGGCCGGTCCTTCTGGCCCGTCCCGGCCTACGCCAACGTCGACATCGGCTATCGTGTCCGGCTCAAGAACCGGGCGGTGGACCGCGACCCCGGCGATGAGTGGACCTTCACCGCCGAGGCGGGCGTCCACGTCCACCCTAAAGTTATGACAATGCTCAAGGTGGAGGGCATCCGGGGGAGGTCCGGCAGGAGCCTCGGCGTCCAGATCCCCTCGGACATCCGCCGGATCACCTATCTGTCTCCGGCGGTGATGGTCGGGCCGTTTGCCGGCCTCAGCGCCGAGGCAGGGGTCCGCATCTCTCTCAACGGGAGGAACTATCCCGCCGGGAAGATGTTCGTCGCAGGTCTGTCGTATGCCGGGAAGATATTCTGAGCGCGGTCTCCGCGCCGGAAGGAGGTAAGAGCCATGAAGGTTAGATTCTCTTTGACGCTGGCTTCCATAGGGCTCCTGAGCGTCCTCGGCATCCTCTCCTGCGGAGGGGGGGGCAAGTCTCCGACCGCCCCGACCTCCCTGTCCCCTGTGCCCGGCGCGTCCTCTTCGGGTGCGTCGTCGGGGGGCTCTGGCTCTATCGGGCCGGGACCTTACAGGTTGTTCCTCATGAAGGACAAGGAGACCGGCTCCACCTGGAATGTCAAGGGGGAGGCCATTGACGGCCCACTGAAGGGCAAGACACTGGATCAGGTCCCCGCGCACAATGCGATGTGGTTTGCGTGGCTGGCGTTCTGGGGCAACACGGAGGTCTACGGCTCGGCGCAGAAAGGGGACGGCCAGGACTTCCGAAACACCGTCCAGTTCCCCCAGGATAAAATCCTTTCTGGGGGACCGCCCCCGGACGGCATCCCGGCGCTCACCGACCCGACGGTGGTCTCCGCCTCCCAGGCCTCGTGGGGGGACGAGGAGATAGTCTCCGGCGTGGTGGTCGGGGTGGAGGCCCGGGCCTACCCCCAAAACATCGGCTGGTGGCACGAGATCGTCAACGACCGGGTCGGTGGTCACCCCATCTGCTTCACCTTCTGCCCCCTGACCGGCACCGGCCTGGTCTTTGACGGAGATGGGACCCGGCAGGGGCCCGGAGGAGACCGGATCACGATGGGCGTGTCCGGCCTTCTGTTCAACACGAACCTGATCATGTACGACCGCCGGGACAGGCAGACGCTCTACCCGCAGATGATCTACACCTCCATCAACGGAAGTCCGCAAGACCTGAGGCTGCTGCCTGTGGTCGAGACGACGTGGGGGCTCTGGAAGCAGCTCTACCCCAGGACCACCGTCGTCAGCGCGCAGACAGGGCACCCGCGCAACTACGGCGTCTACCCCTACGGCTCCTACCGGGAGGACGGCGACATCTTTTTTCCGCTGGCCCAGGACGTCAACAAGAACGCCCTGGCAAAGCTCTACCACCCGAAGGAGGTGGTCCTGGGTC
>Ga0156186_1223_pt3 | contig 10653 bp, 13 predicted proteins | sample RifCSPlowO2_12_FD_107839 | JGI IMG/M metagenome (GOLD analysis project Ga0156186, IMG submission 107839) | Candidatus Handelsmanbacteria bacterium RIFCSPLOWO2_12_FULL_64_10
TGACGGGGCAGGACCGCATCTCCCGGTGGACCTGGGGGGGCTTTAACGCCCTCGCCCGTTCCTCGCAGGAGTGGTTCCGGGAGAAGTTCGCGGACTACTGGAGGCGGGCGGAGCTGGCAGGGTAACTTTATGCGCGTCATTCTTCTGGATCAGGCCAAGCCCGGCGATCAGCTCGCCGCGCCCGTGACGAACGACAAGGGCATGCTCATCCTGCCCAAAGGGGCCAGGCTGACGATGGGCATGCTCGACAGTCTGAGACGGCGGGGCGTCACGGAGGTCACGGTGGAGCGGGACGACCCGAACGCCCCTCCGCCCAAGACGACCGAGGAGTTCTTGGCCGACCTCGACGCGCGATTCGAGGGTCTGGAGTCCAACGCCGTCATGATGAGCATCAAGTCGTTTGCCAGAGGACACATCCTGGCGCGGGACGAGACGAAGGCATGACGGAACGGAGCGACATGCGCCGGATCGTGGAGAAGATCACCTCTCTCCCGACGCTGCCCGGAATCATCACCCATCTCACCCACCTGCTGGAGAACCCCAACACCACGGCCGCCGAAGTGGGGAAGGAGATCGCCAAGGACCAGGTCCTTTCGGCCAAGGTGCTCAAGTTAGTCAACTCCGGGTTCTACGGGTTCTCCCAGCCCATCACGACGATCCCTCACGCCATGGTCCTGCTGGGGTTCAATGTCGTGAAGACGCTGGTGTTCACGACCTCCGTCCTGGACATGATGTCGCAGTCGATCGCCGGGCTGTGGGAGCACTCCCTGGCGTGCGCCCGGACGTGCGGCATCATCGCCAAGCGTCTGGACCTGCCCGACCCGGAGGAGATCAGCGTCGCGGGGCTGCTGCACGACCTGGGGAAGGTCGTCCTGCAACAGAACCTCAAGGAGGAATTCGAGAAGGTCGTGTCTCTGGTCCGGCAGCGGGATATGCTGTTCTACGAGGCGGAGAACCAGGTCATGGGCGTCACCCACGCGAACATCGGGGGGTGGCTGTTAGACAAGTGGCAACTGCCGGCGCAGATCGTGGAGCCGATCACCCATCACCACGCGTTCCATCCGGTCCGGTCGAATGCGGACCGCACCGCCGTCGTCCACTTAGCTGACATCCTGGTGCGGGCGGAGGGGTTCGGGTTCGGCGGGGACCGGAGGGTGCCCGTAGTCTCCCCGGAGGCCCTGGGGTTTCTGCAGCTTTCCGTCGAAGACATCCGGGAGATCATGGATGCCGTAAACGATCAACTCTCAGACGTTATGAGGATGTAGGCCCCCTCGATGTCTTCCAATCCCCCCTCCTCTCCATCCGCTGCGCATCCTGCCGTCCAGCCCAACTTTCCGGGCGCGGTCCTGACAGTCGACGAAGCCCTGAAGCCCCTCTCTGGAAGCCGGAAGGGGTTTTCCGTTTTCGGCGTGCGCGCCCGGGCAGACAGGGCTGCGGACGCCCTGTCGGACCTGGACCGCGCCCTGTCCTCGGAGTCGGCGCTGCGGGGGCAGCTCGTCGCGGCCGTGTCTCACATCCGAACGACGGACGACGAGGAGCGGTTCCGGTGGGAGCGCGCGGGGCGCATCTACGAGGTGGCCGTCACCCTGCTCGCCAAAGGGCCTTCTGCCGCATACACCCTCCTGTTTCACGACGTGACGCAGCAGGCCCGGGTCGAGGAGACGCATCAGAACGCCCGTCGCTATCTGGAGGACATCCTCGACAACGTTCAGCTCGGCGTGGTCGTCATGGGGCGCGAGATGCGGATCACCTCCTGGAACCGTAAGCAGGAGGAGTTTCTGCGGCGTCTGGGCGTCTGGACGAGCATCGTCGAGGCCGTGGGCATCCCGATCTCCGAGCTGATCCCGCGCCCTCCAGGCGCGACCTGGGAGGAGATCACCGAGCGGGTGTTGCAGCGCGGGGAGTCCTACGAGAACCCCAGGCAGGCGTACGCGGAAGGGGAGAACGAGCTGATTCTGTCCGTGGCGATCACCCCGCTGAAAGGCCAGAATGGGGAGATCATCGGGGCCATTCAGGTCTGCGAGGACGTGACCGAACGGACGCGCTTAGAGGAGGGGCTGCGGGCGGCGGAGATCCGGGCGGAGAAGTTAGAGGCCATCCGGCAGCTCGTGATCACGGTCAATCACGAGATCAACAACCCCCTCACCAGCATCCTCGCCAACGCCCAGATCCTCCGGATGTCCAAAGACCTGGTCGATGAGAAGATCGCGAAGCGGCTGCGGCAGATCGAGACGCAGGTCAAACGCATCGCCACGGTCACGAAGCGACTTCGCGACATGGACGAGTTGAAGACGGACGCCTACATCGCCTCCGGGCCCCGCATGATCGACATCGGGCCGATGGACGAGGAGGAGACCCCGTGACAGGACGACTGTTGCCGGGCACGCAGATCGAGGTCATCCGCGAGCGGCCCGACCGGGGCGGCATCCGGTTCGCGGTGTTCGACTTCGACGGCACGATCTCCCTCATCCGCGAGGGGTGGCAGCAGGTCATGATCCCCATGATGGTGGAGGTCCTGGCCTCGCTGCGGACCGGCGAGACGGAGGGGGAGTTGCGGACGGTGGTCACGGACTTCGTGGACCGGCTGACGGGCCAGCAGACGATCTATCAGATGATCCAGCTCGCCGGGGAGGTCCGAAAGCGGGGGGGGACGCCGCTGGAGCCGCTGGCCTACAAGCGGGTCTACCACGACCGGCTGCTGGCGCGCATCGCGGGCCGCCTCCAGGGCCTCAAGGGGGGGGCCATTCCGGCTGAAGACCTGGTCGTGCCCGGCTCCTTCGAGCTGCTGGAGAACCTGCGGGGCCGGGGCGTGACGCTCTTCCTGGCCAGCGGCACGGACGAGGCCTACGTGAAGGACGAGGCCGGGGCCCTGGGCGTCGCGGAGTACTTCAACGGGGGCATCTACGGGGCGCTCGACCAGTACGAGAAGTTCTCGAAGCGGATGCTGATTGCGGACCTGCTCCGGGGGCACGGCCTGCGCGGGCACGAGCTGGCGGTGTTCGGGGATGGGTCAGTGGAGATCGAGAACGCGCGGGAGGTGGACGGGTTCGCGGTGGGCGTGGCCTCCGACGAGGTGAACCGGCGCGGGATCGATGAATGGAAGCGGGGCCGGCTGATCGGGGCCGGGGCGGACCTGATCGTCCCCGACCATCGGGAGCAGGACAAAGTGGTGGCGTATCTGTTCGGGGAGATATGAGAAGGAGGTCAATATGTTGACAAGCTACATCCGCGCGGCCATGCGCCGGGCAAAATATGAAATCCTGTCGGACGACGGCAGTTTTTACGGAGAGATTCCGGGGTTTCAGGGCGTTTATGCCAATACTGAAACTCTCGAAGCCTGCCGGGAAGAACTGGAGGAGGTTCTGGAGGAATGGATTCTGTTCCGGGTCTCCAGAAATCTATCGTTACCTGTAGGGAGTTGACAGGAGTGAGTGGGAGAACCTTTGAACAGAGACCTTCAAGAATACTACGCCCTTCGCGCCGAGGAGTATGAGAAGATCTATGCGCACCCGGCGAAGCAGGGGGACATCGCGTGGTTGAGGGCCCTGCTGCAAAGGCTGCTGGCGGGCAGGCACGTGCTGGAGGCCACGTGCGGCACGGGTTACTGGACGCCGACGGTGGCGGAGGTCGCGGCGTCCGTCCTGGCGACAGACCTCAATGAGTCGGTCCTGGAGATCGCGAGAGGGAAGTCATATCCGCGAGGGAACGTCCGTTTTCAGGTCGCGGACGCCTTTCGCCTCGAAGGCGTGACCGGCGCTTTTGACGCGGGGTTCGCCGGGTTCTGGTGGTCGCACGTGTCCAAGACCCGTCTCAGAGATTTTCTGAGGGTGTTTCACGGGCGGTTGCAGCCGGGCGCTCTGGCCGTGTTTGCGGACAACAACTACGTGGAGGGGATCACGCATCCCAGGTCGGACCACGTGGACGACGACGGCAACACCTACAGCCGGAGGACCCTGGAGAGCGGCCGGCAGTACGAAGTCCTCAAGAACTTCCCGACGGAGGCGGAGGTCCGGGAGGTCCTGAGCGACCTGGCGGACGACATCTACTACTTCAACTCTACCTTTTACTGGTGCGTGAGTTACAAGACTGTCTCATGAGGAGTTCGTCATGCCCAAGAAACCTCTCCGCCTGGCGGTGGTGAGCTGTGGGGCGATTGCGCAGGCGCACCTGCGGGGGATCGCGGCGTGCCGGGACGGGGAGGTCCTGGCCGAGGGCGGGCCGGACCCGTTCGCCGAGCAGATGCGGGAGTTCGTGAGCGCCGTTCTGGAGGGGCGGGAGCCGGGCAACTCCGGGCGGGACGTGCTCCCCAGCTTAGCCGTGATCGACGCGGCCTACAAATCCGTGGAGGAGCGCCGGGCAGTGGAACTGAGGCAGGACGAGGGGGGGCGGTGGGAGATTCAGTAGGCAGAAGGCAGAAGGCAGAAAGAGGCGCCGGGACATTGCGTTCGAGGTTCTGGTGGGTCTGTTTCCTGGCCGGGGTGACTTTCTCGGTTGCCCCGGATGGATCGGGGCAGGCAGAGAGGGCTGCCCCGGCGCGATTTCGTAAGGAGGCGTGTGTGTTTTACCCGACGGGACTGATCGAGAAGGCAAAGAAGAACGCCGCAGAGTACCCCTGGGCGGCGGAGATCCAGAGGCGGGTCGTGGAGGCCGCGCAGCCCTGGAAGCTCCGCTGCCCGCACTGCGACGAGGCGTTTCCGAAGAACGACTTTTATGCCTTCTACCGCTCCGGCATAGACGCACACGGGGTCTTCGACCCGAAGCGGGCGGACCGCTCGCTGCTGTTCAACGTGGAGCATCCCGACCCGAAAGACCCGCTTCACGCGTTTGGCGTGGACGCCGGGGAGAGCTACTTTGACGGGCAGAACCGGTGGTGGTTCATCGGGACCTATCTGGTCTACGGGCAGTGGAAGCAGGTGGTCCACGCGGGCATCCGGAACCTGGCGGCGGCCTACACGGTGACGGGGGACAGGGCATACGCCCACAGGGCGGGCGTGCTGCTGGACCGGGTGGCGGACCTCTACCCGGCGTTCGACTTCAAGGAGGAGGGGGTGATGTACGAGGGGCCGGCGCACGCGGGCTACGTCTCCACCTGGCACGACGCCTGCGAGGAGACGCGGGAGATGGCGCTGGCCTACGACCAGGTGCGGGAGGCGCTGCGGGAGGACCGGGGGCTGGCGGCCTTTCTGGGCCGGCAGGCAGGGCGATACAGACTGGATACCCCCAAATCGACTTCCGAGGACGTCCTGCGGAACATCGAGAACGGCCTCCTGAGGGACCCGATCCAAAACCACGACCGGATCCGCTCCAACTACCCCCGGAAGGAGATCGCGCTCCTGGTCCTCAAGATGGTCCTGGACTGGCCCCGCAACCGGGACGAGGTGATGGGGCTGGTGACGACTCCGTCGCGTAAAACGCGACGGCTTCTCAGGGCACGCATAGCCTGACTGCGCTTACGTTACGCCCTGAAGGCCCCGTCCGGGCCTGAAAGATCGCTCTTATTCGAGGACACCCAACAGATTTTACCTGATACGGGTGTTTCGGTATCAGAACCTCGCCGAATCTGTTCTGCTGTCAAAGAGCAGAGCCGCACAAAGCGGCAGACGCCAGCATTTGAAGCTCTGCGTCTGGTTTGCAATATACGAACGAGACCGAGGAAAGTCAACCCGAAAGGAGGCGCGGTTTTCTCTGTCGCGTAAACGCGATAGTCCCCGCCGCGAAGTTCCTTATGGAGAGCTGTGCTGGGTCCGGCAGGACGGGGCCGGGGAGGTCCGGCGCGTTGCGCTGTGCCGGGGGAGGTCCGTGCGCGCCGGGGACGTGGAGGTGGTCCTGAAGGGCGAGGCGGACTTCATCGAGATCGGCCTCGAGCAGGGGCGTCGTCCGGCCGTGGTGGCGGGCAGGGCGGAGGACGTTCAGGACGTGCGGGTGAAGGGCAAGAGCGTCTGGAAGAAATAAAAACCACCAAGACACCAAGACACGAAGGGGATTTCAAGAGGGTTGAAGACATGGACATTGTCACTGTCGCAAAATTCCCGGAACTCGTCGGGCAGGCGATTTTAGGCCTCTCTTCCGCTGCGATCCTTTCCGCATTGGTTTCGCCGGCTTCCGCCGAGGAGCTGCCCACGTACACCATCTACCGGGCCGGGACGCCGATCCGCATCGACGGGCGCCTGGACGAGCCGGCCTGGGTCGCGGCCCCGGATGTGGGGCCCTTCCAGTTCCCCTGGTGGAAGGAGGGGAAGAAGGAGCAGACCGTGGCCAAGCTGCTGTATGACGACGAGAATCTCTACGTCGCCTACCTCTGCGAGGACGCCCACATCTGGGCGGAGCACACGCAGCGGGACAGCGCGGTATACGAGGACGACTGCGTGGAGGTCTTCATCGCGCCCGATCCCGACCGGCCCCGCGCCTACTTCAACATCGAGATGAACGTCCTGGGGGCGTTCCTGGACCAGTTCCACCCCGAGGGGCCGGGCGTGCCGGTGAAGGAGGAGTGGAACGGGAAGGGCATCCGGATCGCGACCAGCCGGGTCGGGACGCTGAACGACGACAGCGACACGGACCAGTACTGGATTCTGGAGGCGGCCATCCCGTTCGAGAACTACGCGCCGGTGGCCAGGCGCGTCCCACCCAGACCTGGAGATGTGTGGCACGTCGGCCTCAACCGCTGCGGGGGGCAGACCAACCTCCAGTACAGCCAGTGGTCGCCGAGCAACACCCCGAAGCCGGCCTTCCACGTGCCGGAGTGCTTCGGGCGGATGATCTTTTCGGAGAAGGCGAGCCCGTTCTGGAGGGAGTAGGGAGAAGACTTAACCGCCAAGCCGCCAAGAGCGCCAAGAAAAACGGGAGAATGCAGAATACAGGCCCTCATCCCGTCCCGTGCATGCCGGTGGCCACGCCGTTGATGCTCGTGGCGACGATGGAGAAGAGGCGGGCGAACTCGTCCGGGGGGGCGTCCTCCCCCAGTGACCGCGTGCGCCGGAGGAACTCCACCTGGATGTAGCTGAGGGGGTCCACGTAGGGGTTCCGGAGGAGGATGGACTTCTGCAGGGCGGGCTCGTTGTCCAGGATGCGGGCCTGGCCAGTCACCTTCAGGATCATCTCCTCCGTGAGCCGGTGCTCCGTTGCGACGCGCCCGAACAGGCGGGTCCTGACCTTTCGATCTCTCACCAGATCGGCATAGCGTTCGGCGATGTGCAGGTCTGCCTTGGACACGGACATCTGCGCGTTGTCGATGATCACCGTGAAGAAACTCCAGTCCCGGTACATCTCGCGGAGCAGGGCCGTGCGGGCCTCCGGGTTTTCCTCGATGAATGCCTTGAGGGCCGCGCCCAGGCCGAGGCCGTTGGGGACGAGGTGCCGGCCCTGCATCCAGGCGAACACCCAGGGGATGGCCCGGAGATCTGCGAGCGCATGGCGGTCCTCCCGGCGGGCGGGCCGCGACCCTATGGTCAGGTGATCGATCTCCCTGATGGGCGTGGCCTCGCTGAAGTAGCGCGCGAAGTCCGGGTCCTCGACGAAGCCCCGGTAGGCGCGGTAGGAGAGGTCCGACAGGCGCTCCAGGGCAGCGCCCCACGCCTCCGGCTCCCGGCCGTCCTCGTCGGGCAGGGCGGTCCAGATCGTGGCGGACACGACCTGCTCCAGGTTGCGGAAGGCGATGGTGGGGTTCATGTACTTGTAGGAGATGGTCTCCCCCTGCTCGGTGATCTTGATCCGGCCTTCGAGGGTGCCGCGGGGCTGAGCCGTGATCGCCCGGTTGACCGGCCCACCGCCCCGGCTGATGGTGCCGCCGCGGCCGTGGAAGAGTTTGAGGCGGACGCCGCGCTGGCGGGCGACGGCGTGGAGCGCCCGCTGGGCCTTGTAGATCTCCCAGTTGGAGGTCAGGTAGCCGCCGTCCTTGTTGCTGTCGGAGTAGCCGATCATGACCTCCTGGAGGTTTCGGCGGGCGCGCAGGTTGCTGAGATAGACCTCCTCCCGGAACAGGCGGTCCATCACCTCCGGGGCGCGCCGCAGGTCCTGGATCGTCTCGAACAGGGGGACGACGTCGATGAGGCTTTTGACCGAGCCGTCCTGCTCTGTCCGGTAGAGGCCGGCCTCCTTGGCCAGGAGCAGGACCGTCAGGACGTCGCTCGGCCCCTGGGTCATGCTGATGATGTAGCTGCCGAGGCAGTCGGCGCTGATGGTCTCGAGGCAGCGCCGCATCCTCCGGAAGGTCTCCACCACCTTCCGCGTCCGGGGGTCGCCCTCGAACTCCCCCGCGATGAGGGGGCGGAGCTGGCCGATCTCCTTCAGGAGGAAGGCGGTCCGGCCCTCCTCCGGCCAGGCCGCGTAGTCCGGGGCGATTCTGAGACGTTTCAGGATGTCGGTGAGCGCGTGGGTGTGCTCCTCCCGGTGCTGCCGGACGTCGACGCGCGCCAGCCGGAACCTGAACACCTCGACGCGGCGGATGAGGCGCTTGAGGTCCCCCGCGGCGATGCGCGCGCCCCGGTTGGCGGTCAGGCTGCGGGAGATCATCCGGAGGTCTTCGAGAAAGTCCCGGCTCGAGGCGTAGACGAGGTTCTCGCGGACCTCCATTCTCCCATTCCTCCACCCCACCTTCCGACCGCTTTCGCTGTCGGCCTCGCGGACCTCCTCGTCCTCCTCCGGCCGGTTGTGGGCCAGGGTGGCCTTCAGCCGCTCTGCGATGCAGGAGAGTTTGAGGCGGTAGACCTCCGCCTGGTTCTTCCCGGCCAGGCGCTCCATCAGGTGGGGCATGCGTTCGAGCTCCACCCGCGTGGAGGCGATCATCTCCTGGTTGACCGGGACCTGTTCCGTGGAGGGGCTCAGCCGGTCTATCAGGTCTCGCACGTCCTGAAGGTAGCGCCGCAGGACGCGCTCCTTCTGGAGACGGAGGGCCTCCTCCAGCGTGTCGGGGGTGACCGCCGGGTTGCCGTCCTGGTCCCCCCCCACCCAGGAGCCGACGCGCAGGAAGGGGGGCACCTCGAAGGAGGCGCCGGGGTAGTGCTCCGCGAGCAGGCCCTCGATCTCCTCGTAGATGTCCGGGAGGACGTCGAACAGGGTCTCCTCAAAGTAGAAGAGCTTGCTCTCCAGCTCGTCGAGCACCGTCGGCTTTCGCGGCCTTATGGCGTCGGTCTGGTAGAGGATGGTGACCTCCTCGCGCAGCCTCCGGATGAGGTCCTCCCTCTGTCTGGGCGTCGCCTCGGTCCCTTCGAGGCCCTCGGTCAGCCGCGCGATGCGCCGCAGGCCGCGCTGGACGGTGTGGCGCTTGATCTCCGTGGGGTGCGCCGTGAAGACCGGCTCGATGGAGAGTTTCAGCAGGATGTCCTGGACCTGTTCCCCCGCGACGCCGCGCTGACGAAGGCCGTAGATCGTCTCTCGCAGGGACCACCGCTGGGCGTGCTCCGGGGGGAGGGCGTCGTAGTGGCGTTTGCGGCGGACGCGGTGGTTCTCCTCGGCCGTGTTGACGAGCTGGAAGTAGATGGAGAAGGCCTTGACGACGCTCCGGGCGGTCCCGGCGTCCAGCCCCCGGATGACCTCCTCCATCCGGCGGATGTCCTCCGGCCTCCCCTCGCTCCGGATGCGCTTGGACAGCTCCCGGATCGTCTCCACTGCCTCGAACAGCGCCCGCCCACCCTGCTCGATGAGCGTCTCGCCCAGGACCTGGCCCAGGAGGTTGACCTCGCGCCGCAGCGCTGCGTCTTTGTCGGAGGGGCTGTTCACGGCTCGCTTTCCAGGGGGACAGGTCTGCCGTCTTTCCCGATGGCCACATAGACGATCTCCGCCTCCGTCACCTTCACGTAACCGCTTCCATCCGCCCGCTCGGCCTCCACCTCCACCTTCACGGTGACGGAGGTCCTGCCTCGCCGCTCCGTCCGGCTGTAGAAACTGACCACGTCCCCCACGAAGACCGGGGCGTGAAACTCCACCTCGCGCATGGCCACGGTCACGACCCGGCGCCGGGTGTTCTTCCGGGCCTCAATCGCCCCCGCGATGTCGAGGTGGCTCAGGATCACCCCGCCGAAGATGGTGCCGTGGGCGTTCGTGTCGCGGGGGAGGAGCACGACGCGGAGCGTGGGGTTAGAACGATCTAGCATAGCGATCTCTAAACTACACAAACAGACAGGGGGTGTCAAGGGTCATCCGGGGGAATTTCCGCTTGACAGGGGAGGGCGGTTTTGAGATTATATAGAAAGTCGGGTCGGTGACGGATGTAAGGCTCTCAATGGCTACAGCGAGAGTCATTCTGAGCCGAAGGCGAAGAATCTCTTTGTTATGAGATTCTTCGGTCGCTATGCGACCTCAGAATGACGCCCAAAAGCCGAAAGGTTTTGGATGCCTACCTCAGCATCTATAAAAAGGAGATAGGGGTTATGGACATAGATATGACCAGGCTGGATCGTTTCGCGAGCCGCCGGGGCTTTCTGGCCAGGGCCGGGGCCCTGTCTCTGGGGGCGCTGGGGCTGACGGGGAGATTCTTTACGGCGCTGGCGGAGGAGGGGCAGGGCGCGACAAAGGGGTTTGAGTTGCCGCTCCTGCCGTATCCGTTCGACGCCCTGGAGCCATACATCGACGCGCGGACGATGGAGATCCACCACGGCAGACACCACAACGCCTACGTGACGAACCTGAACAAGGCCCTTGAGGGCCACGCCGACC
>Ga0156186_1112_pt2 | contig 10504 bp, 10 predicted proteins | sample RifCSPlowO2_12_FD_107839 | JGI IMG/M metagenome (GOLD analysis project Ga0156186, IMG submission 107839) | Candidatus Handelsmanbacteria bacterium RIFCSPLOWO2_12_FULL_64_10
GGCTCCAGGACCGAGGCGAAGGTCGTGCTCCGGGTCTTTCGACGGATCAGGATGAGGGCGCGCGTCCCCCCCTCCTTCTTCGGACCCTGCCCGGCGATGAGGGTCCCGCGCTCCCCCCCGGACAGGCCGATGAGGCGGAGGCCCCGGCCCCGGTCGATCCAGTCCGCGGTCCAGGTCTCCGGGGCCTTGCCGGACCGGATGGCCTCGATGTGCCGGTAGCCCATCCGGTCGGACAGGGGGCCAGTCTGCGGAGAGAGCTTCACCGGCGTCTCAAAGGTCCCGTCCGCGTGGAGGGACCAGTCGTAGAGATGCCCCTGATCGCCGGAGACCCGGTAGAGGTCCACGACGTAAGGGTGAACCAGGGCGACGGTCCGGTCGAGGCGCACGCCGTCGTAGGCGTTGTCGCAGTCCGCGCGGACGAGCTTGAGCAGGGGGCCGGCCTCAAAGGTCAGGAGACGGCCATAGGAGCGTTTGCCGGTCCCTCTCCGGTAGAACGCCTCATCCTGAAAGTGGCCCTCGCTGGTCCCCTGCGGAGACTGAGCGGTCTCGTCCACGGTGACGGCGTTGTGGGCGACGGTCTGCTTGGACCAGGTTACGTGGAGGGTCTCATCGTAGCTGAACGCCCCCGGGTCGGGGGCGAGGACGGCCCCGCGGCCATAGACGGTGATGCCGAGTTTGTCCGGGTGGCCGTGTCCGCCGCCGTAAGGCCCGAAGGTCAGGTTGATGGCCGTGGCCTCCGTGTCAGCCGGGCTGCCGCGCAGGATGGCGTAACCCGTCGAAGGGAACAGGGAGCAACCGCCCACGTTCAGGCCGGTCAGGCAGAACGGCCCATCGGCCCATTCGAGCTTCCCCTCCGGCAGGTCGGGCGGGATGGCGACGAAGGCAGGGCCGTAACTCCGGGACGGGAGGCTCCGGACGAGATGGGCGTACTTCGGGTCCCGATACTCCCGATAGGCGATCTCATAGAGTTCTCCTGCGGTCTGCCGGGACTGCCTGGAGTCGGAGACCTGGGCGAGGCCCCCGTCCGGGAAGCGGTAGAAGAAGGGGGCGTCGAACATCATCCGGAGGGACCGCGTTGTATTCGGCGGGCCGTAATCCCAGTGCCGGTCCCCGTTGAGCGTGTCGGTCTGGGACGGGACCTGGAGGTGGTAGAGGTCCACGCCCGCGTGGCGGACGGCCTCGGCGAGCTGCACCATTGCTTCGAGGGTGTAATAGTGGTAGCCCAGGGAGCGCTCCCAGAAGAGGCCGTCGGGCAGGATGTCGTGGGCGATCTGATGCGCGACTCCGTAATGGTATTTTCCGTCTTTATAGGCCCCGTTCAGGGCGAGGCCCAGGTATCCCCGGTCGCCGAGGCAGAGGCCCACGACCCCGATGGCCGCGTTGTGCCAGGTCTGCCAGTTGCTGCAGGTCCGGTTGCTGCTGGGCAGGATGGAGGTCTCGACGGCGGCCCGGAGGAGGTCCTGCTCGACGCGCATCCGCTGCGCGTCCGTCAGGACGCCGGACGGGACGATCTGATCATAGGCCCACGCCAGGCGGATGATCCACCCCGACTCGTTCAGGGCCTCCGAGGTGGCCCGGCCCTTCGATCGGTTGACGGGGTAGGTGTTGTAGACATCCGCGTAGGCGAGGAGGATGTCCCGCGCCCGCGCCGCATAGGCTGTGTCCCCGGTCAGGGCGTAAAGAATGCCCGCGTCGCGCGCCTGCGAGGATAGACGATAGTGGGCGCTGTTGGTGGCCGAGGCGGAGGGGGAGTCCGGGCCGGCGTTCGCGTCCGGCGGTGCGGGCACGACGAACGGCTTTGCGATGTCCCGATCCCGGCTGCTCTTGAACCCGGCGTAGTGGGGGGCGATGCGAGACCCCGGACGGGCGATCTCCGCCTTCAGCGCCACGATCTCCGCCGGGGTGAGGTAGACGCGGGGATGATCCGCGAAGGTCGCCGGGACCGGGATCTCGAAGGCCGCAACGGAGGATACCGCCGGGACGAGAGAGAGCAGGACGAGAAGGCGCGCGATTTGACACGACATGCAGACAAGATAATATCTGACCCCGGTCTGTGCAATATAAATTCCGGCGGGAAGGAAATCGGTTGACAGAAGGCGCGTGTCTGGCGCATGTTTGGGGGCAGGATGTTTCCACATGCCTTGTAGGGGCGACCGGCCGCACCACCCGCCGCTGCAACGATTCGCGGCCTCTGCCCTGGTCGCCCCTACGACCCATTTACAAGGAGATCCTCATGACCGTCGACGTGATGTTCAAGGCCCCGGAGCCCTACCCGAACGGCATCCAGTTCACGGATGAAGGGCTCTGGGTGGTGGACCAGAAGTCGGACCGGGCGACGCTCCTCGACGCGGGGAACGGTAGGCCCATCCGATCGGTGGAGACGGAGTCGTCCAACACGAGCGGGCTGACGTGGGGGGACGGGGCGCTCTGGCTGGCGGCCAACGGGGCGTCGGTCCACCGGGAGGCGAGGCCGACGGACGCGCAGAAGGGGATGGGAGATATCTTGAAGGTGGACGGCCGGACGGGCCGGACGCTGGCCCGGTACCCGCTGCCGGGGGGCGGGGGGGTGCACGGGATCGAGCGGGATGAGGAGGCGCTCTGGTTGACAACGCTGAAGTCGAAGACGCTCACGCGGGTGGACCCGGCGGACTTTCGCGCCCTGCACGTGATCCCGGTCCCGCTCCCGCGCGCCCACGGCCTGGTGCGGGAGGGGGGCGGGATCTGGTGCGTGCATACGAGCGACCGGGTGATCGTCAAGCTGGACGTGCGCGACGGGCGGGAGATGGACCGGATCGCCCTGCCGGCCCCGCACCCGGAGCCGCACTGTCTGACGGCGCGAGACGGACAGCTCTGGTATTGCGACGCCACGTCGGGGGAGATCTGCCGGATTGGGAGGTAGGAAAAGGCAGAAGGCAGAAGGCAGGCCCTCGCCCTCCCCCAGCCTTGGCGAAAGGCTCTGAGCGCCCCCTCCCTCTCCCGTATGTACGGGAGAGGGAGGGGGTATTGGGGGTGGGTGAGGACCTGTTTACCACATCACCCGGAACCTCGTGGAGGCCACGGCCTGCTGTCCGCTCAGGAGGTCCGTCACCACGACCCGGAAGGCGCGGGGGCCCATCTTCTCCTGGGCCAGGTCGAGGGTCAGGCGTTGCGGCTCCCACGGTCGAGCGCCCCGGTGGGTGTAAGATACGGCCGTCGTCCAGGCCGGTTTCTCCTGGGGGTCCTCCTCGGACAATGCCTGCACCTGGTAGATCGTCTGATAGTGCGTGGCGCCGGATGCGTCCCGGGTCAGGTTGTAGACTTCAAAATAGAAGACCGCCTGTCCGCTCCGCTGGCAGCGCCTCAGCGGGTTGGGGAGGATCGTAAACCGTTCCCGGCCAACCGGCGCGTCCTCTTGCTCTGCGATCCGCCGGGCCAGGAGCAGGTCGCTCACCTCCAGGGAGTCGCGGCCAAAGCGCCGCACCCGGAGGGAGTCCCGGAAGATCCCGATGCTTTTTTTCGTCCGGTCCTCCGCCTCCGCCGCCAGATAGTAGGCCCCCGGATGGAGCGTCAAACGTTTGCCTGTCAGGAGATAGTCTTCCTGGTCGTAGGTCACCCAGGGCATTCGCTCCACCTCTCCCACCTCTTTCCGCACCGTGTCCCAAGCCGCGTCGAACAGGAAGAGGCCCTGCTGAAGGTCCACGGCCCGTATGCCGGGGCCGGCCTCCCGGTGGGTGACGTGGTCTCCGGGCAGGGCGTAGTAGACCTCGACCCGCGTGCTGTCCCTCTCCGCCCGGAACTGCGCGATCTGGCAGGGGACCTCGTACCGCTTCCACCGGTAGGGGTCCGCGTAGTGTTCGGGAATCCGGGCGATGAGTGTCGAAAACTCGTAGATCGGGGATCCCCCCGCCCACGCGATCCTGAACCGGTAGGTATCCCGCAGGTCCGCGTTCTCAAACACCAGGGTGAAGTCGTCGTAGGTCCAGGTCTCGATGCGGGGTTTGTACATGCTGTGTGTCATCCGTTTGTAGGCCAGCGCCCGTTGAGCCTCAGACGGCAGGTCCGTGCCCAGGTCGACCTCCGCCGGGCGCGCGGTCCGGGACTGGGGCTGGCCGTAGCGGATGTAGGCCTGGCCTCTTTCGGTCTTCCAGCCCTCGACGCCCTTCAGCGGGTCGCTGAAACGCAGGTTGGCGTAAGCCACCCGGCGGCAGTGCTCCAGCAGTCGCTCGTTCATGGGTGTGAGGAAGAGGGGATCCCGGCCCGCCCAGAAGCGCCGGATGGCCTCCGAGTCGGGCAGCGCGTGGGTGCGCTCCCACGTCTTCCTGTCCGTCAGCATAAAGATCGACTTCATGAACGCCTGCTCCGGGGCGGACATCCGGGACAGCCCCTGGAGGTAGGCCCGGTATGCCTTCTCCAGGTCGTTCTGTGACTGATAGCCCAGGCCGATGAAGAAATGGGCGTCCCGGTCCTCGGGATGCCGCTTCAGATGGTCCTCAAAAAGCCCTACCAGTTCCCTGGACATCCCCCCTTCGTGGTAGACCAGGCCCAGGAGCATCCTGGAGGGCCGATGGTCCGGATCGGCGGTCAGCGCCCGGGTCAGGTAGCCGATGGCCGCGTCCCTCGCCTCCTCGCCGAACCCCCGCAGGCTCATGTCGCCGGGTCCTCTCTCGGCCTCCAGGTACCACGTCATCTGCCACATCGCGTAGCGACCGGCCCAGTAGAGCGCGAGCACGTGGTTGGGGTCCAGGTCGAGCGCCCGCTTCGCCTCGACTTCGGCATAGCTCCACCGGTCCCACATCCAGTAAAGCTCTGCGTAGGTGACGTGATAGTCCGCGTTCTCCGGCTCCCGCTCGATGGCCCGCTGCAGCCAGCGTTCGGCGTTATCAGGGGCGGTCACACTCCACTCCGACATGTAGAGCCGCGCCAGGGCGTGCATGGCCCGGCCAGACGGGTCGGAGTAAACGGCCTTTTCAGTTAGCTTCAAGCGCTGTTTGAAGGGCAGCGCCGTGTCCGCCGCCGCTGAGAGCAGGGAATCCATTGCCGCCGGATCGCGCTTCCCGGCCCCGGCAGGCAGTCCCCAGGCCAGCAGTAGCAGACAGGCCAGACACACAGGTCGCCACATCGGAGATCACCCCCCGTCAGCGTTCGACTGTGAGTGAGCAACGGTCGGTCCATCCACCGGTTCGCGTTTTAAAATTTAGACCCCGGTTTGGGGGAAAAGGTTGGCGGACAAAATCACTTCGTCATAATAATGGTTCACCGCCTTCGGTAAATTTCTCTCCGGTGGCCGATCTTGTGGACAACAATCGTTTGCTCTTCTTGGAGGACCTCATAGAGGATACGATAGTCACCCGCACGGAGTTTATAAAGTCCTGAGAGATTGCCTGTCAACGCCTCCAGTTTGATGTTGTCCAGATTTTCGGCCAGCCAGCGAATACGTGCGACAATACGGCGACCGACGGGTTTATCTATTTGCGCCAGTTCGCGGGCAGCCGCGTCCAGGATCCGGACCTCATACATGACGGTTACTCCAGTCCGAGTCGTCGCACGACCTTGTCAAACGGTTGGCCACGTTCGCCCGCCTTGACCCCTTTTTTCTGACGCAAGAGTCTATCGCGGACAGACTTTCTGATGGATAATCCTTCATCGGGATCACCCAGTATCTCCAGGAGTTTCTGCTCAATGGAGGTCTCAATCATTTCCTGGAGCTCTTCTCTAGTCATTCGGGCGACTGTTTTGGCCATACTGCCCTCCTCTGTTTGCTTTACGACTCTTTCCTATATTTTTGCAACCCTCACTTCGTCTCCCCTTTGAATCCCAAACGCACTCCCTGCGCCCCCGCCGTTGACGGAGATCTCCAGCTCGCCGCCGCTGCCGAAGATCGCCAGGGGCGCGTCGGGAGGGACGGCGTCGTAACTGTCGGAGAGGGCGGTCAGGGCGAGGGAATGGACAGTGATTTCAAAGTGACCCGAGCCGACGAAGGTCCGGAAGTCGGGTTCCGTGACGTTCGTGACGGCGTTCCCGAAGCGGTCGATGTGGATGACCCCCCCGATCATCACATTGCCTGAAATGGTGGGCCTGAGGTCGGGGAGCTGCGCCCAGTCCGGGGCGGGAGGGCCGAGGGCTGAGAGGGGGACGCCCTGCGCAAGGTGGCCGGCGGCCGGGGCGAAGATGTCCCGGCCGTGGAAGGTTCGGCTGATCTCCGGCAGGGCGTAGCGCCGGTTTGTGATCTGTACGACCTCCAGGACGCGCTCGCGGGCGCAGGCGCGGCTGAACAGGCCGTTGTCCGGGCCGATGAAAGTATAGCGCTCTGTCCGGATGGCAATGGCCCGCCGCACCCCGCCCACGCCGGGGTCGACCACGGCGAGGTGGATTGCGCCCGGAGGAAACCAGCGGCATGCCTGGCTGAGGACGTAGGCGCCGGCCTGGATGTCCTGGGGCGGGACTTCGTGCGTGATATCCACGAGGGCCGCCGAAGGACAGAGGGTGAGCAGGACGCCTTTCATGGAGGCCACGTAGGCGTCGCGCGTGCCGAAATCGGTGGTCAGGGTGATGATGGTGTTCACGTCAGAACAGTCCCCGCTCCTTGAAACTCAGAAACGCCTGCTTCGCCACGATGAGGTGGTCCAGGACGTCGATGCCCATGATCTGCCCGGCCTTGACCAGGCGGTCGGTCAGGTCCAGGTCGTCCCGCGAGGGGGTCACGTCCCCGGAGGGGTGGTTGTGGACCAGGATGACGGCGGCGGCGGCGCGTTCCACGGCGGGGGAAAAAACCTCTCGCGGATGGACTAAACTAGCATTGAGACTTCCGACCGAGACGTCTTCCCGGTGGAGGACCTGGTTGCGGGCGTTGAGGAGGAGGGCGACGAAGTGCTCCTTGCGCCTCTCCCGAAGGTCGGCGACGAGGGGGAGGACGTCGGCAGGTTTCGAGATGGCCGGAAGGATGCCGACCCCCCGGTTGAGGGCGCGCTTGGCCAGCTCGAACCCGGCCATCAGGATAGCAGCCTTGGCCTGTCCGACGCCCTTGATGGAGGTCAATTCCTGGAATGTTAGGCCGAGGAGCTTCTCCTTCGGGTGCTTCCGCAGGACGGCCTTTGACACTTCGAGGACATTCTTTCCCTCGTATCCCGTGCCGAGGAGGATGGCGAGCAGTTCCTCGTCCCTGAGGGCCTCCGGCCCGCGGGCGGACAGCTTCTCGCGGGGCATGTCGATCTTGGCGAGGCCGGAGATGCCGGACTTGTTGTTGCGGTTCATCGTGTAGCCTTTTGACCTTGTTGTGGAGAGTGCCCCACTACCCCACCGTTTCGGCGGCCCGTGCCGCCGACGCACTCTTTTGACGCCAAAAGAGTGCGCAGAAAAGCGCTCGCTCAGACGCCGCGAGGGGCTTGGGCGCGACGCAAGGGCATTGCTCCAGAGGACGGATCATCCCAAGGTTTCCATTGCGGCCTAACGCCTCTTCTGAACTCCGGTGGTTAGCCCTTCTGCGTCGCGCCCCTTGTCGTTTAGACATGCCTGCTCCCCCTCTCCCTGCGGGGGAGGGGGAGGGGGGGAGGGGTCTTCACTTCACGCTGTACTTCCTGACCGCTTCCTCGTCCAGCTCCACGCCGAGGCCGGGCTTCTGCGGGACGATGGCGTGTCCGTTCTCGAACCGGATCGGCTCGATGAGGAGGTCGTCCTCGCGCAGGAAGTTGCCGACGATGTCGCTGGCGAGGGTGCAGTTGGGGGCGGCGGCGCAGGCGTGGACGTAGGAGATGTCCATAATGCCGAGGTCGACGCCGGAGCCGTGCCAGACCGGCACGTCGGCGGCGTGGGCGATAGTCGCGCACCGGACGAACTCGACCATGTTGCCGGGGCTGATGTTGAGGTAGTCGACGGCCTCCCGCTTGAGGGCCTCGAACACCTGCGACGGGGCGCCGAGGTGGAGGGCCACGGCGATGTTCATCTTCTGGCGGAGGAGGACGTACCAATCGAGGTTTCCCTTGGGCACCGGGTCCTCAAAGACCTCGATGTTGTAGCCCTCGAGCTGCCGGGCGAGGCGGATGGCGTGGATGGGCTTGTAGAAGCGGGTGTTGGGGTCGATGGTGATCTTGTAGTCGGGGCCGCAGGCCTCGGCCACGGCCTTCACTCGTTCCACGTTGGGGTCCTCAAGGGCGCACTTGATCTTGATGCCGTGGAACCCCTTCCCTTTCCCCTCCAGGGCCTTGCGGGCCAGGTCCTCGGGCGTGCGCCGGGCCGTCCAGTAGTCGACCAGGACGCGGTCGCGGTAGCCTCCGCCCAGGAGCTTGTAGGCCGAGACGCCCCAGGCCTTGCCGGCCAGGTCGAATACGACCTGCTCCGCCGCGCCGTAGGCGGCGTTCTTCGGGACCACGGCGTGGAGGTCGAGCCTCCGCGGGTCCTTCCCGACGAGGGCGGCGATGGCCTGATCGACGGCCGCCTCGGGGACGCCCCGCCCGGTCTCGCCGATGCCGACGAGGCCGTCGTCGGTCTGCGCCTTAAGGATGAACTTGGGCACCTGGTCGAAGGTGGAGAGGCCCTGGTCGTGGTCGAAGGCCGGGCTGTTCACGGTGTCGGGCCTCATGGGGACGACGACCTTGTGCTTGTCGATGCGGGTGATTTTCATGGCATTTCTCCGGTAAGATCAAACGTCAAATAAGCCTTGCTTTTGGCCCCTTCGGTCCCTAATATTGTTGTGGATCGGGGAAATGTCTTTGACACCAGAGGTCGAAATAGGCGGAAGGGTCCGTTTCGCGGCTCTCCCATTCGCTCCGGCTGAATCGTATGTCGGTCAGCCGCCTGTTCCGGGGATCGATCATCTTCGGCTGAAAGCCCAGGCCCGAAACGAGGTCCAGGAGCTCCTCGCCGGAGGCCCCCGCTTTTTTAAGCCCGTAGGGCCAGCACTCGATGTACAACACGGCGTCAGGGTTGTTTCTGAGCGTCTCCCGCATCCCCGCGAGCGCCTGACACTCAGACCCCTGAATGTCCATTTTGACCAGGTCCACTCTTCGGCTTCCAAACAGGTCGTCTATGGCGACGGCCTCCGCCTCTGCCACTTCTCTCCCGCTTCCGTCGTCATAGGTCCGGTGGTCCACGTTCAGGCTGCTGGATTTATACAGTTTCAGGGGGCCGGACCTGTCTGAAACCGCCAACGGGTAGGTCGAGATATTCCCCCTTTTTCGCACCCGTCTCCGGAGGCGCTGGAAGTTCAGGGCTTCGGGCTCAAAGGCGTGGACCCTTCCGCCCGGCCCCACCATGTCCGAGAACAGGACCGAAAGGGCGCCGATGTTGGCCCCCACGTCCAGAATGACCGAGCCCTGGCCGACGGCGCTCCGGATGAGCCTCAGCCCGAAGCGGTCGACGTATTTTTTGTAGAGGTGATAGGCTGGCGCGTACAGGCAGTAACCGTTGCGAAACAACCACCCGCCGAGCCTGAATTCGAGACCCATGTCGGCGTTTGACCCCACGTGAAGTCCGCTCCCGTTGAAGTCCGTTTCAATTTATACCATCCGTGCGATGAAAGCAAAGTCTTTTTCTGAACCGGCAGGCGCGCGCCGTGAACCGCTACGAAAACCCCTCTGAGTCCCTTCCTCCGAGGCCGTCGTTCGCGGTCCGCGTCCTGGCGCCGTTCGCGCCGGCGGTCGCTGTGGTCGGGGGCGCCGGGCTGCTGGGCTGGCTGACCGGCGTGGACTGGATGGACCAGCCCATCCGGGCGCTCGTGCATCTGCACGTCACAGGGCTGGGGATGGACCTGTACACGCTGGGCGTGGCGCGGCGCTGCCGCAGGCGGAAGGGGCCGGTGATCATCCCCTACGCCGGGCCGGTCCTCTTCGCCGTCCTGCGGCTCCTCCTCTACGGGGCCTGCCGGGCGAAGATGGGTGTGCCAGGGTGGCTCTACGAGGTCTCGCCGACGGGGATGATGTGGCCCCGCGTGGGGCCGCTCCTCCTGATCGGGCTGTTCGCCCTGATCTCCGGCGCTGTCACGATCTACGAGGGGGCGATGATCCGGATGGCGCTCTGCCCCTCTCCCGAAAAGCTCCGACGGTCCGAAGCCCCCCCGGCGGACGTGCCGGTGGGGCCGGAGTACACCTACGAGGTCCAGACGATCCTGCAGGCCCTGGGGCACTACGCCGGCCCGGTGGACGGGGTTCTCACGCAGGAGGTGAAGGAGGCCCTCAAACAGTTTCAGGGCGAGGCCGGGCTGATGGCCCACGGGGGGCTGACGGCGGCCACGATCATCGAGCTGCGCAAGCGATGGGAGGCCTATCAGATCAAGGCGCTTCAGCGCCCTGCGGAGGGGCTGAGGGGGAAAAATGGCCGGGGCGTCTGGACGCGGATTCAGGACTGGCTCAGGTGAAGGTGTTGACCTCAGAGGGTGTCATTGTCCGCGCTTCGGAGGCGGGGATCTGTCTCCTGCTCTGCCTCGCGCCGCTGCTCTCCCGGTCTCCGGTCTGGAACATCGGGGGGCTTCTGCTGCTGGGGCTGGCGCTGGTCTTCTGGGGGGGGCTCTGTAAAAGCACTAAACGGCAAACGG
>Ga0156186_1017_pt2 | contig 10487 bp, 8 predicted proteins | sample RifCSPlowO2_12_FD_107839 | JGI IMG/M metagenome (GOLD analysis project Ga0156186, IMG submission 107839) | Candidatus Handelsmanbacteria bacterium RIFCSPLOWO2_12_FULL_64_10
CTAACAGATAGGTCATGTCCGCCGCCTCTCCTTCAGCGTCGCCGGGATACCCACGTAGAACCCGTAAGGCTCCGTATCCTTCGTGACCACGGCGTTGGCCCCGATCACGCACCCGGTTCGGATGGTCACGTCCCCGCAGACCACGGCGTTGGCCGCCACCCAGCAGTCGTCCTCGATCGAGATCGGCCCCTTGTCCCCCGGATAACTGACGATGGGCCGCTCCGTGTCCCGCCAGTGCTGCCAGATCGTGGCCAGGACCACGTGCGTCGAGAAGGCGCAGTGCGACCCGATCTTCAACCCCCCCCCTCCGTAGAGGCTGCACGCGGGCGCAAAGTGGGTGGGGGGGCCGATCTCGATGAAGTTCCCGCCGATGGAGAGGTAGTTGCTGAAAAAAACGCCCACGTGGTCCGCGAGGGTCAGCCGGCCCTTCCCCACGATGAACACGTAGGACTCGAAGGTGACGTGGCTGCCGATCCGCACCTCGGCAGGGCCGCCCTTCACGTAGACCCCCTTGGAGAGGGTCACGTGGTCCCCCACCTCCCACAGTTCAGGGTGTTCGATCACCACGTCCGGGTGGATGTCCACGCCCTCGCCGCATCGTTTAAACAATTTCCGGTAGTCCATCGCTCCCTTCAGAAGGTAGTAGGGGCGGTTCGCGAACCGCCCCTACTGTCCGCAGCACCGCTTGTACTTCTTCCCGCTGCCGCAGGGACAGGGGTCGTTCCTCCCGACCTTCTCCCCCACCCGAACGGGCTCCTGGGGCTCTGGAAAGGCATCTAAGAGGAAATTCGGCAGGCCGGGAAGCTGCTCCTCCGCCTCCTCGTCCCACTCCTCGTCCACGTACCGATACGGCTCGAGAAGGTCTTCCTCAGCCTCCTGCACCGAGACCCAGCCGTCCCCCCCCTTCAGGGCATCCTCGATATCGACCTCGGCCTCTCCCATCAGGCCCCGGTCGAAAGGCCTCCGGATGGCACCCTGGCTCTCGGCGGCAGCCCCGATCCCCCCCAGCCCGTTTATGACCCATTCGTAGACCTCCGGGTCGTCCTCCCGGTCGCGAGACAGGACATCCTGGAAGGCCCGCACCACTTCGCTACGCCCCTCCGGGTGAAGGTACGCCAGGTAGGACAGGGCGAGGACCGCCTGGATGCGGGCATCCGGGTCCTCTTCGGCATCCATCAGGAGGCCCTTCAGACCCTCCAGCGCCCCTGCGCCGATCCTGGCCAGGGCCAGCGCGACCTCCTCGTCTGGGTCCATCTTCAGGCACCGGATCAGCGTCTCCACGGCCTGCGCATCGCCGATCTCTCCCAGGATCGCACACGCAGGGCCGACCGGCTCCCCCTCTCCCGCGTCGTCCATCTCCTCTGCCTCGGCCAGTCTGCGACAGACCAGGGAGATGAGAGGGGCCAGGGCCTCTCGCCCCCTCCTGACCAGTTCGAGCATCAACTCTTCCTGGGGGAGCCAGCTCGCCTCGGCCAGGTCCTCCACCAGGTCCTCCGTGGCCTTGCGCCGATATTCCGATCTTTTCTTCTGAGCATAGGTTTCCAGGAGAGAGGACCGGCTGAACGCCTGTGGAGGCATCTCTCTCTCCTCTTGCAGGCCGGCGACGGCATCCGCAAAAAGATGCCGGACCAGCGGATGCGCGTGGGGGGACCCTTTATCGAGCAGAAAAAGGGACATCAATGCCTGCTTGAACACCTCTCCATCCCGGCTGAACCGGGTGAGGTGCAGGACCGAGTTCAGGGTCTGCCTGAGGTCCCTGACGAACCTCTCCCCGGCCTCTCCGGCCATCTCCCTCTCCAGCGCCCCGAGGAAGGCTACGTCCAAAAACAGGTCGTCGGCCTGCCCCCTCACGCCGGGTGCGCTCGCCAGGCGTTCCAGGGCCTCCCTGTCCGATGCGATGCGGTTGCGAAGACGCCTGAGGGCGGGATGTCCCATCAGTTCTGTACAAACTATATCCTCTTTTTTCAAATTGTTATGAATGTTTTCAAGCAACTTTTTCAGGTCCCGATCCCTCGGCATGAAACACCTCCTCCCCAGAATAAAAAAAATGGGAACTCTTTCGCTATGTTGGACGTCTTAACCTCAACGAAGGCCTCTGAAGGACCATTCACCCCACTCGTGCCCTCCCTCCCAAGCGAGCCAGGTGAACCCTTCAGGGGCCTTTTGAGATTTAACAGGGACAGACAGGCTTGTCCTGAGCATAGTCGAAAGGATAGGACAGGATAGCTCCCCCTCCCCATCCTCTCTATCCTGTCCTATCCCCTCATTGGGCCGCATAACCCTAATGTAGAGAATCAGATCGCGCTTGTCAAGCTCACTGTGCGAGCAAGTCCCGAAAAAACAACAGGGCCACACCCCCGAAGGGTTGCGGCCCTGTCTTGTGAGATGGGGTATTATCGTAGGGGTGAAACATCCCCCTGAAAATACCCAGTGACGCTTGTCTGCGAATGCTTCGCCCCTACTTCAACGGCAGCTCCACCGTCCTCCCCGTCCTGGCCGACTCGTAGATCGCCAGCACCAGCTCCACGGCCTTCCGCCCCTCCGGTCCGTCGACAGTCGGGCGCTTCCCGCCCCGGACGACCTCCACCATTTCTGTGATCTGCGCCCGGTGCCCTTCCGCCCCGAACGTCTTCGAGTCAGACGCCGCCTTGCCGACCTCGGACCCCCCTCCCATATCCACAGGCCGCTCCATCCCCTCCACCTGCCAGGTGGTGATCTGGTCCGCCTCCAGCGCCGCCGTCCCCCGGTCCCCGCAGATTTCGATCTTGGCGGGCAGGCCGGGGTGCGCCGCGGTCGTCGCCTCGATCACCCCCAGCGCCCCGGTGGCGTAGGTGAGCGTGGCCACGATCGTGTCCTCCACCTCGATCCGGTGGACCAGGGTGGCCATCCTCGCGCTCACGGCCCGGACCGGCCCCATCATCCACTGAAGCAGGTCGACCGTGTGGATGCCCTGCGTCATCAGCGCCCCGCCCCCCTCCTGCGCCCACGTCCCCCGCCAGGCCGCGCTTTCGTAGTAAGCCTGAGGCCGGAACCATTTGATGGCCGCGTCGGCCAGGACGATCCTGCCCAGGCGCCCCTCCTGGATCGCCTTCCGGAGGGCCATCGCCGCCCTCCCGCAGCGGAGCTGGAAGATGCACATCAGGTGGACGCCCATCCGCGCGCACGTCGCGATGATCCGGTCGGCCTCTTTCAGCGAGATGGCGATGGGCTTCTCGATGACGAGATGCTTCCCGGCCTGCGCGGCCTCCTCCGCCAGCGGCAGCCGCATTCCGTTGGGCGTGCAGACGTTGATGACGTCGATGTCCTCCCGCTTCAGCAGGTCGTGATAATCCGTCGTCCAGGCCACCCGGTGCCGCTCCCCGAACTCGCGCGCCCGCCCCTCCACCACGTCGCTGACCGCGGCCAGCCGTGCCCCTGGCGTCTCCAGAATCCCGTTGATGTGATACCCTGCTACAACGCCGCAGCCGACCACTCCGAACCCCACGTCCCTGCCCATGCCGAACCTCCATAAAATCAGAAACGGAGAAACGGGGAAAAGAATCTCTCCGTTTCCCCGTTTCACCCATTCCCCGTTTCGGGGGGTAGGGAGTGCAGGGGGCACTCCGCTTCCCCGCTTCGCCGTTTCCCCGGTTCTTGTCTCAATACGCTCTCCCGCACTCCCCAGGCTTCTTCCGGTTGCACCAGGAGGCGATCAGCCGCACCAGGATCTCGGCCCCCTTGAGCAGGTCGTCCACCCCGATCTGCTCCTCGTTCGTGTGGGCGTAGCCGAGTGACCCCGGCCCCATCACCAGCGTGGGGATCTTGAGCTGGTTGTTGTAGAGCCAGGCGTCGCACGACGCGGGCATTGCCCCGACCTTCGGCTCCCGCCCGGCCTCCCAGCACGCCGCCTCCGCCGCCTTCACTAAGGGATGGTCCACCGGGATCTCGTTCCCATCGTGCCGGTAGAGGAACGACAGATCAAAGTGCTCCCGAAGCCACGCATCCCCCTCCCGCAGGAGGGCCTCCCGCATCTCCCGCTGCACCTCCTCCCGCGTCACGTTCGGGAGAAACCCGAACACCCCCTTGAACTCCGCCCGGTTGGGGGCCGTGGCCGGCCAGTCCCCCGCGCGCATCACCCCGAAGGTGATCGGCATGGGGTTGGCGTACCGGTCGAACAGCGGATGCCCCTTGGAGGCGGCCAGCAGCCGGTCGTGATACCGCTCCAGGATGTCCATCGCCTGGATCGCCTTCTTCAGCGCGCTCACCACGTCCCCGGCCCGGCCGCTGTGCCCGGCCCGGCCCGTGCAGACCACGTCGAACCAGACCGCCCCGCGCACGGACGGCAGGAGGACCAGGTCCGACGGCTCCAGCACCACGGCCCCATCCGCCTTACACCCCCGCCGGGCCATCGCCAGCGACCCGTTCCCCCCGCACTCCTCCTCGACCACGATGTGGAACGTCACGTCCCCCTTCAGGCGGATGCCCAGGTCGTGGAGCGCGGACAGCGCCAGGTAGAGGGCGACCACCTGCCCCTTGGCGTCGCACGCCCCGCGCCCGTAAATGACCCCGTCCCGGACCTCCGGGTCGAACGCCCGGTCCTGCCGGGGGGACGCCGGCACCACGTCCACGTGCGTGTTGAAGACCAGGGACAGCCCCTCCCCCTCCCCTTTGCAGACGACCTCCAGGTTGGGCCGATCCGAATAGGTCAACCCCTCCAGGGGGAACGAGTAGTCCCCATCCTCCACGATGGACTCCGGCGTGGGGACCAGCTCACAGGCGTCCGCCCGGCCCCGGAACCGCTCGTGCAGGTAACGGATGACCGGCCCCTCGTTCCCCCGCGTCGAGGGCATCCGGATCAGGTCGCACAGCAGGTCCACGGCCTCTTTCTGCCGGGTCTCCAGGTAAGCGCGAATATCTGGGTCCATGTCAGAGCCCTCTCAACACCCCTTCGAGAATGTCCAGCGCCTCCTCCGCCTCCTCCTCGGTGATGACTAACGGCGGGGCCACCCGGATGACGTTCCCGTGGACCCCCACCCGGCCCACGAGCAGGCCGGCCTGGCAGCAGCGGTGGACGATCTCCTTTGTGATCGCCTCCGACGGCGCCCGACTCGCCCTGTCCTCGACAAACTCCAGGCCGATCACCAGCCCCCGCCCCCGCACGTCGCCCAGCGCCTCCACCGTCTCCGCCATCCGCCGCAACCGCTCCAGCATCATCCGCCCCACCTTCAGGGCGTTGTCCGTTAGCCGCTCCTCCTCCATAATCTCCAGCACGGCCAGCCCGGCGGCGCACGACAGGGGATTCCCCCCCGTTGTGCTGCTCATCTCCCCCGGCCCCAGCGACGCGAACAGCCGGGACTCGGCCAGGAGCGCCGCCGTGGGCACGCCGGAGCCGATCCCCTTGCCCACGCACAGGAGGTTGGGCCTCAGCCCCTCCCACTCCAGCGCGAACATCTTCCCCGTCCGCCCGAACGAGGACTGCACCTCATCCAGGATGAACAGGACGTCGTGGGCCTTACACCATTCCTGAAGCCGCGTCAGATACCCCTCCGGCGGAAAGACAAACCCCGCCGCCCCCTGGTAGGGCTCCACGATCATCGCCCCCAGGTCCCCGGTGGACTCTGCGTTCACCACGTCGTCGATGAAGTCCACGCAGTGGAACCCGCACGTCTCCGGCCTCATCTTGAACGGGCAGCGGTAGCAGGTGGCGTAGGGCGCGTAGAGGCACCCCGGCAACGTCGGCCCGAACTGTCTCTTCGTGCCCGTCTTGCCCGCCAGGCTCATCGCCCCGTAGGTCCGCCCGTGAAACGCCCCGTAGAAGGAGAGGACCTCGTGCCGGCCCGTGGCGCGCTTGGCCACCCGCACCGCCGCCTCCGTGGCCTCGCTCCCCGTCGTCAGCATGAACGCCTGGTCCAGGTTCTCTGGGGCCAGGGCCACCAGCCGCTCCGCCAGCTCCACGCGGGACGGCGTGGGGAAGTCGTAGCAGTTCATGAGTCTCGCCGCCGCCGCCTGGACGGCGCGGACGTGTTTCGGGTGGCTGTGTCCCACGTTCGTCACCAGCACCCCGGACGTGAAGTCGATGTAGCGGTTGCCGTCCACGTCCGTCACCACGATCCCCTCCGCGTGGTCCCACACCACCGGGGCCTGCTGAGTCGTACAGCGGGGCTCCACCCTCGCCGAGATCTCCAGGTACTCCTTCGACCTCGGCCCCGGCAGCCGGCCCTTCACGTTCGACTTCTTCACCATGATTGCCATGTCGTGTCTCCGGTAGGGGCGACCGGCCGGTCGCCCCTACGATTATCCCTTCAGCGCCTCCTCCACCTCTTTGTTCACCACAAACCTGGGCGGCTGTCCCTTGAGGAACCGGTCGATGTCCTCCACGATCTTGGCGCGGATGTCCAACCCGGACTCCTCCGAATACCAGCCGAGGTGCGGGGCCAGGGTTGCTTTGTCCAGCCGGAACAGCTCCATCTCCGGGTCCGGCGGCTCCTTCTCGTAGACGTCGATGGCCGCGCCCGCGATCCACCCCTCCCGCAGCGCCAGCGCCAGCGCCCCCGCGTCCACCACCGGCCCCCGCGAGGTGTTGATCAGGTGCGCGGTCTTCTTCATCACCCGCAACTGCCGCTCCCCGATCAGCCCCCGCGTCTCCGGCGTGAGCGACGTGTGGAGGGTCACGATGTCCGACTGCTGGAGCAGGGTCTCCAGGTAGACCGTCTCGATCCCCAACTCCCGCTTGCGCTCCGGGGAGAGATAGGGGTCGCAGACCAGCAGGTTCACGTCGAACCCCCGCATCCGCTGCAACACCCGGCCCCCGATCCGGCCGCACCCCACGATGCCCACCGTCTTGCCCGAGAGCTTGAAGATGGGGTAGCACCGCTGGAAGTCCCACTGCCCCTTCCGGCTCGACTCCTTCAGGACCTCCAGGGACACGAACAGCTTCCGCCAGGAGGCCAGCATCAGGGCCACGGTGTGCTCCGCGACCTCGTCGGGGCAGTAGTCCGGGATGTTGGCCACCCGGATGCCCTTGCGCGTGGCGGCCTTCAGGTCCACGTTGTCGTAGCCGATCCCGTGCCGGATGATCAGCCGGCACTGCCCCAGCGCCCCGATCACCGCCTCCGTCATGGGGGCCATGTTGACGACCACCACGTCCGCGTCCCGAATTTTGGCGATGAGCTCCGCCTGCGGGGCGAACTTGAGCTGATACGCCTCGAACGCCACCCCCCGCTTCTCCATCTCCTCGGACTCCCACTTCAGGTCCGGCTCGATGTAGTCCGTCACCACGACCTTTGTCCGTGCCATGACACTCCTCTCCCAGAGAAAAGCCGCATCTCCCAAGGTGTAATGCCCTATGGCGTATGGAGAAGCAAGCTCAGTGCCACCTCCTAAAAATTTTCGCAATATAGAATAAGGCGTTTATATTAAATAAGTTATATTTTATCCTGCTCCGAATCGATCCCCCTCTCAGGCCACGAAGGCGGGACACGGATGTCCCACCTCAAACGGGCGGGGGTAAAAAAAAGAGGCGCACCTCAAAGAGGTGCGCCTCGAACTTCTCAGTTTCGTGCGTCTGTCACTTCAGAAGCGTCATCCGATGAACCGCGCTGAACTTATCCGCCTGCATCCGGTAGAGATAGATCCCCGAAGCCACCTGCCGACCCACCTCGTCCTTGCCGTCCCAGGTGATCGTGTAGGCCCCGGCGGGCGTGAACCCGTTCACCAGCGTCCGCACCTGCTGACCCAGAAGGTTGTAGATCACCAGCCTGACGTGACCGTCCGCCGGCGCGCGGTAGGAGATCTGCGTGGCCGGGTTGAACGGGTTGGGATAGTTCTGATCCAGCCCGAACTCCCTGGGCCTCAGGTCCAGGGCCTGGAGATTCTCGATCTTGCTGACCGACCCCGAGGCGTCCAGGACCTGGAGGTTGGAGAGCTGGAAGCCCCCCAGGGCATTGCCCAGTCGCCGGAAGGTCAGCACGGCCGCGCCCCCGCTGCCACTGACCCCGGCTCCGTTCGTCACCCTGGCGTTGGCGATCATGACCTGCCCCGGCTCCTTGGCAGAGGTGAGGAAGAGGGGCGATCCCCCACCCAGCAGGTTATCCACCCCCTGCTCCGCCTTCACAAACTCATACTGCGCCGGGTCGAAATTGACCACGAAGCCATAGCCCTTGATCTGGTTCATCTCGGACAGGGTTACCTGAATCTGGACCTCATCCCGTCCCGCCAGCCCCTCCAGGGACTTGAGCAAGGCCCCCGGCTCAGCCGCCAGGACGGACGCAGCCCCGGCGATCAGCATCGCCGCAACTAAAAACATGACTTTGCGCGCCATGACCAACCTCCTGATAGATAGTGTATGGCTCTATCATGAATATTCGACTCAATTTTCACAAACTTGAGAGAATGTAAGGTACCCGCTGCAAGATGTCAAGTATAAAGAATAAGACCTCCGCTCAAACTATGTTAGAGATAGACGGGGGACTCCATCGTGATCATGCTCAAAAAAACAGACCAGCGCCGTGATCGGGGTCACATTTTTTAGACAAATTCGACCGTGTAAAGTTTCAAGTTTTTTGGGTAATAAGGGGGATGACCCTCCCCCTTCTCTCTCCGCCTCGGGGAGAGAAGGGGGCCGGGGGGGATACGAGGGGTTTTACAGGTTCAGGATGAGCACCCACATGGGGCGCTCCCCGACCGGGTAGACCGTGAGGGGCTGGAGCCTCCCGCTCCGGGGGTCGATCCGGAAGGCCTCCAGCCGGCCGGACCCCTGCCCTGCGGCGAACAGGAAGTTGCCCGTGGGGTCCAGATTGAAAGCCCTGGGGGTCGGCTCCGTCTTTTGCTGCCCCAGAGAGGTCAGCGCCCCCGTGGCCCTGTCCACGGCAAAGCACGCGATGCTGTCGTGCCCCCGGTTGGACACGTAGAGGAACTCCCCCGAAGGGTGGATATGGATCTTCGCGCAGGTGTTCTTCCCGTCGAACCCCTCCGGGAGCGTCGGGAGCGTCTGGAACGGCGTCAACGCGCCGGACTTCGGGTCCAGGTGATAGGCCGTCACGCTGCTCCCGTTCTCGTTGGAGGTGTAGAGGACATCTTTGCCCGGATGGAAGGTGAAGTGGCGGGGCCCCGCGCCCGCCTCGCCCGTCCTCTTCGGGACGGCATTGGGCGTGAGCGCGCCCGTGCGCTCGTCGAAAACAAACTGAAAAATAGCGTTGGCCGGCATCGTGTGAGGCACGAAGACGAACCGGTTGGAAGCGTCTACCCGGATGCAGTGGGCGTGTCCGGCCGTGGGGACCTCCGCGACCTGCCTGGCCGCGACCCCGTCCTCGTCGATGGCGTGGACCGTCACCTTGCCGGCCCCGTAATAGGCGGAGAGCAGAAACCGGCCCCGGCGGTCCGTGGTCGCGTAACACGTGTCCGCGTCCAGAGAGACCGCCCGGAGGTGCGACAGCCCGCCCGTGTCGGGGTCGATGCGGAAGCTCGACATCTCCCGCGTGGACCGGACCCCCACGTACATGAATTTCTGTTCGGGGTCCACCGTTAGCGGCCCCGGCCCCCCGCTGAGCCCCACCTCCCGCCGGTCCTGGAGCGCCCCGGTGTAGGGGTCCATCTTGAAAATCAGGACCTTGTTCTCCCCCCCGACCGCAACATAAGCGTAAAAAGCCATCTTGACCTCCGTTGACAGCGGTGGTATATTGAAAGAACAGTACCAGAAGTGCGAATGACGAATGACGAATGACGAAGTGTATCATTCGACATTCGACATTCGACATTCGACATTCGACATTCGACATTCAGGTAAGAGCCATCCTCAACCCCTATCTTTTGAGACTGTCCTATCCAACAAGGAGAAAAGCCATGTCAGAACCGAAGATCGGCGTCGTCCACTACAACTGGCCCAACTTCACCTTCGAGGGCTTCCTCCAGCGCGCATCGGCGATCGGCTACCGCTACACGGAGCTCATGATCGGCGACATCTGGGACGGCAAGTCCCCCGACGGCGCGAAGACCGCCGAGGCCACCCGCAAGCTCATGGAGAAGTACGGCATCCAGGCGTCCACGGTAGCTGCGGGCAACGACTTCATCCAGCCCACAAAGGAGGAACTGGAGGCGCAGATCGAGCGCTTCCGCACCGTCTGCCAGATCGTCCCCCACGCCGGCACCCGCCTCCTGCGGTGCGACGGCGGCTGGAACCGGGGCGGCAAGGTCTCCGAGTTTGAGTGGGACCGGATGATCGTGGAGTCCTTCAAGCGCGTGGCTGACTTCCTGGAGCAGTATGACGTGCGCGTGGCCCTGGACAACCACGGCCTGTCCACCAACGACGGGGACTGGCAACTCAGCTTCCTGGAGCGCGTGGGGTCCAAGCGCATCGGCGTGAACGTGGACACCATGAACTACCGGTGGTTCGGCCACCTCCTCCCCAAGATCAATCACTTCTTTGACATCCTCGCCCCCCACGTCTTCCACACCCACATGAAAGACGGCCGGGGCGCCCGGAAGGACTACCAGGGCGCGGCCCTCGGCGA
>Ga0156186_1095_pt1 | contig 10472 bp, 10 predicted proteins | sample RifCSPlowO2_12_FD_107839 | JGI IMG/M metagenome (GOLD analysis project Ga0156186, IMG submission 107839) | Candidatus Handelsmanbacteria bacterium RIFCSPLOWO2_12_FULL_64_10
GCTGCGGGCGGACGCCGTCACCTCCGCCCGGCGATGGGAGCGCTGCGGGGTGTTTCGGACGATCCTCCGGATGTGGATGCTCAAATTTCTCCACAGCCTCTCCGTGCCCCCGGAGCGGCTGGCGAGGCACTATCGGAATGTGCGCTAAGGGGAAAAATCGGATCCCAGCAGGTTCACGGGATTAATTTTTTGCACGACGGGAACTCTCTCAGCAGACTTTTTGTCTTTCCCTACAGAAGCCTAACTGAAGAGATCCAGTGCGAAGCCCAACCGGGAGGGTTGCATTGTCCTTATTCAGGCGTCGGAAAGATGCTCCGGGGCGGTTCGAGGCGCTGGTCCTGCCCCATCTGGACGCGCTCTACGGCGCGGCCGTCCGGATGACGCGGCACCGGCAGGACGCAGAGGACCTGGTGCAGGAGACCTGTCTGCGGGCCTATCGCTTCCTCGACCGGCTGGAGGACGAGGGCCGCTGCCGGGCCTGGTTGTTCCGGATTTTGACCAATACGTTCATCAACCTCTACCGCAGGGCGCAGCGAGCGCCGGAGACGGTGGCGCTGGAGGAGGGTGAGACAGAGGTCCGGGCGTCGGAGGGAGAGGTCTCTTTGGAGGCGGTGATGGATGACGAATTGAAGGCCGCGCTGGATGCCCTTCCTGATGAGTATCGGGTCGCTGTTTTGATGTCAGACGTGGAGGCCTTTACCTACGATGAGATCGCGGAGATTCTGGGATGTCCGGTCGGGACGGTCCGGTCGCGCATCCATCGAGGGCGGAACCTGTTGCGAACACACCTCTTGAGGGCCGCCGGGAGGCGAGGAGGTCAACAAGGAGGCGGTTATGCCTGAGCTGGCGTGTAATCGGATCGAAGAGACGTTGAGCGCCTTCCTCGACGGCGAGGTGACGGAGGCGGAGCGGAAGGAGATCGAGGCCCATCTCTCGGCCTGCCCCGGATGTCAGAGCCAGTATCGGGCCGAGCAGTCTGTCCGGTCTTTCGTGCGTCAGAGGCGGAATCAACTCGTGGAGCCGGCCCCTCCCGACCTGCGTCTCCGTATCGTCAGGGCCGTTCAGGCGGAGGAGACAAAGCGGCGGTGGGATGTCATGAGCCGGCGGCGGACCTTCGGCCTCCTGGCCCTGGCCGCCTCCCTGGTCCTTGCGGTGATCGGTGGGTCCCTCTATTTCCGCTCCGCTGAACACCCGAAATCTGTGGTGTCGGAAGTGGTGGACGAGCACATCCGGTGCCTGATGAAGCAGGATGGGGGCCTGAATCTGGTCACGGCAGACCCCAGGGCCATGAGCGAGTGGTTCAGGGGCCGACTCGACATCGGCGTCTCGGCCCCGCCGTTTCAGGGGGCGGGTCTCCGGCTGGTCGGCGGCCGTCTCTGCTACCTTCTGGATCGTCAGGGGGCGCACATGGTCTATCGCGAGGGGGCGCACGTGATCTGCCTGTTCGTGTTCGACCGGCGCGAATTATCATTGCCTCACGGTCAGGAAACCGTGAGCGCAGGCCATCCCATCCGCCTGACCTCCTACAAGGGGTACAACGTGGCCGTCTGGGAGGACCGGGGACTTGTCCACGCCCTGGTGGCGGACGTGTCTCAGGACAACCTGAAGGCCCTGGCCGCCTCGGCCCTGAGCAGTTGAGAAGAGGATGTCCCTCCAGGTCGTTGGGACACGAACCGGTGACCAATCCCGGCAGGCTCACCTGGACCTGTCCGGCGGCCTGGAGGGCTATAGTAGCCCAGAGGAACTGTGATATTTTACTCAAGGAGCGTATATGGCGACGATTGCGTTGATCTCCGAACAAGAGGCCACAGGGAAAGTCAAAGAGGTCTACGAGCAGATTCAGAAGGCCTTTGGCCTCCCTTTCGTGCCTAACCTCTTCAAGGCGATGGCCCACAACCCTGACCTTTTGGAGGCCAACTGGAGGCGCGTGGGCACGATCATGGGGTGAGGCCGGCTCGACCGGAAGACGAAGGAGATGATCGCGGTGGCGGTGTCGGCCACCAACAACTGCGAGTATTGCATCAACGCGCACACGGCGGCGCTGAAGCGGATGGGCGTGACGGACGCCGAGCTTCTGGAGTTGATGGCCGTGGTGGACCTGTTCAGCGGGTTCAACAGTTTCGCCGACGGCCTGAAGATTGAGTCGGACTTAAAGCCCGAGTAAGTGGGGGTCGGAATGGCAGAAAGAGTTCCAGAGACAACCGAGGAGGCGCTGCGGGAGCGTGAGGGGCTTTTCCGTAACATCTTCAATTACTCCAACGATGCGATCTTCGTCATCGACCCGACGCGGGATAAAATCCTGGACGTCAATCCCAGGACGTGCGGCATGCTCGGGTATTCCCGCGAAGAGTTGCTATCTCTCCCCGTATCTGCCATTCATCCGAACGAGATGCCCGAGATGAGGGCCTTTGCGCAATCGGTTTTTGAACGTGGGCAAGGATGGACGAATGAGCTTACGTGTCTGACCAAGGCAGGCCAGATTTTATCCGCTGAAATCTCAGCTTCGCTAACCTATGTTGCAGGCAGGCCCTGCATCATTGCTCTGGTCCGGGACATCACCGAGCGCAGACAACTTGAGGAACGGCTTCGCCAGGCGCAGAAGATGGAGGCCGTCGGGCAACTGGCGGGCGGGATCGCGCACGACTTCAACAACCTGCTCCAGGTGGTCACGGGCTACAGCGAACTCTTGCTGGCCCGCCTCGTCCCTGGCGACCCGCTGCGCGAGGAGATCGAGACGATCAAGAAGGCCGGGGAGAGGGCTGCCTCGCTGACCCGCCAGCTTCTGGCCTTCGGACGAAGGCAGGTGCTGGCGCCAAAGATCCTCGACCTCAACGCAATCGTTTCCAACATGGGCCAGACGCTCCGGGGTCTGATCGGAGAGAACATCGACCTGGTCACGGCGCCCAGGCCGGGGTTGAGATACGTGAAGGCCGATCCTGACCAGATCGAACAGGTCATCCTGAACCTGGCCGCCAACGCGCGGGACGCCATGCCCCGGGGTGGCAGGCTGACCATCGAGACCGAAGACGCCAATCTGGATGAGGCTTGCGCCCGTCAATGCCCGGATGCCAGGCCGGGTTCCTATGTGATGCTGGCGATCAGCGACACGGGGTGCGGGATGGATGCAGAGACCCGAGCGCGCCTGTTCGAGCCGTTTTTCACGACCAAGGCACAGGGTCGGGGGACGGGGCTGGGGCTGGCGATGGTCTACGGGATCGTCACGCAGAGCGGGGGCTGGGTGTCGGTCTCCAGCGAACCGGGACGGGGATCGACGTTCAGGGTCTACCTGCCTCGTGTCGAAGAGGTCGTCGGGGCCGGCCAGCCGGCCAGGTCTCGTATGGAGCCCAGCCGGGACACGATGACCATTCTGCTGGTGGAGGACGAAGAGATGGTCCGGAGCCTGGTGCGCGCCATCCTTCAGGGGAACGGCTACACTGTGCTGGAGGCGGCCAGCGGCGCTGAGGCCCTTCAGGTCAACGCTCAGCGCGAGGACCCGATCCACTTGATGGTGACCGACGTGATGATGCCTCACCTGAACGGTCGCGAGCTGGCCGAACGCCTGAAGCCCCTGCGTCCAGACATGAAAGTGCTCTATATGTCGGGTTACACGGAGGACGAGGTCGTACGGCAGGGGGCGCTGGAGACAAGCGCGGCCTTTCTCCAGAAGCCCTTTGCGCCGAATGATCTGTTGCGCAAGGTGCACGAAACGATGGACAATTGACGGTCAAGGAGGGGACTGTATGGTGAGATGCCGGGGAGCTCCAGAACACCTACAAGCTGTCCGGCAGGAATCGGGGTTTGGATCGACGGGTTATCCCAGATATGAAGTCTTCAGATTCATTCATAGCTCTCGTCAATTCCTGAAGAGGAGAAGAAGGATGAAGCGGATATTGATCGTTATGACGATGTGGGCCGTCGCGCTGGCCGCCCGGCCTGCGCTGGCCGGGCCGGCCACCTTTCACGTGAACGACAAAATGGGGCGAAACGTGGTGAAGTTCGAGTCCCACGCCCCCCTGGAGACGATCATCGGGACCACCAATCAAGTCGTCGGGGAGATTCAGGTGGACCCAGATAACATCACCGCCTCGCCGAAGGTGAGCTTTGAGGTGGACCTGGCCAGTATCGACACGGGCATCCAGCTCCGCAATCAGCACATGCGGGAGCAGTACCTGAATACCGCCAAATACCCCAAGATCACCTTCGCCCTCGACCGGGTCGACAAGGCGAGCCAGTCGAAGCTGGCCGGCGGGCAGGTCATCGACATCGACGGGGTCGGGACCTTCACCCTGCACGGGGTGACCCGGCAGGAGCCGGTGCACGTGCGCGCGACGTATCTCAAGGAGAGCGCGGACACCCGGCTGAAGATGCCCGGCAACCTGCTGCGGGTGGCGGCCAGCTTCAACCTGAAGCTGAGCGATTACAAGATCCCCATCCCGCAGATGGTCATCCTCAAGCTGGACGAGAACATCAAGGTGGACGTGGATGCCTTCGCCACGGACGCGGCCCCCGGCATGGCCGGGATGAACCCCTGCAACCCCTGCGGGGGGAAGGCGGCCAACCCCTGCAACCCCTGTGGCGGCAAGAAGGCGGCCAATCCCTGTAATCCGTGCGGTAAGAAGAAGATGGAGAATCCCTGCAACCCGTGCGGGGGCAAGAAGAAGGCAGAGAACCCCTGCAATCCGTGCAGCAAGAAGAAGGCGGCCAACCCCTGCAATCCGTGCGGTAAGAAGAAGTAGTTTCGGAAAGGGCAAGTAGCCGGGCGGACGGGAGGTGATCTTCACTCCCTCCCATCCTCCCTCCCTCCGCCCGGCGCAGATCCATGTGCGACAGCCGGGGCAACTTGAAAGTCCGCCGAAAGGATTGCCTGAGTCTCCTCCTGACCGTCTGCGTCAGCCTGTGGGCCGGCATCGCTGAAAAGGCGAGTGCTGAAGAGGTTCACCCTCTCATAAGAGGTGTCCGGGTCGAACGTCTGGTTCCACCGCATGACTCAGACACCGAGGTACTGGAAAAAGTCTCTGCCTGGATGGAGCACGAGACCCCTTCTGTGAAGGATGCCACACTGGCCATAGGGCAAGACCTCTTGAACCACTTTGGGTGCGTGACCTGCCACGACCTGCCCGTTGCGCCGTTTGCGGAACGCCGCGGCCCGGACCTGGATCGGATCGGTGAGAAGACCTCCTCCGCCTGGTTGCGGCGCTGGCTGGAAGATCCTTTTGCGGTCGCTCCGACGACGCGGATGCCTCGCGTGCCCTTGACCTTCCAGGAACGGGAGCAGATCGTGGCGTTTTTGATGGTCCAACGCCGGACAGGGTCGGGGAGCCCCGCCGATGGGGACGGAGACCCGGAGCGGGGTCGCGCCTTCTACCAGGAGGCAGGCTGCCCGTCCTGTCACCGCCTCGGTGGGGAGGGGGGGGCGCGGGGCCCGGCGCTCGATGGGGTGAAAGAAAAGCTCCAAAGGGCATGGCTGACCGCTTATCTGCGGAGGCCTCGTGAAGCTCTGGGCAACGCGGCCATGCCGGAATACGACCTGACGGAGCGGCAGGTGGACGACCTGACGGCCTTCCTGCTGGGACCGGGGCAAGGGGGGCGTACGGATTGGGAAGAGACCGCACCGGACCTGGTTATCCAGGCAGGGTTATCGGCCTACGCTCAGCGGGGGTGCGCCCGCTGCCACCGCATCGGGGTTTACCGGAAGCCTCTTTCTCCGGAGGCGAGGGGTCTGGCTGAGGCCCAAAAGGTTCTGAAGCACCACGAAGCGGATCGACCCAACAGCCCCAGGATTGCACTGACCTCCGGGCAGAGGGGGGCGATGTCCGAAGCCCTGGCGTTCATCCGGGCGAGTTCCCTGTCGGCGATGCCCGGGGGGGCGGGCGATGTGGACGCCTTTCTGGAGACTTACTGGCAGACACCCATACCACCCCAGGGGCGGGCGCCGGCGGCCTTCGACTCCACCGTTGCGGACCTGCGCCCTGAGGCGTGCGGGACGTGCCACGTGGAGCAGTGGAGGGACTGGCAGACCACGGTGCACAGCCAGAGCATGGGGGCCGGCGTGATGGGGCAGCTCCTCGACCGGATAGAACAGGAGCCCGGCTTTGTGTCCGGGTGCCAGGAGTGTCACGCGCCGCTTTCGGAGCAACACCGGGTAACCCCGGAGGGGGACGGGCATCGGTTGAACCCCACCTATCGTGCAGATTTACAGTCCGCAGGACTGACGTGCGCGGCCTGCCACGTGCGCGGCCACCGGCGTTTCGGGCCGCCTCCCGGACCACGACCTTCCGCGCAGGTGTGGGGCGTCGGGCACGGGGGGGCCGTGGCGACGGCGGCGTTCGAGCAATCGGCGTTCTGCCGGGGGTGCCACCAGTTCCCTGAGGATGGGGTGCGGCTGAACGACAAACTTCTGGAGAACACCTACAACGAATGGCTCGGATCCCCCCAGGCCCGGCAGGGACAGACCTGCCAGACCTGCCACATGCCAGACCGCCGCCACCTCTGGCGCGGCATTCATGACCCTGAGATGACACGGCAGGCGGTGAGGGTAGAGGTCGTCCCCAGGGGCTACGGAGAGGACGACTCCCTCCGCGCAGAGGTGCGGGTGGAGAATGCGGGCGCCGGGCATCATCTGCCGACCTACGTGACGCCGGCGATTTACGTGACCGTCCGGCTCCTGGACAGGATGATGGGTGTCCTTCCTGGCACGGAGGAGGTCCGGGTTGTGCAGCGCCGGGTCGTTCTGACGACAGAGGAGAGTTGGGAGTTGTTCGACACACGCATCCCGGCGGGCGGGCGATGGGTCTTTGACTACGCGACCTTCTCTCACGCCGATGCAGCCCTTCTCGAAGTGACACTCGACGTCCACCCCGACGATTTTTATCAGGGGTTCTTCGAGGGCTACGACAGAGACGGGATCAGCGAAGCGGCCCGCTCGATGATCGACACAGCCTGGGGCAGGACCGCGCTGACGCCGTACCGGCTGATGGCGCGCAGATGGCCCCTATCGGCGTTGGCTCCTGGGCAGGGCGGGCAGTAGAAAATCCAAGCGGACCCCTATGGCGTGGTGGCAATCGACCTTGTTGATCCTCTACTGCATCGTGCTCGGCCTTCTCCTCATCTACGGGGCGCACCGTGGTTTCATCGTCCACCTCTACTACCGGAACCGACACCGCACCCCAGAGCCTCCTGCCCCCCCCGACGTCTGGCCCACCGTTACCGTGCAACTGCCGGTCTACAACGAGCGCTACGTCGTGGAGCGCCTCATCCGGTCCGTGGCGGCGATGGACTACCCCAGGGACCGGCTGGATATCCAGATCCTGGACGACTCCACAGACGACACCGCCCAGATCGCAGAGACGTGCGTCGAAGCGCTCCGGCGGGAGGGCTACAGGGTCTTTCACGTGCGCCGGGGGAGCCGGGAGGGATTCAAGGCCGGGGCGCTGGCCGAGGGGTTGAAGACCGCCGGGGGGGAGTTTATCGCGGTGTTCGACGCGGACTTTGTGCCTCCGGAAGGCCTGTTGCGCAGGGTCATCCCGCACTTTGGCGATCCTGGGGTGGGGATGGCGCAGGTGCGCTGGGGGCACGTCAACCGGGACTATTCTTTGCTGACGAAGGTGCAGGCCATCTTTCTGGATGGTCATTTTGTGATGGAGCACGGGGCGCGCAGCCGGTCGGGCCTGTTCTTCAACTTCAATGGCACGGCCGGGGTCTGGCGTCGGCGCTGCATCGAGGAGGCCGGGGGGTGGCAGGGGGACACCTTAACGGAGGACCTGGACCTCAGCTACCGGGCGCAGCTTTGCGGGTGGCGGTTCGTGTTCCTGCCGGACGTGGTGGCCCCGGCGGAGATCCCGGTGGATGTGAACGCCTGGAAGACCCAGCAGCACCGGTGGGCCAAGGGGTCCATCCAGACGGCCAGGAAGCTTTTGCCCCGCGTGCTCAAAAGCGACCTGCCGCTGCGAGTCAAGGCCGAGTCGTTCTTCCACCTGACGGGGAATTTCTCTTATCTGCTGATGGCTCTGATGGCCGTGTTGATCTTCCCGGCCATCCTGGCGCGGGCGCACATGGGGTGGTACAGGGTCCTCCTGGTCGATCTCCCGCTGTTCTCGATGGCCACGTTCGCCGTCTCCTCGTTCTACGTCTGCTCGCAGCGGGAGATCAGCCCGGCGTGGCGATCGCAGATCAAGTATCTGCCCTGTTTGATGTCCATTGGCATGGGTATCTCCCTGAACAACGCAAGGGCCGTGATCGAGGCGCTTTGGGGCCACCGGACGGAGTTTTACCGGACGCCCAAGTACCGCATCGAGCGCCCCGGCGACACCTGGCGGGGCAAACGCTACCGGATCGGGAGGACCTGGATGCCGCTGGTCGAACTCCTCTTGTGTGGGTATTTCACCTGTCTGATCGGTTTCTGTCTCCGGCAGGGGATCTACTTCCCTATCCCTTTCCTGCTCATGTTCGGCTTCGGGTTCCTCTATGTCGGAACCACGTCGATCCGGCAGTCTCAGAAAAAAGGAGAAGGTTGATGAACCCTTCCATTCAACCAGTCTGCCCCGGTGGCTTTGGACACTTTATTTTTATCCAGCATCAGGGAGTCTAATGACGGCCTGGCTCACGTCCTTTTTGGCCACGTGCTTTCTGGCCTACTCGAACGGCGCGAACGACAACTTCAAGGGGGTGGCTACGCTGTTCGGGAGTGGGACGACAGATTACCGGGGAGCCATCTGGTGGGCGACTCTTACAACTTTTGCAGGGTCGGTCTTTTCTGTCTTTATGGCAGGGTCTCTGATGGAGCGTTTCTCCGGGGAGGGGCTGGTCCCTGATGCCTTCTTAGCCTCTCCAGAGTTCCTTCTGTCCGTCGCCGTGGGGGCGGGGTTCACAGTGATTCTGGCCACGCTGACGGGATTTCCGATCTCCACCACCCACAGCCTAACCGGCGCGCTCTTGGGGAGTGGGTTGGTGGCGGTGGGAACACAGGTCAATTTCGCCCTCCTGGGAGGCGCTTTCTTTCTTCCCCTCCTGGCAAGCCCCCTGATTGCGGCCGTCCTGGGGGCTGTGAGTTATTTTCTGTTCCGGGATGCGAGGGTTCGTCTGGGCATCACAAAAGAGTGGTGTGTCTGCATCGGCGAAACTGAGCGGGTGATCCCCATGCCACAGGTAAATCCCGCACTTGCATTCAGCTCCGCAAAGGCGCTGGAGACCGTCCTGGACACGGAAGAGAACTGCGCACAGCGGTACACGGGAGAAGTCCTGGGCATCAATTGCCAGAAGGCCCTGGACATCGCCCACTACCTCAGCGCCGGTGTCGTGAGTTTTGCGCGGGGCCTGAACGACACCCCCAAGATCGTGGCCCTTCTGCTCGCGCTCAGGGCGCTGGGCGTCCCGTGGGGGATGACCGGCGTGGCCGTCGCGATGGCCGTGGGCGGGCTTTTGAACGCCCGGAGGGTGGCGGAGACCATGAGCCACAGGATCACACCCCTTAACCACGGACAGGGGTTCACGGCAAACCTGGTCACGGGCGCGCTGGTCATCTTCGCGAGCCGGCTGGGGATGCCTGTGTCCACCACGCACGTCTCCGTCGGCTCCCTGTTCGGCATCGGCCTCGTCACCGGGGAGGCGGACCTCCGCGTGGTGTATCGCATCCTCTTGTCGTGGATTTTAACTCTGCCCATCGCGGCGATCTTGAGCGGAGGGGTCTACTGGGCGTTGAATATGTGACATCGTGTTTGATGTGGAATGATCCGTGGTGGTTGCCTCACGTCGACGCTGATCGCAGTCCACCGAAAGGAGCGGGACATGTTAGATGAGGTTCGGCCAGAGGGGAAAGGACAGGGGGGCGCGACTCGAACGTTTCAGAACCGGAGCGACGCCGACGCATGGCACGGGCGTTATGGCCCCCTTGCGCCGAAAGCGGGGGACCCGGCCCCTGACTTTGAGCTTCGCGATGTCCACGGGGAAAATCCCGTGAGGCTTTCGGACTTCAGGGGCCGGCGCCCCGTGGCGCTCGTGTTCGGAAGCTTCACCTGACCGCCGTTCGTCCGGGAGGCCGTGAGCCTTCGGGATCTTTACGCGCAGTATAGCGGCCAGGCGCAGTTCCTGGTGGTCTACATCCGGGAGGCGCATCCGGTGGACGGGTGGGATATCGGAGGCGAGAGACGGCTCTACGACCCGAAGACCATCGAGGAGCGGAGGGGGGTCGCGGGGATGTGCGATGCAGCCCTGCAATACGGCATACGGACCTATGTGGACGAGATGGACGACGCGGTCATGACTTCGTACGCCGCGTGGCCGGAGAGGTTGTATCTCATCGGCGTCGAAGGGCGGGTGGTCTATGCGAGCGGCCGCGGTCCCCAGGGGTTCAGGCCGGGAGAGTTAAAGGAGGCCATCGACCTCTATCTCGTAAGGGGGATCCAGCCATGATGAGGCGTGCCGCCGTCCGCTCAATTTTTTAAAAAAAGGCTTGACTCCGTACCTAAGACCAGGGT
>Ga0156186_1263_pt1 | contig 10454 bp, 5 predicted proteins | sample RifCSPlowO2_12_FD_107839 | JGI IMG/M metagenome (GOLD analysis project Ga0156186, IMG submission 107839) | Candidatus Handelsmanbacteria bacterium RIFCSPLOWO2_12_FULL_64_10
TTCGCGCCAAAAGCCGCTGGTCGGCACCCCGAGTCGATAGTCTTGGCGCACGACGGGCGTGAAATTACAGATCACTGCGATCTTCTGGCCCAGGGCATCCTTTCGCAGGTACGCCAGCACGCTGCCATCCGCGTCATGCGCATCTATCCATTCGAATCCCTCGGCGGCGCAGTCGCCTTCGTGCATCGCAGGCTCGCCCGTGTAGACCGCGTTCAGATCGGAGACGAGCTTTTGCAGGCCGGCGTGTCGATCGTACTGGGCCAGGTCCCAGTCAAGACTGCCGTCGTGGGCCCACTCGCGCCACTGACCAAACTCCAGGCCCATGAACAGGAGCTTCTTGCCGGGCTGAGAGTACATGTAGGCGAGGAGTAGGCGAACGTTGGCGAACTTCTGCCAATCGTCGCCGGGCATCTTCCCCAGCAACGAGCCCTTCCCGTGCACTACCTCGTCGTGGGAGAGCGGCAACATGAAGTTCTCGCTGAAGGCGTAGACGGATCGGAATGTCAGCTCGTTATGGTGAAATCGTCGATGGACCGGATCCCTGGCCAGGTACTGAAGCGTGTCGTGCATCCATCCCATGTCCCACTTGAGTCCGAAACCCAGCCCGCCGACGTGGGTTGGCCGCGAGACGGCCGGCCAGGCCGTCGATTCCTCTGCGATGGTCTGCACGCCCGGATGGGACCGATAGATCTCCTCGTTGAGCCGTCGCACAAACCCGACCGCATCGAGGTTCTCGCGCCCGCCGAATTGGTTCGGAACCCACTCTCGTTGTTCCCTGGCATAGTCGAGATAAAGCATCGAAGCAACCGCGTCCACACGCAAGCCGTCCGCGTGGTACTTGTCCAGCCACAGCAGAGCGCTGCTCACCAGAAAGCTCACGACTTCTGGCCGTCCGTAGTTGAAGAGCAGGCTGTCCCACTCAGGATGCACGCCCTGGATCTCCAAGGCGTGCTCATAAAGGTGCGTGCCGTCGAAGAAGCCGAGGCCGTGCTCATCCTTGGGGAAATGGGAGGGCACCCAGTCGAGGATGACTCCGATTCCCTGCTGGTGCAGGTGATCCACGAGATACATGAAGTCCTGAGGAGTCCCGTAGCGGGCGCTCGGTGCAAAGAAGCCGGTCGCCTGGTAGCCCCAGGAGCCGAAAAAGGGGTGCTCCATCACCGGCATGAACTCGACGTGCGTAAACCCGAGGCGCTTGACGTGCTCTGCCAGCAAGGGCGCCACTTCGCGGTAGCTCAGCGAGCGGAACCCCTCTTCCGGCACGCGTTTCCACGATCCGAGATGGACCTCGTAGACGGACATCGGGGCTGCGAGCGCGTTTCGCTCGGCCTGGCTGGCCATCCAGTCACCGTCGCCCCACTCATAAGACAGGTCCCACACCACCGAGGCGGTTCGCGGCGGCACTTCGTGGAAGAGTCCGTACGGGTCCGCCTTGTCCACCTGATACCCGCGATACCGGGACACAACGTGAAACTTGTATATGGCGCCGCGAGGAACGCCAGGGGCGAATCCTTCCCAGATGCCCGACTTGCCGCGCGGCTGTAGGGGGTGAGAAGCCACGTTCCAGCCATTGAAGCTGCCGACGACGCTCACGTGTTCCGCGTCAGGGGCCCACACAGAGAAGTAGACGCCGGCGTCGCCATCCACTTCCGCCTGGTGCGCGCCGAGCTTCTCATAGAGACGGAAGTGCGAACCCTGGTTGAACAGGTAGAGGTCCTGCTCCGTGAGCAGGCTCTGGTCATATCGGACAGGAGTCGGCTTCACCGGCGCTCCCGCGGTCAGGGGATTCAAGCGTGGAGCCGTCACCGAGTCTTCGTCCCTTCTCTCGGGGGGACGGCAGTGGAATCAGTGGCGGCCGCTGGCTCCGGAAGACCGACGAGCTCCGCGATCCCCCGTAGCGGGACCCCGACCCAGTCCGGACGATTGTTCATTTCGTAGTTCAACTCGTACAGCGCTTTTTCGAGCAACGCGGCATCCAGCAGGTGGTGGAGATCGTCTCTGCTTCCCGGGATAAAGGGCGCTCCGGCGGCCGCGAGGTACCCCCGCAGGTAGGCAACGCCCACCCACCGACGCCAATAGCGGGCCCACGGGACCAGCCTCTGGACGTCGCCCGGCCTGAGCGCGCGCTCGAGTCCCCGGATCAGGCCCTGCCGCGACGCATAGTCGAATGATCGCAGCATGCCGGCGACGTCCCTAAGCGCAGACCGCTTCAGCCGCCGGTCCCCCAGCGAGCGGGCGGGCTCGCCTTCAAAATCAATGAAGCAGAAGTCTCCGCCCGAATAAAGCACTTGCCCGAGGTGGAAGTCGCCGTGGTGTCGCATCCGAGAGACTGCAAGAGCGGGTCCGAGCAAGAAACGAAATCGCTCCAGCACCTGCTCTTCGGCGCCCAGCAAGCCTTGCGCCACGCTCTGCTCCTCCTCCGGAAGCGTCGGGAGACGCCGCCTCAGCAGCTGCATGGACTGAATCGTGAGCTGTCGTAGTGACTGATAGAGCGATCGCTGATGGAACGGTGTAAAGGGCTCGGGTGCGAAGGCCGGGTCGTCGGCTCCCGAAGCAAGCGCCTGGTGCATTTCAGCGGTGCGCTGTCCGAGAAGGCGCGCGGATTCCAGATACGGACCGACGGCGGCATAGGCATCGGCTGGAAGATCCTGATTCGCGAGATCCACCAGGCGGCCAGTGGGAACCACGGGGCTCGCCTGATCCGGCTTGGCCAGAGCCTGCTCGAAATACTGCGTGAGGGCTTCCAGCGTCAATTCCCACGCGTCGCCCTGGTTCTCGATGTACCCCTCCAGCACACCTATCGTGGATTCGACACGACCGTGACGGTACTCCAGGTACCCACCAACCGCCGGCACCCGAGAAAACCCGCCGCGCTCGACGAGGAATCTCTCTACCTCGACTTCAGGATTGATGCCCTCTCCGGAACGACGGAAGATCTTCAGGATCATCCGGTTGGCAAAAACGACCGAGGTGTTGCTCTGCTCGGCCCGGCCCACGCCAGGGGTCAGCGTCCCATCGTGTCGTCCGTACATATCCAGGAGGGCACGGGTGCGGATCCCCGTTAGCTGGCCTTTCTCTCCCCGAATCCTTCGCCGGCCCACGATGGTTTGCAGCAGCAGATGGCAAAAGGCCTCGTCCCACATGGCGTCTATCAGCAGGCCGGACCCGGACCCCTTGGAGGCAGAGCGCCAATCCAGGCGCGCAATAGCGATTTGCGGCGTCTCTGCGAGGATGCGGCGCGCCTCATCGTCCTTTGCCAATGTGACCGGTAGGATGTAGGCGTCGGGCTCCCCGTCAAGGTACTCGACCCTCACGATCAGGATGAGACCGGACGGTTCTTCTGCGTCGTTCTCGATGGGGATCACGTCCGCGATCGTCGCGGCCTGGATCGCCTTGGCCTTGCCGGCAAACCATCGGCGCCCAGACACGTAGGCTGGCAATAGCGCCTCGAGGCGCGCTCGGGGCTGCGTATCCACGAGGTCAGTCCATTCACCCGGCACAACCAGTGTCGGAAGTGGCCGGTCGGTCAGGGAAGCGACGGGCTGCTCGACGCGGGCTCCCTCTAGCCGGAACCAGAAGAAGGTGTGCGGGGCGAGCGTCAGCAGATACGGCGCGTCTCCGATCGCAGGGAACCCCGATCGGCTGAACAGCTCGACCGGAACCATCCCTGCCCAGGGCTTCAGGTCCAGATTCACCACTTGCGCAAAGCGCGAGAGATTCGCAACGACGAGAATCTGCTCTTCGCCGAGGGTTCGGAGAAAGGCGAGTACGTGCGGATTGTCTGGACTAAGCATCTCCAGTGAACCCCGACCAAAGGCCGGGTAGCGCTTCCGGAGCGCGATCAGGCGCTTCATCCACCACAGAAGCGAGTGGGGGTTGGACTGCTGTGCCTCCACGTTGACCGCTTCGTAATGGTACTCGGGGTCAACGATAGCCGGAAGGTACACGCGTTGTGAGTTCGCGCGTGAGAAGCCGGCGTTTCTGTCGGCGCTCCACTGCATCGGGGTCCGCACGCCGTTCCTGTCGCCCAGGTAGACGTTGTCGCCCATGCCGATTTCATCGCCGTAGTAGACGACGGGCGTTCCGGGGAGCGAAAGGAGCAGAGCGTTCATCAGCTCGATGCGACGCTCGTGGTTTCCGAGGAGGGGCGCCAGCCGGCGCCGGATACCGAGGTTGATGCGCGCATCCGGATCCTGGGCATAGACTCGATACATGTAGTCCCGATCTTCATCGGTCACCATTTCCAGCGTGAGCTCGTCGTGGTTCCGGAGAAAGAGCGCCCACTGGCAAGGGTCCGGGATCGGCGGCGTTTGCCGCAGGATGTCCACGATGGGGAATCGATCCTCGGTGCGAAGGGCCATGAAGAGACGTGGCATCACCGGAAAGTGAAAGGCCATGTGGCACTCGTCGCCGGCACCGAAATACGCTGCCGCCTCGTCGGGCCACTGGTTCGCCTCTGCCAGCAGCATGCGGTCGTGGAACCGGCGGTCCATGTGCTGGCGCATCTCCCGCAGGAAGAGGTGCGTCTCGGGCAGGTTCTCGCAACTCGTCCCCTCTTCCTCATAGAGATAGGGAACCGCGTCCAGGCGCAAGCCATCGACTCCCAGCTTCAACCAGAAATCCATCGTGCTGAGCACCGCGCGCCGAACGTCGGGCGACCGGAAGTTCAGGTCTGGCTGATGCGAGTAGAACCTGTGCCAGTAGTAGGAGCGGGCGACCGGATCCCACGCCCAGTTGGATGCTTCGAAGTCTTTGAAGATAATCCGGGCCTCCGGGAAACGGTCAGGGCGGTCGGACCACACGTAGAACTGCCGCCAGCGCGACCCGGGAGGGGCGCGGCGAGCCCGCTGGAACCACGGATGCTGGTCCGACGTGTGGTTGATCACCAGCTCCGTGATCACTTTCAGTCCCCGCTCGTGAGCCTCGCGGATCAGGTGGCGGAAATCCTGGAGGGTCCCGTAGGCCGAATGCACGCTTCGGTAGTCGGCGATGTCGTACCCGTCATCCTTGAGCGGCGACGGGTAAAAGGGCAGGAGCCAGATCGCCGTGATGCCGAGGTCCTGGATGTAGTCCAGCTTTTCGGTGAGGCCGGGCAAGTCGCCGATGCCATCTTCGTTGCTATCGAAGAATGCCCGCACCGGCACTTCGTAGATAACGGCGTCCTGGTACCAGAGGGCTTCGCCATCAGAAGTCATCGCCGCGCACCGGGCATCTCGGCGGTCGTACTTCTCATGATGTGGAAGATGTGCGCCGGCACGGATGAAGGGTCGAGCTCCACGTAGTTCCTGAGCCCCTGCCAGGAGTAACGTGCGTCCGTAAGAAGGTCGTGCACCACAAAAGGCTCTCCCCAGTCCAGCCCGATCGCGTCCAGGGAGAGGTCCACAAACCCCACTTGTTTGTTGTGGGGGTCCACGTTGACGACGCACAGGATGACGTCTTCCTGGCCCGGCGTTGCCTTGCTGTAGCACAGCAGCTGATCGTTATCTGTGCCGTGGAACGTGAGACTCCGGTCCTGCTGCAGCGCCGGATGTTCGCGCCGAATCTCGTTCACTCTCGTGATGAGCCCTCGAAGACTCCCTTCTCGGTCGAGATCCCAGCACCGGACTTCGTATTTCTCGGAGTCCAAGTATTCTTCGCTTCCCGGTTCCCGAGGGGTCCTCTCGACCAGCTCGAAGGCTGGCCCGTAGATCCCGTAGTTTGCCCCCAGAGTAGCCGCGAGCAGAAGCCGGACCACGAATGCAGGCCTGCCGCCAGTCTGCAGGTACTCAGCCAGTATGTCTGGAGTGTTCGGCCAGAGGCTCGCTCGAAAGAACTCGCCCACTTCGGTCCTGGTCAGCTCCGTGAAGTACCCCATGAGCTCCCACTTGGAGTTCCGCCACGCAAAATACGTATAGGACTGTGAGAATCCCCGCATCGCCAGCTCGTACATCAGCCGAGGCCTCGTGAATGCCTCAGCCAGGAAGATCGCCGTCGGGTCGGCCGCACGTATCTCCGCGATGACCCACTCCCAGAAAGCAAACGGCTTCGTGTGGGGATTGTCGACTCGGAAGGTGTGCACTCCCTGCTCGATCCAGTAGAGAAACACGTCTCTTAGCGCCGCCCAAAGCTCCCGCCACTCGCTCGTCTCAAGATCGAGCGGGTAGATGTCCTCGTAGGTCTTGGGCGGATTTTCCGCGTACTGGATCGAACCGTCGGGACGGTGATGGAACCATTCGGGGTGCTCTCGTACCCAGGGGTGATCCGGAGAACATTGGAAGGCAATGTCCAGCGCGACGTCGAGGCCCAGCTCGCGGGCCCGTTTCACCAAAGCGTGAAAGTCCCCCAGCGACCCGAGCTCCGGGTGGATGGCCGTGTGGCCGCCTTCCGGAGACCCGATTGCCCAGGGACTACCCGGGTCCCCGCTTTCGGCGGAGGCAACGCCATTCCTCCCCTTGCGATGGGCCTCGCCGATCGGATGTATGGGCGTCAGGTAGACCACGTCGAATCCCAGGGATGCGACGTAGTCCAGTCTGTCCACCACGTCCCGAAGGGTGCCGTGAACGTCCGGCATCGTGCCTGCTGACCGAGGAAAGAGCTCGTACCAGGTGCTGAACGCCGCCCTTGGCGGATCCACCGTCACCGGCAGCACATGGTCGTACGTCGCGATCCTGGCCGGGTCGGGATAGCGACTCGCCCGCTCCGCGAGGTCGGGGTCCATAGCGGACTTCGCTCCGTGGGTCGCGCCATTCAGAACGGCCACTGAGCGTGCCGCCGATCTCAGCCGCTCAGCATCCTCTCCAGAGGCGCGCTCCGCCACCGCCGCCAGCAGGTCTGCGCCGACTTGGAGTTCGGCGTGCACATCCTGCCCGGCTTCCAAGCGCCGTTGTAGGTCGCGTTGCCAGGTCTTGAGAGGATCGACGCAGGCCTGCAACCGGTATTCGTGCGGTCGAAGCACTTCGATGGCAAACGTCGCCCGCCAGCGATCATTCCCGATCGCGGCCATCGGCGTTCGGGCCCAGGAGCCCCCTTGGGCTCGGTGAAGCAACCAGCAAGAAAGCTCGTCCTGGCCATCGGCGAATATGTCCGCCTCGACCGCTACGGTCTCGCCCACAACCCGTTTGACGGGAAACCGGCCGCCGGCGATCTCTGGGGACACGTTCCTGATGACCACTCTCCGCGGCGGCTCACCGGCCAGGGCGCCATCCTGCCGCTGGGGGCCGGCGCCCTTCTCCAGACTGGTCAGGCGGCTGGCCTGGAACCGCGCTGCCGTCCGACGCTCCAGCCCGGAGCGCCGCGGCCCGCCGAGTAGAGGTCGGCGAGCTGCTGGTCTAGCCAGTGATCGAGACTCGATGCCTCAACCGCCCGACGGAGGCCGTCCGCCCGATGGCGTCGCTCCTCCGGCAGCATCGACAGGGCCCGTTCCAGAGCCAGAGCCGTTGCCGGCACGTCCATCGGATTCACGCCAAGCGCCCACGGTCCAAGCTCATCCCAGGCGCCTGCGCGCCGCGACAGCACGAGCGCCCCGTCTCGACTGTTCAGCACCGCCATCTCCTTGGCGACCAGGTTCATCCCATCGGCGACAGAGTTGACCAGGCACACGTCTGACTCGCTCATGATGGCCAGCGCCAGCGCGCGATTCTCCTCGTAGTGGATCTCGATGGGGCGCCATTCACCGGACCCGAACGCGCGGTTGACGCGATCCGCCGCCGCGAATGCGTCGGTCCGCTCCGCGTCGTATTCCGGGATCTCGCTGCGTGACGGCACCAGATGGGCCACGAACCGGACCCTACCACGCAGCGATGGATTCCGGGCGAGCATGAGACCGAAAGCCTCGAACCCACGGGGCACGTTCTTGCTGGGATCAAGACGGTCGACGCGCCCCACAATTAGCTCCGCCTCATTCCGCCTTACGCTTCGCCGCAGTCGCGCCGTCTCTGCTGATCCGGCAGAGGCGCGCAGCTCTACCGCGTCGACCGCGATCGGGTAGTGGCGCACCAGCGCTTCCCACTCCCCGAAAGTGCGCCTGCACATGCTCCCAGGGTATTCCCGGCACGTCGCGAGGAAGCGATCGGCATCACCCGCGGTCTGGAAACCTATGAGCGCCGCCTGGGCCAGTCCCCCAAGGATCTCTTCGACGATATGCGGCGGGAGGAGAGCCCAGGCCTGCGGATCGGGCCAGGGGATGTGGACGAAATGGGCAATGAGTGCGTCCGGCAGAGCCCGCCGAATCAGGGCTGGCGCGAGGTAGAGATGGTAGTCCTGCACCAGGACCACCGGCCGATCCTCGCCTCGCGCCATCTGAACCAGGTGGTGGGCCATCGCCTCATTCGCCGGACGATAGCCCCCTTCCCACGCCTGCTCGATCTCCCCCGGGGATCTTGGGGCAATGAGTCGGTCAGGCAGGTCGTGCTGCAACAACCACAACAGCGGGTTGCTGAAGCGCGCGTAGTGAAGGCGGCTGACCGCGGGCGGGAGGTCGACGAGGCTGACCTGCGTGAGCCCGGTCTGCCAGGAGCGAGGGGAGTGGGCCGCTAGCCGATCCTGCGGGGAAACCGCGGCAGCGATCCACCGGAAGGGCCGCTTCTTGCTGAGGGTTCCGAACGCGCTCGCCAGGCCTCCGCCGGCGGGGCAGGCACTCAGCGTGCCACTCGTGTCCGCACCGAAAGCCAGCGGGCCTCGCTGACTCAATACGAAAACGGGGCGCGACTCAAGGCTCGCGATCATGTGGGCCCTTCGCGGTAGGTTTCTTGGGACACCAACATTGTGCGATGCCTTTGTGACTTGTACAAGAGGACCTGAAGCCCGGGGCGCGTGAATGCCGCAAAATAGCTGCGCGTTGAATTCAGCTCTGAAGCCTGCCCTGACGCTCGTTCCCCGGCGCCTCCGCTAGTGCGGATTAGCGACGCGTTCGCCGCCGGCCGCCGCGTCTTCTCTTTCGAGTTCTTCCCACCAAAGACCGAAGAGGGCGTGCGCTCCTTGTTCGAGACGGTCTCAGAGCTCGCCCCGCTCGACCCGACCTTCGTTTCCGTGACCTACGGCGCGGGCGGCACCACCCGCGAGCTCACCATTGATCTCGCCACCCGCATCAAACAGGAGCTTAGGCTCGAGACCATGGCCCACCTCACCTGCGTGGGCCATGGCGCGGCTGAGATCGAGTCGATTCTCGAAGTCCTGGAAGCCCGGGGCATCGAGAACGTGCTTCCCCTTCGGGGCGACCCGCCGAGAGGTGAGACGCAATTCGTGAAACCCGTTGACGGCTTCGCCTACGCACAAGAGCTCGTGCGGTTCATCCGCGCACGCTACGGATTCTGCCTGGGTGGGGCATGCTATCCGGAGGGGCACCTGGAATGCCCGAATGGGGAAGAGGACCTCGACCATCTTCGCGAGAAAGTGGACGCGGGCGTGGAGTTCCTCATCACCCAGCTCTTCTTCGACCCCGACCACTATTTCGATTTCGTCGAGCGCGCTCGGAATCGCGGAATCACGCTTCCGATCGTTCCGGGGGTCATGCCGGTCACGAACGTCGGCCAGATCGAGCGATTCACCTCCATGTGCGGAGCCTCCATTCCGGCGCCCCTCCAGGCCAGGCTGGACGTGATCCGGAACGACGATGAGGCGGTGGTCAACACTGGAATCGACTGGGCCACCGAGCAATGCCGTCGCCTGCTTGAAGGAGGGGCTCCTGGCATCCACTTCTACACGCTCAATCGGTCGCGCTCTTCACGGACCGTCTACCTGAACCTGAATGGCGCGCGGCAGTGATGGCAGATCCGAGCCTCCTGGGCCGGCTGCGCTCTCGCTGCCGGCTCTTGCCTTGACCGAAGCGCTCCTCGAGACCCCCCTGGCAGCGGTTCACGAGCGCCTGGGCGCCAAGATGGTCCCTTTCTGCGGCTGGCGGATCCCCCTTCAGTACGACGGCATCTTGGCCGAACACCACCAGACCCGCTCGTCAGCCGCCTTGTTCGACCTATCCCACATGGGGCGGCTCACGATCGCGGGCCCCGACGCCCTCAACCTCATCCAGCAGACCGCAACGAACGATGCGTCGCGCCTCGCGGTAGGTGCTGTCCACTACTCCCTCCTCTGCAACGAGCAGGGCGGAATCATCGACGACATCCTGGTGTATCGCCTCGCGGACAAGTGGCAAATGGTCGTGAACGCGGACAACCGGGCCCGGGTGTTCAGGCACCTGAACGAGGTTCGGGATCACCTCAGATTCGAGACTGACCTTCGCGACGATACTCTTGCCACCGCTATCATCGGCATCCAAGGTCCGGAGAGTCTCGCGGCATTGCAGCCGCACGTCGGGGGGGACCTGGCCGCTCTCCGCTACTACCGGTTCCTGGAAACGCGGCTCGGCCCAGAGCCGGACGGCGTGCCAGTGAGTGTTTCCCGCACTGGCTACACCGGCGAGGACGGATTCGAGATTACTATCGACGCGGGGGATGCCGCCGCGCTCTGGCAACGGCTGCTGG
>Ga0156186_1041_pt1 | contig 10410 bp, 9 predicted proteins | sample RifCSPlowO2_12_FD_107839 | JGI IMG/M metagenome (GOLD analysis project Ga0156186, IMG submission 107839) | Candidatus Handelsmanbacteria bacterium RIFCSPLOWO2_12_FULL_64_10
GAGCAGACGAGGCCGTGGGTCTGGTGGGTGAGATGGTACCGGCCGCTGGAGAAGGAGGAGGTCCGCGTGGCCGTGGATGCCAGGGATGGGCGGGTGGCGGGCTGGTGGCGCGCGCTGCCGGAGGACCGGAAGGGGGCGGATCTGACGCCGGAGGAGGCGCGCCGGGGGGGGGAGTCCTTTCTCATGGCGCACTTTGGCCGGGACGTGGCCGACACCACGCGCTACGTCCTGAAGGAGTCGGCGTCGGAGCGCCGGGAGGGGCGGCGCGATCACGATTTCGTCTGGGAACGGAGGGACGTCGCGGTGGGGGAGGGGCGGTTTCGGACGGCGGTCACGGTGCAGGGGGACCGGGTGGACGGGGTCGCATTCACCTTCAAGGCCCCGGAGGCGTTCCTGCGCGAGCTGCGTCGGGAGACGGTCAAGGATGTGGCCGCGAGGCTCGGCACGACCGTTCTCGTGTTGCTGACCGCGGTGTGGGGGACGATCCTGTTTGTCCGGGCCTTTCGGGACCGGGCGCTGGCGTGGCGCATCCCGAACCGGCTGGCGCTCCTGTCCCTGATGGCTCTTTTTATCACGTATCTGAACGGGCTCTCCACCTTCTTCGCGGGGTACGGGACGGCCACGGACCTTTCGGCCTACGTCGGGGGGAGCGTCCTGTCGAGTCTGCTCCGCCTGGGGTTTCTGGCCGCGGCCGTGGGTGTGGCGCTGGCGCTGGTCGAGGTCGCGTGGCGGAGGGCATATCCTGAGGAGGTCGGGCCGGAAGGGTGGTGTTCGGCGTTGCGAGGGGGGGATTCCTTCCGTGTCTATGGCGAGGCGCTGTTCCTGGGGGTGGTCTTCCTGCTCTGGAGCCGGGGCGTCGCGTCCGCGACGGCGTGGGCCGGGCAGCGCCTGTTTCCCCAGTATGCCGTCGCATCCGGGCTTGCGCCGGTCCCGGAGATATCGGCCTATCTGCCGGTCCTGCGCCTCCGGGGGGTCGTGGGGGCTGCGATGGGCATGCTGGCGTTGCTGGGGGTCTTTCTGGTCTGGCGGCGCCACGTCCGCCGCACCTGGATCATCCTGGCCGTCGCGGGGGTCTTTCTGCTGCTGTCGGACGCCATCCCGGAGGCGAAGACGCCCGGATACTTCGCGACGGTCGGGGCGCTGAACCTCCTGTCCACCGGGGCCACGCTCTGGTTCGTGTTCCGGGTCGTGGGGTTCCGTCTGCTGGCCTATTTCTTCGCGGTGTGGGTCGGGACCTTTGTCTCAGCGGGGATGCGGCTCATCGAGGCGTCGGACCTCCTCTTCTACGAGGTCAACGGCGCGGCGATGATCCTGATCGGGCTGCTTCCGGTGGGGTATGTGGCGAAAAAGATGGTGAAACGTGACACCCCCCCTTCCACCCCCTGAACCCCCTCCCTCCCCCCACAATGTGGGGGAGGGAGGGGGCGCCCAGGGCTTTGCCGCTTGGGTGGGGGAGGGTGGGGGGCTGAAATCCTATGCGGTATTATGCTCTCCTTTCTCTTCACAGGAAACCTGAGACGTGAGCGCCCGGAGGGGGACGACGAGCGCACGCAGGAGGCGCGCGGCCAAATGGTGGAGGCGCAGATCCTCCGGCGCGGGATCACGGATGCGCGCGTCTTAGCCGCGATGCGGCGCGTGCCCCGGCATCTGTTCGTGCCCGATTACCTCCGGGACCAGGCCCACGACGACGGGGCGCTCCCCATCGGCGAGGGGCAGACCATTTCGCAGCCCTATATCGTGGCGATCATGACCTCTCTGCTGGGGTTGAAGCGGGGCGAGCGGGTGCTGGAGATCGGGACCGGGTCGGGCTATCAGACGGCGGTGCTGGCCGAGGTGGCCGGAGAGGTCTACACCGTGGAGATCGTGGGGCGGCTGTTCGAGCAGGCCCGCGACCTGCTCGGGCGTCTGGGGTATGGCAACATCACGTTTCGCACGGGGGACGGGTACCGGGGCTGGGAGAAATATGCCCCTTACGACGGCATCATCGTCACGGCGGCCCCGACGCACGTGCCCTCCGCGCTGCTCGACCAGTTGAAGGTGGGAGGACGGCTGGTCCTGCCGGTGGGCGACGAGGATCAGGAGCTGCTGAAGGTCGTGAAGGAAGAGAAGGGGCTCCGGAAAGAGTGGGTGATCCCGGTGCGATTCGTGCCGATGACGGGTGAGGCGCAGAGGAGAGAGCGGTAGACCTCACCCCCATCCCCTCTCCTAAAGGAGAGGGGAGAAGCTTTCCTGTTCCCCCTTCCCTTTAGGGAAGGGGGCTAGGGGGATAGGTCTGCCCTTCATCGTTGATGACTCCTATGTAGGGCAGGTTCCGGTACTTCTGGTCGAGGTCGAGGCCGTAGCCGACGACGAAGGCGTCTTCGACGGTGAACCCGACATAGGCGAGGGGCACGTCCGTGCGACGCCGGGCAGGCTTGTCGAGGAGGGCGCAGACGCTCAGGCTGCGGGGGCGGCGGGCGGACAGAGAGCGGAGGAGGTAGTCGAGGGTGAGGCCGGAATCGACGATGTCCTCCACGATCAGGGCGTCCCGGCCCTCGATGCTCGTGTCGAGGTCATGGGTGATGCGGACTGCGCCGGAGGTCTCCGTGGCGGCCCCGTAGGAGGAGAGGCCGATGAAGCCGATCTCCAGGGGCAGGGAGACGGCGCGGGCCAGGTCGGCCAGGAAGAAGGCGGAGCCTTTCAGGATGCCGACGAGGACAAGGTCCTTCTCCCGGTAGTCCGAGGTGATCTGTCGCCCCAGGCGGGCGACCGCCGATTGCAGCTCCTCCGGCCCGATCAGGATGCGTGAGATGGGGATTTTCATGATTCCAAATTACACCTTATAAACCTTCCTGTCAACCTTCAACATGAAACTCTTTTCCGATCAACGCCTCGCTGACCTCCTGGCCCGGTCCCGGACGCCGGAGTTTGCGCCGGCGTGCGACCGGCTGCGGGCCGACGCGGCTGCGCTCAAAGAGATGGGCCTGGACGCGCCTGCGGCGTCGGCGGGCTACTACCACGACTTCTTCTGCCCTGAGCACGCGGTCGAGCTGGCCTGGGACCCTCGCAGCCCAGAGGCCCATCGCTGCCCCGTGGACGGGAAGGTCTTCTGCGGGGAGCCGTTCGACTCGGCGTGGCGATGGGGGGTCAACACCCTGCTGTCGCGGGGGGCCTTCAAGCTGGCCCTGCTCTGGCGGATGGACGGGGCGGAGCGCCACCGTCGTCGGGCGGAGGAGATCCTGACGGGATACGCCCGCCGGTATGCGTCCTACGTCTGCCGCAGGCCGGGGACGCGCGCCCTGGGCCGGTGCTGCTACCACTCGCTGGACGAGTCGGTCTGGCTGATCCCGCTGGCGCAGGCCTACGACCTGATCCGGGGGACCCTGAGGGCTCCGGCGCGGCGCCGAATCGCGGAGGGCCTGCTGATTCCGGCGGCGGAGCACATCGCCACGCAGCGGTTCAACCAGATCCACAATATCGAGTGCTGGCACAATGCGGCCATCGGGGCCGTGGGGGTCTGTCTGGACCGGCCAGACCTCGTGCGCTTATCTGTGGACTCGCGCTACGGGTTCCGGAGACAGCTCAAAGAGGGGGTGAGGCCCGACGGGTTCTGGTGCGAGGGGTCCACGAGTTACCACTTCTACACCCTGGCCGCCCTGATCGCCCTGGCGGCGGCGACGGAAGGGGCGGGGCTGGGGCTGCATCGTATGGAGCGGTTGAGGCGGATGTTTCAGGCCCCGGTGGCGTACGCCTACCCAGATCTGAGCATGCCGGCCATGAACGACTGCTGGTATTTCACGACCCTGCTGGGGGAGTGCTGCCACAACACGCCGGACGCCGCCGGGTTCTACGAGGTCGGGTGCGCGTGGTACGGGGAGGCGTTCGCGTGGGTCCTGGAGGAGAACTACCGGAAACGGAGACGGGACTCGCTGGAGGCGCTGCTGTATGGAAAGACGGACCTCACCCACCCCCATCCCCCCTCCCTCTCCGCACGCGGAGAGGGAGGGGGCGCCAAGGGTCTTTCCCCTTTGCTGGGGGAGGGTGAGGTCGTTTCACGGCTCTTCCCCGACTCCGGCTACGCCGTTCTCCGTGCGGGAAGACCTGAGACGTATCTCCTGCTGAAGTACGGGCCGCACGGCGGGGGACACGGGCATCCCGACAAGCTGAGCCTGATCCTGCACGCCTGCGGCGCGCCGGTTTCGCCCGACCTGGGCACGCCGGGCTACGGGATCGCGCTGAACCAGACGTGGTACCGCCGGACGGTCAGCCACAACACGGTCGTGATCGACGGGCTGTCGCAGCCGCCCAACGAGGGCCGGCTGAACCGGTTTGACGGGTCCGGCGAGGAGGGGTTTCTGTCTGCGGACGCGAGTGTCGCGTGGGAGGAGGGGAGCTATAAGGGTGTACGGATGCGGCGGGTGATTCTCGTGAAAACGGCAAACGGCAAACGGCAAACGGCAAACATAAAAAGCCCTTCCACGTCTGCCGTTTCACGTCTCACGTCTGCCGTCTATTTCATCGACCTGTTTGCAGTGACGTGCGACCGGCAGAGGCAGATCGACTGGGTGTTCCGGGTCAAAGGCACGCTACGGAGTCGGAGGCGGGGCGAAACGGGGACGCGGGGACGCGGGGACGCGGGGAATCTCCCACTCTCCCACTCTCCCATTCTCTCTTTCGGGGACGGGGGGCTGGGAGGGGGAGAGGGCTACGAGCATATCGCCCACGTCAGGGCCGGACGCGCCCGCGACAGCGGGGCGGGGAACGCGACGGCCAGGAGCGTTTGGCGGGGTGGGCGGCTCTCCTGGCGGGTCGGGCAGAGCGGGGTGGACCTGTTTCTGGTGGGGGACTCGGAGGTCTTCGTCGGAGACGCGCCGTTCAACCCGGCGTCGGAGCGGACGGACGTGGCCGTGGTCCGGCGGCGCGCGAAGACGACGGTCTTCGCGTCGGTCTTCTGCATCCACGAGGGGAGGCCCTGCGTCAGGGGGGTGCGAGAGGTCACGAAGGATCTCGGTGTTCGGGGAGCGATAGGGCTGGTCGTGGAGACGGAGGAGGGGGAAGAGACGTGGGTCGTGTCGTTGAAATAGCGCCATGCGCATTTTAAGTCGCTACATCGTCCGGCGCTACTTAGTCTGGCTGGCGCTGGCCCTGACGGCCCTGGTGGCCATTTTTCTGGTCGTGGACCTGACGGACCGGCTGAACGAGTTCCTCGACAGGGCCTTCGAGGGCCGGGCCATTCTGATCTATTACGCCTTCTACATCCCCTACGTCGTCATTCTCACCCTCCCCATGGCCTCCCTTCTGGCCTGTCTGTTCGCGGTGGGGGACCTCTCCCGGCACGGCGAACTGACGGCCATGAAGGCCGCCGGCCTGAGCCTCGGCCGCATCCTGGCCCCTCTGGTCGGGACGGCCTTCGGGCTCAGCCTGATCGCGCTCCTGGTGGCGGACCGGGCCGTGCCTGGGGCCAACCGGCGGAGGGCGGAGATCGAGCGGGGCGGGGCGCTGGAGGTCCCTCCCTTCTCCGTGCGGGAAAATCTGGTGCTGCGGGACGCGGGGGGGCGGGTCCTGTCCGTAGGGCGTTACGAGGTGGGGGCGAAGGTGGGCTATACGGTCTCGCTGGACCGGTATGAAAAGGCCACGGGTCCAGAGTCCGGAGTCCAGAGTCCAAAGTCAGACTCTGGATTCGTGACTCTGGACCCTTCGACTTCGCTCAGGACAGGATCGCGACTGCTCCGGAGCCGGATCACTGCCGCGACGATGCGGTGGGACGGAGAGGGGTGGGAATGGCGGGACGGCGTCCTCCGGGAGTTCGACGGAGACAGGGAGGTGGCGACGCCATTTGCGTCCCTCCGGCCCGACGGTCTGACCCTCCGCCCGGAGGACCTGGAGCGGCCTGACCGGAAGCCGGAGGAGATGAGCCACGCAGAGCTCCGCAGGACGATCGACCGCCGGAGGCTCAGCGGGGCGCCGGCCCGAAAGGAGGAGGTGGAGCTGCGCCTCAAGGTGGCCTTCCCGTTTGCGGCGCTGGTCATGACGCTGTTCGGCGCGCCCCTGGCCTCCTCCCTCCGGCGCACGGGACGGGGGACCACCTTCGGGCTCTGCCTGCTCCTGTCGTTCATCTACTACGGGGGCATCAAGGGATGCCAGGCCCTCGGCTGGAACGGGCTCCTGCCGCCCGCGCTGTCCGCCTGGCTGCCCAATGCGGTGTTTGCGGGCGTGGGTGTGGCCCTGTTCTTAAGGGCGCATAAATAGCCCTATCCCCCTGACCCTCCCCACTGGTTCGTGAAGATGAAGAAGTCCCCGAAGCCGATCTCGCCGCTGTCGTCCAGGTCGAAGGCGGGGTCGAAGCCCGGCTGACCGCGCTGCGTCCCGAAGGCGTTGGCGAGCGGGAAGAAGTCCGCGAAGTCCACGACGCCGTCCCCGGTGAAGTCCCCGCGCAGGCCGCCGGCCTCCGCCAGCCTGGCCAGGGCGCGCTGCCGGACGGTCTGCTGACCTCCCGTGACCTGGTTGAACGATATCTGCGCCACGGCGAGGTGGGTCTGCCCGCTGAACCCGTCCAGGACCTGGAAGGGGATCGCGCCGAGGTAGCCGTCCCCGGACCCGGCGGTGCGCGTCAGGGATGCGCCACCCACCTCCACCGCGCCCGTCGAGGGGGCGTTGGTGAAGGCGATCAGTCCGGGGATAAAGGTCCCGGCGGTGAACGATCCGGGCTTCAATGCCTTCGGGTCGTAGTCCAGGCGGACGGCGTAGCCCGTGACGAAGGGCGCGGCCTTGACGAAGAGCTGGACCGTGACGGTCCTGCCGGGCCTGACGTCCCCCTGCGTTTTCTGGGCCTGGTCCCCGTCGGCGGGGTTCAGGTCGAGGGAGACGGGGCCGGGTGTCTCGACGGTGTCGAACGGGGCCGGGACGATGCCCGCACCGGTTCCGCTCGGGGGGGTGGTCGCGTTGCCGGTGAGCGAGACGGTGGTGGGGCTCCCGGCAGCGTCGTGGCGGATGGAAAGGGAGGTGGTCTTCGCGCCGGTGGAGGAGGGCGCTGCGTCCGTTCCAGATTCGTCATTTCCCGATCCGCAAAGGTTATCTTGCTTCCATCAGGCGACCAAGAAAAGGCATAAGCGGAAGATAGAATTATCCCTGAGTCGGTGGTCAATCGTGTCTGATTGTTTCCATCTGCGTTCATCACGTAGATGTCCCCGCTGGGGTTATCGCGCCCCGAAGTAAAGGCGATCTTCGTCCCATCCGGAGACCAGGCAGCGGAGAGATCTGTCACCGAGTTGTTGGTCAGGCGCGTCTGGCTGGTTCCATCTGTGTTCATCGTGTAGATTTCATAAATCTCAGCGCCGGGGTTGTCGCGGTTGGATTCAAACGCGATCTTCGCGGGGATCTGGAGGTCCTGGGCGAACGCGAAAGGCGCGAAAGAAAGGAACGCGAAAAGCGCGAAACCCAACCTCTTCCACCCCAAAGTCCTGAACGGTTCAAACCGTATCACGGTCTCCCTCCTTGTTCCCCGGACTCTGCTGACGGCGGAGATAAACCTGAATAGACGCTTAACCGATTACACATGTGCAAGGTATATACCAGCTAAACACGGACCCTGGGCAATGATTCTGGACACATGCGAGGCGTCGTTATATATGTCCTGCTTTTTCTACCACTTATTTTAAATCAAGGGGTAATGCAGATAGGAGAAGAAGATGTTACGAGGTTTAGGAGGGGAGATGGAGGGCAGGGAGAAGTGTTGTATTTATAAATCAAAAAATCAAAAATGCCTCACAAAATCACCAATCATGCGGATGCCGCGCCTTTCAGGGGCCGGGGACCTCGATGGAGGCGATGACGGACCCGCGCTCCACCGGGATGGCCTCCCCGCGGGCCCTCTTTCGGGTGATCCACGCCTTCACGAGTTCCTGCGCCGCGGTCAGCGCCCCGGCGATGCCCTCCCCCTGAGCGGTCAGGTCCAGGGCCGGGATGTGGGCGTAATAGTAGCCCTCGAATCCGGGCTCCTGAATCGGCTCGAAAATCACGGAGTAACACATTCCCACGCGGGTCCCTCCCCCAAAATGGATGAGAATGATCCATCTTATTTATTATGACCTAATCTATATAACCTATTCTTTGCACGCGGGCAGTGACTTCGGTCACAAAAAACCGGCCCGGCGCACATTTAACTTGACTCGGGAGGCATAAGGTCTTATTTTGATAAAGGTTCAGACATTATACCAGAGGAAGGATCGGAGTTCACACTATGGAACCGCTTCGCATCGCAGACGTGAAGGCGGGGCAGACCCTCGATCACTTCATTTATGCGAGCAACGGAAGGCTGCTGCTGACGGCGGGCGTGCCGATCTCCCCGGATGACGTGTCCAACCTCCGGGCGTGGTCGCGCTCGGTCGTGTACCGGTTGAGCGCCGAGGAGCACCAGGCCGTCCTGATGGCCAAGCGGGAGGGGGTCTCCTACGACCCCAACCGGGAGCACAAGTCCCTGAACGTGAACGCCCTCAAGGAGGGGGACCGGGTCGAGCCGGACACCTACAAGGTGGGGAACGTGCTGGTCTGGCTGCAGGAGGGGCGCACGGTGACAGGGTCCGTCATCGAGCAGATGAAGCAGGTTGCCAGCGGGACACAGGACACGATCTACCGGTGGTCGGGCGACAGCCTGGTGTCCCCGGAGGACTTCGTCACCGCCGCGGTGTCCAACTACCTCCGCCGCCGGCAGCGGCAGGCGCCGGTGAGGATCGCCGGGCCGAGGCGGACGTTCGAGACGGAGCGGGCAGAGGCCAGGCAGAAGCTGGCGCAGATCCCGGCGGACACGTCGCTCGGCGCTCACATGAAGCGGGCGCCCACGGCCTGGACGCCGCAGCGCGTGCAGCAGATCAACCAGGCCCTGAAAGGCTCCGTGGACCAGTTCGAGAAGACGATGTCCGCGGACACGCAGACCGGGGCGCCGCGCCTGAGCACCGGGGCCCTGCGCAGCCACCGCCAGATCGTGGAGGACAATGTCAGCCTGCTGATGAACGACGGGAACATCCTGCTCGGCCTGCTGAACGAGAAGGCGGAGTCCACGCACCTGTTCGCGCACGGCTGCAAGGTCTCCGTCCTGGCCACGGAGGTGGCCGCGGCCATGAACCTCACCAAGCAGGACGTGATCAGCGTGGGGACGGTCGCCCTGCTCCACGACGTGGGCATGGCCCGCGTGCCCGAGGCCATCCTCACCAAGGCCTCCCCGTTGATCGCCGAGGAGTTCGCGGAGATCCGCCGGCATCCCCTCTACAGCCAGGAGCTTGTCAGTACGCAGAGCGGCATCCCCCGCGTCGTCCAGGAGGTCATCGTGCAGGTCCACGAGCGCTTAGACGGGTCGGGCTACCCGCAGGGGCTGAAGGCCGACGCCATCCATCCGTTCGCCAAGATCATCTCCGCGGCGGATGCCTACACGGCCATGATCTCCCCCCGGCCCTACCGCGCGGCCCTGCTCCCCTACCACGCCGTCGTCTCCCTCCTGCGCAGCGCCTACCACAGGCTGTTCGACCGGGAGGTTGTGAAGACCCTGATCAGCTGTCTCTCCCTCTGTCCCATCGGCACCGTCGTGCAGCTGAACACGGGCGAGGTGGGGCAGGTCATCGGCGCGCACAAGGACGCCTTCACCCGGCCCGTCGTCCGGATCCTCTACGACGGGGACGGCAGCCGGGTGTCGGTGGAGCGGGTCGTGGACCTGATGAGCAGCGAGGACCTGGAGATCGTCCAGACGATCCGGGCGGAGGACCTGAGGGAGGTGGACGGCCGCCTGTCCCTGGCGGACCGGGCCGCGTGGCACGAGGTATACAATATTCAGAAGGCGTCGTGATATGCCTGAGCGGATTCTGATCGTGGAGGACCAGACGGAGGTGCGGGAGGCCCTGAGGGACCTCTTTGTGGCTGCGGGATACGAGGTGAGCGTGGCGAAGGACGGTTACGATGCCATCGAGAAGGCCGTGTCCGGGGACTACGATGTCATCACGATGGATGTCCGGATGCCCGGCATGAACGGCATCCGGGCCACGGACCTCCTCCGCGAGCGCAGGCCCTCCATCCCGGTCGTGATCATCTCAGGCTACCTGGGGGATACCTTTGAGTACCGGAAGACCCTCGAAGGGATGGGGGTGAGGTATTTTCTGGAGAAGCCCGTCAGCATGGCCGAGGCGGTGAAGACGGTCAGGCGGGCGATCCGGGAGGCGCGGGAGCGGAGGGGCGCGGAGGCGTGAAGGCCGACAGCGAAAGCTGTCGGAAGGGGTAGAGGGGTGGTGGGGCTGAGAATCCAGGAAGCGAAAAGAAATTGCAGGGCACGGTCGTTGACCGTGCCCTGCGTTGTTTTAACGACACTCCCAATTACGCCACAGACTTGACGCACCGGAAGCCGACCGTGGGGAAGGCGCTGAGCGGGTAGGCGCGCGACCGCTGTCG
>Ga0156186_1181_pt1 | contig 10371 bp, 8 predicted proteins | sample RifCSPlowO2_12_FD_107839 | JGI IMG/M metagenome (GOLD analysis project Ga0156186, IMG submission 107839) | Candidatus Handelsmanbacteria bacterium RIFCSPLOWO2_12_FULL_64_10
AAGACATTATGCCCAAAACTGCATAGTTCAAAAACATTATCGCAAGCACTATAGCTTTCCGACACCCTCACAGCCGACATGATAGGCAACCGGCCATGCCTTGTCAAGCGTAAAAGCAGCAGAGGAGGTCAGAGATAAAAGCTACCCCACCTTCTTCCCGAACTCCGCCGCAAACGCAAAGAAATCCCCGAACCCGATCTCTCCGTCCCCATCCAGGTCGAACTTCGCGCTGAACCCTGCTTGTCCCCCCTTCTTTCCAAAGGCGTCACCGAACAGAAAAAAATCGTCGAACCCGACCTCGCCGTCCCCGTTGAAGTCCGGCGTGGGCCTGAAGGTCACCTGAAAGTACCGGATCTCATACCTCCCGTTTCCCGCGGAGACCCGATACACCCCCTCCAGGACCGATGCGCCGAAGGCCATCGCGCGGGGGGGGGCCAGAAACACCCTCGGCCCGGAAATCTCTTTCCCCTGACTGACACCCAGAGGCGCTGGAGCGCCGACGAGCGTCCCGTCCTCAGCCAGACGGCCCAGATACAGGTCGTCCCTCCTGGGCCAGACGGCGTAAAGCGCCCCGTCAGGGGCCTCATAGAGCCGGCCTTCCACGAACCCCTGGCCGATCTTCACGTGGGTCAGCGGACCTCCGGGAGGCCCGAAGGCGTGCATCTGGGGCGAATCGGTCCGCCAGTTTCGTTCCTCGGTCTGGTACCAGTAAAGCAGGTGAATCCTTCCAGAACGGTCCAGGAGCATGTCGTCGTTGTGCACCCATCCCTTCGTCCCGTCGATGTTCAACACGCTGACGGCCTTGAAGGAGGTGTTTCCAACGCCCGGGGAATAGTAATAGTCCAGCTTGCGAAACGAGTAGGTAAAGGAGTCCCCGCGCGCGATCTTTTCGGGATCTGCCACGTCCTGCGTGCTGAAGATATGGGCCTCCCGGCCACGCAGGACCACAAAGGGATAGCAGTGGCGGTCGTACTGGGACGGAGACTCAGGCCGGGAAGCGTGAACGACGGCTGTCCCTCTGGTCCACTTCCCGGCGCTCGTCTCGTAGAGCGCAGAGCGATGCTCGGGATAGGGAGAGGTGATGACCAGAAGGTCGCCCTGAGGGTTGACGCCCCCCCCTGCGTAAGGCCACAGGTCGTTATACCCCACGTCGGGAGAGTCCTGCGCGGGGACTTCAAGGCTTCCACTCAGGTCGAACTGGAGGTGAGCGCAGGTCCCCTCCGGCCAGAAAAAGGCGTGGAGCTTGCCGCGCCCGTCCGCAAGCAGCAGGGGAGGCTGGTTCAGCCTCTGGTCCTTCGAGCTGGTGTAGACCCGTCTCCATCCCCTTTCAGAGCGTTCGTACAGGCTCCACCGCTGCTGAAACGCCTCCCCCCAGGGTTCAAGGATGGCGGCGTAGACCCTCTCCCCGGCGCGCGCCACGATGGGCTGGTGATACCCCCAGAAAGGGTCCGTATTGCCGGAATAGACCGTCACCTCGCAGATCGTCTCTGTCTTCACCTGGACCGTTCCGGGGGTCTGACCGACCAGCAGGCCCGGAAACAGTAAGGCTGACAGACACAACAGGAGTACTTGTATCGCCACGGCTGAATCCTCTCTCACCGTAAAACCCGCCCCACCACCGCCTCTATGGTCTCCACCCCGATCTTTCCCTCCCTTAATAATATCGGCAGAGGCCCCGACACGTCCACCACCGTCGAGGGCCGATCCTCCGCCGACGGCCCGCCGTCCACGATCAGGTCGATCTCTTCTCCAAAAATCGCCCCCACCTCCAGCGCGGACCGCGCGGGCGGCTGCCCCGACCGGTTGGCGCTCGTGGAGGTGATCGGCCCCCCCACTAAGTCCGTCAGCGCCCGCGCCACCGGGTGGCTCGAGACGCGCACCGCGACCGTCTCTCCGCCCCCCAGCAGCGCCTCCGGCAGGCCGGGCGATGCCTTCAACGCCAGCGTCAGCGGGCCTGGCCAGAACGCCTCCATCAGGCGTCGCGCCGCCTCCGTCACCCCCGACGCCACGACCGCGAGGTCCTGCCCGCCCCGGATCAGCAGGATCAGGGCCTTCTCCGCCTCGCGCCCCTTCAGGCCGAAGACCCGCCTCACCCCCCCCTCCTGGAGCGGGTCAACCCCCAGGCCGTAGACCGTCTCCGTGGGATAGGCGATCACCCCTCCGTCCCGGATAGCCTCCGCCGCCGCGCGCAGGGCGTCCAGGTCAGGGCGCGCCGGGTCAATTTTCAGGATATGGTTCATGTCCCCAAGTATAAGAGAGAAATTGAAAAATGAAAAATGAAAATTGATTTGCCAAATCGGTGGCAGCAGGCTATACTCTCGCCTATGCGAACTTACGTTCTGTGTTTTGCGTTCTGCCTTCTGCCTTCTGCCTTCTGCCTTCCAGCGCTTGCCGACCCTCCCCTCGTCTCCTCCGTCCGCATCGAGGGGGCGCGCCTGCTCTCCGCCCGCGACCTCCTCAGCAGCCTGGAGACGAGACTTGGCGGGGCACTGGACAGCCTGGCCCTCCGCCGGGACGTGGGCCGCATCCTGGACCGCTGTCGGGCCGCCGGACTCTACCTGGCCGAAGTCGACCCTCCCGAGGTCGTCCCCAAAGGCCGCGGGGCAACGGATAGACAATCCGATGCGGACGTGGCCTTCCGCCTGCGGGAGGGGCCGCCGGCCCGCGTCCGCCGTCTCGCCGTCTCGGACCCGGACTCCGCAGACCTCCTCGCCGGGATGCAGACGAGACCCGGACGCCCCTTTCGCCCCGCCGTCCTGGAGGCGGACGTGGAGGCCATCCTCCGCCGCTGCGAAAACGCGGGGCGTCCCTTTTGCGCCGTCTACCCGGAGGTCAGCGCCCCCACCCCCCGCGGGGAGATCGACGTCTCGTTGAGGATCGACAGAGGCCCCGCCGTCCGCGTCGGAGACCTCCGCGTCTCCGGGAACAGGGTGACGCGCCTCTCCGTGATCCGGCGGCTGATGGGCCTCAGGGCCGGGGACCCCTACGACCAGCGTCGGGTGGACCGCGCCCGCGAGGCCCTCATCCGGTCCGGCCTGTTCGACGCCGTGGGAGAGGCGATCCTGAGCCACGACGCCCGGAGCGAGGCCGTCCATCTCACGCTGCAGATCGTCGAAAGAAAGGCCAGCCGGATCGACGGCGTCCTGGGCTACGCGCCGGGCGAGGAGGGCCAACGGGGCCACGTGGCAGGCGTCCTGGACCTGGCCCTGCGCAACCTGGGGGGCGTCGGGCGCAGCGCCTCGGTCCGGTGGGATCGCAGGGGCCCTTCGGCGTCGGACCTGAGTCTCGGCTACGACGAACCCTGGATCGGGCCCACGTCGTTCTCCGGACGCCTTCGATTCGCGCTCCTCCAGCGTCCCGGCTACGCCTCGACCGACCTTCGGGCCGGCCTGGGTCGCCCCCTTGCCGGCCCCCTCACGGTGGAGGCGGAGGTGGGCTGGGAGCAGGTCTCGCCCGACTCCTCCGGCCTCGGCCTCGTCCCCCGGGGCCGGACCTGGACGGGCGCAGGGGGCCTCTCCGTGGAGACGCGGGACGATCCCGACAACCCCAGAACAGGCGGCGCCCTGCGCGCCTCCATCTCGCTCGGCCGGGCGGCCCTTTTGGCCCGGCGGGTCAACCGATGGCGGACCGAGGCCGACGCCGAACGCCTGGTCCCGCTCTTCACGAGGCAGACCCTCGCCATAGCCGCGCACGTGCGGAGCGTCCACACCGGGGCCTACGTCCCCCCGCTCAACGAGAAGGTGCGCCTCGGCGGGGCGTCCTCTCTGCGAGGCTACCGGGAGGAGCAGTTTCTGGGCGTCCGGGCCGCGTGGGGGGGCGTGGAATACCGGTTTCTGCTCGGACGGCGCTCCCGCATCTTCCTCTTTCTGGACGCCGGCGCGATCTCGGACCGGCAGGCCTCCGGCGCGGATATCCTGCGGACCACGCGCCTCAGGATAGGTTACGGCGCGGGCCTGCGCGCCGAGTCGCGCGCGGGGATCGTGGGCCTCGACTTTGGCCTCGGACAGGACGACGGTCTGGCTCAGGGCAAGGTCCACGTGCGGATGATGCGCCGGTTTTGAAATTAAAACTTGACGAACCTCTGTTTTCTCGTTATGCTTATGGGACTTTTCCGGGCTTGGGAGAACTCCTTCGCGGCCTGTCTCTCTTCTACCCCTTCCATCCTTTCACGGCCTATCTCTCTTCCATTTCTTCAAGGACAACAGAATGCCAAATGCCCTGCTGGTCTACCCGGAGAACCCGGTTACCTTCTGGAGCTTCAACGAAGCCCTGAAGATGGTGGGTAAAAAGTCGGCCTTTCCTCCGCTGGGGCTGCTGACCATCGCCGGCATGATGCCCCAGGATTACACGCTCCGCCTGGTGGACATGAACGTGGCCCCCCTCCGGGACGAGGACCTCGACTGGGCCGACATCGTGATCACCTCCTCGATGATCATTCACTGGTCCTCCCTCGAACAGGTGATCGCCCGCTGCAATGTTCGCGGCGTGCCCGTCCTGAACGGCGGCCCGCTCCCCACCCAGTATCATGGAGACCTTTCGGGAGAGGCGGTGTTCTATCTCGGAGAGGCCGAGAACGGGTTCCTGGACATCGTGGAAAGGATGGTCACCGATCCCGGCTCGGTGGAACGGGCATGCGTGGACCGCCGGGGCCAGTTCAAGGACCTGGCCGAGACCCCGTTGCCCCGCTGGGACCTGATCGACTGCGACGACTACAGCATCATGGTGATCCAGATCACGAGAGGGTGCCCCGAAAGCTGCACCTTCTGCAACATCCCCTCGCTCTACGGCAAGACGACTCGTATCAAATCCAAGAGCCGGATGATTCAGGAACTCGACGCCCTCTACAACGCCGGATGGCGCGGGTCTGTGATGGCCGTGGATGACAACTTCGTGGGCAACCGGGAGAGCATCCGGGTGGCGCTGGAGCAGGAGGTGATCCCCTGGCAGAAGGAGCGGGGCTATCCGTTCCAGTTCCATACCCAGGCGAGCATCCGGGTGAGCGACGACCCCGCGCTGCTGGAGGCGATGTACCAGGCGGGGTTCGACAAGGTCTTCGCGGGGATCGAGTCCCCGGTGGAGGAGAGCCTGAAATTCATGGGCGCGCAGAAGAACCTGCAGGGCAAGACCCCCCTGCTCGACAAGGTCAAGATCTTGCAGCGCGCCGGGTTTGAGGTGCAGGCGGGGTTCATCATGGGGCTGGACACGGACCCCGACGACATCGCCGACCGGATGATTGCCTTCATCAGGGAGGCCGGCATCCCGGTGGCCATGGTGGGCATTCTGGGGGTGCTTCGAGATACGCCCGACTACAAGCGCTTCAGCCGGGCCGGGCGTCTCGTGGAGGGGGTCAAGTATACGGGCGATTCGGGGATTTTCAGCCGGGAACTGAGCTACGTCCCGTTGATCGACCCTGGAGAACTCATCGAGCGGCACCGGAAGACGGTGGAGACCCTCAACAGCCCCAGGGTCTATTTCGAGCGCTGCCTGACGCACTTCGATCACCGAAGCCGGATGCCGATCAGCCAGATGCCGATTACCTCCACGGAGATCAAGGCCCTCTTCCGGTCGTTCTGGCGGCAGGGGATCACAGGGAGCTACCGGAGGGAATACTGGTCATTCCTGGCCCGCGTCCTGCTCCGCCATCCCGGCAGCTTCCCCGATGCGCTTCGCCTGGCGGTGCAGGGCCACCATCTGATTCTCACGACCCAGCAGGCGCTGCACGTGGACGAGATGAAGACGTTCTTCTCGGAGGCGGTGGAGCGGCTGGAACAGTACTGCCAGGGCTACCGGGAGGCGTTTCATCGGAACGTGGAGGGCTATGCGAGCACGCTCATGCAGACCCTTCATAACCGGTTCGCGCACTACCAGGACGAGCGGCGGACGCTGCAACACAACGCCGAGGTGCTGCTCATGGCCGCCCAGGAGCACTACGCGGCGCTCCGGGAGGAGTTCCGGCATCAGGTTCGCGAGCATCTGGAGGATTTTCAGCGCGAGATCGAGCGCATCCTGGCGACCTACGAGGGTGACGCGGGGCCTCTCCCGCAGCCCGCTTAAAGCTTGCCGCAGAGGACGCCGTAGAGCGCACGCACGCGCAAAGACATCCAAAATTTCAGGGGCGACCCCTCGGGGTCGCCCCTTCTGTTTGGATACCCTATGCAGGGGCACGGCATGCCGTGCCCCTACCGGCCCCTGCGATTTAACGAATAGATCCCGTAGCCCAGCAGAAAAAGCGCAAGAAGCCCGTAGACCTCGGGCGGCATCGCGGGGATCGAAGTGGCGGGGGATGGGGATGACACTGGCGCTCCCGCTGTTATCACCATAACAGCAAGCCCTGGCCCGGCACCTACATTCCCAGCCGGGTTAGTGGGAGGGGGAGGACCAGGAGGATCAACGATAATGTTGCCCGCGAGGGCGGTGACAGTAAACGACTTCCCAACGGCTGAAGGCTTGAAGAGGATCGACACGAAGAACCATTTTCCCGGGGAAAGGACCGTGCCTCCGGTGGTATCGGCCACGGTAGTTGTAACACCTACAGTCACAGGAGCTGAGCCCAGAAGGTCATCCCCTGGCACGTCCAAGACATCGTTGCGGGGGGCTTTATCGACATAGAGCCTGAGGAAGGCGATGTCGGCGTCCGTGATCGGCGATCCGCCGGCGCCATCGATCCGAACTGCAATGCTGACGACTTGGGTACCACCATCGTCTAACTTGACAGAATAGACAGCCGGTTCAGAGTTCACGTTAACAGTCCCTCCACTGAGCACAACGGGGCCTCCAACCACAGCTCCCTGGGCGCGCGCAACATCAGGAGCCAGGGCCAACAAAAAGAGAGCTATGAATACGGTAACTCTTTTCATAGCTCTCCTCGAAGGGGGTGGTAAGACCGCCGCTCAAGGGGTCGAGCCGGCGACCGCCACCCCCTTTGCGTTCGCGCCGGAGGAGACGGCGTCCTCCGGGGCCGTGGGCGGGCCGAGGGCGACTGCCGCTTCGCGCGGAGCAGGCCACGCCCCTTCATAAAGGCCAGCGCCCCCGCCAGGAACGGCAGCCCCTCCCACCCGAAGGCCCCCCACAGCGCATAGCCCTTGCCGCAGACCAGCGCCGCCGGATGGGGCACAGCGGCGTTGACCCTGCTGAGAAGCCGGGGGGACGGCGCAGCGCCGGAGAGGGAGTTCCAGATCGTGACGTAGGAGAGGAGGTAGAGACAGAGGAGATGGGAGACGAACAGGGCCAGGAGGGCCGCGCCCAGGGCCTTCAGCCGGCCCCTCACCCCCCCCGGCAGCGCCGCAAACACCGCCGTCATCACCAGGACGTTGAGGTAGATGACGCCGAAATCCCTGACCTCGCACCGGAGGGTGTCGGGCCAGAGGGAGTAGATGAAACAGACCCTGTCCCCCACCTCCACGCGGACACCGGGCCGGACAAAAGCGAAAAAGGCATTGGCCGCAGACCCCAGGAGCGGCCCGTAGACCCACGAGAGGGGCGGCCAGAGCGCCAGGAAGAGCGCCAGGAAGAGCGCGAACTTAAGCAGGAAGGGAGCGGCTCGTTTGAGGTCGGACGGTCTCATCAACCCACCACATCCAGAGGAACAGCGCGACCCCCACCCCGACCATGACCATGACGTATCTGTGAAACAAGGGAATATAATCGGGCGCAGTGGCGGCGACAAACCCCATGAGCGCCAGACGCATCGTCCCGAATACAAAAAAGACCGGGATACCCACGAGGAGCCCCCGGAACTTTTGGCCCAACGAAACGGGGTAGGCCAGTACCCCCGCGACGAAGATCAGACAGGTAAATATTCCCGCACAACTATGGGTAATTCTATAAGTTATGGCATGAAAAAGGAGGTCACAGAAACCCTCAGAGAGGTTTGCAAAACTGAGAGAGGCCTCCACGCCCAGATATTTTAACAAAAAAAAGGCCACGATGGAAGTCGGCCTTAGATAGAGCCGGGCAAAGGCCCCGTCGAAACTCTCAAAGATCAACGCCAGCGCCGCCAGGTACCCCACGAACGCCAGGCCGAACTTCACGGCCTTCCGGTTGCGGCTGAGGACCCTCTTGAGCATATCGTCCCCGCCTCTCGGTAAGACAGACCCCCGCGTCCACCCCCTGCGCCCATCCCGAAATATCGGAACTTATTGAATTTCCTTGAGCATATATTTTTGTGGAGGGCTTCACCCCCCCCCCTGAGAGGCCCTCTCCCGGATCTTTTCAGCCAGCCTCGTGTAGCGCTCCGCCACCCGGTTGTTCTTGACCGCGATGGCCAGCGCCTTTTTCGTGCCCACGAGCACGACCAGCTTGCGGGCGCGGGTGACGCCCGTGTAGAGGAGATTGCGCTGGAGCATCGTGTAGTGCTGCGTGGTCACGGGCATGACCACGGCCTTGTACTCCGAGCCCTGGCTCTTGTGGCAGCTCACGGCATACGCCAGGACGAGCTCGTCCAGGTCCGCGAAATCGTAGGCCACCCGGTGCGGAAAGGCGACCTCCACCACCTGGTCCTCGGCGTCGATCCTGGAGACGATCCCCACGTCTCCGTTGAACACCTCCCGGTCGTAGTCGTTCCTCACCTGCATCACCTTGTCGCCCGCGCGGAACGTCACCTCGCCCCGCTGGATAGAGGGGCCGAAGGGATTGAGCGCCTCCTGCAGGACGGCGTTGAGGTGCGTGGCCCCCGTCTCCCCCCGGTACATCGGCGAGAGGATCTGAATGTCCTGGATGGGGTCAAACCCGTAGGTCCTCGGAAGCCGCACGGCGCAGAGGCCCTTGATCGTCTCCACGACCCGCGCGGGGTCCTCCTCCTCGATGAAGAAGAAGTCCGCGTCCCTCTGCGGATGCGCCTCCGGCATCTCCCCCCGGTTGATCCGGTGGGCGTTCATGATGATACGGCTCTGCTGCGCCTGCCGGAAGATCTCGTCCAGCACGACCACCGGGGCGACGCCGGAGGAGATGATGTCCCGCAGACAGTTGCCGGGGCCCACGGAGGGGAGCTGGTCCACGTCGCCCACCAGGACCACCGTGGCCTTGAGCGGCGCGGCGCGCAGGAGGCTGTTCAGGAGGACGATGTCGATCATCGAGACCTCGTCCACGATCAGGGCGTCCAGGTCGAGGGGGTGGTCCGCGTCGTGGTCAAAGGCCATGCGCTGCGGGTTGAACTTCAGGAGACGGTGGATCGTCTTCGCCTCGCGGCCCGTGGCCTCCGACATCCGCTTGGCCGCCCGGCCCGTCGGAGCGGCCAGCCCCACGCGCCTGCGTCGGCGCTCGAACAGCGCCAGCACGCCGAGGATCGTCGTCGTCTTCCCCGTGCCCGGCCCCCCGGTGACCACTAAGAGGCCGTGCAGAAGCGCCTTCTTCAGCGCCTCCTTCTGCCGGCCCGTGAACCGGATGGAGGTCCGCCCCTCCACGGCCGCGATCTCGGCGTCTAAGTCCCCGGTCTCGATCCTGGAGATGCACGAAAGCTGGTGGATGCGCGTGGCCGCCCCCTGCTCCGCGTGGCGAAGAGGGGGGATGTAGACGCGGTCCTCCTCCACGACGACGCCCTCTTCGCCCTTCAGCCTCTCTATGCACGGCGGCACGAGGTCGGCCTCCACCCCTAAGTCCTCCGCGCACCGGCGCACCAGCTCCGAGACGGGCAAAAAGACGTGCCCATCGTTGTCTGCGGCCATCCCCAGGACGTAGCGGATGCCCGCCCGGATGCGGCTCTCCGCGCGGGGCTCCACGCCTAACTTCTGCGCGATCCGGTCGGCGGTGCGGAACCCGATCCCCCAGATGTCGTCGGCTAAGCGGTAGGGGTTCTCCCGGACGAGGGGGATGGAGTTGTTTCCGTATCGCTTCCAGATCTTCACGGCGTAGCCCGTGCTCACGTCGTGCGACTGGAGGAAGAGCATGACATCCTTGACCTCCCGCTGCGCCTCCCACGCCCCCCGGATCATCTCGGCGCGCTTCGGGCCGAGCCCCTCCACCTCCGTCAATCGCTCCGGGGCCTTCTCAATGACGTCGAGGGCCTCCGACCCGAAGTGATCCACGATCCGCCCGGCCATCACCGGCCCGATCCCCCTGATCAGGCCGGAGCCCAGGTACTTCCGGACGCCCTCGACCGTGGAGGGGTAGACCGTGCGATAGCCTGTCACCCGGAACTGCCGGCCGTACTGCGCGTGGGTAGACCACTCCCCCTCCACCACGAGGTGCTCGCCGGGGCTGACGGAGGCCATCGGACCGACGATCGTGACCAAGTCGTCGCCGCTCCCCCCCTCCGGCTGGAGGCGGGCCACGGTGTAGCCCGTCTCCTCGCTCCGGTAGGTGATGCGCTCCACCACGCCTTGCAGAGTCTCCATGACCAGGCATCCGCCTAAAAAGAAGCCCGCAGATCAAGGG
>Ga0156186_1271_pt1 | contig 10295 bp, 8 predicted proteins | sample RifCSPlowO2_12_FD_107839 | JGI IMG/M metagenome (GOLD analysis project Ga0156186, IMG submission 107839) | Candidatus Handelsmanbacteria bacterium RIFCSPLOWO2_12_FULL_64_10
CCCACTACAACCTCGGCCTGGCCCTGAACGCCAGGGGGGACCTGGACGGCGCGGTCAAAGCGTGGAGACAGGCCCTCAGCCTCAAACCCGATAACGCCGGAATTTACTATCACATCGGGATAGCCCTGAAGGCCAAGGGGGACCGCGAAGGCGCCATCCAGGAACTCTGCACCTACCTCCGCCTGAGCGTCGCCGAACAGGACAGGCAGGTGGCGCAGGCCCTCATCCGCGAACTCGGCGGCGCGCCGTGAGGACCGGTCCCATGACGGGGCGATCATGAGGGATATCCGTAGGGGCGGTTCGCGAACCGCCCCTACAAGACCTCTTTCTCCGAAAGGGGCGCCGCCCCGATCCCCTACGAACGCCTCGACGCGATCACCGCTTCCCAAAAATTCTGTAACTGGTCACTCAACGTCGTCAATGTAGCCGATAAGTTTTCGACCTTCCAGCGCAGGTGATTCCATTCCAGCGTGTAGCCATAGGCGTGACGAAAGAAATGACGGAAATCCAGATAGTCCTTCAGGCGGGCGCGCAGCGGTTCGTCGATCACAGCCGGACGCCCGCCTTCGCGCGCCGTGGCCATCTGCGTCAGTAAATCCACGTGCCAGGAGCTCCCCTGAGGCATCCCCTCGCCCAGACCCACCGCAATCCGTTCCAAAATGCGCTCCACACCGTTGTAAAACTCGTGCAACATACCGGCCATCGCCCGCAACTCCGTCCGGGTCGGAGGCCGGACGCACCCGGCCAGCAGGTCTTCCATCTCCTGCGCCACCCGTCTCAGGGCAACCAGTTCGTCCTCGACCACTGCCTGTACGGCCAGGGTAGGATCGTCGGGCATGGGGACCTCTCTTAGCATACGAGCCCGCATCTCAGGATGGGCCTTTTCCAGCGGCACCAGGTCTAACTCCAGACCCCGGGGCAGCAGATCGCGGCAGGCCGAGTAGGCGCGAAAGAACTCGGTCGGCGCCAGTCCCTCCACTGCCAGATCGATGTCTGACCGCGCATGCCAGGCGCCCTGCCCGGCTAAAGAGCCAAAGAGGATCACCCTGCGGGCGCCAAAGCGCTCTGTCAACACCCTCACGCAGACCTCGGCCGCTGCCAGGGCCTGCTCTCTGCGTTTTTCTGCCGCCTCCGGTCCAGCCATCTACGTGCTCCGCTCAATCCATCCGCTTCTCCAACGCCCACGTGGAGTTGCTTGTAAATGCAAACTCGACCAGAGCCCCATGAACGCACAGGGAAGATAGGGAAGAATCGACCTGTTGTCAAACGGTTATCCCCCCATTCTCCGCCGCGGACGCCACCTCGATCACCCGCATCGACTTCCACCTCCCGCCCCGGAATCTGAAAAAGAAGACCGCGCCGAGGATCATGATATAGGCAGTCGCAAACGTCCAGATCACGTAGAGCCCCCAGCCCAGCCGCCAGGAGACGTAGGACGGGATCGCCATGATGCCCCACGACATGGCTAAGGAGACATAGAGCACGAAGCGCGTGTCCCCCGCGCCCTTGACCGCCGAGGAATAGGCGAAATACATCGCGTCGAAGATGCAGTAGAGGGCCACGAACCTGAGCAGGACCATGGCCGTCTTCTGCACCTCCGCAAACGTCGCGGGGTCGGCCCCGCTGGCGAAGGGCCTCAAAAACAGGTCCGGCAGGAGGGCGTAGCCGGCGGCCACGACCCCCATGTAGACGAAGGCCGCGTGGGCCGCGGAGCGCGCGCTCCGCTCGGCCAGGTCCGGCCGGTCCTGCCCGAGCCGCTGCCCCACGAGCGTGGACACGGCGATGCCCAGCCCGATCATCGGCATGAAGGCGATGGAGTTGACGTTGAACGCGATGTTGGTGGCCGCCAGGGCCGTCGTCCCCAGCCGGCCCACCAGGAGGAGAAACGTCGAGAACGCCGCGATGTCTAAGCTGAACTGCACCCCGCTGGGCAGGCCGAACCGGATCAGACGACGGAGAAGACCCGCATCAGGCCGCCAGGCCCTCAGCGTGTTGTAGGTCTCGCGGTAGCTCCTCCGGAGCATCAGGATGAGAAAGAGGATGGCGGCAGCGACGTTGGCGACGACGGAGGACCAGCCCGCGCCCCGGATGCCCAGCGCCGGAAACCCCCACCTCCCGAAGATCCAGGCGTAGCTGAGCAGGGTGTGGAGGACAGCGACGCACGCGAGGTTGACCCACATCACGACCCGCGTCCGCCCCAGGCCCGTGAACAGAGTGGACGCGGCGTCGGCGACGAGCATCGGCCCTGCGCTGATGCAGAGAATCTCAAAGTAGGCCACCTCCAGACGCCGGACCTCCGGGTCGTGCCCGGCCCAGTCGAATATCACCCCCGCCAGCGGGACCAGGCCGAGCATCAGGACGCCCGACAGGGCGGCCAGATGAATCGCCTGCCAGACCGCCGCCCCGACCCGTTCGGGCCTGCCCGCGCCCGTGTACTGCGCCACGAAGGTGTTGGCATAGGTGACCGTGCCCAGAAACAGACTCATGAACACGAAGCTGACCAGCCCCGCCGGCATGGCCGCCGCCACGGACTCCGGCGAGTGCCAGGTGAGGAACACCCGCTCCACGAACTGCTGGAAACTCCACGACCCGGTGCTCAGGATCATGGGCAGGGCGATCCTCAGCACCTCCCCGTAGCCCCCCTCGCGGGACCATCGCTCTTTCCACGTCAATGCGCGATCCCGAGCTGGTGCATCCGCCGGTGGATGGCCTCCCGCGCCTCTAAGAACGGCCGCTCCAGGTAGGCCATGTGATCTGCCTCCCCGTGGTGGTGCGTCACGGAGCCAGGGCGATACTGCGGACTCCGGCGCCGGATGTAGGAGAGCCCCCCCTCGATCAGCGTCAGCAGATAGTTGGCCGCCCCGCTGTCGAACATCCACCAGTCTCCGCCCACGGCGAGGTAGACCGGCGACGTGTGCGCCATGACCCCGCGCCGCCAGCCGTCGTGGTGCGGAACGGATCGGGCATAGCCGGGGCCGCTGCACCGCGCGGCCATCCAGGAGTGCCTCTCCACCTTCACCTTCGCCTTCAGGCTCAGCTTCCTGGCCCCATTCGCCTCCTCCGTGGAGGCCACCACGCGCCCCTCCTGCACCACCTCCAGCGTGTGGATCGGGAGGATCGACTCCGCCGACGCCTCCACCTCCACAGTCCCGCCGTTGCCCGGCAGGTTCAGCGTGCTCCCGATGGGCTGGCCGTTGACCGTGAACCGGAGGATCGGCCCTCCACTGTGGAAGGTGTTCCCCTTCTTCAGGTTCTCGCACCAGGTGTCGTAGGTGAACGGCTGGTCGTCCGGGATGTGGACGTAGGTCCGGTAGATGCCCACCGGCACCTCGCTGGTCATCTTGTCCGTGCCCCCCACGAGGGGCAGGCGGTAGCCGCAGTTGAGGTAGCGGTAATATTCGATGTGATTGTACATGTTATGCTGGAGCATCTCCACCCCATCCACCCGGCCCGTGGCGATCAGCGTGGCCGGCTCGCAGTTGGGCGTCGGCAGGTGCGGGAGGATCACCGTGCCCCCCTGCGCGTGGCACGCGTCCGCCCAGTGGGAGAGGGTGGTTTCGAGCGCCCCTCCCAACTCCGCCTCGCCCGGCCCGTCCGAGCACCAGGGCATGACCGGCCTCTTGAGGCCCAGCAGCGTCAGGTGGCCGAGCAGGTGCTGCCGGTTCTCCTGCGTGGCGTAGACGATGCTCCGGCCGTCGTCTGAGACGCTGGGCCTTCCGACGAACTCCTCCGTGTTCGTGAACAGGTGCCCCCACTGCGAAAGCAGCAGGTTCACCACGTTCAGGTCCTCCCCCAGGGCCTCCGTGTGCGCCCCCTGCGTGGACAGGAAGTGGACGTGCGTGTCCCCGCTGAAGTAGCGCTCCCGGTTCATGTCCGCCCACCGCTTGATCCGCAGGACCAGCTCCCGCTGGCCGGGTTTGACCTCCACCTTCGCGCGCAGCGGCTCATACTCGTACCCCCGCGCCACGTCCACGATCACCTCCCCGCGCGGCAGCCACCCCTGGCAGGTCCCGTCGATATAGGCGTAGGTGATCTGCCCCAGCCGCACGTCCCCGCCGATGTCGGTGTGCCAGGTCCCTAAGTTCGAGTTGACGTGCCCGTGGTGCCCGTGCGGCTGGTAGGGGATGCCCTCCGGCGACCGGAAGTGGATGCGGCACGGCACGGGCTTGCCCGTGGCGTCGTCCAGCACCGTGGTATGCACCCAGTTCCGCCCCCGGTCCACCAGAGACACCCGCAGCCGGGGCGACGGCTGGAGCGTCCCCTCCCGCTCCAGGTCCCCCCACTTCGCCCTCCCCAGCTCCTCCCCGTCCTGCTTGACCGTGACCGTCGCCGACGGCGTCGCCGCGATCTCCACGTAGGACGAACTGGCCTTCGGGTTCTGCGCCTCCCCCCACCCCTTGAACCCGTCGCTCAGGAACGCCTCCGCTGCCTGCGCCGGCAGGGCGTAGGGGTACGTGGCCGCGCCCCGGTCCACCTCCACCTCCAGGCCGAAATTCTTCGCGGCGTCCTCCGGCCTCGGCAGGTCGATCTTGACCTCCCGCGCCCCGCTCCGCACGAACGGGTCCTCGTCCAGATGCCCCAGCGTGACCGCCGCGATCAGGAACTTCGGCCCCTCCGGGACGATCTCCACCGACTCGACGACCCGGTCCGGGTGCGGGTTCTCCCAGTCCCACAGGTAATATGCGCGGGGCCAGGCCTGCGTGGCCTCGGTCTGCCGGAGGCCGGAGCCCCCCCACTTCCCCTCGTAGCGCGCCTGAACCCCGTTCTTCTGGTCCGGCACGCCCAGGAATGCGAGTTGCCCCCACCCCGAGGGGATGAACCCCGTCTCGAACCGCTCCCGGATCGGGACCCGGACCGTCTCTCCTCCCGCTAAGCGGAGGGCGTAGTGGGCCACGACCCGGCCCACAGGGTCCCCCTCGGACAGCTTCGACTCCAGCAGGCGGTGCGCGAAGATCACGCGGCGGGCCTTCTGCCCGATGGGGATCGTGACCGGCCCCGTCCCCAGGTCCCCCCCCCGCGCGATGAAGCAGCGCCCCTCCGGGCCGATCTGGAACGGGAGGCCGTGAAACGTCTGCGCCCCCACGGGCGGCTTCGCATCCGGGCCAATCACCTCAGCGCCCGCGTTATAGTGAGCGGTCAGGTCGAGCGGTTGATAATCAGTCATGGCGGCACCTTTCAAGCTGAAACGGGGAAGCGGGGAAGCGGAGAATCGGGGAAAAGTCATCACCGTTTCTCCGCGTCATCGTTTCTCCCCTTCTGGGTTAGAAATTATGGGTTGGGGGGCGCAGTGCAGATCAGGATCTCCAGCATCTCGTCCCCCGTGTTCTCCACCCCGTGCTCGCACCAGGGCGGCAGGTGGATGAAGGTCCCTGCCCGCACCTCCACCTTCTTTCCGGCCAGGGTCATCGTGCCCTGCCCGCGCAGAATGGCATAACACTCCTCCGTGTGGTGACTGCCCGGCTTCAGCTCGACGTGGGGCGGCACGTAGAACATCACCAGGCTCATGTTTTTGGACGGCGCCTTCGGGTTGGTGGGATGGACCACGCGCACCCCGATGCCCTCGCAATCCGGATACTTCACCGGCGCCCCGTCCTGCACCGTGACGACATTCGGCTGCACGCGCTTTTTGGGCTTCGGAATGGGCGGCTTGCCCTGGTAGCCCTTGAACATGGTGATTTTGGCCATGAGGTCTCCTCCTTCCTCCATTTTGCATTTTGAATTTTTGAATTTTCAATTTGCAATTTCCTGCCTTACCCCCGCGCCGGCTCGGCCATCTCCGCGCGCGCCTTGGCCGTCAGGGCCGCGAGTCCCCCCTCGTGCTCCATCACCTGCCTCAGATGCCTCATGCGCTGCGGCGACGCCGTCCCCCGCATCACGTCCGAGTGCAGGTGGTCGATCCAGAACCGGGCGTGCGCCCCGATGTACTTTTCCAGATCCTGGACCTCCTCCGCCGTCTCGCAGCGCCGGCAGTTGTTGAGCGTGAACATCCGCCGGCGCCTGTTCCCCCCGAACGACGCGTGCATCAGGTTGTGATTGAACGCCACCACGTCGCCGGGCCGGGACTCCAGCGCCACGGCCGGCACGTCCCGCTGCTCGATCCCCCACAACTCCGGCGCCTTCCGGGCCTGCCGGGCGTCCCACGTGTTCTGGATGTCGATCCGGTGCGAGCCGGGGATGACCCGCAGGCAGCCCGTGTCCCGCCCTACGGGGTCCAGGTAGATCGCCACCTTGAGGTATTTTCCGACTGTATGGAAGCCGTCGCTGTGCCAGCCCGTGTCGCCTGAATAGAAGTTGCCGTCCCCACCCAGGTAGTTGAAGTCTTCGCCCAACAGACCGGAGATCAGGCCTGCAATGCACGGATGGTCCAGCAGCGTGCAGAACCGCTCTCGCTGGTCGATGATCGGCACAATGCACGACCGCTTCGTCCCGTCGTGTACCACCCCGCGATCCCGGAACACGGCCTCGAACTCCTCCGTGACCCAGGCGATGTCCTCCTTCAGCAGCCCCGGCAGGACGAGATACCCGAACGTCTCGAAGAACTGCTTCTGTTGCGAGGTCAGTTCCATGTGTATCGCTCCCTTAAACGGACCTCACCACTCCCTCGCGTACCCGGCGGTCCAGCCGCCGTCCACGACCAGGATCGCCCCGTTGACGTAACTCGCCTCGGGCGAGACCAGGAACAGGACCGCGCTCGCGATCTCCTCCGGCCTTCCCGGCCTGCCCAGCGGGATGTGAGACAGCAGGCTCGCGGCCTTCTCCGTGTAAGACCCGTCCGGCCCGTAGAACAGCGCCTCCGTCCCCCGCGTCAACGTGGACCCCGGCGCGACGGCGTTGACTAAGATGCCCTGCGGCCCCAGTTCCAGCGCCATCGACCGGGTCAGATTGGCCACCCCCGCCTTGGCTGCGATGAACGCGCTCTGCAGGCGCAGCGGCACTAAGCCCGCAATCGAACTGATGTTGACGATCCGCCCCCCACCGCTCTTCAGCATCAGGGGGATGACGGCCCGGCTGGCGGCAAAGACACCGGTCAGGTCCACCCGCAGGATGCGGTTCCAGTCCTCCACCGGGTACTCGTGGATCGGCACGCGCCCACCTGTGGTGTTGATGCCCGCGTTGTTGACTAAGATGTCGACGCGCCCCAACCGGCCCTCGACCTGCCCGGCCACCAGCTCCATGTGGGTGAAGCTGGACACGTCGCTCGAAAGGGCCAGGCACGTCCCACCCCCCTGAATCACCTCCCGCGCGGCCTTCGCGCCCGCCTCCCCGTCGATGTCCACGATGACGACCCGCGCGCCGTTGTCCGCCAGCGCCTGCACGATGGCCCGCCCGATGCCGTGCGCCCCGCCCGTGACGATGGCCACGCGGTCTTTCAGGTCTATCTGCATAGCTTCCCTTTCAACAGACCTGCGCCTTGAAAGAAGCCTCGCAACCGCTCCACGTCCTCCTCCCCCGCGCTGACGAAGGGGGGCCGGCGCCAGCGCGACGCGACCCCGAAGACCTCCATCGCGCAGTGGATCAGACTGTCCAGCCCTCCTGAAAACGTCTCCCCCATCCGGAACAGCGGCTGGTCGTAAGTGTCCACGACCCGGCGCGCCTCCGCGAGGTCCCCCCCTTCCAGCACCTTCCAGTAGGCCTGCGTCACCTCCGGCGCGAAATGGATGTGGATGGAGAAACTCGCCCGCACCCCTGCCGGCCAGAGCATCAGGTGGCGCGCCTTGCCCCCGCCCGCGATCATCGGCCAGCGGTCCCCATAGAGCCGGGCGACCCGGTAGGCGTAGTCCATGCTCACGTCCTCCTTGAACGCCACCACGTTGGGGGCGGTCTCCGCCAGGACCTCCAGCGTGCGGAACGGCACATTCCCCACGAGCATCACCGGCATCACCCCCGCGACCGCCGCGTAGTGCGCGGCCAGGCTCTCCGGCGTGGCGCTCCCTCCCCAGTCCGGCGGGCGGACCATGAGCACGTCCGCGCCCACGCCCCGGCAGTAGACCGCAAAGTCCACGGCCTTGCCCGTCCACCACATCCGGTCCGCGGCCACGACCAGCGCCCGTCCCCCGGTCTGCTCGGCCACCAGTTTCGTCAGCCGGGCGACCTCCTCGTCCGTCAGGATCGTGAACAGGCTGTCGCCGTAGGTCAGCAGGATGATATCGCTCCCGCCGGAGATCGCCAGGTCGATGATCCGCCGCGACGCCCCCTCGTCGATCTCCCCGTCCCGCGTGAACGGCGTCGGGAACGAGCAGACCGGCCCCCTGATCCGCGCGCGAATTTCGTCAGGAGTCAGCTTGTCCATAATATCCTCTCACCACGGCAAGTCATAGGACGGCCTGTTCACGAACCGCTCCGTCCCTATGTCCAGGGCAATCTCCGTCGCGGGGGGCATCCGCACCCGGAGGTATTTGTCATGCGCCGATACCGTCCTGGTCTCACACTGTACACCCGGCGCGGCGTAGCTCCCCACCTCGCCCGGATACGCGCTCGTGCGGGCCTCGTAGCGAACCTCCGTGAACCGGTGCTCCCCGAACGCCCCGGCCTGGACGATCACCTCCCGCGTCTGAAACGGGCTCAGGTTCACCAATCGCAGCACAGTCCGATCCGCCTCCACCCGCTCCACGAGCGCGGCCACGTCCGGCGGGAGGCCGGACCGCTTTCGCTCCGCGTCAAAATATCGCACCCGACACATCGGCAGCCCCCCGTTGTAAATGATCTGCGGCCCGCCCAGGGTGAGCTGCATCAGCGCCTCGGTCGTCACCGGGTTGAGCTGCTGCCAGTGGTGGATGTTGACCCGCGTCAGGTTCTCCCGGTCCTCCCGGATCTGGCCCAGCCTCCTGCAGACCTGCGCATAGCTCGCGCGCAGGATCGCCTCCGGATAGGTCGGGTTCTCCCCCGCCAGGAACCGCAACCACGGCTGCTCGTGTCCCGCGTCCTCCTTCGTGCGGAACGAGAACACCAGATTCCAGTCGTACCCCTCCGCCCGGCGCAGCCGCTCAACCCGCTCCCCGTCCTCCGGGGCCATAGACAGGTTCCAGACCGCGGCCGGGTAGATCGGCGACATCGGCTGGTAGTCGAACCACCCGGAGTCCCCGTAGCGGTAGGGGACCACGAACGTCTCCCGCCGGTCCCCCAATGCCATGAACTGCCCCACCCAGTGCTCCGGCAGGCTCATGTCGCATCCCCGAAGGTTGCGCACGACCCCCTGCGCCATCACGCGGTCCACCTGCGCGCGCGGCAGGTCCAGATAACGCGCATCCCCCGTCAGCAGATAAGCGTTCGTCGCCGCCACGATGGCCGCCATGCAGACGTTGTAGAACCCGTGCGGCCAGGTCCAGCCGTAAAGCCCCCCGTACCATTTCCCGTCGATGTACTCCCCGACCTGGCCGGACAGCCCCACGTTGTCCGGCAACAGCCCCCCGTTCTCCCGCGCCCGCTCGACCCAGGCGTCCACGTAGTCCAGTGCCCACCGCCGGTACTTCTCCTCGCCGGTCAGGAGATAGGCGTTCGTCACTAAGCTCGTGACCGCCAGGTTCGCGACCACGTCCCCCCGGCCCATGCGCCCCTGCATGGCCTCGCCCAGCCTTCTCGCCAGCGCCGGGTCCTTCAGATCCTCGTAGCGCCTCACGCCCGGCACGTCCTCGTAGGGCAGGCCGTAGCGCGCCATGCCCGGCGAGTAGCCGTAGGACGGCTCCCCGTCAAAGAACCCCCAATGCGGCCCCCCGCTCCCGTTGAGGGGCGCGCGGATCAGCCTCCGCTCCGGGTCGTAGTTGAGGGCTTCGGGGTCCTCGTTCAGGTAAAGCCCCGCAAACCTCCTCGCCCGTTCCACGTGCCCCGGCCGGGCCGGATCGGCCAGACAGAGGAAGTAGAAGTAGATGTCGCTCTCGCCCTGGTGGAACTGGTCGACGCGCCGGGCGTAGCCCTTGTGGACGACCCCGTAATCCGTCAACTGCCTCGTGACCGCCTCCCACTGCCGGACGGACAGCGGCAGCAGGTGGTCCCCGCCCCCTAAAAGGTAGAGCAGGGGCCAGTTGTAGAAACTCTCGTAGAAATCGTCCGTGTCGCGCCCGCGGAAAGTCTCCCGCCAGATCAGCGTCCCATCCCCCCGCGTGTACTTCTCCATGAACGGCTGGACCGACCGATCCAGCGCGTCGAACAACTCCCGCTCCAGCACGGCCCACGCGGGCGGCTCAAGGAGGGGAATGGTGGCGGAGATGATGGTCATAGTATTTTAACACACGTAGTTCGTGGTTCGGCCCTCACCCCGTCAGGCTACGCCCCACCCAACCTGTCGCTCCCATGAGGTC
>Ga0156186_1004_pt1 | contig 10266 bp, 5 predicted proteins | sample RifCSPlowO2_12_FD_107839 | JGI IMG/M metagenome (GOLD analysis project Ga0156186, IMG submission 107839) | Candidatus Handelsmanbacteria bacterium RIFCSPLOWO2_12_FULL_64_10
CACAAGTGGTTTGCCCGGCGGGCCTCCTGCGTGTTCCGGGCCATCCTCCTGGGCTGCCTCAAGCCCCTGCCGATGGACGAGAACGGCAAGCCCACCAGGACGGGCGCTCAGGTCATCTTGGACGAGTTCTACCGGGACCATACTCACGATCCGGACACGAAGGACAAGGTGATCCTGGACCCCTTCATGGGCGGGGGCACGACCGTGGTGGAGTCCCTCCGGCTCGGCTGCCGGGTTATCGGCATCGACCTGAACCCGGTGGCGTGGTTCATCGTGAAGACCGAGGTCGAGCCGGTAGACCTGGACGCCCTGAAGAATGCCTTTGAGCGCCTGGCGGAGCGTCCTGTGGCCTGGAGCGGGAAATCCGTGCGGGAGACCCTCCTGAGCCAGTATATGACTGAATGCCCATGCTGCGGCGCGGGCCGGGAGGAGGCGGACATCATTTACACCTTCTGGGTCAAGTCCGCGATCTGTACCGCCTGCAAGAAGCAAGTGCCCCTGTTCAAGGACTACCTCATCGCGCAGAAGACTCCGTCCATCCGTTACTTTCGGGACGCCAGGTGCCCGAAGTGCCACAAGACCTTTGACTGGGAGATCGAACCCGCCGCGCTGGTGGCCGAGCCGAGTCTCCAGATCAACAGCCCCGCCTACTCCGCTGGCGTGGGGCGTTCTTCTACCCGATGGGCCTACTCGCCAGGAAAGGTCGTGCCATGCCCCTGGTGCCAGGAGGAGGTGGCCGCCCGTCCATCAAAGAAAAAACCTGAGCGCAAGAAAGTCCCCCTCTCCGTCCTCCTCTGTCCGCACTGTGAGGCTGTCTGGCAGTGGCGCGGCGAGGTTCCGGACTCTGTGGCCTGCCCGGTCTGCCGCAAGGATTACAACCCCCTCGTGGGCAACGTGCCAGGGAAGGGGGAATACCTCTGCTCCTGCGGGAACCGGGACGACATTATCCGGTCCATCCGCCGGTTGCCGGAGGACCAGCTTCTGCCAATCCATCCTTACGCCATTGAGGGGTATTGTGCCCACTGTGGGGGAGATGAGGAAGAGGACGAAGGCGAGGATGTAAACGGCGATTTATTTGAGAAACAGACGCGCCGCCGGAAGGTCAAAGCCGAGATGGACCACCCCTGCCGGATCACGAAGAGCGGTGGGAAGTTTTTCAAGCGGGTGACCCCAGCGGACCTCCGTAGGGTCGGGGACGCGGCCCAGATCTGGGAGCGGGAGAAGGCGCGGTTGCCCTATCCAAAACAGGCCGTTCCTGACGGTCAGGAAACTCACCGCCTGATTGAGCACCACTACCGCCACTGGCATCAGATGTTCCATCCCCGACAACTGCTCTGCCTGGCAACGCTGTTGGAGGGGATCGGAGAAGAGACGGATCAGGCGCTGAAGGAGATGCTGCTGAGTACGTTTATGATGACCACCGAAGCTAACAACCTTTTCACCTGGCAGATCAAAAGTCGTTCGACACCAGGCGGGATGGCTCCTGGTGGCGTGTTTCGGCGTCATGACTTCGCTCCCAAGACCAACATTTGCGAACAGAATGTATGGGGCGTGATTTCGGGCAATAATACTTTTCGCAATCGCAAAGCCCTCACATTGGAAGGAGTGGCTTTTACTAAAGATATCTACGATTTGGTATGGGATACGATTAAGGGGAAAACGATCCGACGTCCTTCCGCTGAACGCTTTTCTGTCCCAGGAAATGCCTCCCTATACGCTATGGATGCGAGAAGCTGCAAGCCGACGTCTGTCGATATTGTGGTTACAGACCCTCCCTATGCTGGAAACGTGAACTACGCAGAGCTTTCGGACTTTTTCTACGTATGGCTCAGACTACTACTCATTGAGCGGTATCCCGAATTTGCCCCCGATGAAACCCCAAAATCTGCTGAAATCATTGAGAATCCTATTCGTGGGAAGACAGCTATCGACTTCGGTAAAGACCTGACCGAAGTCTTCAAATTTGCGGGTAGGAATCTCTCCGAGGCGGGTATTCTTGCCTTCACCTTTCACCATGCAGAAGGATCAGCGTGGGAGGCATTGCTGGCATCGGTTTGTGATGCGGGATTCTGCATTGAGTCTGTCTACCCTATTCACGCGGAGCGTGAGCAGTCGCTCCATCTGCTGGATACGCAGTCCATCTCCTACGACCTCATCCACGTGTGCAAGAAGCGCGACCTGAGGGCCACGCGGGAACCGCGCTCCTGGGCAGGCATCCGGCAGGAGATCCGTCGTCGGGCACGGGAGGAGATCGCGGCCATCGAAGCGGGGCGGTATGGCAACGAGCCGCTTTCACCCTCAGATGTGAACATCGTCCTGATCGGCAAGTGCCTGGAGCTTTACAGCCGTCACTACGGTGCGGTCGTGGACCACGAAGGGAAGGGCGTCCCGCTTCACGAGGCCCTGAAGCAGATCCGGGACATCGCGGACCAGATGACCGAGCGGGAGCGCCCCCTGCCCTCGGAACTGGAGGACATCGACCCGGAGAGCCGGGTGTACTTGCGGGCGTTATGCGCGGTTCGGGAGGTCAAGAGCGACGAAGTCCACAAGGCCACGCGCGGCGTCATGGAGCCTTCCGATCTCATCGACGCCGGGCTGATGATCAAAGGGCGGGCGGGGCGCGGACGCTCTTATGAGGTGAAGCAACCCGCCGAGCGGCTGACCGAACTGATGGAACGCTTCGGGGATGGGGCAACGTCTCCCCAGGTCAACCTGTTCGGGGAAGTCGAACGACCGAAGGAGAAGCGGGGGACGCTCTTCATCGACCGGGTGCATCTGCTCCTGGGCCTGGTGGAGGCCGGGGAGAACGTCGTCCCCTGGCTGGACCGCTTCCGGGGCGACACGCCCCAGATTCGCGCCGCCCTGGAGTATCTGGAGGCCCGGAACAGGGGCCTGGCCCCGGCGTGCCGGAAAGTTCTGGATATGATGGAGATCGGGCCGCTGTTCAAAGGGGGGGTATAATGCCAGGCTACCACCTGATCGAGTACGGGACCGCTCTCCCGGAGGACGAGGGCCGACCGTCCGAAAAGATCGGGTTTCTGGACTTCCTGCGCGAATTGAGCGAGGAGGAGCCCCATATCCCCCGGCTCTGGAGCGTGACGGTCTTCGGTCTGGAGGAGGTCCTGTTCGCCGCAGGCGGGGAGGCCGGGGTCCTTGCATGGGAGATCCACCGCCGGCTTCGGGTTGCCGCCTCATCTCTCCAGAACCGGCTCGCGGATGTGTATGTCGTCTTTCGAGGTCAGCTTCAACGCGGGGAAGACCTCTGGTCGGACTACCGGGGCGCTCGCCTCCCGATGGGTCGCATCTTCGGCGCTCCGCCGCCTCAGACCGACTCGGAAGGGCGGCGCTTTTACCTCGCCAGCTTCAACCTGACCCACGGAGGATAATGCCGCGTGTCCGAGATCGGGGTCAGCAGCTACGTGCGCGTCAAGGGCCGGCCTGACCTGGGCGTCGGCGAGGTGCTGCGGGTCCGTGAGACCGGCCCGGACTTCCAGGCGGATATCGCTTTTGAAGGCCCGGACGGCCGCCGCCTGGAGACCCTCCCGCTCAGCCGCCTCGAACCTGCCCCGGACCTGTGGGAGCGCCTCACCAGGGGCGACTTCGACGATCCCCTCGACTTTGCCCTCAAGCAGCTTGCCTTTCAGTTCCCCCTGACCAACTCCGGCGGTGAACTCTCCAGCAGCCGGACCGACCTGCTTCCGCACCAGATTCTACTGACCTACGATGTCGTGGCCTCGCCCCGAAGGCGTCTCCTGATCGCCGATGAAGTAGGCCTGGGCAAGACCATCGAGACGGGCATGGCTATCCGGGAGCTGGTGGCACGGGGTGAGGCCGAGCGCATCCTGATCGTGACCCCGGCCGGCCTGACCCGCAATTGGCAACGGGAGCTTGCCGAATGCTTCGGGCTCCACTTCGACATTCTGGGCATAGACTTCACCGACGCCAACCCGAGCGTCTGGGAGACCCATCCGAGGGTGATCGCCAGCATTGACCGGCTGAAACAGCCGCGCCGCAAGGAGCGCCTGACTTCCACTCGCTGGGACCTGATCGTCTTTGACGAGGCCCACCACCTGAGCCGCACGAAGACCGGGGGAAAGATCCACGCCACGCAAAATTACCGCCTGGCGGAGACCCTCCGGGGCCGGACGAGGGACCTGCTGTTCCTGTCCGCGACCCCGCATCAGGGGGACCCCTTCCAGTTCTGGTCTCTCATCCAGCTTCTGGATGACAGCCTCTTTGACTCCCCGGAGTCGATGCTCGACCACCGGGGCCTCCTCAACCGGGCCATGATCCGCCGCATCAAACGGGAGGTCACGGACGCCGAAGGGCAGCCGATCTTCATGCGCCGCCAGGTCCACAGCCAGGTCTTTGCGATGGCGCACCGGGAGCGTGCCTTCTACGACCGATTGACCGAGTACCTGCGGGAGGGCTATGGGGCGGCAGGGGTTGGGGAGACCAGGACGACCTCCAGCCAGCGGGCCATCGGGTTCGTGATGGCCACCTTCCAGAAGATCATGGCCTCCAGCCCCCGCGCCATCCGGCAGGCCCTGCGCCGACGTCTGCTCGTGCTCCTGGCCCGGCAGCAGATGGCCCTGGAGGAGCGGGCTGCCCGAAAGGGAGATACGGCCGCAGCAGAGAAGATTCAGGCGCTGGAACAGGAGATGCGGTCCCTGGCCATTCAAATCCAGGGTATCCCTCCTGGCGGAGCGCAGTGGGCCGAGGCCGGGGCGCACGTGGCCCAGCTCAAGCAGCGGCTCGCTCGGAAGGTGGCGGAGGAGGAGACGGCCTGGGCGCTGGACGGGGATGAGGAGGGGGGAGAGGTCATCTACTCGGACACCGAGATCCCCGGTGAGACGGCCCGCGTCCGGGAGCTGATCCGGCTGGTACCCGACGGCACGGATCGGAAGTTCGACACATTGATTCGTGCTGTTGAGGAGTTGCGCCGGGACAACCTCGCCGAGAAGTTCATCCTCTTCACCCAGTACCGGGAGACGCTGGAATATCTGCGCGAGGAGCTGGCCAAGGTCTACGGAGCAGAGGCCATCGTGACCGTCAAGGGCGGTCCCCTAACAGACAAGATTGCAGCCGTCGAAGCCTTCTGGGAGCCGGACGGCGCTCGATTTCTCATCAGCACCTCCGCCGGGGGAGAAGGCATCAACCTCCAGTGCGCCCGCATCCTGTTCAACTACGACCTGCCATGGAACCCGATGGCGGTGGAACAGCGGATCGGGCGTATCCACCGCTACGGCCAGCAGGACACCGCGCAGGTTTACAACCTGGTGGCCGAGGATACGGTCGAGCAGCAGATTTACGGCCTCCTGGAGCATAAACTTCTGGAAATCGCCCGGACGATTGGCAAGGTCGATCTCGTCACCGGCCAGGCCACGGAGGATTTCCGGTCCGAGATCCTCGGCTTCCTGGGGGCCTCGCCCAGCTATCAGGACCTCTACAAGAAGGCCCTGATCGACCGGGACTACATCCGCACCGAGCAAGAGATGGCCGAGGCGATGGAGCGCGCCCGCCGGGCCAGTGAGGCCCTGCGGTCCCTGGCGCAGGACCTCGAAGGGTTCAACCTGGCCCATTACGCTGCCCTTCGAGGACGGTTTACCCTGGAGGACCTCCGGGACTTCTGCCTGGTAGCCCTGCCCCGGCTCGGCGGCGCGATCCTGCCGGACGGAGAGTTCTACCGGATCGAGGTCCCCTCCAGGCTTCAGGGTTATCCCAGAGTCGAGCGCAGTTACCGCAACGTGACCTTTGACCGGAAGCTCGCCATGCGGCGGAGGCAGGCCGGGCTCCTGGGGATAGGGCATCCCCTCGTGGACGCCCTGCTTGCGGAGCTTCAGAAGGACGACGTGCCTGGCATGGTGGCCTGTCTGGATGCCGGAGGGGGCACAGGATCATCTCTGAGGGTCCATTGCCTGGCTCACGTCGCCTATGAGGATGGCAAGACGCGCCGATATTTGAGGACTGCTGACCTGAAACCCGATGGGGCATGGGCATCGGTCGATGATGGCGCAGAGGCATCCGTCCTGGCACTGCTTCGAAGTCGGGTCAGATCGACGTCGGTGATGAGTGCGCCTGGATCTTTGCCGGATTGGGCATCTGCCTACAGTGCGGCCATCTCTTTCTGGGAGTCGGAGCTGCGGGCTAAAGAGGGGGGTATTTTATCGGTGCGGTTTGTGGTGACAGGCATTGCGAGTGGTGTTTAAAACGAGGAGGACTTTCATGCCACGCACACCGGCGGTGAAGAAGGGCACGGCCCTTCAGACGGAGATTGCGAAGACGAGGTTGAAAGAGGGAGAAGCCGCCCTCTGGTGGCTGGGGCAGGCCACCTTCTGCTTCAAGATCGGAGAAGCCATCGTCTACTACGATCCCTTCTACCGGGACAAGGGTCAGAAGCCCGACACGCTCCAGGAGATGCCCCTCCGCCCCCGCGAGATGACCGGCGCGACCCTGATCTGCTGCAGCCACGACCACCTCGACCACACCGACCCCCTCACCCTGCCCGGCGCGGCGAAGGCATCCCCTCAGGCCGCCGTCCTGCTCCCCCACCTGGCGCGGGACGTGGCCCGGAAGGCCGGGGTCCCGGCCAGGCGGATGCGCGTCATGCGCGGGGACGACGCCTGCACCGCCCACGGCCTCCACGTCACCGCCCTCCCCTCCGCGCACATGGGCCTGGAGCACGACCCGAAGACCGGCCACCGCTACCTGGGCTACGTCTTCCAGGGGAACGGCGTGGCACTCTACCACCCCGGCGACACGCAGCCCTACGCGGGGTGGCGGGAGCGCGTGGACCGCTTCCCCCTCGACGTCGCCCTCCTCCCCATCAATGGCAACGACAACCTCTTCTACCCCCAGGCCGTCTACTTCTGCGCCAACCATCGCCCCCGCCTGGCCATCCCGATCCACTACGGGATGTTCGCCGGAAACACCGAGGACCCGAAGAGATTCACCGGCCTCCTGGCGAAGAACGTGCCTGACCAGCGGGTGAAGGTGTTGCGAGTTGGGGAACGGTACGTGTATCGAAAACCGTAGGGGCGACCAGGGCAGGGGTCGCGAATCGTTGTAGCGACAGGTGGGGTGGCGGTCGCCCCTACTATCCTCTTCCCGGGAACGTCAACTCCGCGATCCCCGACTTGTCCATCTCCCCCTTGCCGACGGCGATCATCCGGTCGTACTGCTTCTTGGTGGCCTCGGCCAGCGGCAGGTTGAGACCGGCGGCCTTCGCCAGCGCAAGCGCGATGCCGGAGTCCTTCGACGCGTGGGCCGCCGAAAAGTAGCACTCGTGGTCCCGGTTCTGCATGTCCGCCCCGTCCGTCTCCAGCACGCGGGAGTTCGCCCCGGTCTGCGCGAACACCTCCCGCAGCATCGCCAGGTCCAGCCCCAGCGCGGCCCCCAATCCCAGCCCCTCCGCCAGGCCCGCCGTATTGATGTTCATCACCATGTTCACCAGGGCCTTCACCTGCGCCGCCTTCCCGGCCTCCCCCACATACCTCAGGTCTTTGCTCATCGCCTGCAAGATCGGCTTCGCCTGCTCGAACGCCCCTTTCTTCCCGCCGCACATCAGGTAGAGCGTCCCCTGTCGCGCCTGCGTGATGCTGCTGGCCATGCACCCTTCGAGGGTCTGCGCGCCGGCCTTCTCCGCCAGCGCCTCCACCTCCACGTGCGCCTGGGGCGTGATCGTGGCACAGTTGATGAACAGCTTGCCCTTTGCGCCCTGGAGCAGGCTCTCCCCCTTCTCTGCGAAGATCTTCCGCATGGCCGCGTCATCCGTCACCACCGTGATGATGGTGTCCGCAGCCTGAGTCACCCCCGCGAGCGTGCCGGGCGCCTGCGCCCCCAGCTCCGTGGCCACGGCCTTCGCCGCGTCTGAACGGACGTCATAGACCGCCGTGACGGAAAACCCCTCTTCCTTCAGGCGACGCGCGATGTTGGAGCCCATCCGGCCCACACCGACGACGCCGATTTTATAATCTGAGTTTGCCATGGCACACTCCTTGAAAATTTGTGATGGGGAAGGGTGTGGTCGTTTCACATTTCACGTTTCACGTTTCACGCTATACACCTCGGCCACGCGCGCTGCGATCCCATCCCAGTCCAGCGCCCTGGCCCGCGCAAACGCCGCCCGTCCGGCTGCCTTCAGGTCCCGCTTCCGGGCCTCCACAATCGCTTTTTCCAGCCCGGTTGCGTCCTCGGGATCGTACAACAACCCCATCGTGTCGTCCGCCAATTCCGGCAGACAGCCGAGCCGGGGCAGGATCACGGGTTTTCCGAACGACATGGCCGTGATGGCCGACCCCGAGGTGAGCACGTCCACGAAGGGGAGAACGACGACGTCGGCGGCGTTCAGATAGACCTGAAACTCGTCGTTCTGGAAAAAGGAGGAGGTGAATATCCTGATCCGTCCATCCCGGCCCGCCATCCGTTCGACCTCTTTCCCGTAGGCGGGGTTCAGCCCCCATCTCGTCATCAGGATCAGCGCCGCATCCTCCTCCGCCACCTTTCGAAAGGTGTCGATCAGCCGGTCGATCCCCTTGTAGGCCCTGGCGTTCCCGAAAAAGAGATAGACGAAAGCCCCATCTAAAATCCCGAGTCTCCTTCGCGCCTCCTCGCGTGAGACCTCATTCTGAAACACGTCGATGAAGTGACCGTGCGGGATCACGTGGAGCGACCCGGTCCGGTAGAACAACCTGCGCGCCAGGCCGGCGGCGTACTCGCAGTGCGCGATCACCGCATCCGCCATCTGGCAGACCAGCAGCCGGGCCAGGTGATCGACCTCCGGATGGGGGCGCTCGTGGGGGTAGAGGTTGTGCATCGTCCAGACGATGCGATACCCCAGCGCCCGCGCGAAGGTCAGGTTCTCCACAAACCGGGCATACCGCTTGAGCGTGGCATCGAGATCGTCCGCCCTGTAGAAATGGTGCAGCCAGTTCAGGTGCAGGACCTCATACTCCGCTCGATGGGACCTCAACCACGCCTGTTCAAAGGCGTAATCCCCGAGTTCAAGATGGACACCCCGCTTCTCCAGGGCACGGGCGAGCAGCCCTGCATAAGGATTGCAGGGATAGTCCAGCGTAAGCCCGCCCACCCGTTCCCAGAAGAAGAAGGCGCGCACAATTCATCTCCCGATTCGTCTTTCAGGTCTTCGCGGTCAACCCTTGCCGAGGGCCTCGATCAGGCGCTCGACCTCGGCCACGTCCGCCTTTGCTCCCAGCTTCCGGAAGCCAGCCAGGGCAGCCTCAAAGGACGCCCTGGCCTTCGCCCTGTGTCCCTTCGCCGCGTGCATCTTCCCCATGTCCCGGTGCGTCTCGGCCAGATTCAGTGGGTTATTGTATTCTTCATTCAGCCGGAGGCTGTCCTGAAACAGCCTGATCGCCGTGGCCCACTGCCTCCGCTGCGTGAAGGCCCTGCCCAGCAGCCGGTATGCCTCCGCCTCGACGAGGTGGTTCCCTATCTTCCGGCAGATGTCCAGGGCCCGCGCGCAGAAGGAGGCCGACATGGAGCTGTCCTCCCACTCCAGCATTAGCTCAGCCCGGCTCAGGTAGATATTAGCCATGACATCTAACAACCCTTGCTCCTGAGCGATCCCGAAGGCGCGCTCGTAGCAGTCTACGGCAGCGTTCCAGTCCCGCTTGTCCGCATGGGTCATACCTAGATTATGATAGGCCCGAGCTGTTCCCCCGATATCGCCAACCTCTTGACAGATCGCCAGGCAGGTCTGATAGCGCATCACAGACTCATTAAAATCGCCTCGGATAGCAGCTAAGACTGCTAGGTTGTTATTAGCATTAGCTATGATCTTCTGGTCACCAATCCGTTGAGCCAGGTCTAATGCCGTCTCGTATACTTCCTCCGCCGCTATAAAGTTTCCCTGTTCGTGTAAAATAATACCCCGATCCAACATTGTACCCGCCTGACCTTGCTCATCACATAGCTCCTGATAAGCCTTCCAGCTTCTGTCGAGGTAATCTAAAGCCTCCTCCCAGCGATTCCACTTCGATAACACTTTACCTATACGGTTAAGCAGCGCTGCGCACCCTCCAGCATCTTCGAGCCGCTCTGCAAGAGCAAGGGCCGTCTGGTATACCTCGTAAGCCTTCTCCAGATGTGAGAGTCGTTCGTAAGTACGCCCTATAGTCAGTAACAGATGGAGATTCTGTAGGTCGTCTCTCTTAAACAGACCCAGCCCCCTGAGAGTCTCCAGGACCCGCTCCACCTGGCGGAGCCTCTCCTCCACCGGCAGCGGCTCGGTCAGGGCCGCATTGA
>Ga0156186_1136_pt1 | contig 10259 bp, 9 predicted proteins | sample RifCSPlowO2_12_FD_107839 | JGI IMG/M metagenome (GOLD analysis project Ga0156186, IMG submission 107839) | Candidatus Handelsmanbacteria bacterium RIFCSPLOWO2_12_FULL_64_10
TTCGGGAACGGGCAGTGCCTGTATAAGGAGCCTGTGGGCGGGCACCCGAAGCACCTGCACCAGGACTCCGCGTACTTTGAACATCGCTACGAGGGGCCGGTGGGGGTGCTGAGCTATGGCGTGGACACGGACCTGGTGAACGGGGCGCTGCACGTGGTCCCCGGCTCCCACCGGATGGGCCAACTCAAACACGTCGACACCTTCTCCCACCTGGGGCTGGACGCGGGCGAGTGGCCCTGGGAGCGGGCGCTGCCGGTCGTGGGCCGGGCGGGGGACTCGATCTTCTTCCACGTCCGGACGGTCCACGGCTCCCAGGAGAACCATTCAGATAAGCCGAGGCCGGTGTTCATCCACCGCTACCGCCGGGCGGACGACTACGTGGTGGTCAGAGGCACCACGACGGCGAACCGCGCGGAGGCGGAGAGGCGCGCCGCCGAGGCCAAGAAGGAGAACCAGCGCGGGTTGATGGTGCGCGGTTTCCGGCCTTATCGAGAGGAATAGCCTTATGAGTTTCCCTGTTTATGATTATCGGACCGACGTGCGCAACGTGCTCGTCACGCCGCAGATCCGCTCCCGGTTTCTGCGGATGGAGCCGGGGCAGGTCGCGCAGCTCCACAGCCACGATCTGGGCCACGAGGTGTTCTTAGTGCTGGAGGGGAGGGCGCTGTTCGAGATCGACGGCGAGACGGCGGAGGTGGGGCCGGGCCAGATGTGCATCGCGCTGAAGGACCAGCCTCACTCCGTGCGCGTGGTGGGGGACGGGCCGATGACGATGTACCTGTCGGTCACCCCGCACATCCAGCCGACCCACACGGGGCGGACGCCGGAGGGGGGGCGGCTGCCCCACCGGTTCTCTCCGAACAGCGCCTACGACGTGGCGGATGCGGTCGCCCCCGTTGAGGCGCTGATCGACCGGCACGTGGAGGCCGCGCAGGACGCCGCCGGGGCCGCCGTCGCCAGCGCCGGGGTTCAGAAAGACATGGCGGACCGGCTCAAAAGGGCGCTGGCCGGGGGGGACCAGGAGGCGGCAGTTAGCGCGAGGAGGGCCATGTGGGAGGCCATTTATGAGACGTACAGGAAGGTTGACGACCTGGCGGCGGCGTGGAACGAACTTGCTCCACGAATAGACAAGAGAGGCCAACCATGACACCTGTGCGTATCGGCGTCGTGGGCTGCGGGGCGATCGCGCAGGTCCAGCATCTGCCCAACCTGGCGGGGCTTCGGGAGGAGTTCGAGGTGACGGTGGTCTGCGACCGGTCGCCGGCGCTGGCGGAGGCCGTGGCGAAGGCGTTTCACGTGCCCGGATGCGTGACGGACTATCGCGAGCTGCTGGCGTCCGACGTGGAGGCGGTGATCCTGTGCCACACGGACCCCAAGACGGAGGTCGCCGTGGCGGCGTTCGGGGCGGGGAAGCACGTGTTCATCGAGAAGCCGATGTGTTTCTCCCTGCGGGAGGCGGACGCCATCATCGGCGCGGCGGGGCGGTCGGGGAGGGTGGGCCAGGTGGGGTATATGAAGGTCTACGACCCGGCGTATGAGCTGGCGAAGGCGGAGGTGGACCGCATGGGGGACATCCGATTCGTGCAGGTCAATCACCTGCACCCCAACAACGCCCTCCACCTGCGGCAGTTCCGGCTCCTGCGGTTCGACGACCTGCCGGCGAGCGCCGCCGAGGAGGCGCGCAGGGCCAGGCGGGCGGCGCTCCTCGAAGCCGTCGGGGATGTGCCTGGCCCGGTGGAGCGGGCGTTCTTCACCCTGGCCGGGAGCGTTATCCACGACCTGTACGGGCTGCGCGTCATGCTGGGACAGCCAGACGGGGTGGTCAGCACGGAGGTCTGGAACGACGGGAGGGCCGTCTCCACGGTTCTGAAATACGCCAGCGGGGCGCGGTGCGTCGCGACCTGGGCCGACCTGCCTGAGCTATGGGACTTCAAGGAGACGCTGGAGGTCTACGGGGACCGCGGCCGTGTCGTCGTGTCCTACCCCACCGGGTTTGCGCGCGGCATCCTGTCTGCGGTGACGGTGCACGGGATCGAGGCGGACGGCGCGAGTTTTCGGAAGGAACCGGCCGTGGCCTGGGAGAGCGCGTTCGTCCGCGAGTTGCGGCATTTCCACGACTGCATCCGGCGCGGCGCGGCCTGCCGCACGCCGGTGGCCTCCGCGCGGGACGACATCGCGCTCATCATAGACATCATCAAGACCTATAAAGGAGGTTTCTGATGGCGGTATCTACACTGACGCAGCCGATCCGGCTGACGGACAAGCAGCTTGAGGCGTACCATCGCGACGGGTACATCGTGGTGGAGGGCCTGGTCCCGCCGAAGGAGGTCGAGGCGCTCGGCCACCGGCTCCGGGAGTACACGCACGGGGGCCGGCCGATGGGGAGGATCAGGATGCAGATCGAGCCGCGCATCCAGCGCGGGGAGTTGAAGGTCGAGCATCCCGGCGACGGCATCCGCAAGCTGGACCTTCTGGTGCAGGAGGACGACCTGTTCCGCAAGCTGGGGCTGAACGACAACATCGTCGGGATCCTCTCACAGATTCTGGGGCCGGACCTCAAGATGTTCCGGAACACGTTGCTGCTGAAGCCGCCGGAGGTGGGGTCGCAGAAGGGCATGCACCAGGACTCCCCCTACTGGCCCATCCAGCCGATGGACCTCTGCTCCTGCTGGTTCGCGCTGGACGACGCGACCGAGGAGAACGGGTGCATGGGCGCCCTGCCGGGCTGGCACACGAAGGGGCCGCTGCCGCACAAGCACGTGACGGACGACTATGTGATCGAGGAGGCGTGCTACGACTTCAAGGACATGGCGCTGGCCCCGGTGCGGGCGGGAGGGGGGATGTTCTTCCATTCGCTGATCCCCCACTACACGGCCCCGAACCGCTCGACGAATTGGCGGCGGGCGATTGCGCTGTCCTACATGTCCGCGAAGTCCCGGTACACGGGCCAGGGGGAGAGCCCTGAATATTTTCACGTGAGGGGGAGGACGTATCCGGGTTGCGTAAGATGATGGGCACGGGAGCGAGTCATTCTGAGCGACCGGAGGGAGCGAAGAATCTCTCCGCTGGAAAAACGAGATTCTTCGTCGCGGAGTTTACCCTGAGCAAAAAAGATTCTTCGCCTTCGGCTCAGAATGACACAGCGAAGGGCTCCTCAGAATGACCGCGTCATGTTGTCATCTGATTTGGCTTGTTGCCCTCGGCCTTCTCGCATTTGCGACAGGTTGCATGCCCGGCGACCCGGACCTGGGCCCGCAGAAGAAGACGGCGGAGGTTTTCGCAGAGGTTGCCATCCGGCAGCAGACGAAGGCCCCCCGGCAGCTCGACCCCGCCCTCCTCGCCAGCCGGGCCTTCAAAGAGGCGCCGATGCTGGCCGAGCGGGTCAAGAGAGGGGAACTCCCGCCTGTCCCGGAGCGCCTGCCGGAGAACCCGCTGGTCGTCGTCCCGTTTGAGGAGGTCGGAAGGTACGGAGGGACCCTCCGTCACGCGCTGACCGGGGATATCATTCAGTCCGCCGGCGTGTCCAAGATCCTGAGCGAGTCGCTGATGGGGTTCGAGCGCCCGCTCCCTCGCGGCGTCGAATGCAACCTGGCCGAAGGCCACCAGTTTCTGGACGAGGGCAGGACGGCCATCTTCAAGCTCAGGAGGGGGCTCCGGTGGTCTGACGGCGCGCCGTTCACGGTGGATGACGTCCTGTTTTATTATTATGACATGGTGTTCAACGACGAGGCGCGGGCAGAGGACATGCCTGTCCCGCCCACGATCTGGGTCGTGGACGGCGCGCCGATCCGGCTGGAGAAGGTGGACGACCGGACGCTCCGCGTCTCCTCGCCAAAGCCGCTGGGGCGCGTCCTGCGCGCCCTGGCCAACACGGACAATTTTGCGTACCCCAGGCACGTCCTGTCCAGGTGGCACCCGAAGTACAGCGTGGGGGCCAGCTACGCGGACTTCCGGCGGAGGACGACGGGCGCCATGCTGTTGATGACGCCGGGTATCCCGAGGCTGTCCGCGTGGGTCGCGAAGGAGTGGGTGCGCGGGCAGCGGCTGGTCTACGAGCGGAATCCTTACTACTGGAAGGTGGACAGCGCGGGGAACCAGCTCCCGTACGCGGACCATCTGGTGTTCACCGTGGTGCAGGACCCGCAGGTCATCCAGCTGAAGTTCATGAACGGCGAGCTCGACCTGTTCGGGCGCTACTCGCGCATCGACATGTACCCCACGCTCAAGGCGGAGGAGCAGAAGAGGCGGTTCAGGCTCTATATCTCAGGGCCTTTTTCGGGACCGGCCCTCTACCTCAACTGGGACTGTCCGAAGCCTGCGCTGCGGGAGGCCTTCCGCGACCGGAGGGTCCGGGTCGCCCTGTCGCACGCCATCCACAGGGAGGAGATCAACCAGACCCTCTATCACGGCCTGCTGGAGCCCTCCGGGTACTCGTTCGGGCCGTCGAACCCGTATTTTTCGGAGGATACCTACAAGAGATATTCGGAGTTCGACCCGGAGAGGGCGCGCGCGCTGCTGGACGAGGCCGGGTACCGGGACAGCGACGGGGACGGCTTTCGCGAGCTGAAGGACGGCTCCCGCTTCGAGCTGAACATCGACGTGATGGCGCCCGATTTTGGCCGGGATGTCTGCGAGCTGGTGGCGGAGCAGTGGAGGGAGGTGGGGGTCAAGGCGAACCTGAACGGGGCGCTGCGGGACATCATCTGGCCGCGCCGGCTCAACGGCGAGTTCGACATCCACCACTGGGGCCTGGAGGGGCCGGAGGACCCGCTGGGGCGTCTGAACGACTGGGCCATCGCCTCGCCCACATCCCCCTTCTGGCACCGGAATGCGACCAGAGAGGGTCCGGAGTGGCTCCGGGAGGCCACCCGGCAGATCGAGTTGGCGCTGACCACGGTGGACACGGCGAAGGCGCGGGGGCACATGGTCAGGGCGCGGGACCTGCACACGGACCACATCCCGGTGATCGTGGTGGGGTCCGCGTATCACGTCTGGGGGGCCAGCGCCCGCCTCGGAAACGTGCCGGAGGACGGGAGTTCGGCGGACGTGCACCGGGGGTGGGGGAGGTCGGTGGCTCACGAGCAGGTGTATATCAAACACGATTAACGGTGATGATCCCATGACCCCCTACATCCTCCGCCGCATCCTCCACATGATCCCCACGCTGGTCCTGATCTCCATCGTCAGCTTCGTGATCATCCAGCTGCCGCCGGGGGACATGCTGACGTCGTTCATGGCGCAGCTGGCGGGGCAGGGGGAGCAGGGGTCGGAGAGCGCGGTGGAGCAGGTCCGGGCGCTGCGGGGGCGCTACGGGCTGGATGACCCGGTCGTCGTCCAGTACTTCCGGTGGATCGGCAGGATCGCGTTGCACGGGGACTTCGGCGAGTCCTTCACCTACAAGATGGGCGTCCTGGAGCTGCTCTGGGACCGGCTGGGGCTGACGCTGGCGCTGACGCTCTCGGCGCTCGTCCTGACGTGGGTCATCGCCGTCCCCATCGGGGTGTATTCGGCGACGCGGCCCTACTCGGTCGGGGACTACGGCTTCACGTTTCTGGGCTTCATAGGGCTGGCCACGCCCAGTTTCCTGCTGGCCCTGATCCTCATGTTCATCCAGGCGACCACCTTCGAGGTCAGGTCGGTGGGCGGTCTGCTCTCGCCCGAATATATCGGCGCCCCCTGGTCCATAGACAAGGCGATGGACCTGCTCGCGCACATCTGGGCGCCGGTGGTCGTGATCGGGACGGAGGGCACGGCGAGCGTCATCCGCATCATGCGGGGCAATCTCCTGGACGTCCTGGGGCAGCAGCACATCGTGACCGCGCGGGCCAAGGGGCTGAAGGAGTGGAGGGTGATCGCCAAGTACGGGGTGCGGATCGCGATCAACCCGCTCGTCAGCCGGCTCGGCCTGCAGCTGCCCGGCCTGATCTCCGGGGCCGTGGTGGTGGGGATCGTGCTGGGGCTGCCGACGGCGGGGCCTCTGTTCTACACCGCGCTGACCTCGCAGGACATGTTTCTGGCCGGGGGGTTCATCCTGATCGCGGCGACGCTTGTGCTCGTCGGAAACCTGCTGGCGGACATCGCGCTGGCCTGGCTGGACCCGAGGATCCGGTATGAATAGCGTTCTGGAAAAGGCCCCTGCCCAGACCTCCTCTCCGGGGGGCCGAGAGGCGTCCCCCGTCGCGGCGGGGTCCTATTCCCAGCGCCGGCTGATCTGGAGGCGGTTCAAGAGGCACCGGGCGGGCGTGATCGGCGGGTGGGTCGTGCTCGTGCTCTACGCCTGCGTCCTGCTGGGGGAGTTTCTGGCCCCCCACGCGGTGGACCGCAGGTACTATTCGTTCGTCCACGCCCCGGCGCAGCGCATCCACTTCTTCTCGCAGGAGGGGTTCCACCTCCGTCCCTTTGTGTACGGCATCAAGGAGAGCCTGGACCGCCGGACGGGGATCAAAAGGTATACGGAGGACGCCGGGAGGCGATATCCCGTCTCTCTGTTCGTGCGAGGGGACGCCTACTCCTTCTACGGGCTGTTCAGGACAGAGGTCCATCTGTTCGGGACGGGGAAGGGGAACCCGATGTTTCTGCTGGGGACGGACCGCCTGGGGCGGGACCTCCTGTCCCGCATCCTGGTGGGGGGGCGGACATCGCTGACCGTGGGGCTTTTAGGTGTGCTGATCAGCATTGCGCTGGGCTCGGCCTTCGGCGTGATCTCAGGATACTACGGGGGATGGGTGGACCATCTCATCCAGCGATGGATCGAGCTGATCGCCGTGTTCCCGCACATCCCGCTCTGGATGGCCCTGAGCGCGGCGGTGCCCCCCGAGTGGCCCTCGGACCGGGTGTTCATGGGGATCACGGTGGTGCTGTCGTTCATCGGGTGGGCCGGGCTGGGGCGGGAGATCCGGGGCAAGACCCTGGCGATCCGGGACGCGGACTTCGTGATGGCCGCCCGGGTCGCGGGGGCGACGGACGGGCGGATCATCTTCCGGCACATCCTCCCGTCCATGTTCAGCCACATCATCGTGATCGCCACGCTGGCCGTCCCCGGGTTCATCCTGGGGGAGAGCACGCTCAGTTTTCTGGGGCTGGGGATCAAGCCTCCCATGACGAGCTGGGGGCTGCTCCTGTCGGAGGCGATGAACATCCATGCGCTGAGCCTGTACCCCTGGCTGCTCCTGCCGGGGGGGTGCATCGTGGTGGTGGTGCTGGCGTTTAATTTTCTGGGGGATGGTCTCCGGGACGCGGCGGATCCGTATGCGAGCCGGTGAAGGACGTGAGACGCATAGCGCACGGTGCATGGCGCATGGCGGGGGTATAACGCTCTGCGCTTTGCGCTTTGCGCTCTGCCGATACAGCGATGGAACAGAACCAGGATAGAAAGTCAGCGCCTCTGCTGGAAGTCCGGGACCTCAAGACCCATTTTTTCACGGACGACGGGGTGGTCCGGGCCGTGGACGGGGTCTCGCTGTCGGTCGGGCGGCGGGAGACCGTCGGGGTGGTGGGGGAGAGCGGGTGCGGGAAGAGCGTGATGGCGTTCTCCGTGATGCGGCTGGTCCAGAGCCCGCCTGGAAGGCTCACGGGAGGGGAGATTCTGTTTTATCGAGACCCGGACCCGATCGACCTGGCCCGGCTCGACCCGAAGGGGGCGGAGATGCGGGGCATCCGGGGCAACGAGATCTCCATGATTTTTCAGGAGCCGATGACCTCCCTGAGCCCGGTCCACACGATCGGAGACCAGATCGGAGAGGCCATTGCGCTCCACCAGGGCGTGCGCCGGAGAGAGGCTCGCGGAAGGGCGGTGGAGGCCCTGCGCAGGGTGCGCCTGCCCCGGCCCGAAAGGCAGGTGGACGCCTATCCTCACGAGTTGAGCGGGGGGATGCGGCAGCGGGTCATGATCGCCATGTCGCTGGCGTGCGGCCCCAGCCTCCTGATCGCGGACGAGCCGACGACCGCGCTGGATGTCACGGTACAGGCTCAGATTCTCGGCCTGATGCGGCGCCTCCAGGCCGAAGGGGGGATGTCGATCCTGCTGATCACGCACGACCTGGGCGTGATCGCCAGCTTAGCCGACCGCGTGGTCGTGATGTATCTCGGGAAGGTCGTCGAGTCTGCGGACACGCGGACGCTGTTCAGAGACCCGAGGCATCCGTACACGCAGGGGTTGTTGAGGTCGATTCCGAGGATCGGCCGGAGGGAGCGCCTCACGCCGATCGAGGGATCGGTGCCCGATCCATTCGAGGTCCCCTCGGGCTGTCGGTTCGCGCCCCGCTGTCCGCACGCGATGGCGAGGTGCGGTGAAGAACCCCGGCTTATGGAGGTTGCGCCGGGGCATCGCGTGAGTTGCTGGCTGGAAGAAGGCCGTGAAACGGCAGCCCCTCGATACGCCCCTTCGGGGCTACTCGGGGCAAGCGGCAAACGTGAAAGCCCCATAACAAAGAGGTCCGGCAGAATCCCTGTCGGACCTCTTTTTCATCTGCTGTGCGCCTGCTCTTTACCGACGGAACATCGAGGGCGCGTTGACGGGCGTCCCGTGGTCGGCGCAGGGCTGGTCGGTGGGCGCATCGGGCCTGACGCCGGATGGCTGCGCAAGGCCCTTCTCCAGCAGATATGCCTCGACCTCGTCCCCGCTCACGTCGGCCAGCATGGCCCCGTCGATCTCCACGCAGGGGGAGAGGGGCTGACGGCTCTTGGTCGCCATTTCGTGGTACTGCCGGGGGTCGTTGATGATGTCCCTGTCCTCGTATTCCAGGTTATACTTCTTGAGTATAGCCCGCACGCCGTTGCTCCAGCCGCAGACCGGCTTGAGGTAGGCGATGATCTTGGGAGTCGCCATGTTTGCAGCACCTCCTGATATATGTGGGTTCAACGTGTCGTTGGTTGCAGTAGGGACGTGTCGCCCTGCGTCTCTATAAATTAAACCAATAATGCGTTTTCGCGCAAAGGGAATTTCTGTTATATTACAACGCTATGGAGACCCTCACGCGCGATTTCACGGCCACGACGTTCGTGGTTCAGGACGGGCGGACGCTCCTGATCTACCATAAAAAGATCCGCATGTGGCTCCCCCCCGGCGGCCACATCCACCCGAACGAGTTGCCCTGCGACGCGGCCGTGCGGGAGGTCCGGGAGGAGACGGGCCTGGAGGTGCAACTCCTGTCTCCTCCGTCGGAGATAGGGCCTGTGCGCGTCCTGCCGCAGCCGGTCTGCATCCTGCTGGAGAGGATCGAGGAGGGGCACGAGCACATCGACCTGATCTATTTCGGGCGTGCCGTGGGCGGAGAACTTGTCCCCTGCGTCCAGGAGACGGAGGGGTGCCGGTGGTGCACGGCCCAGGACCTGGACAGCCCTGACATCGCCGAGGATATCCGCGTCCTGGGGAAGAGGGCGATTGCGGCCGCAGGTAGACCCACGTAGGGGCGACCGGCCGGTCGCCCCTACAAATCCACAAAACAGAACCCATGCCCAAAGACAATGCCGTTGTGGACAGCATCCTGGACCTGATCGGGGACACGCCCCTGATTCGCCTGAGTCGTGTCGTGGAGTCCGACATGGCCGAGGTCTGCTGCAAGGTGGAATTCTTCAACCCCGGCCGGAGCGTGAAGGACCGGATCGGCCGGGAGATGATCGAGGCGGCGGAGCGGGATGGGCGTCTGAGGCCGGGGATGAGGATCGTGGAGCCGACGAGCGGGAACACGGGCATCGGCCTGGCCCTGGCCGCGGCCACGAAGGGCTACCGTCTCATCCTGACGATGCCCGACACGATGAGCCTGGAGCGCCGTCAGATCCTGGCCAGCTATGGGGCCGAGGTGGCGCTCACCCCCGGCCAGGAGGACATGCCGGGGGCCGTGCGGAAGGCGAAGGAGATCGTCGAGCAGGACCCCAACTGTTTCATGCCGCAGCAGTTCGACAACCCCGCCAATGCCGGGGCGCACCGGCGGACCACGGCCCGGGAGATCTTAGAGGCCACGGAGGGGCGGATAGACGCCTTTGTGGCGGGGGTGGGCACGGGGGGGACGGTCACGGGTGTGGGGGAGGTCCTGAAGGCGCACGACCCGAACATCCTGGTCGTGGCCGTGGAGCCGGCGGCCTCGGCGGTCCTGTCGGGAGGCAGGCCGGGCCTGCACAACATCCAGGGGATCGGGGCGGGGTTCGTGCCGTCCATCCTGAACCGGGACGTGATCGACGAGGTCGTGACCGTGGAAGAGGAGGAGGCGTTCAAGATGGCGCGGAGGCTGTCTCGGGAGGAGGGGCTTTTAGTGGGGGTG
>Ga0156186_1101_pt1 | contig 10258 bp, 5 predicted proteins | sample RifCSPlowO2_12_FD_107839 | JGI IMG/M metagenome (GOLD analysis project Ga0156186, IMG submission 107839) | Candidatus Handelsmanbacteria bacterium RIFCSPLOWO2_12_FULL_64_10
GTGGCTGATCAAGTTCGGCCTTCTGAAGATCGGGGGCATCCAGACCTACCATCGGACACGCCCCCTTTTTATCGGGATGATGCCGGGCTACGCGACCGGCATCGGCCTGGTCTTCCTGGTGGACCTGTTCTTCTTTATGGGACAGGGACATATGATCCACCTGTGGTGAAAGGGAGCGCTGAAGACGGACGGCCTGGGGAGATGTGACAGGCGCGTCCCGGTTTTCCCCAAAAATACCCTCACACGATGGGACAGGTGTGTCCCGATTTTCCCGAAAGCGCCCTCCGATCCCTTCTTCTTTTTTCTATAACTTATTTTTGTTCAACATCTTATGTTAATAAATAAGATCCCAAACAGGTCTGGCATAGCGGTTGCATCTTTTCCCCTTAATCTGGTGGCAGCAGTCCCAGTCCGTTTCCCAACCAGCAGGAAGGAGGAGAGACAGATGCCGCTGAGTCCGAGACACGCCAGGGGCGGTCTTTTGCCGAAGCGGTTTTTGATTTGGCCACCCACTTGGAGGTCCTTATGAAAAGAAATATCTACAGGTTGATGGTCGGCGCGTGGGTTCTGGTGTGGGCTTCACTTTCGTATGCCGGGGAGGGAGGCCACCGGTTCGGGGCCGGGGTCTCCTTCGACCGGAGCATCCCCATTTTGAAGCTGGGGGACCGGTATCCGGCCTCGCAGCAGTATGGGGTGGTCTTCGACCACCGGCTGAGCGCCAAGACCACGATGGAGTTGGAGTATCACCACGCCACGCTAAACGACGGCAAGATCGAGCGCCGGTCGTTTGTGTGGCCCATCGACAAGCAGAAGTATCTCAGCCCCGATGCCCGCTCGCAGATGAAGCTCAACAGCTTTCTGATCAACGCCCTGATCCGCCTGGGGTCCCAGCCTTCGGGTTCAGGACTTCAGCTTCGGCCTTACGTGGCCTTTGGGGCGGGATTTTACAGTTATCGGGACCGGATCAGCGGGTTGATCTATCCTGGTCAGAAGGTCAAGCCGCTCAATCCTGGGGTGTTGATCGAGCCTCGGGAGGATTCGCACGCGTCGTTGGGGGCCAGCCTGGGTTTGGGCATGGCGGTGGTGGAGGGGCATTTTGGTCTGGACGTGCGAGCCAGGTGTCACATGATTTTGGGGGATTTGCGCCCGATGGAGGCCTGGGGGATGCCGAGTGTGTTTCCGATGAACCTGATAGACCTGAGGACGACCTTCAAGGTCTATTTTCGGTGAGCGGTTTGCGTCATAGGAGGTAGAGATGGACAAGGGACGAGTTTTGGGGGCGATCTTCCTGGCGTTGGGGCTGCTGGTGTTGGGGACAGGGGGACCTGCCCTGGCGGCCACGACGGGGAAGATCACCGGTCTGATCAAAGACGCCAGCACGGGCGAGGGTCTGCCCGGCGTGAACGTGGCGGTGGAGGGCAAGTCCAGGGGGGCGGTCAGCGACGCGGAAGGTCGGTATCTGATCCTGGCGGTGGAGCCGGGGATCTACTCGCTGACGGCCTCGATCGTGGGATATGGCAAGGAGATGAAGGGCAAGGTTCAGGTGGTGGCGGACTACACGACCACGGTGGACTTTGCGTTGAAGGCGGAGGCCGTTGCGATGGGGGAGGTGGTGGTGACGGCGGAGCGGCCTGCGGTGGAGCCGGACAAGACGACGAGCAAGTATGTGGTCACGGCCTCGGACATCGAGTCCGTGCCGATGGTCCGGACGCCCTTGGAACTGATCGCGCTCCAGCCCGGCATGGCCCTGGACGGGAGCAACCGCATCCGCGGGAGTGACGGAGCGGGAGGGGTGGGCTATTATATCGACGGCATCGCCGTCGGGCGCGGGGTGTTCACCGAAGTCACCAACTCCGCGATCCAGGAGGTCAGCGTGCTGACCGGCGGCATGAACGCCGAGTTCGGCAACGCGCGGGCAGGCGCGGTCACCCTCGTCACGAAGGAGGGGGAGAACAAATTCCACGGCAAGGTGGAGTACAAGCTCACCCCTCCGGGCAAGCGCCACTGGGGGGAGAACCTCTATGCCAGCCCGGCGCAGAAGGGGCACACGAAGTGGGACAGCGCCGACTGGGTGAATGAGACCGATCCCCAGACGGGGAAGCGGGTCCACGAACGGACGGACTACACCGATTATACGGGGCACCAGGCGGAGGCCAGCCTCTCCGGGCCGCTCGGGACCAAGGCCTCCTTTTTCTTCAGCACCAGATACGTGCGCGGCGTCCGAAGTCTCCCTTCGGCTGTCCCCACCTCTCCTTTCAACACCCGGAACCTGGCCACCCTCACCTTTCACCCCGGCCCCAACCTCAAGGTCAAGGTGGGGGGACTGTTCCAGCGCAACAAGGACTATTATGTCCCGAATTCCAACTACGAGGGGTCTGCCAAAGGGATGGGGCCGAACAACAGCGGGCGGAACATCTTCCTCCCCGAGAGGTGGTCGGCGGCAGGCCGGCAGATCTTTCAGGACGACATGGTCCACCTGACGCTGACCCACAGCCTCGGCTCGAAGACCTACTATGAGGTGAAGGTCTACCAGGTCGGCTCGAAGGCCGACACCGCCGACGTCCCCGCGGTCACCGAGCCGGTCCGGATGGACAGGGACGGGTGGTTCTACCTGCCCAGGAAGATCCACGCCTATACCTTTTTCTCTGACCGGCGTTACGGCGTCCAGGCCGACTTCACCAGCCAGGTCAGCCCGGTGCACCTGCTCCAGACCGGTCTTTCGTACAAAAAGCACAGCTATCACGAGATCACGGAGACCACCGCGCCCACCCCGAAGGAGCGGTATGTGTCGTTCGTGGGCAAGGACTACGAGCCGGGCAAACCCGTGCGGCCCTGGGAGGTCTCCCTCTACGCTCAGGACAAGCTGGAGTTTCGCGGCCTCGTGGTCAACGCAGGCGTCCGGTGGGACTACCTGAACTTCGCCCGCAAGCAGCGCCAGGCCCCCGGCATGGAGCTGTTCCCCATGTTCAACCGCCTGTCGCGCCGGAAGCTGGAGGCGAAGTATTTCGAGGGCCCCACGCTGTCGATGACCTCGTTGAGCCCCAGGATCGGGGTCTCGCACCCGATCAGCGACAGGCTCTCCGGCCACTACTTCATCGGGCGGTTCAACAACTTCCCGGGCCTGCGGGCGCTCTACAACGTGGAGTACACGACCCAGAACCCCGACGTGGACCTGAACAAGAACGGCGCCATCGACCCTGCGGAGAAGTGGAACGCGCTGGAGCCCGTGGGCTGGAGCGAACAGACATCCGAGGAGATCCAGCCCGAGGCCGCGACCAGCGTCGAAATGGGCGTGGACTGGAACTTCTACCAGGACTACGTGGCCGACATCACCGCCCACTACCGTCTGGACGAGGGGCTCCTGGGCATTCAGGGGACCTGGCTGGTCGACCCCCAGCTGGGCCAGACGTTTTACGCAGGCATCATGAGGAACTCCAAGGCGCAAAGGTCCCGGGGGTTCGAGGCGTCGGTGCGCAAGAACTTCAGCCACAACTTCTCCTTCCGCGTGGGCTACGAGATGCAGTGGGTGAGCGGGACGGAGCACTACGGGGATCGCGAGAGCTGGTACATCTACCCCGACTCGAACTACATCGCCAGCGGCAAATACTGGATCAGTTGGAAGGTGGAGGCGGACGGGTCTGAGACGCCCGTCCCCCTGACCCCGGACCAGATCAGGATCCTGGGGGCCAAGGCCAACCAGATCGTGAGGGAGTGGGGGGCCAAGTCCGGGCAGTCCGCCGGGCTGGGATACTATACCCCCCAGAAAAAGATCAACGACGCGGGCATCTATGCGACCACCTCCGGCTACGGCTACACCACCGAGCCGCTGTATCACGACCGCCGCAACCAGCTCTCCGTCCAGTTCCTGTACGCCACCCCCCTCAACTACGGCCCCCGCGTCGGGGGGATGCACCCCTTCGGGGGGCTGAAGATCAGTTCCATCCACAGGCTGCTGGGGGGGCTCCCGTTCGAGTTCTACCCCCTCACCGGCCCCCGCCAGTGGAAGCAGGAGCCCCCTGTCCTGCGGACCGACCTCCACGCGGAGAAGGAGTTCGGGAAGGCAGGGGGCATCCAGGCCACCCTGTTCCTGGAGGTGACCAACCTCTTCAACGAGAAGAATGCCGCGTCCCGGTACACCAACTTCACCTACATCCAGTACGGGCTGAAAGAGATGGCCCCGGATGACCCGGACTATCTCAAATACGGCGACATCAACGACTGGAACCGCAACTATTACAACCCGCGGCTGGTGGAGGTCGGGCTGATGTTCAGGTTCTAAGAGCGTCCTTGTCATTCTGAGGAGCCCTTCGCCGGGTCATTCTGAGCCGAAGTGCAACGGAGGCGAAGAATCTCGCTGGCTCAGGGTAAACTCCGCGACGAAGAATCTTTTTTGTAGGAACGCCTCCTCTGAGATTCTTCGCTCCCTCCGGTCGCTCAGAATGACTCGTTGAGCAAAATTGGAGGATAGAGATGAAAGAGATCGCAAAAAAGGGCCGGATCGCCGTTGCCTGCGCCCTGGCCCTGACAGCCGCATTTTCGTGGCAGATCCCCTGCGTTCACGCCCAGCTGAACACCAAAAACCTGCGGTGGCTGGACAGGGGCCTGCTCTGGACGGGGTTCCGGAATCAGGGCACCCAGGGCGGGGTGCTGGGGCGCTACGACTCCAGGTCGGCGCCGCGCATGGCCTACCCGGGCATGGGGGGCGGAGCAATCCTGAACCTGGCCGGCCCGGACTATCTCGAGTACTGGGGGATGAAGCCCGGCATGGGCTACCTGGAGCATAAGTACGAGGGGCAGAACCTGTCGGGTGGGGAGGGGGTCTGGGTGCTGACGAAGGTGGGGGACACCTATGGGGTCTCTTACACGGGACCGTTCAACCCCACGAACGACATCCGGCCGATGTACTACGACATCGCCAACAGCCCGGAGAAGGACATGGGCTACCCCGTGAAGGTGCCCCCGCACGGCACGGCCCCCGGCCTCACCACGGGCAACTGGTACCCCGGGGCCCCGATGCCGGTCGATAAACCCGATTCGGGCCAGCCCTTCGAGGTCCTCAACCACCGGTTCGGGAAGTATATGGAACCGGGCAGGGACAGCGCGGCCGAGGACATCATCCTCAGCCAGTGGACCACGAAGAACGGCGTCACCATCACCCGCAAGGCGATGGCCTGGAGCTATCAGGGGTTCCACGACTTCTTCATCGTGGACCTCACCTTCACGAACACGGGGGACTCCGACGGGGACGGGAAGCCGGATGTGAACGGGGGCGCAGGGTATACGTTGAACGACACCTACTTCTCGTTCATGAACGCGTTCATCGTCAGCCAGGCCGGAAAGGCGTGGCGCTATCACAGCGAGGGACTCCCCGGCGACAGGGGCGGGGAGGTCAACAACGACAACGTCTACCGGTATACGGACGCCCCCAACTACGACGGCCCGGCCGCCAACAAGGGGCTGAAGCTCAACTACCAGAGGGATGGGGACAGCCCCCTGAGCTTCGACGAGGACACCGGGGACCCCCTCATCAAGGACATCCAGTTGTCCGGCAGCGCCAACATGCCGGGCGGCCGGATGGAGGGCCAGTTGATGGCCTATCAGTACGTGGGGATGGCCCCGCTGGCCTACCGGGATGCCGGGGCCTCGCACGTCTTCGCCAGCGGCGACCGGGGCCTCTACCTGAACCCCCCCGGCGAGCAGCCGTTCAGCTCCCGGCAGTGGACAATGAGGAGCATCCAGAACGTCCAGACCGACGCCCCCAGCGTGACCACGCACTCCGAGAAGGGGATGTACGAGGAGCTGACCAAATCGACCAACGACAACCCGGCGGCGGTAGGGGCGTTCGTCAACGCGCAGACCTACGGACCCTATAACCTGAAGGTGGGCGACAAGGCCAAGGTCGTCCTGGTCTATGCGGCGGGGAGCGGCGCGGATGCGATCCCCCGGCCAGGCCTGCCCGAGTACGGGGTGGACCCCGAGACCTTTGCCCACACGGACATCCCCCTTTCGGAGACCGAGCGGAAGGCCCGGCTGGCCAAGGGGGAGCAGGCCCTGGTGGATCACGTCAAGGCCGCGAAGTTCGCCTACGACAACGCCTACGACCTGCCCGACTACCCGCCCGACGTTGAGTTCTCGGTCGGCTCCAACTCGGATGCGCAGAACCAGTTGACCTGGTCCGACGGGATCGAGTCCGCGGTCAACCCGGACTACACCGGGGCCGAGGCGCAGGACATCGCCGGGTATCGGGTCTTCCGTTCGACCTGGCAGGAGTTCGGCCCCTGGACCCTGGTCGGGACGGTCCCGAAGGGGGCCAGCGGCGCGAACTGGACCTACGGCGCCGGCGCTTACACCTGGAAGGACCCGACCTCCGCGGCCGGGTTCCGCTACTTCTACAACGTGCGCGCCTACGCCAGGCCGCACGCCGCCTGGACGAACGGGACCTCCGTGATGGCGAACCTGCCTGCGGCCGTGCAGAAGCACTTCAAGGCCGGCCTGGAGGGGGGCTACGCCTCCCCCCTGCAGAAGGACAACCAGGTGACCAGCCCCTTCATGCCGCGGACCCCTGAAGGGGACCAGATGGCGAAGCAGATCCGGGTGGTGCCCAACCCGTTCAGCCTCACGAAAGAAGGGGCCAACTACCAGAACACGCTCAAGATTCGGTTCGTCGGCATCCCCACTAAGTGCAAGATCACGCTCTTCAACTTCGCGGGCGAAATCGTCGGGGAGGCCATCAACGACAACCCCAGCGCCGGGGAGAAGGAATGGGTTCAGAGGACCATCCACTTCTCCTCCCCCGAGGTGGCCACCGGCATCTACTTCTACGTGGTGGAATCGTTGCTCCCTCAGAGTATGGGGAAAAAGGCCAGGTGGACGTTCGCCATCATCCGGTAAAGCGACCTCACCCTCCCCCCAACCAAGGGGAAAAGCCCTTATCACCCCCTCCCTCTCCGTGTACGGAGAGGGAGGGGGTCAGGGGGTGGGTGAGGTCAAATAAGGAGAAGAGACCATGAAGAGGATCACGATAGCAGCCCTGGCCCTGACATTCGGGATCGGGCTCTGGGCCTCGCGGGCAGAGGCCAAGGTGGACTACGGCGACCTGCTGGAATACCCCGCGATGAAGGGGCAGTCTGCCTATACCTTCCTGAAGATCGTCACCTCCCCCCGGGCAGCCGGGATGGGCAACGCCTTCACCGCCGTGCTCGGCGACGTCGACGCGATCTTCTACAACCCCGGTGGGCTGGGGTTCATCAAGGGGGGGCAGTACACCTTCTCCTACACGAGGTGGCTGGTGAACGCCAAGCTCTACACGGGCGCCGTCGCCTACCGGATGGGGGGCAACGTCTGGGGGATCAGCGTGGTCAGCGCCAGACCCGAGGCCTATGAGGAGACCACGTCCTTGCAGCCCCTGGGGACGGGGAGGACGGTCCAGTTGGGAGACCTCGCCATCGGCCTGGCCTTTGCGCGGCAGATGACCGACCGGGTATCCTGGGGCGTGCAGGCCCGGCGGATTCAGGAGGACCTGTTTCTGAAGACCTCCTCCACCTGGAACGTGGACATGGGCATCTCCGCCTACACGGGCTACAAGAGCCTCCGGGTGGCGGCCACGCTCCGGAACCTCGGAAAGGAGGTCACGGTGGAGACGCGGCCGTTTTCGCCGCCGATCTACTTCAACTTCGGGCTGTCCGGGGAGCTTTTCGGCAAGAGAAGCGACCCCTCCTACCTGACCCTCTCGCTGGAGACGCTCTTCGCCACGGATTATGGCCAGAGGTGGCATCTGGGCGGGGAGTACTGGATCGCCAATGCGCTCGCGCTGAGGGGGGGCTACAGGTTCAACTACGATGTCGAGGACTACAGCCTCGGCCTCGGCCTCAAACACAAGATCAAGGACAAAGACATCAGAGTGGACGTCTCCTACAGCAACGGGGGCAAAAGCTTCGATGCCCCCCTGAGGTTCTCCCTGGGAGGGTCTTTCTAGACGCTTCCTCTTCTGAAAATGGCGGCAGGCGCAGCCCCCACTCTCCCCCCATTGCTGCAGACCAGGCTACTCCCCCCTCCCTCCCCCACACGTGGGGGGAGGGAGGGGGGCACAAGCTTTTCTACAGCACGGGGGGAGGGTAGGGGGCTGTTTTGTGGGCCGGAGATCTATGTCGGATCAGCGGAAGGGACTGACGCTGCGCGCCGTAGGGCTGGGTCTGCTCATCGTGGTGCTCATAGACGTCTGGGCGACCTATGTAGAGCTTTACAGCCGTGCCTCACGGCTGACGATGGACCACTTCCCGATTGCCCTGTTCGCCGTCCTTCTGGTCCTCCTGAGTCTCAATTCTGTCCTGCGGAAATTTCGGCTTTCGGAGTTATCCAGGTCCGAGCTGCTGGTGATCCTGGCGATAGGGTTCGTGGGCGCGAAGATGCCCGTGGACGGGGTCGCGGGCTATCTGCTGGGGACCATCTCCAGCTTTTATTACTTTGCTACCCCCGAGAATCAATGGTCCGAGTTTTACCATCCCTACCTCCCCGCCTGGCTGGTGCCCCAGGGCGCCGACGCGATCTGGCGACATTTTTTTGAGGGCGTGGGCGCCGAGAGGGGAATCCCGTGGATGATGTGGGCCCTCCCGCTGTTCTGGTGGGCCACCTTCATCGGGGCGACCTTCTGGGTGTCCACCTGCATCATCGTGGTCCTGCGAAAGCAGTGGGTGGAGCACGAGCGGCTGGCGTTTCCCCTGGCTGCCGTGGCCTCCCGGATGCTGGCGGATCCCGGAGAGGAGGGCGGCTTCCCATCCCTGATGCGGAATCTCCTTTTCTGGGTGGGGATCGGGATCTCCTCCATCCTGTTTTTCTGGCAAATCCTCTCCTGGTTCTATCCCGGCCTCCCCCTCGGTGACTTTTTCCCCTGGATCAGCCAGTTTCAATTCTGGAGAGGCTCCCGCAGCGTGGTCATCAACCCCTTTCAATTTTTCACGCTGGGGTTCGCGTATTTCGCCCCCGTGGAGGTGTTGTTCAGCGTCTGGTTCTTTTACCTCGTCAATGTGGGAGAGGGGGCCATCTTCAGCCGGATCGGATATGGCCTGACAGAGGCGGGGAATGACCAGTACTGCAGCACGCCTCCGTCCCTGGCCTGGCAGGGGCTCGGGGCGATGGGCTTCATGGTGCTGTGGGGGATCTGGATTGCCCGAAGGCATCTGAAGGACGTCTTCCGGAAGGCCGTGGACCCCGGCTGCGAGGTGGACGACTCCGGGGAGATCATCTCCTACCGGACGGCGGTCTGGGGGGGGCTTCTGGGGCTGGCCTACATGTTTGCGTGGCTGCATCAATCGGGGATGGAATACAGGACCACCCTCCTCTTTCTGACGGGATCGTTCATCATTTACATCGGGATGGCCCGGATCGTGGCCGAATCGGGGGTGCCCTACACCTGGGGCTCCGTCAGCGCGCAGTCGTTCGTGATGAATGCCCTGGGAACGACCGGGATGTCCGGGTATGGGATGGCGTCGCTTCTGCTGTCCTACAGCCTGATCGACTATGTCAGGGGGTTCTTGATGCCCCCGATGGCCCACGTGGCCCGGTTCGGGGACATGATGGGAGGAGGACGCCGAAGGCTGCTTCTGGCCGTGGGCGTGGGGGCGGGGGTCAGCCTGGTCGCGAGCTTTATCTATACGCTCGGCCTGGCTTACAGCAATGGGGCGTATAACACCTACGGCTGGCCGCCCTTTTTCGGAGGAGACCCCAAAGGGGTATTTTCCAACACCCTCAGCAAGGTGAGAAACCCGTTTCCCACGGATTGGGCGCGGATTCTGAATGCCGGGGCCGGGGCAGTCGCGATGGGGGCCCTCACATTCCTGAGGAGCCGGCTGCTCTGGTGGCGCATCCACCCCATCGGGTTTGTCACCTCCAGCATGATCAACACCAACTTTCTCGCCGTCCCATTTTTCATAGGCTGGGGGGTAAAATCCATCATCTTACGGATGGGGGGCGCCCGGCTCTACCGGAGGGGGATGCCCCTGTTCATCGGGTTGATGGTGGGCTATGTCGCAGGCGTCTGCCTCTGTTCGGTCCTGGACATGCTCTATTTTCCCGCGCAGGGGCACGTCGTGCACACGTGGTAGCCTGCGGACAACAAAGGGAGAACCCTATGAGAAGATTTTTTCTCTCCTTTATGCGGTGCCTGTTCGCAGCGTCGGCGTTCTGCGCCGTGAGGTCTTCGTGGGCAGATCCGCCCCCCACAGCGCCCGCGCAGCATCCCCCTTCTGTCAGCTCGGGCCAG
>Ga0156186_1097_pt1 | contig 10257 bp, 9 predicted proteins | sample RifCSPlowO2_12_FD_107839 | JGI IMG/M metagenome (GOLD analysis project Ga0156186, IMG submission 107839) | Candidatus Handelsmanbacteria bacterium RIFCSPLOWO2_12_FULL_64_10
GGGCCGACAGGAACTGGGCCACCGGCTGGGGGAGGGGACCGATCTTCAGGCCGCGCGCCCCGGCGGGTCCCACGTGCGCCGGGAGTTCCACGACGGCCTCCTCCGGGAGGTTGTCGATCAACCCGGCGTTCGGGATGTTCACCGTCTGGAGTCCGGGCTCTGAGACACCCGCGAGGGCCGAGACGATCTCCACGGCGCTCTCGCCGGAGGGGGCCAGAAGCCCGTCGATGGGCGCCCGTCCGTCGGCTACGGCCTGTCGTTCCGCCCTTCGCGCGTCGATCTGTTCCTGCGTGGTATGCCGGGTGACGAGGCCGTAGTCCGCGCCGCCCCGGTTCTCCGGCGTGAGGAAATAGGGGAAGAACTCGGCGATGTGGGCCTCGGCGCCGGTGGGCCAGAGCCCGAAGGCGTCGTGGATCTCGCGAGAGACCGGGAGGGTATCGAGGATGGGCTTTCCTTCGGGGGCGTGGAGGCGGCGAAGGGCCTCGGGCAGCACGTCCCGTCCCCCATGATGCAGGGCCAGCGCCCAGGTGAGGTGGTTGATGCCCACGGACAGGCAGTCGAGCGCGTCGGGGGAGACGTTCAGGATTTCCGCAAACGGCTTCAGGGTCACCTTCCACTGTTCGCAGAGGCCGATCACGGTCAGGCCGGTCCCCCCGATCATGGAGCGGCAGACGGCGGACAGGGGGTTGGCCAGGTTGAGGACCACGGCCTCCGGGCAGAGGTCCGCGATGTCCCTGGCGATGGCCCCGGCGTGGGGGATCACCCGCAGGCCGCGCGCAAACCCGGCGGGGCCGACGGTCTGCGAGGTGGGCTGGTAGACCCCGTAGCGCTCGCCGACGGCCACGTCCCGCTCCCGCGCCCAGGGCTCCCCGACGGAGATGGAGTTCAGGACGAAGTCGCTGCCGGGCAGGAGGTCCCGCCGGTGGGGAGACCGCTCGACCCGGAGGTCCGCGCCCGTCTCGGAGACCATGCGACCGGCGATGCGGGCGGAGAGGTCGAGGGCGTCGGGGGCCGTGTCCACGAGGGCCACGACGCTCCCGGCGAAGGCGGGACAGCGGATCAGGTCCGCGACGACCCCGAACGTAAAGCGAGAGCCGGCGCCGATGAGGGTGAGCTTGATTTGGGGCAAAAGGCCTCCTTAGATTCCGAGACCGAACACCACGCCCGCCTGGAAGGCCACGTCCCGCACGACGAAGGCCCCGTTCCCGAAGGTGTAGAAGTACTTGATCTGCCCGAACAGGCCGGCCGCGCCGGGCAGCTTCACGTCCGCGCCGACCACCAGGTCGAACAGACCGTGAGACTTGGAGGTCCCCCCGCCGGAGATCCGGCTGATCCCGCCCCCGGCGCCTCCGTAGGGTTTGACCATGGGGAGGGGCAGCTTGAAGACCAGGTTTCCCCCCATGTTGAACTGGTCGTGCCGGACTTCCGGAAGACCTCGACGAATGGGTTGAGCGGGCCGAGCTCCACGGCGGCCATTCCGCCGGGGACGCCGTTGTCCCGGATGACGCCCGCGCCGAGCTTGACGGAGACGCCGACGATGGCGTGCGCGTCAGGGGCCGTGAACAGCGCGGCCACGGCCAGAGTTAGCAGAATGACGATATACCGGATCATGATCTTTCTCCTTGTGTAGAGGGTTTGTGCCCTCCCTTCCAGAGAGTATACGAAGAAGGGGAAGATGTGTCAAGGGAGAAGGGCGCGAGGGGGTGTGACAAGACCCTTGTCCTGTGGGGTGTTTGGGCGTATATTCGGGAAGTGACCGCAGTCTCTAAATGAGGGACTGGCCGCGCGGTTTGAGGGGTGAAAGGAGGCTCTGAAATGTCCGCAATCCTGACGATCACCGAAACGGAGCCGACCCCGCTGCTGCGGGATTTCAGCGCGTTCGTTCATTACGCGGAGGCGCACCCTATGGCCCTGACCCAGGGCCACGAGACGGTCTCCGGGAGAGACCTGTACGAACTCAACCAGGCGATGACGAATCCCGCGCCGGACACCACGCCGCGAACCCGTCAGACACTGCACCCGCTTTTGCATCTGTTCTACCATTTGTCCCTTGCAGGCCGGCTGTTCCAGAAGGTTCCGGGGAAGGGGGGGAAACTGGCGCTGAAGCCGACGGAGAGGTTGAAGCTGTACGAAGTGTTGAAGCCTGCCGAAAAGTATTTCTTCCTCCTGGAGACGCTCTGGATCGACGCGGACTGGAAGAAATTAGTGGGAGGATACTTTGAAGAGCCTCTGTACAGTGCCCCTCTGGTCCTGAAAGCCCTGAGCGCGCACCAGCCGGGGAAGTGTATCCGGCCCCAACAGGCGAGAGAAAACCCCAGCCTGATGCCGATATTCGTTCACTGGAGGTCCTTCGCGCTCTACTTCTCCTTTTTCGGCTTCTGGCAGGTGACAGCCACCCAGGATTCAGCGGCAGGGCGTGCTCGCCTCCACTTTTTCCAGGCGGAGTCCATCACCCCTTCCCTGCTTGGGGTGGCGCTGGCCCCGGTCCTGAGTCAGGCAAGGGAGTTGCCTTATTGGAACCTGCCCAGCCGACGCAAAGGAGGTGAATGGAATGCCGTACCCGGATCTCCGCTGCCGAAGGGTAACACGTATGAAGTTATATATGGCGACCTGGTAGAGGAACTCAACCTCAAGAAACCGAAGGCGGCCGGAAAGGTATACAAGGGAAAGCCCGGCGAGCCTTTCTTCCTGCCCTTTGTCCCGCTTTTTGCCGAGGGAGAGCTAAGGCAGACGCTCCCCCGCGAAGGGGTCAAGTTCGTGGACGGGACCTATGTGTTTAAAGTGTCCATGAGGACCAACCTGTGGCGGCGCATCGAGATGGCCGGGGGCCATTCTCTGGAGGATCTGCACTACGCCATTCAGGACGCCTATGATTTTGATGATGACCATCTCTACGCCTTTTTCACGGACAACGAGGCGTGGTCCGATGAGAAGTTCACCTCCCCTCACGACGAGGAGGGTCCCCACGTGGACGAGGTGCGGATCGGGGAGGTCGGGCTGTTCGTGGGGAGGCGCATCGTGTATCTGTTTGACTACGGGGACTGCTGGCGTTTTCGGGTGGAGGTGGAGGAGATCAGGACGGAGGGGCCGAAGCCGCGCAGGCCCAGGGTCGTGGAGAAGAAGGGCAAGGCGCCGGAGCAATATCCTGACTATGATTGAGGCCTTTCCGCCGCGCATTTGAGGACTACCTGGGCGATCTGGTGAAAGGGAAGGACCCTGAGAAGGTGAGGATCGTACTCGAATAGCCATATGCCGGACATCACCGTTGCAGCGGGGCTGCCCCCGCCGGAGTTCGAGTGTCAGCAGGGAGAGGTGCTTGTGCGTTTCCGTCCGGCTGCTGGGCGCATGATCGGTCCGCCGACCCCGCAAGTGGGCACCAAGTAGGCACCAAGTAGGCACCAAGTCGAAATTCTCGCCAAATGCCTGGAGGAGCTGGAAAATCGCATTGACAAGCCCAATAAATGCGGGTACATTTTTGTATCTTGATGGATACGCCAATTCATGGTTCGGCTGCGGCGAATGGAATATCCCAAAATATTTCGGGGGCGAACAGGATATCCAGAAATATTTCTGTATAATCACAAGTTGGCCGGACTTGGCGTGGCGCGGCTTGGCGTCCTCGGGACTCTATGCCCGCGCCAAGATGCGAGGATGCACGGGTAATGTCGGAGAAGCGAGTTCGCTTGCTCGTCGCTGACCTCGCCGACGAGGCCGGCGAATCTGTCGATGCCGAGTGGAAATGCTCTGAGGCACTGGATCATGGCGAAAGGTGGGTTCACGAGTTATCGGGGAGTCGCAGAGCCAAGCGCGAGCAGGCGATCGCTTCCATCAAGGAGCAGGATCGCCTGCTCTCTGCTCGGATCGACAGTATCCGCGCGGCCAGGCAACGCGAGGCTGTCAATAAAACCGATGCAGCCAACATAGACCGGCAACTCGCCGAGTTGTGCGACGGCGCTCGGCTCGACAAACTCGAAGCACGCTTGGAAGTCGCACTGGCCCTGCTTGACAGGGAGGCTCAGTTCGCGCGTGCCCGGAAGGCCGTCGCACCGCTACTTGGCCCTGATGTTCGCGCATGCCCAATCTGCGGGCTTGCCAGCGATGGCGCTGAGCTGTTGACCCGAGTGACAGAGGGTCTTGAGGAGGGCAACACGGCTCACGAGCAGACTGCGCAGGAAGTGCAGGTGCTGGAGCAGCGAAAAGAGCAAGCACAGCGGCTCGCTACGCAGCGTGACACGGCCAGCCAAGATGCGGAGAGTGCCCGTCGGGAATGTGAGCAACTCGTGGCGCAGATGACAGAAGAACTCGGCTGCTCATCGGACGCTTGGGAATGCTCGGCTGAGGCGCGTCTGACGGAACTCAGGGGACGACTCAACGATCTACAGCAGGAGGGCACGAGCGCAACTGAGCACAGTGCGCGGCACCTTCAGCGGATCAAAGCGCTCCGCGAGGAATGGAGGTATCACCAGCTTCGAGACGAGGAGCAACGCCTGCGGCGCGAGTTCCAGGAGGGCTTGCAGGCAGCTCGGGATCGACTGCGGGCTTTGGAAGACTTCCGTTCTGTCGTAGTCGGTCTCCATGAGGTGCTGTGCGAGGAGTTCGATGCGGCTGTGGATCGCGCGCTGCCATTGGTCTCCAGTCAGCTAACAGAGGCGTTTCGGCGGCTCACTGATCATCCGGCTTTCGACGTCTTGCGAGTTGAGCGTGCCCAGGGACCCGACCAGCTGGTGGTTCAAGTCGGATCAACACGTGCGCGAGTGCCGTGGTCCCGCCCTGAGGACGTGCTAAACGGTGGAGCGTACGCCGCCCTCGGCCTGATTCCGCATTTTGTTTTCTCAGGCTTCCACGCCGAACAGGCGGAACTGAACGTCTTGATTGTCGACGACCCCTCCCAGAGCTTCGATACGACACACGTAGAGTTGCTTCTGGAGGAATTGCACCGGGCTGGCGAACACGCGCAACTCCTGCTAGCCACGCATGAGGAGGAACGGTTTCGCCCAATCGTAAAACGCCTGTTCCGCCCAGACTCCTTCACGATCATTCGCGTAACGGACTTTCGCCCTGATCGAGGACCTACCGTTGAACACAGATGATGCACGGTTCGAGGCGGCCCGGATCCTGGGGAATCTAGGAGTGAGTGCGAGCGAGTTGGGCTACCGCGCGCAGGCACTCTTGGCGGAGACTCTGGCGCTGATGGGCACGGGCATCGACGCGGTCGCGCGGGTTGGTCATCCCGACGTGACAGCTCGAACCGCGGGCCGCGTGCTGCGGATTCAGGTCAAGGCCACGCGGCAGCCCTCCTTCAGCCTCCATGCAGAGGACGTGGAAGGCATCCGCCCGCAGTCACCCCAGGAGGATGGCTACCTCGCGGTCCTCGATCTCCGCCCGCCGCTGACATGGATTTGCGTACGCCACGCGCGTGCAAGAGTGCTTGTCGGCCGCACGGTACCGCTTGCGATGCTGAAGTCTATGGAGGATGTGCAGTTCTCAGCGCAATGTACCGAGAACTGTGCGCAACTTCTGATCGAGCACCAAGGCTCCATCGATGCCTTCACCTTCTCCCTGCTGCGCAAGCGGGCATTGGCTGAAGGCGGAATTGTCAGTTAATAAGTCGGCCAACCACCGCATGCAGCCGCCGGCTGCGCTGTGCGAGCCGAGGCTGATGCGCAAGCCGTTGCCCGCCTTGTTGCAAATTCAGTGAGGACTACGATGACAGTTACAGAAATACTTAATCAATGTAAGGCCATCCTTGAAAGCAATTACAAGTCGCAGTTCAGGGGACTGGTCCTGTATGGGTCTATGGCCCGCAATCAAGCCAGCCCCGCCAGTGACATTGATTTGCTTGTTCTACTAAACCAACCCTTCGACTACTTTCGGGAACTGCGCATGATCATCGAACTGCTCTATCCTGTTCAACTGGAATCCGAGCAGTTAATTTCGGTTAAACCTGTGCCTGTAGACGATTTTGAGCGCGGGGTTATTCAACTCTATCGCAACGCTAAACGCGAAGGGGTACTCGTGTGACTTTGCCGTTTTCCGACGAAATCGCTGCGAACCTGGACCGGGCTGAGCAGTCTATTCAAGCCGCGCGACAACTGGCATCAGGCGGCTACTACGACTTTGCTGCTTCACGGGCGTATTATGCGGCCTTCTATGCCGCGACGGCTGTGTTGCTGCATGAAGGATTGGAATTGAGCAAGCATAGTGCCGTCATTGCTTCGATTCACCAGAGATTCGTCAAGACAGGGAAACTGGACAAAGAACAAGGCAAGACTCTGAACTGGCTTTTCGAACTTCGCGGTGTGGGTGATTATGGGGGCACAGCCCATGTATCACACCAAGAAGCAGAACAGGCGATTGAAGCCGCAGAGAAGTTTCTGGAAGCCGTAAAACCTTTGCTTCAATGAGATGGCGGGCTAACCACTCCTGGAGCTGACCGCCCTTCGGGCGGCTCATTTCGGGGTCGTCAGACGACTCCCCTCTCAATCACTCTGTCAATAAACATTCCCGCCGGTGGTCTATTTGGCGGGAATTTCTTTAAAGCAACTCCGACCCCCAAGTCAACCCTCAAGTCACCCCCCAAGTCGCCCCTCATGAGGGGACGCTTTTAATCGCTATACGCCACGGCCAGAGTCACAGCCAGAGTCGTCAAAGGGACGTTACAGCGCACAAGTCACCGCACAAGTCACCGCACAAGTTATCGCATAAGTCGCCATCGCCTTTCAGCAGGTATCTCATGTCCGCCCAACTCGTCAAAACCGACTACCCATCCCTCCGCCAGGAGGTCGTCCGGCTGCTCCTGAGCGGCCGGCAGCGGGCGCAGCAGGCCGTGGAGCGAGAGAAGGCGCAGACCTACTGGGAGATCGGCCGGCGCCTGCACGCCCACGTGCTGGCGAACCGGGCGCGGGCGGACTACGGCGAGCAGGTCGTGGCTCAACTGGCGGAGGACGTGAAGATGAGCCAGCGGCTGATCTACCAGATGCTGGAGGTCTACCGGGCCTTCCCAATTTTGCACACGTGTGCAAAATTGGGCTGGAGTCACTGCCGCGTGCTGACGAAAATTTCCACGAAATCAGAACGGCGGTTCTACGCGCAGGAGGCGGCGAGGTCCGGCTGGACCGTGCGGGAGTTAGAGGAGCGGATCAAGGGAGATGCTTTCGGGCGAGGGGAGACGGAGGCAATCCCCGGCAAGGTGGACGGACCGCCGCTCGTCCCGAAGCGCGGCCGGCTCTACACCTACCGCCTCCTCCAGCGGCCCACTGTTCACGAACGACCGGGAGAGGTCCGGCTCGACCTCGGTTTTGAGGTGTACCTGACTCAGGCGCTGGACGGGGCGTCGAAGCCCGGCGCCGTCGTGGAGTCGATCCGCGAGGAGGACGGCTACCGACTTCGGGCGAGCCGGGCAGGGGCGAAGAATCTCTACACGTACCGGGCGACGGTGGAAGGGGTGATCGACGGGGACACGCTCCGGGTCGAGATCGACTGCGGGTTCCAGGTCTGGGTGCGGCAGAAGCTGCGGCTGCGGGGGATCGACGCGCCGGAGATGCCGGGCGCGGCGGGCCGGCGCGCAAAGGCGTTCGTGGAGCGGGCGCTGTCAGCGGTTCCATTCGTGGTGATGACCACGACGAGGCCGGACAAGTACGACCGATACCTGTCGGACCTGTTCTACCTGCCCGGCGCGACCGACCCCCAGGCGGTCCTGCAAAATGGCCTGTTCCTGAACCAGCAGCTTTTAGATGAGGGGCTGGCGGTCCGGTTTCAGACGTGAGCGGAGAACACATTTCTCCCTTTCTTTCAGGGGATAGGTCTCTCTTGACTTCTCCCCCGTTTTTTATTACATTTCTGATGCAGTGGTGATTTGCGACATATTGCGGCCACTCTAAATAAGTCGCTAAAAAGTCAATCTGGTTGCTCCATCATCGCCGGCCCCGGAGGCCGGAGCCCTCAAGGGGGTTGAAGCCCAGCCTGCGCTTTTTGGTGCGGGCTTTTTTTGTGAGAGGCGATCAACTCATGTCCGAAAAAATGTCAGCCATCCTCAAGAAGCGCCCCGAGCCGGGCGTCGTCATAGAGGACGTGGACATCCCGCGCATCGGCCATCACGACGTCCTGATCAAGGTCCGCACCACGTCGATCTGCGGCACGGACCTCCACATCTATTCCTGGGACCAGTGGTCCCAGAACCGGATCAGGCCCCCGCAGATCCTGGGCCACGAGTTCTGCGGCGACGTGGTGGAGGTCGGCAGCGCCGTGGAGTCCATCCGGGTCGGCGACTTCGTCTCCGCCGAGACCCACATCGTCTGCCACGTCTGCTTTCAGTGTCGCACCGGCCAGGCCCACGTCTGCCAGAACTGCAAGATCATCGGCGTGGACCGGGACGGCTCCTTCGCGGAGTACGTGGTCGTTCCCGAACTCGCCGTCTGGAAGAACAGCCCGGACCTCCGGCCCGACCTGGCCAGCGTCCAGGAACCCCTCGGCAACGCCGTGCAGGCCACGCTCGTCGAGGACGTGGCCGGCAAGACCGTGGCCGTGCTCGGCTGCGGCCCCACCGGCCTGTTCGCCACCGGCGTCGCGAAGGCGTGCGGGGCCACGGCCGTCTTCGCCGCCGACGTCAACGACTACCGGCTGGGCCTGGCCCAAAAGATGGGCGCCGCGCAGACCTACAACCCCAGAACGGGCCGTCAGGCCCTGTCCGACTGGATCGTGGAGGCCAACGAGGGCTACGGCGTGGACGTGGTCCTGGAGATGTCCGGCAGCCCCGACGCGACCCGGAGCGCCTTCCGCGCCGTGCGCAACGGCGGCCGGGTGACCCTGTTCGGCATCCCGTCCAAACCCGTCGAGCTGGACGTGGCCGAGGGAATCATCTTCAAGGGCGTGACCATTTACGGCGTCACCGGCCGGAAGCTGTTCGACACCTGGTACCGGACGCGCTGGTTTCTGGAGTCGGGAGTCCTGGACATCTCCCCCGTCATTACGCACCGCCTGACCTTCGACCGGATCGACGAGGCGATGGGCCTCATGGCCGCCGGCCAGTGCGGCAAGATCGTGCTCACGCCGTAGAGGAGGCGACATGGCTTACGAACGCTTCAGGGAACACCTGCTGCGCGAACTCAGAAGCATCTCGGAGGCCGGGCTGCGCAAGACCGAACGGGAGATCACCTCCCCGCAGGGGCCCGTCGTCTCCACCCCATCCGGGGACATGCTCAACTTTTGCGCCAACAACTACCTCGGCCTGGCCAGCCATCCTGAGATCGTCGCCGCCGCCGCCGAGGGACTCCGGACGCACGGCTTCGGCCTGGCCTCCGTCCGGTTCATCTGCGGGACCCAGGACGTCCACCGCCGGCTCGAACGCCGCATCTCCGCCTTCCTGGGGACCGAGGAGACCATCCTCTACACCTCCTGCTTCGACGCCAACGCCGGCCTGTTCGAGACCCTCCTCGGCCCGGAGGACGCCGTCCTCAGCGACGCCCTGAACCACGCCAGCATCATCGACGGCGTCCGGCTCTGCAAGGCCACCCGCCACGTCTACCGCCACGCCGACCTGGCCGACCTGGGGGAGAAGCTGAAGGCCGCAAAGGACGCCCGTTTCCGCCTGATCGCCACCGACGGCGTGTTCAGCATGCACGGCGACCTCGCCCCCCTCCCCGGCCTGTGCGACCTGGCCGACCGCCACGACGCCCTCCTGATGGTGGACGATTCCCACGCCACCGGCTTCTTCGGCCCCACCGGCCGGGGCACGCCGGAGCATCTCGGCGTGTCCGGTCGCATCGACATCCTGACCAGCACCCTCGGCAAGGCCCTGGGCGGCGCGTCCGGCGGGTTCACGGCAAGCCGCAGGGAGATCGTCGACCTCCTCCGCCAGCGGTCGCGCCCCTACCTCTTCTCCAACTCCGTCGCGCCCCCCATCGTCTGCGCGGCCCTGCGCGGCCTCGACCTCATCTCGGAGCGCCCGGACCTCCTCCGCCGGCTGGCCGACAACACCCGCCGCTTCCGGTCTGAGATGACCGCGCGCGGCTTCGCCATCCGGGAGGGCATCCACCCCATCGTCCCGATCATGACCGGCGACGAGGGCCGGACCGTGGACATGGCCCGCGCCCTGAACGACCGGGGCATCTTCGTCGTCGGGTTCAGCTACCCCGTCGTGCCGAGGGGCGAGGCCCGCATCCGCGTCCAGATCTCCGCCGCCCACACCCCCGAACAACTCGACCGGGCCATCGGGGCATTCACCGAGGTCGGACGTGAACAGGGGTTGATCGGCTAGAC
>Ga0156186_1335_pt2 | contig 10161 bp, 7 predicted proteins | sample RifCSPlowO2_12_FD_107839 | JGI IMG/M metagenome (GOLD analysis project Ga0156186, IMG submission 107839) | Candidatus Handelsmanbacteria bacterium RIFCSPLOWO2_12_FULL_64_10
CACACTCTTGTGGATCGCGTTCAGCACGCGCTCTGGTGTGTAAGGCGGGTACCGAACCTCCACCGCGCCTTCGAACGCATCTTCGATGGCATTCCCTAACGCACAAGGGGCGCTGATCGTTCCCGTTTCGCCCGCGCCCTTGGCGCCGAGCGGAGTAAATGGAGTCGGGGTCACCGTGTGTCCCAGCACGAGATTCGGAATCTCGTTGGCAGTCGGCATCAGGTAGTCCATGAACGTACCCGTGAGCAGCTTGCCCTCTTCGTCGTACCGCACTTCTTCATACAGCGCCGTGCCAAGTCCTTGGGCAATGCTCCCCATGTGCTGTGTTGCCACGATCCGTGGATTGATCATGCTGCCACAGTCGTGGACGCTGACGTACTTGATGATCTCGATCGCGCCCGTTTCAGTGTCTACGTCCACAACGGCGATCACCGCTTCATATGGATATGAAGAGAACTCGTTGCGTCGGCCAAACTCGTCCCGGTCGTACACGTGGTTGGGATTGATGAAGTAGCCGCACACTTCCAGAGCCGGCTCTTCGCCTGGCGGCAACCGGTCCACGTCTTGGTAGGCGATCTGGATGATCTCTCGAAGCGTGATTTGCCGCTCCGAGCCCCGGATGATGTCGCCTTCGAGTTTCAGGGTGGCCCCGCCCACGCCAAGGCGATGCGCCGCGATGCGCAGAATCTTGTCTCGGAGCTGCTCGGCCGCCACGAGAACGGCAGGCATAACTGTCTGCGAAGTGCGGCTGCTGCCCGCGCCGCCCCCGGCTGGGGTCACGAGGGTGTCCGGCTCGAATACGTGCACGTTCTCTGGTGAACAGCCCATGCGATCCGCAACGATCTGGCTGACCGTGGTAACGTGCCCCTGGCCCTGCTGAGAACCAGCGGGATACGCACTGATGATGCCCGACAGCTCCATCTTGAGACGGCAGGCCCCGTAGGCGCCGCCCTGACCGCGCCTCGCGGCGCCGGTCGGCTCGATGACAAATGACACCCCGATGCCCCTCTTGAGAGTGGGCCGCTGTCGGTTCAGGTCCGCCTGCTCCTTGCGGAGGTTCTCGTAGCCGGCGAGCTCCATAGCCTTCCTGAGACAATCCTCGTACCGCCCGCTGTCCAGCAATGCTCCGGTCGCGGTCCGATACGGGAATTTCTCCGGGGGCACGAAGTTCCGGAACCGAATCTCAGTAGGATCGATTCCCAGCTCCCGCGCAGCGATGTTGATCGTCCGTTCCATCACGAACGCGGCATCGGCCTTTCCGATACCGCGAACGGCGCCGTGGGAGTTCTTGGTGGTCGCCACGGCATAGGCATCCACCTTGTAGGTCTGGATGTCGTACGGACCAGACATGTAGAGACTGGCCGCGGTCATGGAGACGTTGGGACCGGTGTTTGCTCCGAGATCGGCGATCATCCGGTCTTTCATTCCCAGGATCCGGCCGTCTCTGCGCAGGGCCAGCTCGATGTAGTGGGTCTGGTCTCGCCCGTTACGCATGACGGCCAGGTGCTCGGTCCGCATCTCGGCCCACTTCACGGGACGCCGCAAGTGGCGCGCGAGGACCGGCAGGATGACCTCCTCGGGATACGTGCCGTTCTTGCCGCCGAAGGACCCGCCTACGTCCGGATTGATTACCCGGACCCTGGTCTCGGGCAACGCCATAACGCCGGCAAGCTGGCTGCGCAGCCCGAAAACGCCGTTCGACGAGAGCCACACGGTAATCTCACCGGCAGCCTGGTCGTAGGAGGCAACCACTGCGCGCGGCTCCATCGCCAGCGCATGAATGCGTTGGCTTTTCAGCCACGCCTTCGTGAGGTGATCGGCCTCGGCGAACGTCTTCTCGACGTCGTCCCCGTCGCTCACATCGAAGTGAATCTCGACCATGATGTTGTTTGGTCGATCTTCGAAGACGAGCGGTGCCCCGGGCTCCATCGCCGCCTCTGGGTCGAGCACCAGGGGGAGCTCCCGGTAGTGAACGACGACCGCGCTCGCCGCGTCCTGCGCCTGATATCGCGTTTCAGCCACCACGACGGCAACGGGCTCACCGATCGCGTGAACCACGCCCGACACGAGGGGCGATCGGGAAGTCCCCTCTCGACCACCATCCGCCTGGCGCTCGTGACGCCCCTGCTGGAAGGCGCGGGCGCCTTCGTCGAGCAACGCCGCCCAATCATTCGCCGTGAATACGCCCAGAACGCCGGGCATGGCTCGGGCAGACTCGATGTCAAATCCCAGAATCTCCGCGTGCGCGTGGAAGCTCCGCACAAAGGCAGCATACGTCTGATTGGCGAGCAGGATGTCGTCCGCGTACGTGCCCACCCCTTGGATGAAGCGCTGGGTCTCCTTCCGCCGCAGAGGAGACCCGATGCCCGTCTCCTCGTCACGTCCGTGGTGCTGCGTCACTTACTCTGAACTCCGTAGGTGCGCTCTTGAATAACCTGGCCGTTGTGCGTCAGCTTGAGATCGACTGAAGCCGCACGCTGGATCGTCACGAATGCGCCGCAGCGCTCACCTGCTTGCTCCACGATCTTCTTGATCTGATCGTCCGAGTTCTGGCTCTCGATGTTCACATTCATCAGGAGCTTGATGAACCCGCCGGGCTCGCCCGCCGCGACCCGCCCCGAGATCCCGGTGATGTCCGACTCCAGGTTGTGGAGGTGCAGGTCGAGCAGCGTGGCGCTCTTCACGATCATCACTTGGTGACACATCATGATTCCGGCTAGGAAGTAGCGCAGGGGCGCCGGTCCCGCGTCATTACCTCCAGATTCCAGGCCCTCGTCGGAGAGGAATTCGTGCCCCTCCACCGTCGCCCGAAACTGCAGGTTCTGCACCGCCCGTGATTTGACGACGAAGCCCCCACGACGGGGCTCGCCCGGCGTCGGTGGCGGCGGCGGCGCGGCTGGCGTCACAAACTGACGAGTCGCCTGCGCCTTGACCTGAGGTCCAATGTGGAGTCCGTAGCTCGCGGTGTCTGTGCTCATACCAGAATCTTCCCATCCTCACATACGACAACGATGTCGTCGGCTACTACTGTCGAATCGATCGATGATCCCTTCGCCGTGAAAAGGATCCGCTGCCCTGGTTGGGCTTCCTACTTAACTCGGGCCTGTGCCGCCTTCAGCGCTCGCTTGAAATACACTCCCGCCATCGCTCGCCGATACTCCGCCGATGCCCTCACGTCCGTCAGCGGCTCAATCGCTCCGTCCACCAGCCGCGCCGCTTCCGCGACGTCCGCATCGGTCAGCTTCGTCCCCTTGAGCGCTCTCTCCGCTTCCGTCGCCTTGATCGGTATCGTCCCTACCCCGGACAGCCCTATCCCTATCTCCTGGCAGGTCCCATCCGCTCCTACTGTCAGCTGCACCGCCGCCCCTACCACCGCAAAGTCCCCACTGCGCCGCTCAAGCTTCAGATACGCCCCACCACTGCGCGCCGCCGGTACCGGCAGCTGCACTCCCGTCACTATCTCCCCAGGCCCAAGCGCCGTCGTCAGAAAGTCAAGATAGAAGTCCGGCCCGTCAATCACTCGCTTCCCGTTCGGCCCCTCGCACTCTACCTTCCCATTCACCGCTAACAGCGCCGCTCCCCAGTCCCCACCAGGATCCGCCTCGGCTATTACCCCACCTACCGTCCCACGGTTCCTCACCTGCATGTCGCCAGTGAGCTCCACCGCGTCTACTACCACCGGCAGGTGCTGCTTCAGCAACGCCGCCGACTCCGCCTCCGCGTGGCGCACCAGCCCACCTAGCTCAATTACCCCATCCGTCCGCCGTACGTAATCCAGCCCCGGAATCGGATTCAGATCCACAATCACTCCAGGGTTCACCAGCCGCAGCTTCATCAGCGGCACCAGACTCTGCCCTCCGCTTATCGGCCGCGCATCATCCCCATACTTCGTCAGTAGCGCTATCGCCTCCGCTACTGAGTTCGCCCGGTAGTACTCAAAGACGTTCGGAAACATCTCGCAACTCCTCCTCTAAAGTCCCAGGGGCCCCGCCCCCAAGCCCTCGCTACTTCTCGCTCATCACCATCGCCGCAGACCGCACCGCCTGCACTATGTTCACGTACCCCGTGCACCGACACAGATTCCCACTGATCGCTCGCTTGATCTCCGCTTCGGTCGGCGTCGGGTTCTGCATCAACAACCCCGTCGCTGCCATCAGCATCCCCGGCGTGCAGTACCCACATTCCGCCGCGTCATGCTCCCAGAACGCTTCCTGCAACGGCGAAAGTTCCCCGTCCTTCGCCAACCCTTCAACCGTCACCACTTCGGTCCCATCGGTCTGGATCGCTAGCGCCATGCACGACTTCACCGGCTTCCCGTTCCACAACACCGTGCACGCCCCACACCGACCCACCACACACCCAACGTGCGGCCCAGTCAGCCGCAGCACGTCCCTCAACAAATGCACCAACAACATCCGCGGCTCTACGTCCGCCGTCCGCTCTTCCCCGTTCACCTTCAGCTTGATCTCAACCACGTCCCTCTCCTCCTCCTCGACGCGCAGGAAAACTACCCAGTGCCGCGTCGGCGAATATACCCAACCCAAAGGTCACAGTCCAATAACGGAACTCGCTACTGCCATAAGGGCCCGCAATGTCGGCGAAGGATAAGAAGAGGCCCGACCTACCGGTCGGGCCTCTTCTTATCCGGGAAGGCTCCCGGCTCTACATAGTCACACCGGAGCCGGCGACACGAGCAGATTCTCGATTGCCCTGCTTGGGCTCCAGGTCCAGGTACTCGCCCCACTTCTCGATCATTTCCTTACGGAACTTGGGCGATACGTCATTCACCGGGGCGAACTTGTCCTTCCACGCAAACGGCATCGTAGCGTCGATAAGGCAGCAGCCCATCGTGAGCCCGTGCTCGAGGGGCGCGTCATTCTGATCAGGCGTGGTCCTCGGACTCGTCGGCGAGATCCAGTTGTTGCGGTAGATGTGGACGGAATCCTGCGGGTTTGACCGTGAGCTGATCGCCCAGAACACTTCACGCGCGTTCGTCGGATCGACGTCCTCGTCGACCAGTACGAGGTACCGCGGCGGGCGGTTGTGGATACCCGACATGAACCAGTCGGCGACCCGCTTCGCATGGCCCGCGTACATCTGGTGAACCGAGATGACGGTGAACGGACCAACGCCTGCAATCCCGCGAATATCGTGAAAGCCAGCGTCCTTGGCAGCCTTCATTGCGAGGTGGTTCACACCGGCAAACCCCGCGCCCAGGAACCGTACCGGCGGCTGACCCATGATGATCGGCTCGTTTCTCCAGTACACGGTGTCCACGCGAACGACGGGCGCTGGGGTGGCGTACCCGTAATGGCCTTCGCCTTCGCCAAATTGGCCTTCGACTCTCATCGGCTCGTGGTCGGGGTGCATGATGCGGCCCTCGAGCACGATCTCAGATCCCGCGGGGATCGGAATCCCGTACTTACCCTTGATGACCTTCACCGGTTCGCCGCGAATCCAGCCGGCGATCTCCAGCTCGGAGATCCCCCAATTGGCGTTGTAGCCAGAGCACGCGAGCAAAGAAGGCTCACCACCGAGGACGATCACGACCGGAGCGTCCTGGCCCTGCTCGAAATAATGGTCGCGAATAACCTGGCCGTGATGCCCATGAGCGTGGTGCAGGCCGATCAGATTGCGATCGAACACCTGGCTGCGATAGTTGCCGATGTTGACCCAGCCCTCGTACGGGTCGAGCTGGAGACAGGCGCTAGCGGTCCCGATATAGGGCCCCGCATCCAGCTCGTGCCACACCGGTGAAGGGAACTTGGTCACGTCGACGTCGCTTCCCTCCATGACGTTCTGGAGAATAGGCGAGTCGCTCACCAACGCGGCGGGTATCGGCTTCTGCTCCTCCAGGCGCTTCCTCTGGAACTCCTCCAGCAAGGGCCCCTCCAGATCGAGGGGGATGCCGTTCACGAGTCGACCACGGATCTTCGATCCCATCACGTTCGTCGCAACCCGGTAGCCCTTCGGATAGCCCCGGATCTCATCAAAGAGAAACAGTTTGGGATTGGGTCCCTGGCCGTTGATCGCGTAAATGGCGCCGAGTTCCTTGTCCGGATTCACACCATTTATGCGCTCGACCTCGTCTTTCGAGACTTCTTCGACCCTGGCAATGAATTGCCTCAGATCTTCGAACGCGGTCATCCAGCGATCTCCTTTTCCATTTGATAACCAGAGCGGATACTACTCAACGCCGCCGTCACCAGCCAGCAGCCGCGCAGCCCAGCGAAGAGGGGCCCGACCGACCGGTCGGACCCCTCTCTGGCGCGCACCTTCGAGATGTCCTGATCCCTAGCGGGCTCGGCCGCCCTGCTTCGGCTCGAGGGCGAGATACTCGCCCCACTTCTCCGTGATTTCCTTCCGGAATTTCGGCGACACGTCGTTGACCGGGGCGAACTTGTCCTTCCAGGCGAAGGGCATCGTGGCATCGATCAGGCAGCAGCCCAACGTAAGCCCATGCTCGAGCGCGACTGCATTCTGCTCGGGCGTAGTCCTGGGGCTAGTCGGAGACATCCACTGATTGTTGTAGATGTGGACCGAGTCCTGCGGATTCGACCGCGAACTGATCGCCCAGAAAACCTCGCGTGCATTGCGCGGATCGACGTCCTCGTCGACAAGCACGAGGTACCGCGGCGGCCGGTTGTTGATTCCGGACATGTACCAGTCGGCGATGCGCTTGGCATGGCCCGCGTACATCTGATGGACAGAGATGACCGTGAACGGCCCGACGTTGCCAAAGCCACGAATGTCGTGGAAACCGGCGTCCCTTGCCGCCTTCATCTGCGCGACGCCGCCGCCACCGCCTTCTCCACCACCCAGGAACCGAACCGGGGGCTGGCCCATGATGATGGGGTCGTCCCGCCAGTAGACCGTGTCGACCCGGACGGTCGGCGCGGGCGTCGCGTAGCCATAGTGTCCGCCACCTTCTCCGAACTGGCCCTCCACCCGCATCGGCTCGTGATCCGGATGCATGATGTAGCCTTCGAGGACCATCTCGGAACTCGCGGGGACGGGAACGTCAGTCTTCCCCTTGAATACCTTGACGGGGGCTCCACGCATCCAGCCGGCGGTCTCTATCTCGGAGACTCCCCAGGGATCGCCATAGCTCGCGCCGGCCAGCAGCGAGGGTTCCCCGCCTAGGACGATCACCACCGGGCAGTCCTTGCCCTGCTCGAAATAGTGGTCACGGATGACTTGGCCGTGGTGGCCGTGCGCGACGTGCAGGCCGACCAGATTCCGGTCGAACACCTGGCTGCGATAGGAGCCGATGTTGACCCAGCCCTCGTAGGGGTCCAGCTCCAGGCAGGCGCTACCAGTGCCGATGTAGGGTCCCGCGTCCAACTCGTGCCAAACCGGGGCAGGGAACTTCGACACGTCGACGTCGTTTCCTTCCATCGTGTGCTGATGGATCGGTGAGTCCTTGACCCATTCGACGGGGACTTGCTTCCGCTCGTCGAGTCGCTTGGCTTCCCAGGCAGTCAGTTCTTCGCCCTCGAGGTCCAGGGGGACGCCCCGTGCGATACGACCCCTGATGCGTGATCCCATCGTGTTGGTAGCAATCCGGTACCCCTTGGGGTAGCCCTGAATCTCATCAAAGAGGAACAGTTTGGGATTCGGTCCCTGGCCGTTGATCGCATACAGAGCGCCCAACTCCTTGTCCGGGTTCACGCCATTGATGCGCTCGACTTCATCCTTCGAGACCTCTTCGACCTTCGCTATGTACTGCCGAAGATCCTCAAATGCCGCCATCCGGGTTCTCCTTTCACTCGCTAGTGACTCAACCGGTAATCCAGCACCTCAGCCTTTTGCCGCAATCGCCTTCTGCAGATTGTCCGTGAACTCTTTCATGGTCTGCTCCGCCTTCCGACGGATGAACGGCTGACCAAACTCTCCAATCCGTCCCAGCACGTCTGCGTCCGTATCCACTTTGAGGGCCGTGCCACTCCCAGATACCTCGCACGACAGCCCCACAATCGCCTTCACCGCTCCACCGGCCCGCTTGTCGGCTGCCTCGGCTCGCAGCGACGCCCTATGCGTCGCGTCGTCCTTCTCCGTGATCTCCACATCCCCTTGCAGCGTCAGTCGCGCCGGCCCGAACGACACCACAATCGTGCCACGGTACTTGTCACCACCAAGCGCCTCCACCGACTGCATCCCCGGCGCGCACTTCGCCACCGACGGAATGTCCAACAGAAACGCCCACACCTTCTCCACCGATGCATCAATCATCGCGCTGTGCTCGAATTTCAAGGCCGCTCACCTCCAGCTCGTGCCACGAAACCTCTCGCCATAAACGCCTCCTTCCATCCATTTGCTATCCATTTTTCGGCATCTGTGACGTGGGAGAAGCACGACGACCGTATTCTCCGCCGTGCGTTTCTCTTATCGGACGGATTGCCCGCGGCGCGCCCCGGTGTCACCGGGGCAAAGTGGCGTGACTATACTCGAAGACTGGAGGGTCCGGCCCCGCCATCCAGCAGGGCGCAGTGTGGGGCCATATCCCCCCCTGGTTGAACTGAGAACACGAAGAGGGGCCGGACCTCACGGTCCGGCCCCTCTTCGAATTGCCCGACTACATCGTGTCGCGAGAAGCTGCTCTCCGGGCGTTCTGCTTGGGTTCGAGGTGAAGATACTCACCCCACTTGTCGACAATCTTGTCCCGCAATCCCTGGGAGACGTCGTTCGTAGGTGGGAACTGGTCCTTCCAGGCGAACGGCTTCAGCGCATCGACGACCATGCACCCAAGCGTGAGACCGTGCTCCAGCGGCACTTCCTTTTGCTCGGGGGTGGGTCGTGGCTGTGTGGGACTGATCCACATGTTTCTATAGATATAGACCGACTCGGCAGGATCAGTCCGCGTGCTGATCGCCCAGAAAACCTCTCGCGGATCGTTCGGGTCAATGTCGTCATCTACCAGTGCCAGCATTCTCGGCGGCCGATTCGCGACGCCGGACATGAACCAGTCCGCGATCCTCTTGGCATGACCAGCGTACATCTGGTGCACGGATACGACGGTGAAGGGGCCCGCGTGCCCAACGCCGCGCACGTCGTGGAAGCCGGCTTCGCGAAGCGCTTTCATGGTGGCCAGTCCGCCACCAGCACCCTCACCGCCGCCACCAACGTTCTTGTATGGCGGCTGTCCGCAGATGATCGGGTTGTTGCGGTAATAGCCCGTGTCTACCCTGATGACCGGTGCAGCGTGCCCGCCGATGTGCGAGTAGTATCCGGAGGCTTCCCCGAATGCACCTTCCACCCGCATGGGCTCGTGTTCCGGATGCATGATGTAGCCTTCCAGCACGAGTTCTGACCCCGCCGGAACGGGCACGTCGGTCTTGCCCTTGAGGACCTTGACCGGAGCTCCCCGGATGTAGCCGGCGATCTCAAGCTCCGGAGTGCCCCACTGCTCGCCCGCGCCGGCCACGACCAGTAGGGACGGCTCCTGACCGAGCGAGATGACGACGGGACAGTCCAGACCCTGCTCGAAGTAGTGGTCGCGGATCACCTGGCCGTGGTGACCATGGGCGGTGTGCAGGCCAACGTGGTTCCGGTCGAAAGTCTGGCTCCGATAGGAGCCGACGTTTACCCATCCCTCGTAGGGATCGAGCTCCAGGCAGGCGCTACCGCAGCCGATATATGGACCCGCATCGAGCTCGTGCCAGATGGGCGTGGGGAACTTCGTGACGTCCACGTCGTTCCCCTCCATGACGTTGTCGAGAAGAGGTGAACTGGTGACCCACTCGACGGGAACTCTATGCTTTTCGTCCAACCTCTTGGCCATGAAGGCTTCAAGGTCTTTGCCGTTGATATCCAGGGGAACGTTGTTCGCGACCCGGCTCCTCACTCGCGAGCCCAGCGTGTTCGTCGCGATGCGGTAGCCCTTGGGATACCCAAGGATCTCATCAAAGAGAAAGAGCTTCGGATCTGGCCCCTGGCCGTTGATCGCATACATCGCGCCGATCTCCAGGTTGGGATCAGCCCCGCTGATTCGCTCAACTTCCCCCAGTTCCTCGCACCGGGCGATGTAGTCTTCGAGATCGTCGAAATACACCATCAGCTTCTCCCATCACGCCACGGCACCGCTCAGAACCTCAGCCTTTTGCCGCAATCGCCTTCTGCAGATTGTCCGTGAACTCTTTCATGGTCTGCTCCGCCTTCCGA
>Ga0156186_1117_pt1 | contig 10139 bp, 6 predicted proteins | sample RifCSPlowO2_12_FD_107839 | JGI IMG/M metagenome (GOLD analysis project Ga0156186, IMG submission 107839) | Candidatus Handelsmanbacteria bacterium RIFCSPLOWO2_12_FULL_64_10
CCGTGCCCAAACTGCTCGTGGATTCAGGGGCCGAGTTCACCTGGATCCCTGAGCCTGCGCTGAAACAGGCCGGCGTTCAGGTGGTCAAAAAGGCCCTCCCCTTCCTCATGGCCAACGGTCAGACCATCACACGCTCGACAGGGTATGTCATCCTTCGGGCGGGCGAGTTCGAGACCGTGGATGAGGTCGTCTTCGGACAGCCGGGGGACCTGTCGCTCCTCGGCGCGCGGACGCTGGAGGGCTTTGGAGCTACAGTGGATGCTCGAAAGAAAAGGTTGGTCGCCGCAGGGCCGCATCTTGCGGCCGCAGTCCCTGTACAGGTCAAAAGAAGGCGCGCCGTCCCGGCTGACCTATCCCCCCATCCCCCTTTCCTAAAGGAAAGGGGGAGCAGCCTTGTCTAAACGATAAGCGGCGTGACGCAGAAGGGCTAACCACCGAAGTTCGGGAGAGGTATTAGGCTGCAATGGAAACCTCTAAATGATCCGTCTTCTGGAGCAATGCCCTTGCGTCGCGCCAAGCCCCTCCGGCGTCTGAGGAGTGCCCTTTCTTTTGTCCAACTTTTCTTTGGGCAAGCAAAGAAAAGTTGGAATACAGGGACGGGGGGCTTGGGAGGAGCTGAGAGTTTTGATCCAAGCATAGGAGACTAGAATCTATGATGAAATTAGGCTGCATGTCCCTCAGCTACAAGGACCAGTTCGCCTCCGGCCAGATGAACCTGCTCCAGTTCATCGACAAAGCCTATGAACTGAGCCTGGACGGGATCGACATCCACACGCGGGGGTTCGCCTCGGAGGACCCGGCCTACCTGCGGGACGTCCGGATGCGCTGCCTGAGGCGGGGCCTGGCCATCTCCTACATCGGGGTCAGCAACAATTTCGGGAAGATGGGGGAGGAACTCCGGCGGGAGGTGGAGGCGGTGAAACACTGGACGGACGTGGCTGCGTTCATGGGCGTGTCCCTGGTCCGCATCTTCGCCGCCTGGATCCCGAAGGGGGAGCCGGAGGAGCAGGTCTGGGTGCGGATGATGCCCTGCATGAAGGAGGTCGCCGCGCACGCCTCGGAGAAGGGCGTGGTGCTGGGCCTCCACAACCATAACCACGGCTGCGTGACCCGCACGGGCAAAGAGGTCCGCCGGATCATCTCGGAGGTGGACAACCCCTACTTCTCGCACATCCTGGACACCGGGCAGTACGTCGGGTCGCCGGGGGCCTCCGGCGCGGGCGGGAAGGAGGACCCCGCGCTGAACTTCTACGGGAGCATCGCGGAGACCGCCCCCCTGGCCGTGCACGTGCGGGCGAAGGTCTACCGCATCCAGACCGGCGAGGAGGCCTGGCTGAACTATTCCAAGATCTTCGAGATCCTCAAAGGCGTAAACTACAACGGATGGGTCTCCGTCGTCTACGAGGGGCAGGCCGCCGAGCCTGAGGAGACGGCGGTCCCCAAGGCCGTGCGGTATCTGAGGCGGTTTGTGCCGGGAAAAGAATAGGGCCTGACAGACCCCCCTTACCCTAAAGAAATTCCCGCCAGACAGGTCATCTGGCGGGAATTTTTCGTTCGGTTGCAGCCGCTGGCCAGGCCTAGGCCCATCCCAGCTGCTTCAGGCAGACCCCATCGTTCCAGATCTTCGTCATGTGACGGATCCGGTCGCCCTCGAACGCCATCACGTAGACGTACTCTGTCTCGCACCGCTTTTTCGTCGGCGGCACCGGCCCGCCTTCGCCGGTGTGCGTGCCCCAGAAGACGCCGTACACGGCCACGTTGTTTCGCCCCTCGTCCACGGCGAGCGAACGCACCTCATAGCGGCCGTCGGGCGCTATCGTGAAGAACCCCTTCAGCCACTCCGTGTAGCCCTCCAGGGTTTTGATGCCCGCCAGGGCCTCCGCCTGGACGGAGAACGTCGCGTCCGGGTGGCAGTACCGTTTGCAGACCTCCCATCCCTTGCCGGTCTCGCACGCATCGAAGAACTTCTCAGCCGTGTCCTTGATCGTGGCCATCTCCACACCTCCTTTGATTGTTTGTCCGATCCCCGCCTGACGACAGCGGTGACCTCCGCCACGCGCCTGCCCAGGGCGCGCGCCTCTGCCTCTTCCTTTCCGTCAGCCGGAAAGCACCGCCTTGAGGATCTCCAGGCTCAGCGGTTGACCCCCCAGGCCCCATCTGGCCGGAGGTACCTCATCAATGATACACCACGTGTGAGGGAGGAGCTTCTCCTTGGGGTAAGGACGCGCCTCTACCTCAGCCACGACATTCGAAACCTTCGATATGATCTCCTTCTTCTGTTCCGCGGAAAGGGCGCCTTCCAGCACCTTGATCTGGATGAGTGGCATGGCGATCCTCCTTTCATTTGTGTAAGTGCCCAGCCCAACCTATTTCCCAACAGGTATGGCGTCCACCACACCGGGTCAAGTCCATCCTGTGCAAGGTCCGTGCCCGGCGGCCTGAGAAAATGAAAAAGCCACCTGAGATGCGCCTCAGGTGGCTGATCATATTGATCTTATGCGCGTTCGTAGGAGCCAGGCGCCCCCGACCGGGCTACCGCCGAACCTCCAACATATCGGAGTCGCCTCCAAAATATGGGAGCCGGCTCACCGCCTGCGCGCGATGTTCAGGTTCTTCATCCTCGCCTCTAAGGTCGTGGGCTTCATCCCCAGCCGTTCGGCCGCCCCCCCCTTCCCTCGCACCCTCCAGCCGGCCAGCTCCAGCACGCCGGTGATGTGCTCGCGCTCCATCTCCGCCAGCGTGGGGACGGCAGTCCCGTTCGATGAGGCGGCCCTGGGGAGCCAGTCCCCCGGCGCGAGCTCCCGCCCCCGGCTGAGAATGACCGCCCGCTCGACGACATTTTCCAGCTCCCGGACATTCCCCGGCCAGGAATAGGCCTGAAGCGCCTCCATGACCTCGGGCGCAACGGCCTCGATCTTTTTTCCGATCCTGACGCTGTGCTTTTCGACGAAATGCGACACCAGCAGGGGGATATCCTCCCTGCGCTCCCGCAGCGGCGGGCAGAGGATCGGGAAGACGTTCAGCCGGTAGAAGAGGTCCTCCCGAAAATCCCCGCGCTCCACGGCCCTCTCCAGGTCCCGGTTCGTGGCGGCGATCACGCGCACATCCGCCTTGAGGGTGCACGTGCCTCCCAGTCGCTCAAACTCCCCCTCCTGCAGCACCCGGAGCAGCTTGGCCTGCAGCTCCAGCGGCAGGTCGCCGATCTCGTCTAAGAAGACCGTCCCCCCGTCGGCCAGTTCAAAGCGTCCGACCTTGCGCCCCAGCGCGCCCGTGAACGCCCCCCTCTCGTGGCCGAACAGCTCGCTTTCGATGAGGCTGGCCGGCAGGGCCGCGCAGTTCACTTTGACTAAGGGCCGCTCCTTGCGGGCGCTGAGGCTGTGAACGGCGCGGGCGACCAGCTCCTTGCCGGTGCCGGTCTCCCCGAGAATCAACACGGTGGCAGCGGTCCCCGCGACCTGTTCCACACCCGCCAGCACTTTTCTGAAGCCCTTGCTCTGGGTGATGATCTCCTCAAAGTTATGGGTCAGCTTGATCTCCTGCCGCAGGTAGACGTTCTCCGCGTGCAGCCGGTTCTTGGATTTTTCAACCCCCTCAAGGGCCTCCTTCAGTTCGGCGGTGCGCTCTGCGACCCGCTGCTCCAGCAGGCAGTTGGACTCCTGCAGGGCCCGCTCCGCCCGTTTTCGCTCATCGATCTCCTTCTGCAACTGCTCGTTGGCCTTCTCCAGGTCTCCGGCCTTCTTCTCAAGTTCGCGCTCCTGCGCCCGCGCCCGCAGGAGGTTCCTCACGCGGGCCAGCAGCTCCCCCTCGTCGAAAGGCTTGGTCAGATAGTCGTCCGCGCCGGCGTCCAGGCTCTCGACCCGCGATTCGGCCCCGGCGCGCGCCGTCAGAAAGACCACAGGGATCGGGCGCATCTCCGGGTCGCTGCGCAACTCCCGCAAGAGCGAACGCCCGCTCATGTGGGGCATCATCTGGTCGGCAAGAATCAGGTCCGGCCTGTGTCTCCTGACCTTGACAAGCCCATCCCGTCCGTCCACCGCCAGGAAGACGTTGTAGTGCGCGTCGAGCAGATCGCGCACATGACGCCTCAGGTCCGGGTTGTCCTCCACGTACAGAACCGTGGGCCTCGCCGGGTCGAACGCGGCCTCGGCCTGGCGGTCGGCCATCTCCGCGCTCTCCCGGTCCGCCTGCCTTTCGTGGACGGCGGCCATCTCGTGCGGCTCCGCCAGAGCCGTCGTCTCCTCCGCCACGGCCTCGACGAGCGAAGCGGGGTCCAGGTGCGCCTTTCCAAGCGGAAGGGTCACCAGGAACAGACTCCCCCTCCCATAGTGGCTGTTGACCGTCACCTCCCCGCCGTGCAGCTTCACGATCTCCTTGACCAGGGCAAGCCCCAGGCCGGTCCCCGCGTATTCGCGGGACTCGCTGCCGTCCGCCTGCCGGAAACGGTCGAAAATATACGGCAGTTGATCCTGCTTGATTCCAACCCCGGTGTCCTTCACCGCCAGCCTGAAACGCCCTTCGTGAAGCGCCGTGGACACCTCTACACTGCCCCGCTCCGTGAACTTGAACGCGTTCGACAGGAGGTTGGTCAGGAGCTTGTCTAACATCTCCCGGTCGGCAAAGAGATCGGCCCAGCCCGCCTGAGGGTCCAGCGAGACCCTCAACGCAACCCCGCGCTGCTCCGCCACCGCCTGGAACCGGCCAGCCCGCTCTTCCACGAAACGGTTCACGTCGGGCACGGGCGCGGCCCTCAACCGCAGGCGGCCCGCCTCGAGCTTGGTCAGGTCCAGAATCTGATTGATCAGGCCCAGCAGGACCCTCTGGCTGCGCTGCACGACTAAGAGCTGGTCCCGAACGGCATCCGGCGCATCGCCGTACCGACCCTTCAGAATCTGGTCCAGGGGGCCGAGCGTGAGCGTGATCGGCGTGCGAAACTCGTGGGAGATATTCGCAAAGAACTCGGTCTTGAGGCGGTCCATCTCCTTGAACACGGCAAGCCGCAGGTTCCGGACGGAGGCCGTGATCAGGCCGGCGATGGCCTGAAACGTGTCCACGTCCCCCTGGTCCAGAGGGGGATAGAACGGCTGGGCCTCCATCAGCCGCCCGGACAGGAGCAGACCGATGGGGACGCTGTCCACCACCACGGGCAGGCAGATGAAATAGGGGAGTTGGAAGGCGGCCCTGATCTCCTCGATGAGGGGGGTTGGAGGGGTGGCCTTGTTCGCCAGCAGGAAGCCCTTGCCTTCGGCAAACTTCGGAGGAAACCGGATGGACATGGAGGAGAAACGCCCGGCATCCTCCTGTTGAAACCCCAGCCACTGCCCCGGGCGGTAATAGTGCGCTTCCTCCGTGGGCGCGAGCACAGCGGTCCTGTCCATGCCCAGCGTGGCGTTGACCGCCCGGAGAGTGGCCTCGAAAATGGATGAGATCTCCTTGTGCGCGCCGACGGTCTGGTGCAGTTCCGTGAGCAGGGCAAAGCCCTTGCGCTTCTGCCTGAGTTCGTGCCGCAGGCCGGTGATGGCGACGTCGAGCTTGACGTTCTCCCCCGCCATCTCATCGAGCTGCCGCCTGTAGTAGGCGATCTCCCTGCGCAGAGAATCGGCGTCATCGCTCTTTGGGATCATCTGTCTCTGCCCCCCCTTCGGCTGACAGCGGTTCTGAGAACCCTGAATATCACTCGCTAAACACGCAGAGCACCCCGGTCCAGTCGAGCGCCTGCATACCTCCGCCGACCTTCGCGATCTCGACGCCCGAATACATGCCCAGCAACGGCATCTGGGCGCCGATAATCTTCTGAATCTCCTCGGCCTCCTCCCGGTCTGTTCCGCATAACGCGCTGGCCCGGCCGGCGCAGGCGACGTACAGCGCAAAGAAGGGCCTCCGGTCTCCCACCTGTTCGAGGAGGACCCGGGCGCGCTCCCCGATGTAGTCGAAGTCGATGCTGCGCCGCATCAACTGGACCTCATCCCCCGCCTTCAGGTCGTTCTCGAACATGATCAACCCGCCCCGATCCATGTCCACGCCCATGACCAGGCGGTTGGCGTACTCCTCCTCCCGGAACGCCCCGAACCTGTCCCCTTTGTTGACGCCGAGGGTCACGAAAAAGGGGTACTCCTCCCAGCTTCTGTAGGCGTCGCCGAGGAGTTCGGCGATGACCTCGGCCGCCGGCCTGCCGTCGATCTCAAGCACCACGTTATGTTCGGCGCGGGTGATCGTGTGGTAGCCGCTGGACGGTTTGCAGCCGTGCATGATGATCGTGTCCATCCGCACGCCCCCGGACAGGACAAGGGCCATGGCGCTCTGTTGCTCGACCCGGTCGTCGAACCACTGGTACGTCGGGTTGCTCTGCAAGTCCCCGAACATCCCGATGCCGGCCGCCCGCGGCCAGTTCCCGAGGGACTGCCCCACCCCCTCGATCAGCGGCGTGGCCAGGTTGAGGTTGAATGAGACCCCTTTCGGCGGCCTCCCCTTGATGCTGTCGTACATGAGCAGGAGGTTGGGCGCGCCCGCATAGTCCCCGTTCTTGATCTGTCTGCCGAGGGCGACCCCCACCTCCGTCTCCCTGTCCGGCAGGCCCCCCTCGATGAACATGTCCACCCGCATCGAATCCGACGCCAGCGCGGCCACCCCCACCTGGTAGCCCTCATATCCCAGCCGGTCCTTCGTAAAAGCGCCCACCGCATAGCCCCCGATCAGCCGCGCCTTCGGCCCGACGGCGGAGCGCACCCCGTCGCGAAGTCCCGCCGGGTCGTGCCTCGACGTGGAGTACATGATCGCCAGGTCGCACGCCTCCACGCCCGCCTCCGCCAGGGCGTCGCCCGCCGCTTCAGCCCCGGCCTCCCTGGATCTCGGGTTCTCGCTAAATCCAGCACCAGCTCTGGTTGCCATGAGGATATCCCCTCTTCAAGGAATCGGGATATAGCCGACACACTGGCATTCTAAGTCTCAAGCAGCTTGTCGATCAGCGCCTTGGCTTCTTTTAAGTCCGCTGTATCGAAGCCTTCCGTGAACCAGCCGTAGATGGGTGCGATGAGGTCATGAGCCTCCTGTCGTTCGCCCCGCTCGGCCAACACCGAGGCAAGGTCTCGAGCGGCGCGAAGTTCGAGCGACGGCGCCTCCTGCTGCCGCGCGATCTCCAGCGCGCGGCGGAGGTCCGCCTCAGCGGCGTCGCGCCCGCCAGCATCGTGGCGCAGCGCCAGCGTCGCCCGCGTCCGATGGAGTTCGGCAGCAAAGGCCAGGTCGCGCCCCTCCGCCAGGGCGGCAAACGCCCTGTCGATGCTCGCCCGGGCTTCGTCGCGCCGGCCGGCGCGCGCGCAGGCGTCGGCGGCCAGGCTGAGATGGAAGGACTCGAACCGGCCAGCGCCGATCTGGCGCGCCTCGCGCAGGCCGGCCTCGATCTCATCGAGGCCGGGCGCCGTGCCCAGCTGTGACAGCGCCCAGCCGAGATGGATCCGCGCCCAGGCGTGCCAGAGGGCCATGGCGTTGTCTTCGGAAAGGCGGAGCGCCTCGCGCGCGGCGCTGTCCACCCGGCCCGGTCGCCGCAGCCAGATGTTCGGGAGCAAGACCCCGAAGCAGAGGCAAAAACCGGTCGTGTTGGCGTGGTCGACCTGCCGCGTCCATCGCAGATTGTCCTCGCTCGCGCGGGCCGCCTGATCGGGGAATCCCAGGTACCAGAGGTTCCAGGCTTCGTAGCTCGCGGCCGCCGTGCGCGGATCGTGGCCGAAGCGGTGGGCCAAATCGTGATGCGCGACAGGATCGTACGCCTCGAGCGACCTCCTCGCGAGGGCGAGCGACTCCTTGAAGCGGCCCTCATGAAAGCGCTCCAGCGCGACCGTGCGCAGCGCGACCAGGCGCGGCCCGGTCTCGGGCTGTGTCCCGGCGAGCGCGGCAAAACGCTGGGCGAGGTTGCTTGAGTCCGCGACGCGGACATACTTGGATGCCCATTGGCCGTACATCGCAGGGATCTGCAAGGTCACGTCGCCGACCTCCTCGGCCAGGGCGAGGGCGCGCTCGAAGGCGCGCAAGGTCGGGAGCGCCTGATAGCCTCGATTCGCGATCAGCGCCTGCCCCAGCTGCAACTGAAGGCCCTGCTCGCGTCGCTTCCATTCCACCCCGTCGCTCAGCGCCCGGCACAGGCGAATGGCATTCTCGAAACTCGCGATGGCCTCCCTGTAGGCGGGCCGGGCCTGCGCCCGGCCGCCGGCCTGCTCCCAGTATCCCAGCGCCCGCTCCACCAGCCCCGCCGCCTCTGCGTGCTGCGCCTTGACCTCGGGCGCCGCCTCGCCGCTCCTCTCCAGCACATCGAGCAGGCGGGCGTGCAGGGCGATGCGGTTGGCCTTGAGCAGGCTCTCGTAGGCCGCATCGCGCACGAGGGCATGTTTGAACAGATACGTGGCGTCAGGCGGCGTGCCGCGCCGAAACACCAGTTCGGACTCGACCAGGCGGCGCATCGCCTCCCCCAGTTCGCCCTCGGGCAGGCCGGCGAGCGCGGCTATGGTGGGGTGATCGAAGGACCGGCCGATGACGGCGGCGGTCTGCGCCACCGCCTTGACGGACTGCAGCCGGTCGAGCCGCGCCATCAGCGAGTCGTGCAGCGTGGTGGGGATCGCCGAGGCGCTCAGCGGGCCAACGAGGTGATAACCGTCGGCATCCTCGCGGAGCGCGGCCGACTCGATCACCGCCCTGGTCATCTCCTCGATGAACAGCGGCACGCCGTCGGTCCGCGCGACGATCTCGTTGAGCAGAACCTCCGGCAGGCGCTTGCCGCGCGTGATCCGCGCGACGATCGACTGCGTCGCCGCGCGCACCAGCCGGTTCAGCGTCAGCCGCGTCACCACCGGGTGGCCGGCGAAGGGCGCGACGAAGGTCGGGCGTGCGGTGATCAGCAGGAGAACGCGGGCGCCCTGCGAGCGATCCAGCGCGAGCTCGATCAACTCCAGCGTCGTCGGGTCGATCCAGTGCGCGTCCTCGATCACCCACAGCACGGGCTTGCGCGTGGCGAGCCCGGCGAGCTGGTGGACCAGGACAGCCAGCGTTCGGTTGCGGCGCTGCTGCGGTGTCAGCGTGAGCGCGCCGTAGCGCGACTCACCGTCGAGACCCATAAGCGCCGCAATCAGCGGCGCGGCCTCGGCGACATCGTGGACGGCCGTGGCAAAAAGCGACTCCAGCCGGTCCAGACGCCGCTCTGCGCTGTCCTCCGCGGTGAAGCCGGCGGCGTGGCCCAGATGCTGAATCACCGGGTAGAGCGCCGAATCGACGTGGTAGGGCGAGCATTGGTAGCGCACCAGGAAATGAGGCTCGCAGCCCACGGCATCGAGCAGGGCCTCGGTGATCCGCGACTTCCCGATCCCGGCCTCGCCGGTGAGCAGGACCACCTGGCCTTCCCCGCTCCTGGCCTGCCGCCAGCGCTCCCGCAGCAACGCGAGTTCCTGGTCGCGGCCCACGATCGGCGCGACACCGCCCGCCTGCCGGGCGGCGAAGCGACTCTCGAGTGCGCGCTCGCTCAGCACTGCAAAGGCAGGGGTCGGCTCCGGGATGCCTTTGAATTCCTGCAGTCCGAGGTCCCTCAGCACGAACAGGTCGCCGAGGAGGTGTCTGGTCGTGCCCGCGATGACGACCGTCTCCGGATCGGCAACGCCTTGCAGCCTCGCCGCCAGGTTTGGCGTCTCGCCCACGACCGCGTATCGCTGCGTCGCCCCTTCGGCGATGAGATCGCCCACGACGACCACTCCCGTCGCGATGCCGATGCGGGTCTGCAGGGCCTTCCCCGAAGGTGTTTTCAGCCGGGATGTCGCAGCTGTGACGGCAAGACCTGCCCGCACCGCCCGCTCAGCGTCTTCCTCGTGAGCCCTCGGCCAGCCAAAATAGGCGAGCACCCCGTCACCGAGGAATTGCGCGATATAGCCCTCGAACCGGGTGATCTCTCCCGCGACGGTGTTCTGATAGGTGCGTATCAGCTCGCGCATGTCCTCCGGATCCAGCTCTGCCGACAGCGGGGTCGAGTTGACCAGGTCCACGAACATCACGGTAAGCTGGCGCCGCTCCGCCGCGAAGGGCTGAGCCACGGCGACCCATGGCGGGGAGTGAGCCTCGGTCGCCGCGCCGAGGGCCGCGATCGCCTCCAGCAGTTTCTTGCGATGGCC
>Ga0156186_1046_pt1 | contig 10129 bp, 9 predicted proteins | sample RifCSPlowO2_12_FD_107839 | JGI IMG/M metagenome (GOLD analysis project Ga0156186, IMG submission 107839) | Candidatus Handelsmanbacteria bacterium RIFCSPLOWO2_12_FULL_64_10
CCTGCGGCGCCTGCGCGGCCAGCACGACCCGCGCCTCTCCTCGTCGGACTCGAAACACGATGAAGTCACCCCCCTGGGCCTGCCCCAGAATCCGCTTATAATCCGCCTGAGATCGAAGCACTCTCCGGTTGACCTCCAGGATCAGGTCCCCCCACTGAAGGCCCGCCTTCGCCGCCGCGCTGCCCGGCGCCACATCCGTCACCAGAAGCCCGTGCGCCCCCTCATACCCCATGCCCCGCGCCACCCTCGCCGACAGGTCCTCCACGTCCAGCCCGAAACGGTCCACGTCCGAGGGGGGGACCTCGGGCGTCGCCCGGTCGGGGGCCTGGCCGACGGTGAGGCGCGCTGCAAGTACCTCCCCATTCCGCACGACCCCCAGATCAACCTCCCGGCCCGGCCGGGCCGCGGCGATCCGGTTGGCCAGCCATGCCCGCCCCCTCACCTCCTGGCCCTCAAACGAGACAATCAGGTCGTAGGGGCGTATCCCCGCCCGGTCCGCCGGCCTCCCCCGCTCCACGTCGGACACCAGCGCGCCCGTCCCGGACTCCCGCTTGAACGCCCGCATCAACCCCTCATCCAGGTCCTGCAACGACACGCCCACATCCCCCCGGACCACGCGCCCCTTCGAGATCAGGTCCTCCGCGATCCGGCGGGCCATGTTGATCGGAATGGCGAACCCCACCCCCCGATACTCCCCCTCCGGGACCCCCACGGCCGTGTTCATCCCGATGACCTCCCCGCGCAGGTTGACCAGCGCCCCGCCGCTGTTGCCGGGGTTGAGGGCCGCGTCGGTCTGGATGAAATCTTCGTATTCGGCCACCTCCAGGTTGGAGCGCCCCTTGCCTCCGACCACCCCGACGGTCAGCGTATGGCTCAGGTTGAAGGGGTTCCCGATGCTCAGCACCCACTCCCCCACCCTCACCCCGTCGGAGTCCCCCAGCCTGGCCACGGGCAGGCCGCGCGCGTTCACCCGCAGGATCGCCACATCCGTACGGGCATCCCTCCCCAGCAGGGTCGCCCGCAGCCTGCGACCGTCTGAGAGGACCGCGGTCAGGTCCCTGCCCCCCTCCACCACGTGGCTGTTCGTCAGGATGATCCCATCCTCCCGGATGACGATGCCCGACCCCAGCCGCCTGCGCCGCTGCGTCCCCCGGCCCCTCCCCCATCCCCCCGGCTCAGGGGCCTTGCTGATCACCGACACCACGCAGGAATCGGCCGCTCTGAACGCCCCTGAAAAGGCCCGGTTCACCTGAGCCGCCACCCCCGTTTCAGAAGACGGCCCCGCAGGGGTGGGAGAAGGAGGGGCGGACGACGGGGCTGAGACCTCCTGAACCTCAGGGCGCGGATACGTCAAGAGGACGCCGATCAGCGCCACGGCGCACAGGAGAGTGGCCAGCAAGACCGGCTGGCCTATAGCGCGAGCCTCTCGTTCGACCTTGACCGGCATAGCCACCGTGGATCCTCCAGGTCTCAGACGCCCTGTCCAGTTCGAGACGGCGCAAAAAAGAGAGTGGATGCCACGCGCCTGGGGACGCCCCCGCCAGGAGAAACTCAGGAAGCGCCCCATCCCGTCCCGTGGCATCCACCTCAAATCGGTCGGGTTATGGCATTGACGACAGGGGCGGCTCGATCACGACGAAGGCCACCCGTCGGTTCTTTGCCCAGGCCTCTTCGTTGTGGCCGGGGTCCAGAGGCCGCTCCTTCCCGTAGCTGATAGTGGTCAGCTTGCTGAAGTCGACCCCCATCTTCGCCAGAAATCCCCTGGCGCTCTCCGCCCGCCTCTGTCCCAGGGCCAGGTTGTACTCGACCGTCCCCCGCTCGTCGCAGTGCCCCTCGATCGTGACCTTGAACTCGGGGTGGGACTTCATCTTCTCCGCATTCCGGGTCAGCGCGGGCTGTTGGTCGTCTCGAATGCTGTACCTGTCGTAATCAAAGTAGACGTTCTCAAGCGTCCGCGCCTCCCTGGCCCTGGCCTCCGCCTCCGCTTTGGCCTTGGCCTCCGCCCTGGCCTTGGCCTCTGCCTCCGCTTTTGCCCTGGCCTCCGCCTCCGCCCTGGCCTTGGCCTCCGCCTCCGCCTTCGCCCTGCGTTCTGCCTCCAGTTCCTGCTGAGTCGGGGGCTTCGCCACCTGCTGGGCGGTTCCACACCCCATCAGGACCACCACCCAGACGACCGCGAGGGTCAGGGCGATGGGCGTTGCGATCTTCCAGAGAGACCTCTTCATGGCAACCCTCCTTATGGTCACGGTTTCTCTCGCGGGGACACCTGCACGATGATGGAGAGGGGCAGGCGAGGCCCTGCTTCTTCCCCACACGCCCCCTTTGGACCTGCCCCTCTCCTTACTCTACACCTCGATGACGGCCCTGAGGAACTCCCGCGTCCGTTCGTGCCGGGGGGTGGTGAAGATCACGTCGGGGGTGTCATCCTCCACGACGCTGCCGTGATCGAAGAAGGCCACCCGGTCGGCGATCTCGCGGGCGAAGTTCATCTCGTGCGTCACCACGATCATGGTCATGTCCGTATCCTGGGCGAGCTGCCGGAGGACGTTGAGCACCTCCCCCACCAGCTCCGGGTCGAGGGCGGACGTGACCTCGTCGAAGAGCATGACCCTGGGCTGCGCGGCCAGGGCCCTGGCGATGGCCACCCGCTGCTTCTGTCCCCCGGAGAGCTGGGCCGGGTAGGCGTCCACCTTGCCCTCCAGGCCGACCATGCCCAGCAACTCTCTGCCGCGCGCCTCGGCCTCCTGCCTGGACATGCCGAGCACGCGCATCGGGGCCAGGGCGACATTTTCCAGGGCCTTCATGTGCGGGAACAGGTTGAAGTGCTGGAACACCATCCCGACCTTGCCCCGCACCCGGCGCAGGCGCCTCTCGTCCGCCGGGGCCTGCCTCCCGTCCCTCTCCACCTCCCAGAGCGGGTCCCCGTCCACCTCGATCAGGCCGGAGTCGGGCCTTTCGAGGGTCATCAGCAGCCGCAGCAGGGTGGACTTCCCCGACCCGCTCGGCCCGATGACGGCCAGACGCTCCCCGCGGGCGACCTCTATGTCCAGGTCGCGCAGGACGCGCAGGTCGCCGTAAGATTTATTCACCTTGCGCAGTCTTACGATAGGTTCCATGCGACCTCTAATTACAGCGTGACCCCGTCATTCTGAGGAGCGAAGCGACGAAGAATCTCGTTTTATCAGAGGAGAGATTCTTCGCTCCCTGCGGTCGCTCAGAATGACCGCCTGAACAAAGTGACGTTGTGGTACTAAGCCGTGCGGAGGACCAGCCTGCGCTCCAGCCACCGGATCAGCGCGGCGGAGCAGAGGCTCAGGGCCAGAAAGAGCGCCCCCACGAGGGTCAGCGGCTCCAGGTAGCGAAACGTCTCCGCGCCGATGATCTTGGCCGTCTGCAACACCTCCAGCACGGTGATGGCCGACAGCATCGGCGTGTCCTTGAACATGGCGACCAGGTAGTTGCCCAGGGCCGGGACCATAGGGGGGATGGCCTGGGGCAGCACGACATACCGGAGCGTGTGGAAATGGCTCAGGTTCAGCGCGGTCGCCGCCTCCCACTGCCCCCGGGGGACCCCCTCGATGCCCGCGCGGTAGACCTCGGAGGTGTAGGCGCTGTAGTGCAGCCCGATGGCCAGGACGCCGGTCAAAAACGGGTTCAGCTTGAGCCCGACGCCGGGCAGGACGTAGAAGAGAAAATAGACCTGCACCAGCAGGGGCGTGCTCCGGACGAACTCCACGAACCAGGCCGCGGACCAGGAGACCGGCCTGCTCGCGGACCGGCGGGCGAGGGCCCAGGCCAGGCCCAGGACCAGCGCCAGAACCATCCATAAGACCGTCGCCTGGACCGTGACCCGGAGCGCCCTCAGCAGGTCGGGCAGGATCTTCAGAGCGAACGCCCAGTCAAACATCAGCGCCCCCCTCCCCGGTCCATCCCGAACGACAGCCTCCGCTCCAGCGCCCGGACGCCGGAGGTGATCAGGAGCGCCAGCAGGAAATAGACGATCAGGAGCAGCCCGAAGATCTCCACGGTCCGCAGGGTCTCGGCCCGCAGCATCTGCCCCCTGAAGGTCAGCTCGCTGATGGTGATCAGGGACACCAGGGAGGTGTTCTTGAGCATCTCGATCAGCAGGTTGCCCGCCGGGGGGAGCGCGGCCACCAGCGCCTGCGGCAGGATGACAGAGCGCATCTTCTGGGCATTCGTCAGGTTGAGGGCCAGGGCCGCCTCGTGCTGCCCCTGCGGGACGGCCCGGATGGCCCCGCGCACCACCTCGGCCCCGTAAGCGCCTGTGTTCAGCCCCAGCGCCAGGACCCCGGCCGTCATCGCGTCCAGGCTGATCCCCACCAGGGGGAGGGCAAAGTAGGCCCAGAAGAGCTGCACCAGGGCCGAGGTCCCCCGGAACGCCTCAATATACGTCCCGGCCAGCCAGCGCACCGGGCGGCGGCGCGACAGCCGGCCCAGCCCGGCCAGAGACGCAGCCACGCAGGCCACCCCCGCAGCGCCCACCGTCAGCTCGACCGTGACGACCGCGCCGCTCAGGAGGAAGGGGAGGAGGTCAAGGGGTCTGGGCATCCCTCTTCGCTCCTGTGGGGAGGAGGGGAGAGACGCAGAGCTCCTCCGCGGTCACCCCGCCCGGCAGCTCAGCCCTGGTGAACCCGAACGGTTGCACTAAGCTCAGGTGCTCCTGCGTGCCGATGAACGACCCCAGGTGGCGGTTGAACTCCCTCAGGAAGGCCGCGTCCTCCTGGCGAAAGCCGAACGCCCCGTAGCCCCGGACGGCCCTTCCCCCGATGACCGGGTCGGTGAAGGGCGACGCGCCCTCCAGCGACCCCGCCTGCGCCTTGCCGAGCAGGTCGCGGACCGTCAGGCTGGTCCCCGCGAAGGCGTCCACGCGCCCGGCCTCCACCCCGGCCAGGGCGCTCGGCGCGCCGGGGAAGACCGTCACCCGCTCGTCCGGGATGCCCACGTCGCGGGCGTAGCCCCGCTCCACCGTGCCCGCCACCACCCCGAGCCGGGCCTTCGGGTGGCGCTTCACGTCCTCGTAGCTGTGGAGGCCGAGGGGGTTGCCGGCCCTCAGCGCGAAGGCCTCCCCGATGCCGTAGGTCGGGTTGGAGAAGGCGATCTCCCGGCATCGCTCCGGGGTGATGTACATCCCCGCGGCGATGAGATCGAACCGCTTTGCCTTCAGGCCCGGGATGAGCGCCCCGAATTCGGTCAGCACCCCCTCCACGCGGTCCACCCCCATCCTCTTGAGGACCACGCGGGCGACCTCCGGGGCCTCCCCGGTCAGATTTCCCGTCTGACTGTCCATGTAGGCGTAGGGCGCCTCGTTCGCGTAGCCGACGCGCGCCACCCCCTCCCGCCGGACCCGGTCGAGCGTGGTCTCGCCGGCCCGGTCCGAGGCGTCACCGCACCCCATCGCCAGCGCGGCCACCCCCGCGACGAGGACGCCAATCTTTTTTTGAGCCTGGGAGGATTTTGTCATTGCTCAGACCTGCGCGAAATGTCCATGCTCGGCCTCCGCGGGCGTCACGGGCGTGAAGTCCCGCGAGGCGATGAACTCCGGCCTCGGCCTCAGGCCGCAGAAAGGCTCCACGAGCCTGTTCTCCACGCTGTTGTAGACCAGGAACACGTTGCTCCGCGGCCAGGGCGAGATGTTGCTGTTGGAGCCGTGCTGGAGGTTGCACTCGAACAGCAGGACGGACCCGGCCGGGCCCGTGGGCGCGGCGATCCCCCCCTCCTCCGTTAGACGCCTCAGGCTCTCGCGGTCCGGGACGCCCACCTCCTGCCTCCTGAGCGAATCCCTGTAATGGTCCTCCGGCGTCGCGCCCACGCAGGAGACGAAGGAGTGGTGAGAGCCGGGGATGACCATGAGCGGGCCGTTGAAGGGGGTGTTCTCCGTCAGGGCGATGGAGAAGCTCACGGCCCGCATCCGCGGCATCCCGTCCTCCACGTGCCAGGTCTCGAAGTCGGAGTGCCAGTAAAACTCCTTCCCCTCAAAGCCGGGCTTCAGGTTGATCCGGGACTGATGGACGTAGACCGCGCTGTCGAGCAGCTGCGCCGCGATGCCGACGAGACGCCGGTCCCACGCCAGGTCGCTGAAGGCGCGGCTGGTCCTGTGGACGTAGAAGATGGAGCGCGCCTCGCCGCTCTCCGGCTCCAGGATGACGGCGGGCGATTTCCGGACGGCCTCCGACGCCCGGAGGTCTTCGAGATCCGCCCTGAACGCCTCCACCTCCCCCCTCGAAAAGAGACGCTCCATAAACAGGAACCCGTTCTCCTCGTAATGCCTCAGCTCGCGCGGGCCCAGCGCCCCCCCCGACCTCCCGGCGACGTCCCCATAGACCACCGGGTCCAGCCGCCGGGTGATCGAGGGCGTGTCCGCCACGCGCGACGGGTAGGCGTCCCCTCGCCTGAACACCCTCATCTCGCGTCCTCCTCCATCAGAGGATAGGCCCCGTCCGCGCCGTGCACCTCGCGCCCCGCGCACGGGGGGTTGAACACACAGACTAAGCGCAGGGTCGACCGGGCGCGCAGGACGTGCCGCTCGTGCCTGTCCAGGGCATACATCGTGCCGGGGGCGACCGGGTAGACCCTCCCTTTCGGGAGGACCTCCACCTCCCCCTCCCCCTCGACGCAGTAGACCGCCTCCAGGTGGTTCCTGTAGCACATCTCGGTCTCGGTCCCGGCGCGCACCAGGGTCTCGTGGAGCGAGAACCCCATGCCATCGGTCTTCAGGAGAAATCGCCGACTGACCCAGGTCTCGGTGGCGACATCCCGGTCCGTTCCGATGAGTTCTTCCCGTCTTCGCACAATCATTTAAACCCCCGCCGCTTCCGTTTCGGAGGCCCATGCCTGTTCGGGCGTGGCGCTCTGTTCCAGGACCTCCGAGACGCTCTGCTCCAGGATTTCGAGACCGTCCTTCAGCTTTGATTCTTCGATCACCAGAGGGGGGAGGAGCTTCACCACCTGGCCCTCGGCCCCCGACGTCTCGACGATCAGACCCTTCTCAAACGCAGCCCGGCTGATCTGTTTTCCCTGCTCGGGGACGGCGCAGACCAGGCCCTGGACGAGCCCCCGGCCACGCACGCTGACGGCCTCGGGATACCTCTCGACGATCCGCTCGAGCCGCTCGCGCAGGAGGCGGGCCTTCTGGCAGACCCGCCGGGAGAAGTCCCCATCGCACCAGTAGTGGTTCAGCGCCTCGGTCGCCGCGACCAGGGCCAGGTTGTTGCCCCGGAAGGTGCCGCTGTGCTCTCCGGGCCTCCACAGGTCGAGATCGGGCCTGATCAGCAGCGCAGAGAGCGGAAGGCCGTAGGCACTGAGGGACTTGGACAGGGTCACCATGTCCGGCTTCAGGCCGGCCTCCTCGAAGCTGAAGAAGGCCCCGGTGCGCCCGCACCCCATCTGGATGTCGTCCACGATCAGCAAGACATCGAACTCCCTGCAGAGGCGTTCAAGGCCCCGGAGCCACTCGAAGCTCGCCACGTTCACCCCCCCCTCCCCCTGCACGGTCTCCACGATGACCGCGGCCGGGTGGTCCAGGCCGCTGCTCTGGTCGGCCAGGAAGCGCCTGAAGTATTCGAGCGTATCCACGCCCTCCCCCAGGTAGCCGTCGTAGGGCATGAAGGCGGTCTGGTTCAGGGCCACGCCCGCGCCCTCCCGGAAGAACGTGTTGCCCGTGGCCGCCAGGGACCCCAGGCTCACGCCGTGAAACCCGTTGGTGAAGGAGACGACGGTCGTCCTCCCCGTCACCTTGCGCGCCAGCTTGAGCGCCGCCTCGACCGCGTTCGTCCCGGTGGGGCCGGGGAACTGGATCTTATATTTCAAGCCGCGGGGCCACAGGATCGCGGCCTCGAAGGTCTCCAGGAACCGCCGCTTGGCGGTGCTGGCCATGTCCAGCCCGTGAATCAGCCCGTCCCCCAGGAGGTATTCGATGACCTTCCGCTTGAGGATCGGGTTGTTGTGGCCGTAGTTCAGGGTACCCGCCCCGCACAGAAAGTCGATGTACTCCCGGCCCTCCTCGTCGAAGAGGAACGCCCCCCTGGCCTTCTCGAAGACCGCAGGGAAGGAGCGGGAGTAGCCCCGCACCTCGGACTCCAGGCGCTCGAATGTCTTCAGCTTGTCCATGTATAAACCTCCTGCGTTGGATGCAAAAAAACTACTGTCCTGTCAAAGAAGGTTTGAGAGGTTGTCATTCTGAGGGCGCAACGCGCCCGAAGAATCTCGGTTTTAGAGATTCTTCGCCTCCGTTGCACTCCGGCTCAGAATGACCACCTCTATCTTGACATGGCACTACCCATCGGCGGCGACGGCGGAGGGATGAAATGGCCCGATGCGGAAGAGGACCTCTTCCTCGTGCCCCTCCTCGCCGAACATCCCCCTGGGAAAGAGAAGTTTCTTCTCACACCGGGCCCCCAGCCTTCTGGCGAGGGCGTGGAAGAGCGCCCAGGACGCCTCGTTCGAGGGGGATACGGTCGCCTCGACAAAGGCCACCCCCCTGCAAGCCCTGCGCCGGAGCAACTCGATCAGCATGGACGTCGCCAGGCCCCTCCCCCGCATCTCCGCCCGCACGGCGACCTGCCAGACGAAGATGGCCTCAGGGGACGCCGGGGGCCTGTAAGCGGACACAAACCCCACGACCTCTTCCCCCCTCTCTGCCACCACGCAGGTCTCAGGAAAATGGTGGCAGAGCAACAGGTAGGCGTAACAGGAGTTGAGATCGAGAGGGCTGGACGCCTTCACGAGCCGCCACATCTCCGCGCCGTCCTTCAGAAAAGGCCTGCGAAACGCGACCGGCCCCTCATCCGTTCGTGTCATCTCTCTCCCCTTACCAAAAGGTTTGGTGGCCCAGGCGGCTCGCCTGGGCTGCACAGGCCAGCGGCCTGTGCCACTGTCTTCGCAAATCTGGTGCCACCCGCCGTCCTCTCGCCGGTCTTTTGCCCGAACTTGCGGAAAACTCGCGGCCTCATCGGGGACACACGCCGCTCCGGGCCATCGCGAGCGGGCCGTCTTCTGTGTGTCAGACGGTCACCCCTGTCTGTTTCGCACACAGGGATGACACTTTTGCTTGACCTGAGGCGCAGGATTTTGTATAAGGTAGAAACCGGATGAGCGAACGGACGATGAGGTCAGAGATATATTATAGATAAGGGGCGGGCATGAAATTCAACATCACCACCCGGACGATCGCGGGCTTCCTGCTGATGGCGGCCCTGCTGGCCGCCGTGAACCTCGCGATGATCTTCTACATCGACCGCCTTCAGACCCTCACCGTGACGATCCTGGACAACAACGTCTCCAGCCTCCTGTCCGCGCTGCGCATGGAGGAGGCCATTCAGGCGCAGCGGCGGCGCACGGCAAACTTTTTGCTTACTGGAGATGAGGAACTGGTGAAACAGCTCCTCAAGGACCGGGAGAGATTCACCGCCATCCGTCAGCACGCCGAGGTCACGGCGAACACCCATGAAGAGCGGGTCGCCCTGAGCCGGATCGACGTCCTCTTTGAGGGGTTCCTGCGGGCGCAGGGCGAGGCCATCGCCTCCTATCGACAGGGGCGAATGGCCCTGGCGCGGGACATGCTGGTCGGCGCGAGCAGGGAGCAGACGGAGTCGCTGCTGGAGGCGTGCGAGGAGTTCAGCCAGCTCAACGAGCGCGCCATCGAGGCCGCCCGCGCCCAGATGCTGCAGGACAACGCCAGGGCCCGGCGGACGATCTACGGCATCGCCGTGGCGGGCGTGATCATCGGCGGACTGCTGGGGGTGGTCATCGCCCGGAGCGTCGTCCGGCCCCTCGCGGAGCTGGTCCTCAAGGTGCGCAGCGCCGAGGACGCGGGGGAGGTCGTGGAGCGCCTGGAGATTTCGGAGGGCCAGGCGCTGGAGTCCCTGGGGCAGGGCGTGGAGTCCCTGGTGCAGAAGATCAAGTCCGTGAGCGCAGACCTGGCCCAGAGCGAGAGGATGCTGATTCAGGCCGAAAAACTCGCGATGGCCGGGCAGCTCGCCACGGGGCTTGCCCACGAGATCCGGAACCCGCTGGCGGCGATCAAGACGATGATCTTCGCCCTGCGGGCGGACCTCCCCCCCGAAGACCCCAGGCGGGTGGACTTCGACGTCATGAGCGGGGAACTCGATCAGGT
>Ga0156186_1106_pt1 | contig 10078 bp, 6 predicted proteins | sample RifCSPlowO2_12_FD_107839 | JGI IMG/M metagenome (GOLD analysis project Ga0156186, IMG submission 107839) | Candidatus Handelsmanbacteria bacterium RIFCSPLOWO2_12_FULL_64_10
CGACGCGGGGAGGGGCGGTCTCTGCGCCTTTTCCCTTGCGAAGAGATCAACCTGCTCCCCCTTCCCCTATGGGGAAGGGGGCTGGGGGGTTGGGTCATTTTTTCAAAATCAACTTATCCACGTCCCCAAAATTGTCGTAGCTCGACGTGATGGCCCGCTCCCCCGGCTCCAACCCTTCCAGCACTTCAAAGACCTGGGGGTTCTGCCTGCCCAGCCTGATCTGCCGCCTCGTGGCCACCTCCCCGGCCCTGTCCAGGATAAAGACCCAGTTGCCCCCGGTCTTCTGGTAGAACCCGCCCCTGGGCAGCAGCACCGCCTCTGACAGGTCCCCCAGCTCCAGCCGGACCTGGAGCGTCTGCCCGCGCCGGATGTCCTTCGGCTCTGCGCCGTTGAACTCCAGGTCGACCTCGAAACTCCCCTGACGGACTTCGGGGTAGACCTTCCGGGTGACCAGCCGGTAGGATTTACCGGCCAGGTCAAACTCCCCGGTCTGGCCGGGACGAATGCGCGTGATGTAATGCTCGTCGATGCTGGCGCGCACCTTGAACCCCTCCAGCACGTCGATCTGTCCAAGCGCCTCCCGGGGCGATTTCGACTGGCCGATCTCCGCGTTGAGCGACGTGAGCTGGCCGGAGATGGGGGCCTTGACCACCAGGTTCTCCACGTTCTGTTTGACCATGTCCAGGTTGGTCTGCATGTGTTTTACGGCAGCCTCCAGCTTTTCGACCTGGACCTGCCTGAGAAGGGAATCCTGTTTCTGCGTCTCGATCATAAGGTCCTTCCGCTTGCACAGATACTCGTATTCATCCTTCTCCTTTTCATACTCCTCGCGGGAGATCAACTCCCTTTTCCCCAATTCCGCCTTCCGCTCGTAGGTGCGTTTTTGGCGTTGTACCTGATACTCCAGCTCCACAAGTTGCGTGCGCAGGTTGAGGCGATTCTGCTCCATCGCCAGGCGGGTGTTCCGCAGGTTGTTCATCTGATCGAACAACTGGGCCTCCCGGTTCATGGCGTCTAATTGCAGATAGGCGTTGGACAGCTTCAGGATGGGGTCGCCCTGGTTGACAACGTTCCCGGCCTCCACGAAGATCCTCTCCACCTTCCCGCCTTCCACGGCGTCCAGAAAGAAGGTCTTGAGGGGGAACACCGTGCCGTTGACCGGGATGAACTCCTGGAAGGGTCCCCTCTCCACGGTGGAGATCGTGACCCGCTCCGTATCCACGTTGAGCCTGGAGCTGTGATCGCCCAGAAGGAGGTTGTAGATCACGGCGGCGAAAAAGAGGCCCGCCGCCGACACCCACGCGATCCGTTTCAGGGTCCACCGCTTCTTCCGGATTCTACGGTCCATCCCATAGCCCTGGCCTGAAACCTGATCTGGCGCGGAGTTCTGTAAATCGACGGCCGCCGGTTCCCCGGCCCGGTGATTGGCCCTCGGACGCCAGCTTACAAGCCTGTCCATCCACCTGTCTCTTGTCTTTTGAATCGCCACTGTTGAGACCCCTCCCCCGGCCCCTCCCCCATAGGGAGAGGGGAGAAGACCTCTTTGTCTTTGCCTTTTCAAAAAGCCTAACCTGTTCCCCCTTCCCCCTCGGGGAAGGGGGTTAGGGGGTTAGGTCACTCATATCGCAGGGCATCGACAGGGTTTGACCGCGCTGCTTTGATGGCCTGAGAAGCGACCGTCAACAGGACGATCATCATCGTCAGAACGCCGCCCAGCGCAAACATTCCGACGCCGATGTCGATGCGATACGCGAAGTCCTGTAGCCAGCGATGCACGGCATAGTAGGCCACCGGCCAGGCAATGAGGTTGGCGACCCCCACCAGCAGCAGGATCTCCTTTGACAGCAGCGCCACAACGCTGGACACCGAGGCCCCCAATACTTTGCGAATGCCGATCTCCTTCGTGCGCCGGGCGACGGCGAGAGAGGTCAGGCCGAGCGCGCCGAGGCAGGCGATGAAGATGGCGAAGAAGGTGGAGCCGGTGACGATGCTCCCCCATCGCTCATCTGCCTGATACTGCCGGGCGATGTCTTCGTCCAGGAAAGAGTAGACGAACGGGCGATCCGGGATGACCTGATGCCATATCTCCCTGAGCAGCTTCAGGGTGCTGGACGGGTCCCCTGGACCTGTCTTGATGTATATGAGGCTTAATCGTCTATTAATATCAGGGTAGAGTTCCAGCACCACAGGCTCTATCTCCTGATGCAGCGAGAAGAGATGGAAATCCTTTACAACTCCGACAATCGCATTGTCGAACCTGGGCAGTTTCTTGCCGACGGCTGAACTCCAACCCAGTTTTTTGACCAGAGTTTGATTGACGATGACAGCCCCTTTGGCATCTGCGCCAAAATCCCGCGAGAAGTTCCTGCCCTCAACTAACTGCATCTCAAGCATCTCCAGATAATCGTAATCGACACCGTAGAATTTTGCCTCAAACTGAATCTCTTCGTGTTTTATCAGACGCGTGCTGATGGTGAAGTCTCTGCCAATAGAAGGCGTTGAAGCCGAGACCTTTTCGATCTCCCGACGCTCCGACGCGGCTTTTCGGTAGGCCTGCATCAGGCGTCTCATCTCCTCATCCCGAAGCCCGGAGTAGGTATCTACCACAATCAACCGCTCGTCGTTAAAACCAAGATTTTTTGCCCTCAAGAAATCCATCTGCTTCGACATCAGGAGGGTCGCCACGATCAGGAAGATGGTCAGGGAGAACTGGACGACAACCAGTCCCCGGCTGAACCAGTTCGCGCCCCCGAATTTCAGGTGTCTCCTGAGGGCGGTCACGGGATGAAACCCGGACAACACGAGCGCCGGGTAGCCCCCTGTCAGAAGCCCTATGAGCAGGGTCAGGCCCAAAAGCCAGCCCCAGGCAGACCCGTAAATGAGCGAAAGCCTCCTGTCCACCAGGCCGTTAAAGGCAGGGAGCGCCAGTTCCGCAAGGGCCAGGCCCACCAGCAGGGCCAGGAAGCTCAGGAGAATGGATTCGCTCCAAAACTGTCTCATGAGGTGGGTCCGGCTTGCGCCCAGCACCTTTCGGATGCCGACCTCCGTGGAGCGCGTGGAGGCAAGGCCCATAGACAGATTGATGAAATTCACGCAGGCGATCAGGAGGACCGACAGAGCGATTCCGGACAGGACGTAGCCGTAGGCGGGATCGCTGGCAGACTCCAGACTATACTTGACCCCTGGGGTCAGATGGACCGTTGAAAGCGGCTGAAGCTGGAGCCTCATCTGATAATCTCCCAAGAATTTACTCAGGCTTCGGATTCTTCCGCCCATGTAGGTTTCCACAAACAAGGGAAGTTTCTTTTCAAGGTCCGAGCATTGTTTCCGGTCGGCCAACTGGACGTAGGTGACGACTCCCAGGCCGGACCAGCCCTCTTGACCCGGCAACCAGTTCTCGATGGAGGTCACAAAATCGAACTTGATGCTGGAGTTCTCCGGGACCTCGACGACGCCGGTGACCTGACGATCTGTTACCTGTCCCAATTGCCAAAAGGACAGGGTTGCGCCCAGGGGGTCCTTCTCGCCGAAGAACTTATCGGCCATCTTCTTGCTGATGACCACCGAATGTTTATCCAGGAGTGCGGTTTTCAGGTCTCCCGCAACCCGTGGAAACGTGAACATCCCGAAGATGCCGGGGTCGGCGGATAGAACGGGATGATTGAACCGTTTCTCGCCCAGCACAACGGTGGTGATTAAATTCATGGGCGCCCGAAACCTCACTGTCTGGATGACTTCAGGAAAATCGTGGACCAGGGCGGGGCCGGCCCCCGGAGGGAGAATGGCATAGGTCTCCCACTGACCTTGCTTTTTTTCTACCAGATCGACTCTGTAAATCCGGTCCCCATTTTCGTGAAATGTGTCGTAGCTCCTCTCGTATCGGACGTAGAGGAGCGTCAGGATGCAAAACGCCATCCCCACGGCCAGACCCGCAATATTGATCGCGGAGTGGCCCTTATGCCGCATGAGGTTCCGCACGGCGACGATGAGGTAGTTTCTGAGCATAAACCCCTCCCCCTGCCCCTCCCCTGAAGGGGAGGGAGGTTCTTTTGCATTTTCTCTTCCACAACAAGCCCACTCTCTATTCCCCCTTTCCTTCAGGAAAGGGGGCCGGGGGGATAGGTATGCAACAACCGTGCCAATATTGTTTTTAAATAACTTATGGCGAATCGACAAAAATGGGGCCTTGAAAAGTGTCCGCTGGCGTTACACATGGTGTCCGCTGGCGTACACCCCCCAGGCCGCCAGGCCGCCTTTCTGCTTGACAGCCCAATCCATCCTGCTTATGATTCCCCCGAACCCCCTGGCCCGAAGACAGACCCCCCTCTTATCCCCCCCTGAAGGGGGGGAAGTATGTCCATTCCCCCTTCCCCCTCGGGGAAGGGGGTCAGGGGGTTGGGTCTCATCCTGAGGACCTGCTCCATGAACAAGAAATTCGGCCGAATCCTGGTCGTGGACGACAACGAAGACATCCTCCTGGCGGCCCGCCTGCTGCTCAAACCCCACGTGGAGCGGGTACACACGGAGAAAGACCCCCGTGCGATCCCGTCTCTGCTCAAAGACGAGCGCTACGACGTCATCCTGCTCGACATGAACTTCACCCAGGACGCCACCAGCGGCGCTGAGGGCTTCCACTGGCTCAGCCGGATTCTGGAGACCGACCCCTCGGCGGTGGTCATCCTGATCACGGCCTACGGGGACGTGGAGACGGCCGTGCGGGCGATCAAGGAGGGCGCGACGGACTTCGTGCTCAAGCCCTGGCAGAATGAGAAACTGCTGGCCACCCTCTCGGCGGCCCTGAGCCTGAGAGAGTCCCGGCTGGAGGTGGACCACCTCCGCTCGCGGGAGAGACAGTTGAGCGCGGACATCGACCGGCCCTTTCACGACCTCATCGGCGCTTCCGCAGTCATGCAGGAGGTCTTCGCGACGATCCAGAAGGTCGCGCAGACCGACGCCAACGTATTGATCCTGGGGGAGAATGGGACGGGGAAGGAGCTGGTGGCGCGGGCCCTGCACCGGCAGTCTCGGCGGGCGGAGGAGGTGTTCATCACGGTGGACGTGGGGGCCTTGAGCGAGACCCTGTTCGAGAGCGAGCTGTTCGGCCACGTGAAGGGCGCGTTCACGGACGCTAAGGAGGACCGGGCCGGACGGTTCGAGATCGCCTCCGGTGGGACGCTGTTCTTAGACGAGATCGGCAACCTCCCCCTGCCCCTCCAGGCCAAGCTGCTGACCGCCCTGGAGAACCGGCAGGTCACGCGCCTGGGCGCTAACGCCCCGCAGCCCATCGACGTGCGCCTGATCTGCGCGACCAACACGCCCATTCACGACGTTGTGGCGCAGAGGCAGTTCCGGCAGGACCTCCTCTACCGGGTCAACACCGTGGAGATCCGCCTGCCGCCCCTGCGCGAGCGGGCCGAGGACATCCCGCTGCTGGTGGACCATTTCCTGAAGGTCTATTCGAAGAAGTACCAGAAACCCCTGAGACGGGTCCACGCCACGGCCCTCAAGAAGCTGGAGCGATACCCCTGGCCCGGCAACATCCGGGAGCTGGCGCACGCCGTGGAGCGGACCGTGATCATGAGCGACAGCCCCGTCCTTCAACCCTCGGACTTTCTCCTCTTCGCCCCGGAGACCGGGGAGGAAGGGCTGATGCTTGAGCGCTACAACCTCGAAGAGGTGGAAAAAGCCGTGATCCGGAAGGCCATCCGCAAGCACGAGGGGAACCTCAGCCAGGTGGCTAAGGAACTGGGGCTGACGCGCACCTCCCTGTATCGCAGGCTGGAAAAGTATGGTCTCTGAGCGCTTTCGCGCCCAGTGCATCGTCCGCGCCCTGCTGCTCAGCGCCACGATCACCCTCTGGGTCTACCTGTTCTTCGAGACGAGTTATTACGCGACCCTCCTGATCGTGGGGGGCATCGCCGTCTACCAGGTCTATGCCCTGATCCACTACGTCGAGAAGACGAACCGGGACCTGGACCGGTTCCTGCAGGCCATCCGGGGCGCGGACTTTTCACAGACGTTCACAGGGAAAGGGCTGGGCGCCTCGTTCGACGCGCTGAAGGCGGCGTTCAACGAGGTCCTGAATGAGTTTCGGAGGGCGCGGGCTGAGAAGGAGGAACACTACCGCTATCTTCAGACCGTCGTGCAGCACGTGGGGATCGGTCTGATCGCCTTTCAGCCTGACGGCGACGTGGAGCTGATGAACAACGCCGCCCGCCGGCTGTTGCGGGTGGGGTCCCCCCTGCGAAACATCCAATCTCTGGAGCCGTTCAGCAAACCGCTCATCGATACGCTGCTCCGGCTGAAGCCGGGCGAGAAGGCCCTGGTCAGGGTCGAAGATCACGGGGAGTTGTTGCACCTGGCGATCTACGCGACCGAGTTCAGGCTGCGGGAGCGCAACTTCATCCTGGTCTCCATCCAGAATATTCAGAGCGAATTGGAGGAGAAGGAGATGGAGGCCTGGCAGAACCTGATCCGGGTGCTCACCCACGAGATCATGAACTCCGTCACCCCCATCGCCTCCCTGGCCTCCACGGCCCACGACCTGCTGACGGACCGCTCCGACGATCAAGAGGCGGGCGAACAGGGCGAAACGATCCGCGACGTCCGGGACGCCGTCCGGACCATCCAGAGACGCAGCTATGGCCTGCTGCATTTCGTGGACGCCTACCGGAAACTCACGCGCATCCCGAAGCCCAACTTCCAGATATTCCCTGTCTCGGAGCTTTTCGGGCGCGCAGAACAACTGATGCGCTCTGAGATGGAAAACAGGACGATCCGTTTTCGCGCCCGGATAGAGCCCAAAAGCCTGGAGTTGACCGCCGACCCCGAGCTGATCGAGCAGGTGCTCATCAACCTCCTGCTCAACGCCGTCCAGGCCCTGGAGGGCCGGCCCGGGGCCGCGATTGAGCTGACCTCCCGGATGGATGAGAGGGGCAGGGTCGTCATCTCTGTCAAGGACAACGGGCCGGGCATCCTCGACGAGGTGCAGGAGAGGATCTTCATCCCATTTTTCACCACCAGGCGGGATGGCTCCGGCATCGGCCTCAGCCTGTCCCGGCAGATCATGCGGCTGCATCGGGGCACGATCAGCGTTCAGTCCAGGCCGAATGCGGAGACGATCTTTACGTTGCGATTTTAAGACTACTCAAGCCGAAAATCCAGATCACATCGTCGAACGGATCGGATACGCGCCGTACTCCCGGATCGCCTCCCGCATGGCTATGTAGTTCTCCAGCCGCGTGCCGGGCTGCAGGACATTGCTCGTCGTCAGCACCAGCCCCCCGTTCCAGAGGGCCTCCATCTGGAATGGGCGACCGACCCTCTCCCCCTTCCTGACCCGTGGCCTATTGCGGCCAGCGATCCCAGAACCGTCTCCTGCCCGCGTGGCTCACCATCTCCCCCACGTCCGAGCGGAGCGCCCCCTCCTTCATCATCTGCTCCACCTTCTTCGCCGCCCGCATGAACGCCTTCACCCTGTCGGGTGTACTCCCCTGGCACATCGTCGCCTCGACGGTCGTGAAGACGTAACTGGCGCCGTCGGCCGCGGCCTGGTAGACCCACTCCTCAACCTCCTGCATCGTCAACCCGGCGTAGTGGAAACTCCCCATCCGCCACCCGAAGGGCACGCGGCATCGCTGGCGGATGATCTTCGGGTTGATCTTGTGCGAAATCCCGGGGTCGAAATCCACAAGCCCCACGTCTTCCAGCAGAGGCAGGTGCTCGGGTCGAAGGTCCTCGATGTGCGCGGCGCGTCTGCCCGTTGTCGATGCCTCGAAGACCCGCTCGTAGTGGGGCAGCACGAACTCCGGCCACATCGACACGGAGAACATGCTCCCCACGTCGTCATAGAGTTTGTAACCGGTGGGACTGACGTGCGGATGGCCATTCAGGTCCGCCAGAAAGCGCCTGTAGTCGAGGACGCTCTCCGTGATCAGACTGAGGAACTCCTTCGTCCCGTTCGGGTCGTCATAGACATCGGTGAAGATCCCCAGGTCGCGCAGGCAGTAGGCCGTTGTCATCGGTCCCTGCGCCGAAAAACCGAATCCGACATTCTCTCCGGGGAAGGCCTTCCGGAGCCTCTCCCTGAAGTTCAGGTAGAATGGGACCATCCCCGCCGTCCGGAAGTCGACGGGCCTCTTCAGCAGCCTGATCCCATCCCCGAGCGAGCCGCAGATCCGGGTGTAGTTGACCTCGCCCCCCTCCGGGAAGACTAACCCCGCGCCGAGCGTGTTCAGATGCCCGTAGGACACCGCCGGCGTCGAGATGCCCGGCATCGGGATCTCATCCCCCCAGAGTTCCCGGAACTTGGGCCGACCCTGTCGGATCAGCTCGATCATCGCCTCGGGCCTCGTGTTCGCGTCTTTGATCGGAATGCCCGTCAGGGCGTAGTAGGCGTAGTAGGCGGCGCTCACGGACCATCGGAATCCCGCCTTCTCCCTCAACCCATCGTAATCGGGCTTTTCGGCCATCTCGTCTCCTCTCCTCCACACATAGGCTTTTTTAAGCAGGGCTTGAGGATTCAGTCCCGTTCAGGATGCGATCTGCGCGAGCTGTTTGAGCGTGGCCTCCATCAGGACATCGCCCGCCTCCGGGCTGTACCGGGACGCCAGCACCTCATAGTCCCCTTCGTCAAAGGTCTCCTTCGTGGGGAGATAGCCCCCGGTCCGGCCTGCGTTGGCCAGCCCGATGACCAGGGTCTTGCGGAACGGGGAACGCCGCTTGACCTCCAGCCCGATCTCCACAAACACCTCGCCCGGAAACGTCGTGAGGGCCGCATCGTCCAGCCGGAGAGACTGCAACTCCACGGAGACGGACGGCCTCCGCTCCTCCGAGTGGAACTGCTCTGCCTGACGGCACACCATGCCCGCGAAGAAGACCTCCACCTCCGCCCGATGTCTCACCACGCGGGAGGCCCCCGGATCGAGGCGCTCCAGCGCCTCCTGAGCGGCCTTCCGGCGCTGCCCCGCCTCCTCTATGGTCACCGGAAAGGTCCGGCGGAGGGGGAGGTCCACGCGAGACGAGACGGATCGGATCGAAAGCGCGGCCTTCGTCTCGACCCCGGCCAGCCCCTCCAGGACCGCGCGCCCCAGGCGGACGCCGATCTTCTCGGCGTAGGCAAACGTGCGGATGGGGATGGGTGCCCCGATGCAGGAGAGGCCGGAGCTGTAGCCGGGGTTGATGTCCCCCTCCGCGCCGTTGACATAGATCACCACCGCATCGCGCCCCGCCTGCTCCCGGATCGTGCGGATCGCGTAGCAGGCCCAGTCCTCCGTGATCATCAGGTTATCCGGACCCATCGTGGTCGGGTGGCACGCATAGTTGAACAGGACGCCCCTGATCTTTCCCGCGCCGTCCTCGACCCTGACGATCCCCACCTCCGGGTCCACCGGAAGGCCCCCGTAGTCTAAGCGGCGGCGGTTCCGGCCCACGTCCTCCGCGTGGCCCACACCCACGCCGAGCCGGCCCTCCTCGCGATGTTCCCAGGCGTCCACCAGACACTCGACGCAGCGCCCCTTCAGGTACGGGGCGTATGCCTCCGTGAGCGTGGGGCCTGAGTGCGTGTGGGTCGCGGCCATCAGGATCTGCGCGCCAGGCAGGCCGGTGCGCCGGCTCACCTCCTCCCGCGTCCCGTCGATGACCTCCTGACTCAGGCTGCACACCGACGCGCTCAGGACGGCGACCGCCGTGTCCGGCCCCTCGATGACCATCGCGCGCGCGTGGAGGTCGTCATGGACGCCCTGCGCGCCCCCCTTTCGAGCGGCAAATCCCGCCATCGGCGCCCCCGGAGGGGGCGTGATGACCCGCTCCGCCAGACCCACCTGGATCCCCTTTGCAGCAGTCATGGCCATCTCCTTTACGAGAGAAGCATCCCCCCCGGCAACCCCATCTCGCATCATAGCTGCCTCAGACGGTCTTCAATGGGCTCGGGCATCCAGTCGGCGGAGATCCCCAGGTCCCTCAGGATCCCCTGCGCGCAGTTGTAGCCCGGCAGCCCCGTGACGTTCCCCCCGGGATGACAGCACGACCCGCATAGGTAGGCCTGCAGGACCAGGCTGTTGTGGCCCGCGCCCAGGAT
>Ga0156186_1408_pt2 | contig 10039 bp, 5 predicted proteins | sample RifCSPlowO2_12_FD_107839 | JGI IMG/M metagenome (GOLD analysis project Ga0156186, IMG submission 107839) | Candidatus Handelsmanbacteria bacterium RIFCSPLOWO2_12_FULL_64_10
CGGCGCAAGCCTTGCGGCGGCTCGGCGAACTCGGCGTCTGCGGCGTCGTCGTGCCCGAAATTTGGGGCGGCGCGGGTCTGGATTATGTCTCGCTGGCGGTGGCGCTCGAAGAAATCGCCGCCGGCGACGGCGCGACCTCGACGATTATCAGCGTGCAGAATTCGGTGGTGTGCGGCCCGATTCTGGCGTTCGGCAACGACGCGCAGAAAAGTAACTATCTGAGCAAACTTAGTCGCGGCGAATGGCTGGGTTGTTTTTGCCTGACCGAGCCGCACGCGGGTTCGGATGCGGCGGCCTTGAGCACGCGCGCGGTGCGCGAAGGCGATCGCTGGCGCATCGACGGCGTCAAACAGTTCATCACCACCGGCAGTCATGCGCAAGTCGCGCTGGTGTTTGCGGTTACCGATGCAGCGGCCGGCAAAAAAGGCATCTCGGCGTTTATCGTGCCGACCGATACGCCGGGCTTCCACGTGGCGCGCGTCGAGGACAAGCTCGGGCAACGCGCGTCCGATACGGCGCAAATCGTGCTCGACGCGTGTTATGTCCCGGCGGAGAACCTGCTCGGCCACGAGGGCCAAGGCTATCGTATCGCATTGGCGAATCTCGAAGCCGGGCGCATCGGCATCGCGGCGCAGGCGGTCGGCATGGCGCGCGCGGCCTTGGACGCCGCGCTCGACTATGCGCAGCAGCGCGAAAGCTTCGGTAAACCCTTGATTGCGCATCAGGCGATTAGTTTCCGTCTGGCGGATATGGCGACGCAAGTCGCCGTGGCGCGGCAGATGGTGTGGCATGCGGCCTGTCTGCGCGACGCCGGCGAGCCTTGCCTCAAGCAGGCGTCGATGGCGAAACTGTTCGCCTCGGAAATGGCCGAGCGGGTCTGCTCGGATGCGATCCAAATTCACGGCGGTTATGGCTATGTCACCGATTTTCCGGTCGAGCGCATCTATCGCGACGTGCGCGTCTGCCAAATCTACGAAGGCACCTCGGATATCCAGCGCATGGTGATCGCGCGCGAATTGATCGATTGAGTTGGCAAAGCATTTGTCCACGAAAAACACGAAAGGCACGAAAAATGATACTGAATGGCTGGCTCGATTGTTTTTGTTCGTGTTTTTCGTGAGTTTCGTGGATAAAAAAATTTCTCGGGGTTAAGCATGAGTACGATCAAATCCAATCTCGATACGCGCAGCGACGACTATCGCGCCAATACGGCGGCGATGGCGGCCTTGGTGGCCGATTTGCAGGAAAAGCTCGCTCAAGCCGCGCGCGGCGGCTCGGAAGAGGCGCGCGCCAAGCATCTCGCGCGCGGCAAGCTGCTGCCGCGCGATCGCGTCCATGCCTTACTCGATCCCGGCGCGCCGTTTCTCGAAATCGCGCCGCTCGCGGCCTACGGCATGTATGGCGGCGATGTGCCGGCCGCGTCGATGATTGCGGGCATCGGGCGCGTCAGCGGCGTCGAATGCGTGATCGTCGCCAACGACGCCACGGTCAAAGGCGGCACCTATTACCCCTTGACCGTCAAGAAGCATTTGCGCGCGCAGGAAATCGCGCAGCAAAACCGCTTGCCGTGCGTCTATCTGGTCGATTCGGGCGGCGCGTTTTTGCCCGCGCAGGACGAAGTGTTCCCGGATCGCGATCATTTTGGCCGCATCTTCTTCAATCAGGCGAATCTGTCGGCGCAGGGCATTCCGCAAATCGCGGTGGTGATGGGCTCCTGCACCGCCGGCGGGGCCTATGTGCCGGCGATGTCGGACGAAAGCATTATCGTCAAAAATCAAGGCACGATCTTTCTCGGCGGCCCGCCCCTGGTGAAAGCTGCGACCGGCGAAGTGGTCACGGCGGAAGATCTCGGCGGCGGCGATGTGCATACGCGCGTTTCGGGCGTATGCGATCACCTCGCCGAAAGCGATGCGCATGCATTGTCGATTGCGCGGCGCATCGTCGCGAATTTGAACTGGCAAAAGCCGTGCGGACTGGACATCGCTGCACCCGAAGAGCCGCTATACGACCCCGCCGAACTCTGGGGCATTATCCCGACCGATAGCCGCAAGCCTTTCGACGTGCGCGAGGTGATTGCGCGTTTGGTCGACGGTTCGCGCTTCGACGAATTCAAAGCGCGTTACGGCACGACGCTGGTCACGGGCTTCGCGCGGCTGCACGGCTATCCTGTAGGCATCGTCGCGAATAACGGCATTCTGTTCTCCGAGTCGGCGCAAAAAGGCGCGCATTTCGTCGAACTATGCGCGCAACGCGGCATCCCTTTGGTTTTTTTGCAGAATATCACCGGCTTTATGGTCGGACGCAAGTACGAGAACGGCGGCATCGCCAAAGACGGCGCGAAGATGGTGATGGCGGTGTCGACCGCGCAAGTGCCGAAATTCACCGTGGTGATCGGCGGCTCGTTCGGCGCGGGCAACTACGGCATGTGCGGCCGCGCGTATAGCCCGCGGCTGATGTGGATGTGGCCGAACGCGCGCATCAGCGTGATGGGCGGCGAACAGGCGGCGTCGGTGCTCGCTACGGTCAAACGCGATGGCATCGAAGCCGCCGGCAAGACCTGGAGCGCGCAAGACGAGGAGGCGTTCAAAACGCCGATCCGCCGGCAATACGAAACCCAAGGCCATCCGTATTACGCCACCGCGCGGCTATGGGACGACGGCTTGCTCGATCCGATGCAGACGCGGCGTGCGCTGGGCTTAGGCATTTCGGCCTCGCTGAATGCACCGATCATGCCGACGAAGTTCGGCGTGTTTCGGATGTAAAGCGATCGACATTACACTGACAGGCGAATTCCCATGTACGAATCCATACTGACCGAAGTCGATGCCGGCGTAGGCATCATCACCCTGAATCGCGCCGAGCGGCATAATGCGTTCGACGATGTGTTGATCGGCGAACTCTCTGACGCCATCGATCATATGGGCGCAGACCCGGCGGTGCGCGTGCTGGTGATTTCGAGCACCGGCAAGAGCTTTTGCGCCGGGGCCGATTTGAATTGGATGAAGCGCGCGGCAGGCTATAGCGAAGACGAAAATCTGCACGATTCGCGTCAGTTGGCCGAGATGCTGCGTCGTTTGGCGCAGTGTCCCAAGCCGACCGTGGCGCGCGTGCAAGGTCCGGCGTATGGCGGCGGTGTCGGGCTGATCGCCTGCGCCGATATCGCGATCGCGACTTTCGATAGTCAATTTGCGCTGACCGAAGTGCGGCTCGGGCTGATTCCGGCCGTGATTAGCCCGTATGTGATTACGGCGCTCGGCGAGCGTGCGGCGCGGCGCTATATGCTGACGGCGGAACGCTTTTCGGCGGCCGAGGCGTATCGTTTGGGTCTGTTGCACGAAATGGTGGCCGACGAGGCGGCGCTCGATCGGGCGGTCGGCGATATTATCGACGCATTGCTGCAAAACGGCCCGAACGCCTTGGCCGAATGCAAGCGGCTGATCGCCGCCGTCGCCGCGCGGCCGTTGGACGCCGAACTGATCGACGACACCGCGCAGCGCATTACGCGGCTGCGCGCTTCCGACGAAGGGCGCGAGGGCATGAGCGCCTTTCTTGAGAAACGTAAGCCTTTCTGGAATAGCGACCGCTAATATGTTCAGCAAATTATTGATCGCCAATCGCGGCGAAATCGCCTGCCGGATTATTAAAACGGCGCGGCGCTTGGGGCTACGCACCGTGGCGGTGTATTCGCAGGCCGACGCCGGCGCGCGCCATGTGCGGCTCGCCGACGAGGCGATTTGCATCGGCGAGGCTGCGGCGCGCGAATCGTATCTGAGTATCGACAAAATCGTCGCGGCGGCGGTGGCGAGCGGCGCGCAGGCGATCCATCCGGGCTATGGCTTTCTGTCGGAAAACGAGCAGTTCGCCGCGGCCTGCCAGGCGCATGGCGTCGTTTTTATCGGCCCGCCGGTGGCGGCGATACGCGCGATGGGTTCGAAGTCCGAGGCGCGCAAGTTGATGGAAAAAGCCGGCGTGCCCTTGACGCCGGGTTATCACGGCGACCTGCAGGACGAAGCCCATTTGCAGCGTCAGGCGGCGACGATTGGTTATCCGGTGCTGATCAAGGCCGCAGCGGGCGGCGGCGGCAAGGGGATGCGCGTCGTGACGCAGGCCGAAGAGTTCGCGGCGGCCTTGGCCTCGTGTCGGCGCGAAGCCGGCGCGTATTTCGGCAGCGAGCATGTGCTGATCGAAAAATACCTGCAACGTCCGCGCCATATCGAGATTCAGGTGTTCGGCGATAGGCATGGCAACTATGTGCACCTGTTCGAGCGCGATTGTTCGGTGCAGCGCCGCCATCAAAAGGTGGTCGAGGAAGCGCCTGCGCCGGGCATGACATCTGCACGGCGCGCGGCGATGGGCCAAGCGGCGGTGGAAGCGGCGCGTGCGGTCGGCTATGTCGGCGCGGGTACGGTGGAATTCATCGTCGAACCCGGCGGCGCGTTTTATTTCATGGAGATGAACACGCGCTTGCAGGTCGAGCATCCGGTCACCGAAATGATCACCGGCGTCGATCTGGTCGAGTGGCAATTGAAAGTCGGCGCTGGCGAGACGGTGCCGCTGCGGCAGGAGCAACTGACGATCAAGGGCTGCGCGCTCGAAGCGCGGATTTACGCCGAAGACCCGGATCGCGGCTTCCTGCCGTCGATCGGGCGCTTGATCCATTGGTCGCCGCCGCAGGAGTCCTTGCATGTGCGCGTCGACACCGGCGTCGAGCAGGGCGATGAAGTCACGCCGCATTACGATCCCATGCTGGCAAAATTAATCGTCTGGGACGAAAGCCGCGAACGCGCTGTGGCGCGCATGCTGCAAGCCTTAGCCGATTACCGCGTCGCCGGGGTGACGACGAATATCGCTTTTCTGTCGCGTCTCGTCGCCTGTCCGGCGTTCGCCAATGCCGATCTCGACACCGGCTTGATCGAGCGCGAGCAGAGCTATCTGTTCCCGGCGCAAGTCGCACCGCCGCGCGAAGCGTGGCTGATCGCGGCCTTGGCCGATCTATTGCGCGATCGCGAGCATGCCTGGGGGGAGGCTGCGCACAGCAACGACCCGTATTCGCCGTGGCATCAACGCGACGGTTGGTGCATCGGCGGCGGCGGACGGCGCGCGATTTGTCTGCGCGTCGGCGAAATCGAAAAGACCGTGACCGCACGCTACGTCAGCCAGGGATTTGCGCTTGAACTCGACGGTGGTGTCACGCAAGCGACGGCGCAGACCCTGCCCAGCGGCGCATTGCGTATCGATCTGGGCGGTCGGCGCTTGAATGCGACCGTGGCGGCGGCCGGCGAAAAGCGCCATGTGTTCTTCGATGGAATGAGTTTTGTGTTCGCCGCCATCGATCCGCTATTCCATGCGGGAAGTAGCGGCGGCGGCGAAGGGGGCTTGACGGCGCCGATGCCGGGCAAGGTGATTGCATTGCTGGCCGAGGTTGGCGCGTCGGTGGCCAAGGGCGCGCCGTTGATGATCCTCGAAGCGATGAAGATGGAGCACGTCCTGTCGGCGCCGGCGGACGGGAAAGTGAAGAGTTTCCGCTTTATGGTGGGCGAACAGGTGACGGACGGCGCCGAACTAGTAGAATTCGAGGTCGATTAAATATGTCGTAAACGCACATGGCTCTTCCCAGCAAAGTACGTATCGTAGAAGTCGCTCCCCGCGATGGTTTGCAAAACGAGAAACAACCGGTCGATACTGCCGTCAAGATCGAGTTGATTCGGCGGCTCGGCGCGGCGGGTTTGAAGTCGATCGAGGCCACGGCCTTCGTCTCGCCCAAATGGGTGCCGCAGATGGCGGATAGCGCTGCGGTGTTCGCCGGCATCGAGAAACTGGCCGACGTGAGTTATCCGGTGTTGACGCCGAATCTGAAGGGTTTCGAAGCGGCGGTGGCGGCGGGCGCCAAGGAAGTGGCGGTGTTCGGCGCGGCGTCGGAAGCGTTCTCGCAGAAGAACATCAATTGCAGCATTGCCGAATCTTTGGAACGCTTCGTGCCGATTATCGCCGCAGCGCAGGCGGCGGAGATCAAGGTCAGGGGCTATATCTCGTGCGCTTTCGGTTGTCCGTATCAGGGCGACGTGCCTGCGGTGGCGGTCGCCGATATGGCGCAGGCGCTGTTCGAGATGGGCTGTTACGAGATTAGCTTGGGCGACACCATCGGCGTCGGTACGCCGGTCAAGGTCAAAGCGACGATAGAAGCCGTGGCGCGGCGCGTGCCCTTAAGGAAGGTCGCGGGCCACTTTCACGACACCTACGGTATGGCGGCGACGAATATCTACGCCGCGATGGAGATGGGCGTCAGCGTGTTCGACAGCTCGGTCGCCGGCCTCGGCGGCTGCCCGTATGCGGCAGGCGCTGCGGGTAATGTGGCGACCGAAGATGTAGTGTGGTTATTGAATGGCTTAGGGATCAAGAGCGGCGTCGATTTGACGGCGCTGGTCGATACCGCCGAATGGATTTCGCAACAACTGGGACGCGAACCCGCCTCGCGCGTGTCGCGTGCTTTATTAGCCCAGCGTAGGGCCGCAGCGACGGCGTAACACGGCTTATCTGTCGAGTTCGCAAGAGCGCGTAGCGCCGACGCCGACTTCGACTTCGACAGGAGAGCACTATGAATTTCGTTTCGCGCAACACCGGCAAGATTTCGCCGTATCGGCCCAAAAACAAGGTGCGTTTCGTCACGGCGGCGGCCTTATTCGACGGACACGACGCTTCGATCAACATCATGCGTCGCATCTTGCAGGCGACCGGCGTCGAAGTGATCCATCTCGGCCATAACCGCTCGGTCGACGAAATCGTCACGGCGGCCTTGCAAGAAGACGCGCATGGCATCGCGATTTCTTCGTATCAAGGCGGCCATGTCGAATTCTTCAAATACATGATCGACTTGCTGCGCGAGCGCGGCGGCGCGGACATCAAGGTGTTCGGCGGTGGCGGCGGCGTGATCGTGCCGAGCGAAATTCGCGAACTGCACGACTACGGCGTTTCGCATATCTATTCGGTGCAGGACGGCCAGACCATGGGCCTGCAAGGGATGATCAACGACATGGTGAGCCGTTGCGACGTCGATTTGACGCAACGCGCACCGACCGATGTCGACGCGCTGACGAGCGGCGACGAACGGCAACGGCGGCGCGCGCTGGCGCAAATCGTCACCGCGCTCGAAGGCGGCGCATGGCCCGGTCGCGAAGAGTTGCTGGCGCGCGCCGCCGTCTCGCCAGCGCCGACTTTTGGGATTACCGGCACCGGCGGCGCGGGTAAAAGCTCGTTGACCGACGAACTGGTGCAGCGTTTCCGTCTCGATCAAGACAACGGTGTGAATATCGCGGTGATTTCGATCGATCCCTCGCGCAAACGCACCGGCGGCGCTTTACTCGGCGACCGTATCCGCATGAACGCGATCGACCATCCGTCGATCTACATGCGCTCGCTCGCCACGCGCGACACCGGCAACGAAATCTCACGCGCCTTGCCGGATGCGATCGCCGCGTGCAAAGTCGCCGGCTTCGACTTGATCCTGGTCGAAACCTCGGGCATCGGCCAAGGCGACGCGGCCATCGCGCCCTTGGTCGACCTATGCTTGTATGTCATGACGCCGGAGTTCGGTGCGGCCTCGCAGCTCGAAAAGATCGAAATGCTCGACTTCGCCGATCTGGTCGCAATCAACAAATTCGACCGCAAAGGCGCGGAAGACGCCTTGCGCGATGTGCGCAAACAATACCAACGCAATCGCGAGCGGTTCGACGAGTCGCCCGAGACCCTACCGGTGTTCGGCACCATGGCGGCGCGTTTTAACGACGACGGCGTCACCGCGCTGTACCAAGCCATCGCCGCGCGGTTGCAGCAGCACGGCTTGAAGTTGCAGCCATCGAGATTGCCTCTGGTCGCGACGCGCCACTCTTCGATCGGCCGCGCCATCGTGCCGACCGAACGCGTGCGCTATCTGGCCGAAATCGCCGACGCCGTGCGCAAATATCATAGCCATGTGGGGCGTCAGGCGCAGACGGCGCGCGAACGCCAATCCTTGCAACTGACCAAGCGCCTTCTAGCGGCGCACGGCAAGTCGACGCTGGATTGCGAGGAACTGCTCGTCGCCAAGGAACACGAGCTCGCCGCCGACGCGCGGCAATTGCTCGCGCACTGGCCGGAAATCCAACAGGCGTATGCCGGCGACGACTACGTCGTCAAAGGGCGGCACGGCGAGATCCGCACGCGGCTGACGCACGAAACCCTGTCCGGGCTGCGCGTGCGCAAAGTGGCGCTGCCGCGCTTCGACGATCACGGCGCGCTGCTCGACTTTTTGATGCGCGAGAATCTGCCGGGCTATTTTCCCTATACCGCTGGCGTATTTCCGTTCAAGCGCGAGAACGAGGACCCGACGCGCATGTTCGCGGGCGAAGGCGATGCGTTTCGCACCAATCGCCGTTTCCTCAAGGTTTCCGCAGGCATGCCGGCCAAGCGCCTGTCCACGGCCTTCGATTCGGTCACCTTGTATGGTTGCGACCCCGATCCGCGTCCGGATATTTACGGCAAGATCGGCAATTCCGGCGTCTCGATCGCCACGCTCGACGATCTCAAAGTGTTGTATTCGGGCTTCGACCTCTGCGACCCGGCGACCTCGGTGTCGATGACGATCAACGGCCCCGCGCCCGTGATCTTGGCGATGTTCCTGAATACCGCAATCGACCAGCAACTCGATCTGTTCGCCCAGCGCCAGGGCCGCGCGCCCGACGCCGACGAGGCGCGCCAGATTCGCGCCAAGACGCTGGCGACGGTGCGCGGCACGGTGCAGGCCGATATCCTCAAGGAAGACCAGGGGCAGAACACCTGCATTTTCTCGACCGAGTTCGCGCTGAAGACCATGGGCGATATCCAGGAATACTTCGTCGAACATGGCGTGCGCAACTTCTATTCGGTGTCGATCTCGGGCTATCACATCGCCGAAGCCGGCGCGAACCCGATCTCGCAACTCGCCTTCACACTCGCGAACGGCTTTACCTATGTCGAAGCCTATCTGGCGCGCGGCATGAAGATCGACGACTTCGCGCCGAATCTGAGCTTCTTCTTCAGCAACGGCATGGACCCAGAATACAGCGTGATCGGCCGCGTCGCGCGCCGCATCTGGGCCGTAGCGATGCGCGACCGCTACGGCGCCAACGAACGCTCACAAAAACTTAAATACCATATTCAGACCTCGGGGCGATCGCTGCACGCGCAGGAGATGGATTTCAACGACATACGCACCACCTTGCAGGCCTTGATCGCCATTTACGACAACTGCAATTCCTTGCACACCAACGCCTACGACGAAGCGATCACCACGCCGACCGAGGAATCGGTGCGTCGCGCGATGGCGATCCAGCGCATCATCAACAGCGAATGGGGCGTGGCGAAGAACGAAAACCCGAACCAGGGCGCGTTCGTCATCGACGAACTCACCGATCTGGTCGAGGAAGCCGTGCTGAAAGAATTCGAGGCGATCGCCGCGCGCGGCGGCGTGCTCGGCGCGATGGAGACCGGCTATCAGCGCAGCAAAATTCAGGAAGAATCGCTGCATTACGAACACAAAAAGCACGACGGCTCGTATCCGATTATCGGCGTCAATACCTTCCTGAATCCGCATGGAGTCGGCATGATTGCCGAGGTCGAACTCGCGCGCTCGACCGAACAGGAAAAGCAATCGCAACTGCAACGCTTGGCCGACTTCCAACAACGCCACCGCGACCACGCGGCGCTGTGGTTGCAACGCTTGCAGCAAAGCGTGATCGACAATCGCAACGTCTTCAGCGTGATGATGGATGCGGTGCGCTACTGCTCGCTGGGGCAGATTTCGCAGGCGCTGTATGCCGTTGGTGGGCAGTATCGGCGGAATATGTGAGGATTCGCTGCGGGCGTCGGGATTCATGGCCCTTCGCCCTCTTATCCTCGGGTGATGGCGATGGGACGACTGCGCTACTGAACGTCTTTCTTCGGCGGCGCCAAAGCCGAAAGCCCGACGAGGGACTCGACGGGCTTTCGGGGGAAGGGAAGTCTGGCGTTGACCTACTTTCGCGCA
>Ga0156186_1011_pt1 | contig 9979 bp, 8 predicted proteins | sample RifCSPlowO2_12_FD_107839 | JGI IMG/M metagenome (GOLD analysis project Ga0156186, IMG submission 107839) | Candidatus Handelsmanbacteria bacterium RIFCSPLOWO2_12_FULL_64_10
CTTACCCCCCGCACCACGACGTCTATCCCCGGATAGGTCTCCTTGAGCTTCAGGGCCTCCTCCTCCGACACCTGCCCCAGCAGCACGATCAGGTCCGCCCGCCTTTGCGCCTCCGGCAGCCACCGCTTCAGGGACTCCTCAAGGCCGGCGAAGGCCAGCGCCTTGGTCTGAGACTCCGGGACCAGCGCGAACATGTCCGGCGACGTGACCCCGATGACCCCCACCTTCACGCCCCCCACGGCCCGGACGACGTAGGGCTTGAAGACCGGCGCTTTCGTGTCGGCCCGCAGCACCGACGCGGAGACGAGTGGCAGGGCATGGGCGCGGGCCAGCGAGTCCACCCGCGCGATCCCCTCCGCCAGCTCCCGCTCCCCCACGTTGACCGCGTCGTAGCGCATCCCCCCCATCAGCCGCGCCGTATAATCTGCCCGGATCGCCTGTAAGAAGGGCATGAAGTTTCCGACATCCACGAGCAGAAGATCCCCTCCGCCGGCCCGCTCCGCCTTCACCGCCGACGCCACGTCCACCATCCCCCCCGCCGGAGCCCCCGGACATCCGCACACCTTGAGCGTGCCGATGAAGTCCCCGGTGTAGAGAATTTTTACGTCTGCGTGAGAGAGTGTGGCCAGGAGGAGAATCGAGCAGAGAGATGTGATCCAGCTCGTTTTTGCCCTTTCCCACTTTTCTTTGCTCGCCCAAAGAAAAGTGGGACAAAAGAAAGGGCGCCCCTCAAACGCCGGGGAGGCTGGGCGCGACGCAAGGGCATTGCTCCAGAAAACGGATCGTCCAAAGGTTTCCATTGCAGCCTAACGCCTCTCCTGAACTCCGGTGGTTAGCCCTTCTGCGTCGCGCTCCTTGTCGTTTTGACAAGGCTTCTCCCCCTCTCCCTTCGGGGGAGGGGGACGGGGGGAGGGGTCTGCTCCTACATCTTGACTTTGAGCGCCTTCGCCGCGTTCCGGTAGGCGATGGCCTCTTTCACCTTCTTGGAGGCCCTGAGCGCCTCCACCTTCAGGATCGCCGGCGTCGGGACCTTCAGGACCATCCCCGTCCCGAACACGAGGCGCTCAGGCCCCATCGCCTCGATCAGGCGCGGGATGCTCTCCTGAAGCACCGACGTGAACCGGGAGATCTCGATGTAGACCCGCTCCCGCAGCTTCGGGTCCCGCGCCAGGGCGCTGTTTTCCAGCCCGATCCCCTCCAGGATGAAGAACGTGGCCTGGGGGCAGGCCCGCACGACGGCCTCGATCTCCCCCGAGGACAGGTCCGGCGCCACGTCTAACCAGTGGCGCTGCCGCCGGTCCTCCAGCCGCATCGGGATCGCGACGGGCATGCCCAGCTCCGCCGCCACGTTCACGACCTCCCGCGCCTCCCCGCCCGACAGCCGGTAGTTGTGATACTGCGGGACCAGCCGGAGCCCGGCCATCCCGAAGTCCTCCTGGCAGACCTTCAGGTCCTCCCGCCACCCCTCATAGTTGGGGTTGATCGTGGCGTAGGGGATCAGCCGGTCCCGGCGCCGCTTCGTCTCCTCGAACAGCTCCTCGTTCCCCGCCTGGCTGTTCCGGTAGAACACCGCGTGCAGCGACGACACCACGCCCTTCTCGATCCCGTGCCGGTCCATCTGCCTCAGCAGCCCGGAGACGGTCGTGACCGGGACCGGGCGGAACGGCCAGCGGCCCACCCATGCGTTGACGTCAAGGTACAAAATAGCCTCCCTTTTTCAGAATGCCCGCCATGTTCGACCAGTAGACCTTCTCCCTCTGCGCCTTCGTCAGGTGGGCGTCCTCCACCTTCCCCACGCCCCCCTCCATCGTCATGTCCGTCCCGAACAGCAGCCGCTCCGCGCCGATCTCCCGCACGGCCAGGTCGATCATCCCGTCGTCCACCACGCTCCCGCTCGTGTCTAAGTAGACGTTCGGCGCGTGGCGGATGGCCTTGATCCCCCACTCCCAGTCCCCGCCCCCGCCGATGTGCCCCTGGATGATCATCGCCTCCGGGTAGCGCCTCGCCGCCCGCGCCATGTCCGTGCCGTCTGAGATGTTCGGCTGCCCCACGGCCAAGGCCGTGGCCCGGTCCAGCGTGTGCCCCGAGTGCCAGAGAATGGGGACCTTCAGGTCGATGGCCTTCTCGTAGATCGGGTAGACCGTCGGGTCCCAGGCCCGGTACTGGTTGTAGAGCTTGACCCCGATCATCCCCCGATTCATGCAGCGGTCGATCTCCTCCAGCGCCGCCCTCTGGTGCCCCGGGTTGACGTAGCAGTAGCCCAGGATGCGCCCCCGGTAGCGCCGCGTCGCCTCCAGCACCCCGTCGTTGCACTCCCGGACCTCCTCCGGGCCGGGCAACCCCCTCGTGACCGGGATGGAGCAGCAGAGGTGCTCGATCCCCAGCCGGTCCGCCGCGTCGATGACCCGGTCGTTGTCCCCCCATCCCCACCTCCGCGGACCGCCGTTGACGTGCATGTGACAGTCGATCTTTCTCATGAAGGCCCTTTCTATGCGGTTAGATTTTTCCCAGCGCCTGCTCCAGGTCCTCGATCAGGTCCTCCGGGTCCTCCACGCCCACGGCGTACCGGACGAGTTCGTCCCGGATGCCCACCTCCAGGCGCTCCTCCCGCGAGAGTTCGTAGTAGGAGATGGTCGCCGGGTGCGACACCATGCTCTCCACCCCGCCTAAGCTCGGCCCGATGTAGGGCACCCTCAGGCTGTCGATGAACCTCAGCGTCTGCGCCAGGTCCCCGTCCACGTCAAAGCTGACCACCCCCCCGAACCCCGCCATCTGCTCCCGCGCCACGGCATAGTGCGGATGGCTCCTCAGGCCGGGATAGTAGACCCGCCGGACCTTCGGGTGCCCCTCTAAGAACTCCGCCATCCGCTGCGCCGTCCCGTTCTGCCGGGCCATCCGGAGCGGGAACGTCTTGAGCCCCCGGATCAGGAGATACGCGCAATGGGGGTCTATGGTGCCGCCCATGATGCCCCGGAAGTCCTTGATCGCCGAGATCAGCCCCGCCGGACCCAGGACGGCCCCCGCCATGATGTCGTTGTGCCCTCCTAAGTACTTCGTGGCGCTGTGGAGGACCAGGTCCACGCCGAACTCCAGGGGGCGCTGGTTGTAGGGCGTGGCGAACGTGCTGTCGATGACCACCTTCACCCGGCGCGGCCTCGCGATCGCCACGAGCCGGGGAAGGTCCAGGACATTCAGATGGGGATTCGTCGGGGACTCCGTCACGAGCACCCGCGTGTTCGGGCGGATCACCCCCTCAATGGCCTCGTAATCTCCGGGCGGCACGAAGGTGACTTCGATCCCGAAACGCTTGAGCACCTTCTCCCCGAACTGCCGCGTCTTCCGGTAGCAGTCATCCAGGATGACGGCGTGCTGCCCCTGCGACAGCACGGCCAGCAGCGTCGTCGTCACGGCGTTCATGCCGGAGGCGAACAGCAGCCCGTCCTCCGCCCCCTCCAGCCCGGCCAGCTTCAGCTCGGCGGCCCGCTGCGTCGGGTTGCCGTAGCGCCCGTAGTCGATCCGCTGGGCGCGCCCGGAGATGAAGTCGTCCACCTCCGCGCTGTCCCGAAAGGCGTACGTGGAGGTCTGGATGATGGGCGTCGTCAGCGAGTGCCCCGGTTTGATCCGCTCCTCCCCGCCGTGCACCGCCGCCGTGGAGAGGCGTTTTTTCTGGCTTCTATCAGACATACGGCGCCTTTCTGACAACCGAAATCCGACCCAACCCCCCATCCCCCTTCCCCGCGGGGGAAGGGGGAGCAGGCTTACTTCCCCCCCTTCAGGGGGGGATAAGAGGGGGGTCTCTTTGGGGCCGGGGGGTGAGGTCAACAAAAAAACCCGCGCCAAAAAGCGCGGGCTGAGACTCGACCGCCTGAGAACCCGCCCCAAAGGCCGGGAGACGATGGATACAACCGGATCGACTTTTTAGCGACTTATTTAAAGTGGCTGCAATAGGCCACAAATCACCACTTCGCCATAAAATCTAACAAAAAATGTGGGAGATGTCAACAACGCCGAGCTATCCTTTTCCCTTCAGCGCCTCGCTGATCACCTGCGCCACCCGATCTAAGGAGAGGGGCTTTTCCAGCCACCCGAAGATATCCATGGATGGGAAGGCCCTCTTCAACTCGTCCGGCGGATAACCCGTCATGGCCACGATCCGGGCCTCCGGGTCCTTTTTTCGGATGGCCCTGATCAACTCCAGGCCGCCCACATTCGGCATGACCACGTCGGTCAGGACGAGGGCGATCTCGTCGCCGTGCGCCTCGTAAAGGGCCTGCGCCTCCTGGCCGTCCATCGCCGTGAGCACCCGGTAGTTCAGGCGCTCCAGGATGGCCCCGGCCACCTCCCGCACCTCCGACTCGTCTTCGACCACCAAGATCGTCTCGCCCCGGCCCCTCGGAAGGTCCACCTCCTCCCCTCCCGACATCTCCCCCTTCCCCAGAATTCGCGGCAGGTAGATCGTGAAGGCCGTGCCCTCTCCCACCCTGCTCTTCACACCGATGTGCCCCCCGTGCTGCCGCACAATGCCGTAGACCTGCGCCAGCCCCAGGCCGGTCCCCTCGCCGGGGGGCTTGGTCGTGAAGAACGGCTCATAGATGCGCTTGATCACCTCCGGCGGCATCCCGGCGCCCGTGTCCGATATGGCCCAGACCACCCAGTCCCCGGCCTCCATCTCCGGCAGGGGGGGATGCTCGCCCGGCTCCACCCGGAGGTGTGACAGCCTCACCCGCAGCCCGCCCCCCTCCGGCATGGCGTCGCGGGCGTTGACCGCCAGGTTGGTGATGATCTGCTGGAGCTGTGTCAGGTTCGCCTGGACAATATACTCTTTGCCCTCGAACCTCGTCTCGACCCGGATGTCCTCCGGCAGGGTCCGCTCCAGGAGCTTCATCGTCTCTTTCAGGAAGGGGATCACGTTGACCGGCCGCCGCTCGACATCCCGCTGGCGGCTGAAGTCCAGGATCTGCCGGATCATCTGCGCGGCCTGATGCCCCTGCGAGACGATCCTCCCCAGGTCTTTCCTGGCCTCTTCGGGGACGTCGGGGCGCATCTCCACGAGCTGGGCGAACCCGATGACGCCCGTCAGCAGATTGTTGAAGTCGTGGGCGATGCCTGCGGCCAGTTGCCCCACGGCGGCCAGGTGGTATTGCCGCTGGATGCGCTCCTGGACCTTCCGTTCCTGGGTGACCTCCCGGATCACCAGCACCCATCCCCCTTCGGCGTCCTCCACCACCGGCCGCCCCGCGACCTCGAAGATCCGCTCCGCCTCCCCACCCACCTCGATCTCGTGGGGCAGCCCGTCCTTGCGGGGCTTCAGAAACGCCTCGATGTCCTGCCCGCCCAGCCGGGCGAGCGCCTCCCCCACCTCCGTCCCCCCGAGCGCCCGCAGATAGTCCTGCGCAGGGGGATTGGCCAGGATCAGGCGGCGGTCTCCACCCAGCAGACAGACCCCTTCGGGGAGATGCCTCACCAGGCCTTCGAGGCGGTTCTCACTCTCCCGCACCTGCGTGTACAGCCACGCGCTCTCCAGCGCGGAGGCGGCGGTGCCGGTCAGAATGCTCAGCGCCTTCATCTGCCCCAGCGTGAAGGGCCGGCGCTGGCGCGTCGCGTTGACGTTCAGCACCCCCACTAACTTGCCCCCCACCATCATCGGCATCGAAATCGAGGAGCAGATGTCGGGGCGCGGTCGGACGGGCGCAAAACGGGGGTCCTTCACCTCCCCGTGCAGCGCGAGGGCCTCCCGGTGACGCGCCACCCAGCCCGCGACGCCCCGCGCAACGGGCATCCGCTCCCCCAGGATGTGCCCCCGGCCCTCCCCGCGCGCCACGGTGACGTAGAGTTCGTCCCCCTCCCGCGTGGGCAGCATGATCGAGACCTCATCCGCCTCGCACTGCTGGAGCGCGGCATCGGCCACCTTGTTCAGGATCACGTTCAGGTCCAGCGTGAAAGAGATCGCCCGGGTCAGATCGTATATCGCCACGGTCTCCTGCAACTGCACGTTCTCCATCCGCAGCCGGCGCACCTCCATCCCCCGGTGCAGGGTCGGCAGCAGGGCGTTCAGTTTAAAGGGCTTCAATATATAATCGAACGCGCCGGTCTTCATCGCCTCCACGGCGGTCTGGACCGTGGCCTGCCCCGTCATGACGATGCCCACGAGATGCGGGTCGATCCCCAGCCCGGCCTTCAGCAGCGCGATCCCGTCCATCTCCGGCATCATGAGGTCGGTCAGGACCAGGTCAAAGTCCTGCCCCTTCAGCGCCTCTATGGCCTCCCCGCCGGACGCAAACCCCGCCGTCTTATAGCCCTGCTTCGCCAGCGACTCGCACAGGGCCGTCATCAACTCTGTCTCGTCGTCCACGATCAGCAGCCGGCCCAGATGAATGGCGGGAGAGTCATGGGGTTGCACCGCAGGTCACCTCCTCTATGCGTAGAAGTGCGAATGACGAATGACGAATGACGAATTGGGGATTCGACATTCGACATTCGACATTCGACATTCGACATTCGACATTCGATTTGCTTCACCCCTCCATCAGGGCCCTGGCGTTCGAGCCGTTCCTGACAGGCAAGGCGATGCGCACGGTCGTCCCCTTTCCGGCCTCGCTCTCGATCTCCAGCGTCCCGTGATGCTCCTGCGCGATGCGCCGGCAGATCGCCAGCCCCAGGCCCGTGCCCTTGCCCTCCTCCTTCGTCGTGAAGAACGGCTCCATCACCCGCGAAAGATGCTCAGGGGCGATGCCCGCGCCCGTGTCAGCGACCTCGATGACGACCTGTAGGGGCGACCAGGGCAGGGGTCGCGAATCGTTGCAGCGACAGGTGGGGTGGCGCGTCGCCCCTACGGCGTTTACCCGTATCGTCAGCGCCCCCCCCTCCGGCATGGCGTCGCTGGCGTTGGTGAACAGGTTCAGGAACAGCTGCCGCAGCTGCTGGCGGTCGGCCTGGATCACCGGCGCGTCCGGCGCGAACTCCTGAACCACGGCGATGCGCCGGTTGCGCAGGTGGTAATGAATCAACTCCAGCGTGTTCCGGACCTCCTCGCGCACGTCCACCGAGGAGATCTGCTGCCCGGTGCGCCGGCTGAACTGGAGCAGGTTGGCCACTAACTTGCCCATGCGCTCGACCTCCCCCTCGATGACCCCCAGCGCGCGCCGGTTGGGATCCTCTTCTGACAGGTCCGCCAGCAGGGACTCGACCCGCAGGCTGACCGTGGCCAGCGGGTTGTTCAGCTCGTGGGCGATGCTGGCGGCCAGCTCCCCCATCGTGGCCAGCTTGGCCGACTGCCAGAGCTGCTGCGTCATCCCCCTCACCTCTACGTCCTTCGCCCGCAGCGCCTCCTCCGCCCGCCTGCGCTCGGCGCCTTCGGCCTGCAGCGCCCGCTCCTGCTCCCGCAGCTCCCGGATGATCCTCAGGTTCTCCTCCTGGAAGAACTTGCGGCGCAGCAGCGCCCGGATGCGCGCCCTCAGGACCGCCATGTCGCTCGACTTGCCCACGAAGTCGTCCGCCCCGGCCTCCAGCCCCCGCGTCATGTCCTCCTTGGTCTCGCGCGCGGTCAGCATCATGACCACGATGGGATTGTCCATCGTGCGCCGCATCTCGGTCAGCCGCCGGCAGACCTCGATCCCGTCCATCTCCGGCATCACCAGGTCCACCAGGATGCAGTCGAACGCGCCGCTGGCGGCCCGGCTCAGCCCCCCGGCCCCGCCCGTGGCCCGCTCCACCTCGTAGCCCTCTTTCTCCAGCTCCCCCCTCAGGTATTCCAGGTACGTGAGGCTGTCGTCGATCAGCAGCAGCCGGGCCCTGTGAAAATAGGCGTCCCCGGGGCCCAGGATGGCCCCCTGCGCGCGCGACTGGCGCAGCAGGGCGTGGACGCGCAGCATCAGGATGTCCGGGTCCGCCGATTTGGCGATGTAGTCGTCCGCGCCGCTCTCCAGCCCGCGCATCTCCGCCGCGTCGGTCTCTTCGGCGGTCAACATGAGGATCGGAACCCCCCGCGTGTTGACGTTCATCCGGAGCCGGCGGCAGAGTTCGTCCCCCTGAATTCCGGGGAGATGGTAGTCCACCACCATCAGGTCCGGGAGGCCCCGGTTGAGCGCCTCCAGGGCCTCCTCCGCCGTGGCGGCCGCGCTCACCTCCCACCCCTCCTTCTCCAGGGTGTAGCGCAGCATGAGGGCCTGGGTCTCGGAGTCCTCCACGATCATGATCCGGTAGGGCCGTTCGGTCATCGGCGCTCCTCATGGGGATATGTGACCAGCTCCTGGACCCTGGGCGCAATGGCGGGCAGCGGCAGCGACTCGCAGACCGCCCCCCGCTCCACCGCCGCCGCGGGCATCCCGTAGACCACCGCCGTGGAGGCGTCCTCCGCGAGGGTGTAGCCCCCCGCCTGCCGGACCTCCAGAAGCCCCTCCGCGCCGTCCTCCCCCATGCCCGTCAACAACACCCCCAGCGCCCCCGGCCCCAGGCTCCGGGCCATCGCCCGGAGCAGCACGGTCCCGGACGGGCGCTGGGCGCAGACCGGGTCCCCCCCGTCCGTCCGCAGACACCCCCCTGCGAGCGTGAGGTGCCGGTCCGCCGGGGCCATGTAGACCTTCCCCGGAGCGGGAACTTCGTCGTCTTTCGCGATCACCACCTGAAACGGGCAGGCCCCGTCCAGCCAGGCCACGAACCCCCCTAAGAAGCTGGCCGTGATGTGCTGCACGAGCAGGATGGGGAGGGGGAAGTCGGGCCCCAGCCCGCCCAGCAGGTCCACCAGCGCCTTGGGCCCGCCCGTGGAGGCCACGACGCCCAGGGCGCGGTAGGCCCCCCCCATCCGGCTCTGTGTCCGGGGCACGGCAGGGGCGGTTCGCGCCCCCCCCCTTCCCGTGTCCGGGTTGAGCTCAGGCCCCCGGTCGATCCGCTGGCGGATGACCTTCACCTGGCTCATGATGGCGAGCTGCGTGCAGAGGCGCTCGGCCAGGGACTCATAGTCCTCGTGCGCCGTCCCCACGGGCTTTTCCACCACGGTCAGAGCGCCCGCCCGCAGCGCATTCATGGTGATCTTCAGGTCCTCGTCCTCCACGCTGGCCGAAACCACCACAATCGGCGTGGGCCTCTCGGCCATGATCCGCCTCGTGGCCTCGAACCCATTCATGCCCGGCAGCCGGATGTCCATGGAGATCACGTCGGGAGCGACCCGGTCCAGAATATCCAGGGCCTCCTCCGCGCTCTCCACCGCCGTCGCCACCTCCAGGCGGGGGTCCTGGCCGATGATGTGCCGCAGGAACTCCCGGATCACGAGGGAATCCTCGACGATGAGGACGCGAATTTTGTTCATGGGGTCTGTAAGAATATTGCTTCCTGTGTCACCCTGAGCGAAGCGAAGGGTCTCCCTCCTGAAAAACGAGATTCTTCGCTTCGCTCAGAATGACAAATCGGAGGGCTATTTTTTACGTCTCATAGCATCTGCTCGATGGCCTCCAGCAGCTCCTGCTGGTCGAACTTCCGCTTCACGATGTAGGCGTCCGCCCCCAGGGCCAGGCCCCGCTCCCGGTCCTCGGAGCGCTCCAGAGAGGTCACCACAACGACGGGGACCCGGGCCAGGCGCGGGTCCCGCTTCATCTCCCCCAGCAGCGCAAACCCATCCATGCGGGGCATCTGGAGGTCGGCCACGACCAGGTCCACCCCCTCGGAGCGGAGCCGGTCCAGGGCCTCCACGCCGTCCACCGCCACCAGGACCCGGTAGCCGTGAGTCTCCAGAATGCTCTTTTCGATCGTGCGCGTGGTGATCGAGTCGTCCACTACCAGAATGGTGGACGGCCGGTCCTCCGAGACAGGCCCCTCCGTCTTCAGCACAGGCGTCTCGACAGACCCCCTGAGCGCCTCCACCAGCCCCGCCGGGTTGAGCACGAGGGAGACCGACCCGTCCTCCAGCAGGACGCAGCCCGAAAGATACCCCTTCCGGGCAGCGGGCGCCTTCAGGTCCTGGATCAGCCCCTCCCGGACGGACAGA
>Ga0156186_1013_pt1 | contig 9973 bp, 8 predicted proteins | sample RifCSPlowO2_12_FD_107839 | JGI IMG/M metagenome (GOLD analysis project Ga0156186, IMG submission 107839) | Candidatus Handelsmanbacteria bacterium RIFCSPLOWO2_12_FULL_64_10
ACGGGCGGAGCGCGTGGCCGGAGACGATCTCGCTGTTTCTGACCTACAAGTGCAACCTGACGTGCTACATGTGCGGCCAGTGGGGGGACGCCGGGGCGTTCAAGGCGTTCGGCGACGAGGTCCTGCGGGAGCGGCTGTCCAAAGAGGAGATCTGCGCCTTCATCGACGACGTGGCGTTTTTCCGGCCGAACATCACGCTGTTCGGGGGGGAGCCGATGCTCTACAAGGGGTGGACGGACATCGTGGCGCACATCAAGCGGCGGAGGATGCGCTGCAACATGGTGACAAACGGGACGTTGATGGACGTGTACGCCAACTCCATCGTGGAGGCGGGCTTAGATGAGATCATCCTGTCCATCGACGGGCCGGAGGAGGTCCACGACCGGACGCGGGGCGCGGCGGGGACGTTCGCCAGCATCCTGCGCGGGGTGCGGGCGGTGGCCGATGCCAAGGCCCGGCGGGGGGCGCGGCATCCGATCATCCACGTCAACTGCACGATCACGGAGGAGAACTATCAGGACCTGGACGGGATCGTGGGCGTGGCCGAGGAGATGGGGGTCAATGGCCTCAACTTTCATCACCTTCTGTTCATCAATCAGGATATGTATGACCGGCACGACGCCATCTTCCAGGCCCGGTTCGGGCAGTCCACCCCCGACTGGAAGGGGTTCGTGTGGGACCACCTGCCCAGGATCGACCCGGAGATCCTGATCGCACAGATTGAGAAGGTGGCGGGCCGGCGGTCACCGGTCGCGGTGTCGGTCTATCCCAACTTCCCGCCGGAGGAGGTGCGGGACTACTACACCGGGTTTGAGTTCACATCGAAGGGCTACAAGAACCGGTGCATGAGCCTCTGGATGGCGGCCTGGGTGTTCCCCGACGGGCAGGTGCGGCCTTACCATACCATGAACTTTTCCCCCGGCAACATCCGCGATCAGAGCTTCCGGGAGATCTGGAACAACGACCGTTACTTAGCCTACCGGAGGGAGATCAAGAAAAGGAAGCGGTTCCCGGTCTGTGCGAAGGGGTGTACGGAGCTTTACAGATATTGAACATGGCTATCGTTCAGATGGTGTTCGCCGCTTTGCTGCTGGCCCTGGCCTCTCCGGCCGCGGCTGAGGAGACGGTGTATCAGCGCATCCCGGCGGCGATCCACCTGCACACGACCTTCAGCACGGGCGTCTACTCCCCGGAGGAGTTGATCGAGATCGCTCACGCTGCGGGCGTGCGCGTGGCCATCGTGACGGATCACGACACGATGCGGTTCGACTACGGCCTGCCCCTGATGCCCTATCTGACGGGCCGGATGGGGGGCTACCTGCTGGAGCGGCCGTCGATCCTCAAGCTGGGCGCTCGCACCTATCTCTCCCGCCTGGAGGAGGCCGGAGAGAGCTACCCTGGCATGGTGATCCTGCCCGGCGTGGAGGCGATCCCGTTTTTTTACTGGGAGGGGAGCCCGTGGGGGGGCGATCTGACGCTGCGGCGGGGCAGCGAACACGTCCTCGTGATCGGCCTGGAGCGGCCGGAGGCGTTCGAGGCCCTGCCGTCGGTGGGGCACAGGACCTTCCCCGGATCTCCCATCGCCTCGATCCTGAGCCTCTGGCCGCTGGGCCTCGTCTTTTTCGGCTATCGTCTCTACACGACGGGCCGCGGGCGCTTCCGCATCCCCGGGCTGGTCTGCTTCGGCGTGGCGGGGCTCTTCCTGGCCCAGAACCTGCCCTACCGATTTCCCAGGTATGATCCCTATCACGGCGATCAGGGCGTCCGCCCCTTTCAGGACCTGATCGACTACGCGAACGCGCAGGGGGCGCTCACCTTCTGGGCGCACCCGGAGCAGGACCGGGACGAGAAGGTCTCCGCCGGTTTCCCGGTCCTCGAAAGCCTGACGGGCATCCGGATGAAGACCCCGCCCTACCACGAGGACCTCCTGAGGGCGAGGCGCTACACGGGCATCGCGGTGTTCGCGGAGGGGCTGAGGCACGTCATCCCGCCCGGGGGCGTGTGGGACCAGGTCCTCGTGGAGTACCTCGAAGGGCGCCGGGAGAGGCCGGCCTGGTGCATCGGGGAGGTGGACTTCAAGGACCCGTCCTTTCCAATCACGAGCACGCTCACGTTCCTGTTTGTCAAGGACGTGTCCAAAGCCTCTGTGCTGGAGGCCCTCCGGAAGGGCCGGGCCTACGCCGTGCACGGCCCGCGCGTCCAGGACATCGCCCTGGAGTCGTTCACGGTCGAGGCCGGCGACGGGGTCGCCGGGATGGGGGAGGAGGTCGAGGTGAGCGCCCCGCCCCGCCTCCGGTTCCGGACGGTCTGCGCGGACACGGCGAGGGGGGACGCCACAGAGGTCCGGGTCATCCGGGATGGGTTTGAGGTCCACAAGGACCGGCGCGTCGGGAAGGAGATCGACTGGGGGTTTGAGGACGCGTCGCTCAAGCCGGGCGACCGGGCCTACTACCGCATAGAGGTGGAGCACAGGACCAACCGCATCGCCACGAATCCGATCTTTGTGACGCACAGGTAAAGTCTGCGCAAGATACGCATCCTGCACATCATCACCGGCATGGACCGGAGCGGCGCTCCGCTGGCCGTGTGGAACGTGATCCGGTGGCTCTGTCCGTCCCGCTACGAGGTCTGCGTGGCCACGGGGCCGGCGGACGACCCGGCGCAGGACCTGGCGGAGGAGGTGGCTGCATCGGGGCTGCCGGTCTTCCGCGTGCCGGCCCTGCGGCGGGAGGTGGATGCGATCCGGGACGTGGCGGCGCTCTGTCACCTGGCGCGGATCATCGGGAGGGGGCGCTATGACCTGGTCCACTGCCACCGCTCCAAGGCCGGCTTCCTGGGCCGCATAGCCGCGCGGCTGTACGGGGTGAGGGGCGTGGTCTACACGCCGCACGGCAACGTGCTGGAGGGGTATTTCGGCCCTGCGGCGACCTGGCTCTTCGCGCGGCTGGAGGGACTGGCCGCGTCGCTGACGGACCGGATCGTCAGTCTGACGCAGAGGGAGATCGCCCAATATGTGGCGGAGGGCATCGGGTGGCCGGGGCAGCACGTGTCCATCCCCAACGGGATCGACGTGGATGCGTTTGCGCGCGGGCGCGGGGACCGCGCTGCGGCCAGGCGGGAGATGGGGGTGGCCCCCGATGCCTTTCTGGTCGCGAGCGTGGGGCGGCTTGTCCCGGTGAAGGGGCATGTCCACCTGATCGACGCCCTGCCGGAGGTCCTGCGGCGGCGCCCGGACGCGGCGGTCCTGATCGTCGGGGACGGGCCGCTGAGGCGCGACCTGGAGGACCGCGCCCGGTCCCTGAATGTGGCGGATCGCGTCCGCCTGTTGGGGCACCGGGAGGACGTGGCGAGGGTTCTGGGGGCGGCGGACCTGTTCGCGCTCCCGTCGTTGAACGAGGGGCTGGGGCTGGCCCTCGTGGAGGCCATGTCGATGGGGCTGGCGACCGTGGCGTCTCGCGTGGGGGGCGTGCCGGAGGTGGTCCTGGACGGGGAGACGGGCCTGCTGTCGCCTCCGGGGGACTCGGGGGCGCTGGCAGGGGCGATCCTGCGACTGATGGAGGATGCGGGGGAGAGGACCCGGATGGGGGCGGCGGGCCGGGAACGGGCGCGCGCACACTTCTCGATTGAGCGCACGGTGCGGGAGACGGAGCGGCTTTACGAGGAGTTGCTGAGATAGACAAGGAGAAGCCTATGTCATCACAACCCAGAGCGCGTATGACGCCCGCAGAATATCTGGCCATTGAACGACAGGCCGAACACAAGAGCGAGTATTTCGCGGGTGAAGTCTTCGCCATGGCCGGGGGCAGCGAACGACATAATCTGATCGTGGGAAATGTGTTCGCTGGATTTCACGAGCAGTTCAGAAAGCGCCCTTGTAAGGTCTACGCCAGCGACATGCGGGTCAAGGTGAGCCGGGCCGGCCTGTATGCTTACCCGGATGTCGTGGTGATCTGTGGTGAGGCCAGATTTGACGACGATCAGAAGGACACGCTGCTCAACCCGTCCGTGATTGTGGAGGTCCTGTCCGAGTTCACGGAAGGGTATGACCGGGGCAAAAAGTTTGAGTATTATCGGAAGCTTGAGTCTCTGGCCGAATACGTGCTGATCGCTCAGGACAAGTCTCACGTTGAGCATTATGTGAGACAGCCAGACAACCGATGGTTATTGTCGGAACACGATAACCTTCAAGACGCCGTTGAGTTTCCTTCTATCAAAGCCCATCTCTCTCTGACAGAAATCTACGACAAAGTGGGTATGGAGAGGGCCGCATAGCCAGGAGGAACGTTTCAAGTTTCGCCATGACGGTCGCCATCCACCAGCCGCAGTACCTGCCCTGGCTCGGCTATTTCGACAAGATGGACCGGGCCGATGTCTTCGTGCTGCTGGACAATGTGCAGTACAAGAAGAACGAGTTCATCAACCGGAACCGGATCAAGTCCGCCGCCGGGTGGCAGTGGCTCACGGTGCCGGTGCGCTACCGCTTCCCGGAGCGGATCGACCAGGTCGCCATTCATACGGGCGTCAACTGGCGGCGCCAGCACGCCCAGGCGCTTCTGACGAACTATGGACGCGCCCCCCACTTTGCGGCCTGCCGTCCGTTTTTTGACGATCTCCTCAGCCGCCCGTGGGAGGGGCTGTGCGACCTGAACGCGCACGCGGTGCGGGGGCTGGCCGAACTGCTCGGCATCCGCAGGGAGATGCCGCTGGCCTCGGTCTGGGCGCTGGGGGAGGACCCGACAGGCCGGCTGGTGGACATCTGCCGGCGCGTCGGGGCGGACACCTATCTCTCCGGCGCGGGCGGGCAGGGCTATCTGGACCTGTCGCAGTTTGAGGCGGCGGGCATCCGGGTCGTGTTTCAGGCGTTCGAGCATCCGGTCTATCCGCAGCGGTTCGGGCCGTTCGAGCCGTTCATGTCGGTCGTGGACCTGCTGTTCAACTGCGGGGAGGAGAGTCTGGAGGTCATACGGAGGGGAAGGAAACGACCATGAACATCCTGGCCATCGGCGCGCATCCAGATGATATAGAATATGGGTGCGGCGGAACGCTGATCAAATATCAGCAGCAGGGCCACCGCGTCTATCTTCTCATCGTAACAGACGGCGCCTGTAAGGGCGATTCGGAGGTCCGGAGAGTCGAACAACTGGAGTCCGCTCGAATCATCGGCGCTGAGGAGGTCTTCTTCGGAGGCTATCCGGATACCCAGCTCACCTGTAATCGGGATCTGATCATGGCCATTGAACGAATCGCCCGGCAGGTGCAGCCCACCTTTGGATTCGTCCCCTACCCTGATGACACGCACCAGGACCACAGGGCCCTGGCGCAGGCGGTCATTCCGGCCAGTCGATCGATCATCCGCAATGTCCTCTATTACGAGGGTCTCTCCACACAAAACTTTAATCCCAGCGTCTACGTGAACATCGCCGACGTCCTTCATAAGAAGATGGCCTGTCTGGAGGCCCATAAATCCCAGGTGATGAACACCTACATCGAAGACATGTCCATCGTGGATGTGGCCCAGTCCTCCGCCCATTTTCGGGGTGTCCAGGGGAGGGTCAAGTACGCCGAGGCGTTTGTGCCGGTGAGGCTGTTCATCAACATTGAGTGATATGATCCCTCACTCTCGCCCATTCTTAGGCCCCGAAGAGGAGGCGGCGGTCGTCGCCGTGATCCGGTCGGGGCAGCTCGCCGCCGGGGAGCGGGTCGCGGCGTTTGAGCGGGGACTGGCCGGGCGCGTGGGGGTGGGCCAGGCCGTGGCCGTCAGCTCGGGGACCGCCGCCCTGCACCTGGCGCTGATGGCGCTCGGGGTGGGGCCGGGCGACGAGGTGGCCATTCCGACCTATGTCTGTTCGGCGCTGCTCCACGCGGTTCGATATGTGGGGGCTGCGCCGCTGCTGATCGACGTGGACCCGGAGACGTTCAACTTAGACGCGCAGGACCTCCGGCGGAGGGTCACGCGCCGGACCAGGGCCGTGATCCTGCCCCATCTGTTCGGGCTTCCGGCGGAGGCGGAGGCCGTGCGCAGCGCGGGTCTCCCGGTGATCGAGGACTGCGCCATGAGTCTGGGAGCAACGGCGGGCGAAAGGCCGGCGGGCGCGTGGGGCGACCTGTCGGTCTTTTCGTTCTACGCCACGAAGGTGATCGCCTGCGGGGAAGGGGGGATGGTGGCGATGTGGGATGAGGGGCTGGCGGCGCGCGTGAGAGATGCGAGGGACTACGACGGCAGGGACGACGCGACGGTGCGGTTCAACTACAAGCTGTCGGACCTGCACGCGGCGGTGGGGGAGGCGCAGCTTGGCCGGCTGGCCGCCTTCATCTCCCGGCGGCGGGAGATCGCCGCCCGATACAGCGCCGCCCTGTCAGGGGCGTCGTGTCATCTGCCCAGGCCTGACGCCGGGCACATTTTTTTTCGGTATGTCCTCCGGGTGAGGGGGGACCTGGAGGGGCGGCTGGCCGCCTTCGAGCGGGCGGGGGTCGCGGCGCGCCGGCCCGTGTTCTGCCCGATCCACCGGATGCTGGGGCATGACGAAAAGGCGTTTCCAGGGGCGGAGGAGGCGCATCGCTCGGCCCTCTCGCTGCCGCTCTACCCGGCGCTGTCGGAGGAGGAGATAGAGACGGTAATCCGGGCGGCGAAGGAGATATTATAAAGGAGGTTTCCGTGGCAGAAAAACAGTATAAAGTCCGCGCGGCGCGCTGCGACCATCGCGCGACGGAGGAGGAGGTCTACCGGACGCTGCGGCGGATCACCGATCCCCTGACCCGGTCGTGGGAGAAGATCGAGAAGGCGAAGAGGGTGGTCATCAAGTTCAACATGATGAAGCCCCAGAAGGACATCGCCTATTTTGGGGGCCGGCGGCAGGAGCTGGTGGACGACGCGGTCTGCCGGTCGGTCCTGCGGCTGCTGAAGGAGCACACGACGGCGAATCTGGTGGCCACGGACACAAACGGCTACACGCCGAACCGCCTGGCGGCGGGGAACGTCAACTACGAGCACCACCTGAAGGCGTTCGGCGTCGAGTTCGTGGACTCGAACCTCCCCCCGTTTAAGACCTACAAGGTGCCGGGCGGGGGGTTCATGTTCGATCAGTACACGCTGAGCGCCTGCTTTGCGGACGCGGATGCTGCCGTGTCGGTGGCCAAGATGAAGAACCACCTGTTCATGGGGGTCACGCTCTGCATGAAGAACCTGTTCGGGCTGACGCCGATGCTGCCGCCGGAGGGGCGGGTGAGGACCTATTTCCATCACGCGATCCGGCTGTCCTACGTGCTGCCGGACCTGGGGAAGATCACGAACCCCTGCCTGAATATCGTCGACGCGCTGACGGGGCAGTGGGGCCGGGAGTGGGGGGGGCAGGGCCGGGTGGGCGACGCGCTGATCGCGGGGGACCAGATCACGGCCACGGACGCGTGCGCGGCGCATTTGATGGGGCACGACCCGTCATCGGACTGGCCGACCCCGCCGTTCCGAAGAGACCGCAATCACCTGCTCGTGGCGGCGCAGGGGGGGTTCGGGACGGTGGACCTGAAGGAGATCGACTTCGAGAGCGAGGTGACGTCTCCGCTGGCGGAGTTCGACTCGGAGGAGCAGGACCCGCCGCAGGTCATGGCGACCGTCCGGCAGACGGCGTGCGAGCAGGGGCTGCTCTACCGGGACCGGATGAAGGAGATGGTGGACCGCTACAGAGGAAACTTCATCTACATGCAGGACGGAGACGTGGTCTGGAACGGGCCGGACCCGTCGCATCTGAGGAGCCACCGGGAGTTCAGCGGGAAGAGGCCGGGCAGCGCGCTCTGGCTGAAGCTGGTGGACCCGGAGGAGAGGGAGGGGGAGCGGTTCAGGACCTATGAGGAGTGCCTGGCCGGCCTGGCGGCTTGAAAACTCATCCGCAGATGACGCAGATTGCGCAGATTTTTTAAACCCTCTGCGTCATCTGTGGATATTGTTGAGGGAGGTTTTCATGGGAGACAAGGCATATGCCGTTCGCGCGGCGCGCTGCGACCACCGCGCGTCGGAGGAGGAGATCTACCGGACGCTGCGGCGGATCACCGACCCTCTGACCCGGTCGTGGGAGAAGATCGAGAAGGCGAAGCGGGTGGTCATCAAGTTCAACATGATGAAGATGCTGAACCGGCTCCACTTTTTTGAGGGCCGGCGGCGGGAGCTGGTGGACGACGCGGTCTGCCGGTCGGTCTTGAGGCTGCTGAAGGAGCACACGACGGCGGAACTGATCGCCACGGACACGAACCCCTACACGCCGGAGCACCTGATGGGCCAGGATTTTAACTACGCCCACCATCTGAAGGCGTTCGGCGTCCGGTTCGTGGACTCGAACCTCCCCCCGTTTAAGACCTACAAGGTGCCGGGCGGGGGGCTGATGTTCGATCAGTACACGCTGAGCGCCTGCTTTGCGGACGCGGATGCGGTGGTGTCAGTGGCCAAGATGAAGAACCACCTGTTCATGGGGGTCACGCTCTGTATGAAGAACCTGTTCGGGCTGCCGCCGATCACGCTGCCTGCGGGCCGCGCCCGGACCTACTTTCACCACTTCATCCGGCTGTCCTGTGTGCTGCCGGACCTGGCCCTGATCACGCAACCCTGCCTGAACATCATCGACGCGCTGACGGGGCAGTGGGGGCGGGAGTGGGACGGGGAGGGCCGTGTCTGCGACGCGCTGATCGCGGGGGACCAGGTGACGGCCACGGACGCGTGCGGGGCCTATCTGATGGGGCACGACCCGGCGTCGGACTGGCCCACACCGCCGTTCCGGCGGGACCGCAACCACCTGCTGATGGCGGCCAGGAGGGGGTTCGGGACAGTGGATCTGAAGGAGATCGACTTTGAGAGCGATGTCAAGGCCCCGCTGGCGGCGTTCGACTCGGAGGAGACGGACCCCCCGGAGACGGTCTCGAGCTGGCGCAGGACGACGTGCGAGCAGGGGCTGTTTTACCGGGACAGAAAGAGAGATATCGTGGACCGGTTTCGAGGGGAGTTCATCTTCCTGCAGGACGGGGAGGTGGTCTGGCACGGCCCCGACCCGTCGAATCTGGGCAGCCGCCGGCGGTTGAGCGGGGAGAAGAAGGACAGGGCCATGTGGCTGAAACTGGCGGACCCGGAGGAGAGGGAGGGGGAGCGGTTCGGGGTCTACGAGGAGTGTCTGGCCGGCATGGCGGCTTAAAGGAGACTGACATGGCCGAGGCAGGGTCGCCGATGCTTCCGGACTATATCCGCCGGATCGCGGAGGGGCGCTACGAGGCGCGGGAGCGCCGGCTGAGGGAGATCGCCACGCCGGAGGCGCTGGCCGCGCGGCAGGCGGAGGTGCGGGGGATCTACCGGGACATCCTGGGGCCGTTCCCGGAGCGGACGCCGCTGAACGTCCGGGAGGCCGGGCGCGTGGCGCAGGACGGCTATACGGTAGAAAAGCTGATCTACGAGACGCAGCCCCGGCTCTACGTGACGGCGAACCTCTACCGGCCTGAAGGGGCAGGGCCGTTTCCGGGGGTGATCTGTCCGATCGGGCACTGGCACGCGGGCAAGGCTTGCAAGGACTACCAGGCGCTGGGCGCGGGGCTGGCCCGGAGCGGGTGTGTCGCGCTGGTCTACGACCCGCCGGGGCAGGGGGAGCGGCTGATGTACTACGACCCGTTGCTGAGGGCGTCGCTGCTGGGGACGAACGTGGTGGATGAGCATACCATGGCGGGTTACCCGATCTTCCTGACGGGGGGCCACCTGGCGATGCACTTCATCTGGGACGGGATGCGGGGCATCGACCTGCTGCTGGGGCGGGGGGACGTGGACCCGGAGCGGATCGGGTGCACGGGGAGTTCGGGCGGGGGGACGCTGACGCGGTTCATCACGTCGCTGGAGGAGCGGGTGAAGGTCGCGATCCCGGTCTGCGCCACGGGCGGGGTGCGGGTGGTGGGCGCGGGGGACGCGGAGCAGAACATGTTCACGGCGCTGGCGCGGGGGGTGTGCCCG
>Ga0156186_1216_pt3 | contig 9973 bp, 11 predicted proteins | sample RifCSPlowO2_12_FD_107839 | JGI IMG/M metagenome (GOLD analysis project Ga0156186, IMG submission 107839) | Candidatus Handelsmanbacteria bacterium RIFCSPLOWO2_12_FULL_64_10
ACGAGGCTCACATCCGCGAGACCGCCGGTCGCGGGCCGGATTACGAAGTGCGTCTGCGCAGGCTGGAGCTGCGGGCGATGTTTCGCGGCGCCGACGACCGCCGCAGCGCGTTTCTGTCGATCCACGCCGGCGCCGGAGGCACCGACGCCTGCGACTTCGCCGCGATGCTGCTTCGGATGTACTCGCGCTGGCTCGATCGCAACGGCTACACCGCCCACCTGATCGAGGCCTACGAGGGCGACGAGACCGGCTACCGCCGCGCGGTGCTCGAGGTCGAGGGCGAATACGCGTTCGGCTACCTCAAGAGCGAGATCGGCGTCCACCGGCTGGTGCGGGTCTCGCCGTTCGACGCCAACCACCGCCGCCACACCGCCTTCGTCGGCGTGGACGTGACGCCCGAGCAGGAGGAGATCGACATCGACATCGCCGAAAAGGACCTGCAGATCGACACCTATTCGGCCGGCGGCCCCGGCGGCCAGCACGTCAACAAGTCGCAATCGGCGGTGCGCATCCGCCACCTCCCCACCGGCATCGTCGTGCAGTGCCAGAACGAGCGCTCGCAGGGGATCAATCGTCGAACGGCGATGAAGGTGCTCGCGTCGCGCATCCACCAGCACGAGGAGGCCAAGCGCAGCGACGCGCTCTCGAAGCTCTACGGGGACAAGGGGGAGATCTCGTTCGGGAACCGAATCCGTTCGTACACGATGGACCCGTTCCAGCTCGTGAAGGACCACCGGACCGGCCACGAGACGGGGAAGATTCAGGCCGTGCTCGACGGGGAGATTGACGGGCTTATCGAGGCGTTTCTTCGGTGGAAGGATCGAAAGTATTAGGTGACTTGTGATTTGTGATTTGTGATTTGTGATTTGTGTCTTGTGACTTGTGTCTTGTGGGTTCCTATCCGAGACGTTTTCTGAGCGAGTGGATGAGGCCTCCTATCAGGCGCGCAGATCGGCATCGGTACCCCCATCTCAAAGTCGATCCCTCAAGCAAGATCCCTGCCAGGCAGGAACGACTCTCCTTGATCGGAATCGAAGATTCGAATTTGACCCTGTTACAAATCGTAACACGCTGGGTAACTCGTCCGACTTTTGCCAACACAAGGCACAAGACACAAGTCACTAGACACATCCCCCAATCCACGCCACAATGCGCCCCGGAGGTGTTTATGAGTTTCGTCCTCTGCCTGCTGTTTGCCGTTCAGCAAGACACTGTCTCCTTCGAGCTGAAACAGAACATCGTCTTCGTCGAAGTCCACGTAAACGGCGAAGGGCCGTTCACGTTCATCTTCGACACCGGCGCCAGCGTGACGGTCCTTAAACCCGCGACGGCGAAGAAGCTCAAACTCAAAACCCGTTCCGTCGGCGGCGACGGCGTGCTCGGCGGCCTGCTGAAGATGGCGGGCCTCACGCCCGAGATCGCCACCGTCGACTCGATCGCGATGGGCAAGGCCGAGGTCAAGGAATTCGAGGCCGTCGTGATGAACGTCCCGCAGGCGGACATCCCGTTGGCGATGGCCGGCATCTCTTACGACGGCCTGATCGGCTTCCACTTCATCAGTCGCTTCGTCACCACCCTCGACTACAAAGCCAAGACGATCCGGCTTGAGCCGAACGACTTCGACCCGGGCCCGACGTTCCCGCAATTCGACGTCGGCGATCGCCCCTATCTCGGCTTCTCGTACCGTCAAGTCGGCGACGACGAGGCGAACGAAGTCGGCGTCGAGGGCGGCATCGTCGTCGGCACGCTCGCCGACGGCGCCCCCGCGAAGGCGGCGGGAATTCAGAAGGGCGACATCATTCTCAAGTTCGGCGGCCGCGTCGTGCGAACCTCCAAGGAGTTCCGCGAGGCGGTGGCGCGGACGAAGCCGGGCGATCGCGTCGAGACGGTCCTCCTGCGCGACAAGAAGGAACACACGGTCACGCTTCGAGTGGGCAGCCGATGATACTCACGCTGCTGCTTCTGGCCCAGACCGTCGACGCGAAGGAGTTCGCCGCGCGGCGGGCCGACCTGCTCAAGCGGCTCGACGGCGCGACGATCGTCGTGCCGTGCGAGGATCTCGTCGGCGGCGAACCGGGGATCGACGCGAACACGCCGCTGTACGACTTCGACTACCTCGTCGGCGCACGAGAGGCGGGAGCCATCCTCGTGATCAGCGGGGCCGGCACGATGCTCTTCGCCGACGCCGTCAAGCCGGACGGCATCGACACGCTTCTGCCGCGCGACGCGTTCGACGGCTTCGTGGGCAAGGTGGTGGCGGAGGGCGACGCCGTGGAGCTTCGCGCCTTCGCGGGACGCAACATGAAGACGTCGAAGGCGGCGCAGAAGACGCTGGAGGACGCGGGCGCGGAGATCGGCAAGAAGGCGGCGGCGGCGCTGACGGAGATGCGCCTGATCAAATCCGACCGCGAAAGGGAGATGATGAAGGCCGTCACCGACCAGACCAACGCCGCGCACGTCGCCGCGATGAAGGCGTGCAAGCCGGGGATGAACGAGAAGGAGATCCAGAAGGTGATCGAGGACGCGTTCGAGGAGCACGGCGGCACGGGGCTGGGCTTTCCGTCGATCGTCGGCTCGGGGATGAACGGGACAATCCTCCATTACATGGCCAACAACAAGGAGATCAAGAACGACGTGATGATCGTGATGGACATCGGGAGCGGCTATCACGGTTACAGTTCCGACGTCACCCGCACGATCCCGTCCGACGGCGACTTCAACGACGACGAACGCGAGATCTATCAGTGCGTCCTCGACGCGCAGAAGGCGGCGGAGAAGGCGCTCAAGCCGGGGGCGACGTGGCAGGAACTCGAACGCGCCGCGCAGGACGTCATCAAAGACCGCGGCCTGACGAAGTGGTCGTACGCGCACGCGAAGGACTTCAGCGTCCGGCACGGCCTCGGCCATTACGTGGGGCTCTCCGTGCACGACTCCGGAAGCTACCGCGAAAAAATGGCCCCCGGCATGGTCATCACCATCGAGCCCGGCATCTACGACAAGGACAAGGGCATCGGCGTGCGGATCGAGGACATCTACCTGGTCACGGAGGAGGGGTTCATCCGGCTGAGCGAGGGCGCGCCGCGCGAGATCGACGAGATCGAGAAGCTGATGAACGAATAGGGTGGACGCCTTTTTCGAACGCGCCCTCCGCCGCTCGAAGATCCACCTGCTGCTGCTGGCGGCGCTGACGGTCGGCCTTTCCCATTTCGCCGTCCGCGTCGACTTCGATTTCACGTTGGAAAGACTCTTCGCGCCCGAAGGCGGCCTCTTCACGCCTCCCACTCGCAGCACCGAGGCCCTCGACACCTACCGCGCCTTCACCGCCCGTCACGGCAAGAACGACCTGATGCTCTACGCCGCGTTCCGCGTGGACGACGTGTTCTCGCCGGACACGCGCGAGAAGCTGCGTGCGCTGGCCGCGCGGCTGCGCGCCATCGACGGCGTCGAGACCGTCATCACCATCGACGACGCGATCTCGGCGGCGCGGACGCTTGGTTTTTCGGATGAGGAGATCCGCTCGGAAATGACGTCGAGCCCGATCTTCCGCGGGACCATCGTCGACGGGCGCGGCGAGGTCTCCGTCATCATCGCGCAGCTCTCGCCGCAGTGCGTCAATCAGAAGGAGCGCGAACCCGTGCTCGCGGCGGTGCGGGAGGTCCTCCAGCGCGACGGCGACGCGCTGCGCACGCGGTTTTATCTGGCGGGCATCCCCACGATCGAGCACGAATACATCCGCCTCACGCAGCGCGACCTGTTGAAGTTCATGCCGATCTCGATGGGCGTCTTCCTGCTGCTGCTGGCGCTCTACTTCCGCAACGTCGTCGGCACGTTTCTGCCGCTGGCGACGGTGCTCGTGGGCGTCATCTGGATGCTCGGCGGGATGGCGCTGGCGGGTCGGCCCGTGAGCGTCCTGACGACGATCGTGCCGAATCTCATCATCGTGATCGGAATCTCAGACTCGGTGCACATGCTCTCGCGCTATCAGGAGGATCTCGCCCGCCGGCCGGATCGGCGCTCGGCGGTGGCGCACATGATGACGCGGATGACGTGGGCGTGTTTTCTGACGAGCTTCACGACGGCGGTGGGCTTCGCGTCGCTGATCCTGACGAACGTGGCGGTGGTGCAGGAGTTCGGGCTGGTCTCGGCGATCGGCATCATGCTGGCCTACGTCCTGACGATTCAGGTGGTGCCCGTCGTTCTCGACAACGTGCCGCCGCTGCGCGGGCGATTCGCCGACGAATTCGCGCAATTGATCTCCACGCGGTCGATGCGGGCGGTGGCGCGGTGGGTTCACCGGCGCCCGGGGCTGATCGTGGCGGCGACGGCGGCGATTCTGACCGGCGCGGCGTTCGGCATCCCCCGCATCGAGGAGAACTCGTCCTGGCTCCAGGACATCGATTCGCAAAACGAAGTGTACGTGGCGCACGACTACATCGAGCACAGCCTCTCGAGCATCTTCACGGTCGAGCTGAGCCTCGCCGGCGACTTCCGGCGGTTGGAGACGATCGAGGCGCTCGACGCCTACGAGACACGCCTTCGCGGGGAGCCGCGCGTGGGCTCGGTGGTCGGATGGGCCGACGTGGTCAAGGAGGCGATGCGGGCCGATCCCTTCGTGCGCGAGCGGCGCCTGCCGCGGACGCAGGCCGAACTCGACCGCATCCACGGGGTGCTCAAAGCCACGCTGGGCAAGACCGGCATCACGCGCGCGCTGATGTCCGAGGACTTCGCCTATTCGCGCGTGACGATCCGCGCGTCGGAACGGCTGGAGGCGCGGGGGCTGGAGGAGGTCGTCGCCTACGCCGAGTCGGTCCGCGATCCGGCCGCGCCGTTCACGGTCACGCCGACGGGAAAGTCGTGGCTGGCGAAGAAGTCGCTCGACGGCGTCATCCACAGCATGATCGCCACCGTCGGCGTCGCCGCCCTGGTGATTTCGCTGGTGATGGCGTTCACGTTCGGGTCAATCCGCACGGGGCTGATCGCGATGATCCCGAATTTTCTTCCGATGGCGGTCACGGCGGGATTGATGGGGTATCTTGACATCGACCTGAATTTTTCGACGATCACCGTGTTCAGCGTGTCGTTGGGATTGGCCGTGGACAACACCATCCATTTCCTCTCGCGCTACCGGATCGAGATTCACCGGGAGCCCGATCACGTCAAGGCCATCTACCGGACGCTCGAGGGCGTCGGGCGGCCGATGGTCTTCTCGACGATCCTGCTCGTTCTCGGTTTCAGCGCGATCCTCACGTCGAACTTCAAGTTCACGTTCTACTTCGGCCTGCTCGGCGGCGTGACGGTCTTCACGGCGCTTCTGGGCGACCTGTTCGTGCTGCCGGTGCTGCTGATCTGGTTCCGTCCGACGGTGCGCACGCCGCGCGAGTTTTTCGCGAGGTTTCGCCGATGAAGCGGCGCGGCATGACAGTAGGGATCTTTCTGCTGCTGAACGCGGTTCCGCTCGTGGCCACGGCCTACGTCGCGTTCCGCTACTGGCGGGGCGAGGTGGCGTTCAAGGACGTGCCGCCGGGGCTGCTCTACGTGACGGTGGGATTCGGAGCCGGCACTCTGCTGCTGGGGCTCCTGTGCTGGGGGCTGTTTCCGATGATGAGCTCGCTGGAGCGGACGCTGCGCGCGAGCATGGGCCGTACGCACCGGGCGATGGCCCGCGGCGTCGGGCCGTTTGTCGTGCAGCTCCCGGCGTGGCTGCTGAAGGCCCCGCTCTACGCGATCGCGTGGGCGAGCACGGCGGCGACGTCGGCGCTCATCGTCGTCAACGCGCTGGCGCTCGCGGGGTTCATCGGGCTGGTGGTGTGGATGGGCGTTCAATGGCATGGCGGCGGAGCGCCGGCGCCTTGAGGTTGGGGTTCTTGCGTGATAGGATGAACCTGTGAAGACCCAGAGCATTCGGAATCTCATCAACAAGAGGCCGTTTCGCCCCATCGAGGTCGAGATCGACGGAAGAGAGAAGGTCGTCATTCGACATCCGGAAGCCGTGCTGGTGGGGAAGCGGCTGATCATGATCGAACACCCGGACGGCAGCGGCGACTACATCGATGCCTCGCACGTCAGCCGCGTGCGCATTCTGGCGGGCCGCAACGGCGGGCGTTGAGCGGCGTCAACGCCCGAGAATCCACCGCCCCGCGTCGCTCAAGTCCCCTGCCACGTGATCGTACAGATCCGGCGTCGCCCACCGCAACGCCTCCTCGCCGCTACCCGTGCGCACCAGCACCGTGCGCGTTCCGGCGGCGCGGCCGGCGCGAAGGTCGCGCACCGCGTCGCCCACGAAGACCGACGCGCGCAGGTCGATGAAACCGCACGTCGAATGCGCTTGAGTTTGCTTAGCTTATAAGCTACACTGCGTCATGGGTTCGAGTCTCGTGATTCGGATTCTCCTGTACGTCGAGTCGGCAGGCAAGGTTCCGTTTGAACAGTGGCTCGGTGGTTTGCGCGACCGCGAAGCGCGCGCGAGGGTGCGCGTTCAGATCGACCGGCTTTCGCTGGGCAATTTCGGGAGGTGCCGGTTTCTCAGCGGAGGGATTGGCGAGTTGAGGGTCCATTGGAGCAGGGGATATCGAGTGTATTTTGCCATGCTGGATCCAAAATCGGCGTTGCTGTTGTGCGGAGGGGACAAGTCGTCCCAATCGGAGGACATTCGAAGGGCCCGCGAGTACTGGGATGATTTTCGGAGACGCCGCCATGGCCACAAGTCGTAGTTATCAGAACTCCCTCTTGGAGTCCCTCAAGGATCTCAGGGAGGCGGAAGCTTACCTAAATGCCTCGCTCGAAGAAAACGACCCCACGCTCTTCTTGTCGGCCCTCAGGAATGTGGCCGAGGCTCAGGGCGGGGTGTCGAAATTCTCCCGCAGAGCCAAGCTGAACCGGGAAAGCCTCTATCGCATGTTGTCGAGGAGGGGGAATCCTCAATGGGATAGCTTGACCCGACTCCTCAAGGTCATGGGACTCCGGCTGTCCGTCGGGCGCAAGCGTCGCGCTTCCTGAGCGGCGTCAACGCCCGAGAATCCACCGCCCCGCGTCGCTCAAGTCTCCCGCTACACGATCGTACAGATCCGGCGTCGCCCATCGCAGCGCCTCCTCGCCGCTGCCCGTGCGCACCAGCACCGTGCGCGTTCCGGCGGCGCGGCCGGCGCGAAGGTCCCGCACCGCGTCGCCCACGAAGACCGACGCGCGCAGGTCGATGCCGTGTTCGCGGGCCGCCCGGAGCAGCATCCCCGGCAGCGGCTTGCGGCACTCGCAGGGGACGGCGAACTCGGCCACGCTCCCGTCGCGATAGTGCAGGCACGCATAGAGCGCGTCGAGCGGCGCGCCCAGGAGCTCGTTCATGCGCTCGTGGATGGCGTCGAGCCCCTCCGGCGTCACGAGCCCCCGCGCCACCGCGGACTGATTCGTCGCCAGCACCGCCAGATACCCGGCTTCGCGCAGCGCGCCGATCGCCTCGGCCACGCCGGGGATCAGGTCGAACTGATCGGGCTCGGTGATGTACGTATGCTTCTTGAGGTTGATCGTCCCGTCGCGATCGAGGAAGACCGCGCGCTTCATCGCTTCGCGAAGAGCGCCTGCTCGACGGCCTCGCAGAGCACGTGGCCGGCGAGGATGTGGCACTCCTGAATCCGCGGCGTCTCCTCCGACGGCACGCTCAGGCACAGCGCCGACGCGCGCCGGAGCGCGGCGCCGCGCGAGCCGGTGAAGCCGATGACGACCGCGCCCTGCCGCCGCGCCGTCTTGACAGCCTCCAGGATGTTCCGCGAGCGCCCGCTCGTCGAGATCGCGATCAGGACGTCCCCGCGGCGCACGTGCGCCTCCACCTGCCGCGCGAACGTCCGGTCGTAGCCGTGATCGTTGGCAATCGCCGTCAGCGACGACGTGTTCGTCGTCAGCGCCGCCACGGGAAGAGCCCGGCGTTTCTTCATCGTGAACGTTCCCTCGAGCTCGCCGGCGATGTGTTGCGCGTCGGCGGCGCTTCCGCCGTTGCCGACGAGCCACACCGACCGCCCGCGGCGAAGCGCGCGCGTGACGGCGTCGCAGATCTTCGTCAGATCGGCCGCGCAGCGGTGCATGAAGATGAGCTTGAGAAACGCGCCCTCGCGCAAGCGCTGCAGAACCAGGTCGCGCGTCTTCACCGGCCCAGTTTCCGCGCGATCTCGGTCGTCGAGTAGCCATCGAGCACGGGCGCCAGCGCCACGCGGCCGCCGCGCTTCTTGACGAAGGCGGCGCCGGCGATGGATTTCCCGCGGTAGTCTTCGCCCTTGACGAGCACGTCGGGCGCCACCTCCTCGATCAGCCGCTCCGGCGTCGGCTCGTCGAAGAGGACGACGTAATCGACCGCCTCCAAGGCCGCCAGGAGCGTCGCTCGATCCTGTTCGCCGAAGATCGGCCGCTGCGGTCCCTTGAGGCCGCGCGCCGAACGGTCGGTGTTGAGCCCGACGACGAGCACGTCGCCCTCCGAGGCGGCGAATTGGAGCAGGCTGACGTGGCCGGGGTGGAGGACGTCGAAGCAGCCGTTGGTGAAGACGACGCGCCGCGCGTGGCGGCGCTCCTGTTTGAGCGACGTGAGCAGCTCCTCGAGCGAGACGATCTTGTGCTCGACGTGGGCGGCGGCCTGGCGAACGTAGCGCACCAACTCCTCGCGCCTCACCTCCTCGGTGCCCACCTTGCCGACGACGAGCCCCGCGGCGGCGTTGGCCACGGCCGCGCACTCCTCCAGCGGAAGCTCGCTGCAGTAGGCGATCGCGAACGCGGCCAGGCACGAATCGCCGGCGCCGGTCACGTCGTAGACGGCGCGCGCCAGCGTCGGCATCCGCGTGAGCGGGCCGCGCTCGCCGAGGACCATCAGGCCGCGCTCGCCGAGCGTGGCGACGAGAAACTTCAGCCCCAACCGCTCCAGCAGCGCGCGCGCCGCCTTCTCCTCGCCGCGGAGCCCCGAATACTCCGCCAACTCCTGGCGGTTGAGCATCACCGCCGTCGCGCGGCGGTACTTGTCGACGTCCGGAGTTTTCATGCCGACGAGCACGGGCTTCCTTCGCCTGCGGAACTCGCGGATCAGCGCGCCCGCCAGCTTCGCCGTCACCGTGCCCTTGCGGTAGTCGGAGACGACGGCGGCGTCGCAGTCCTCGGCCGCGCGCAGCACGACGCGGTGCAGCCGCTTGTGCATCCGCTCGTCGATCTCGTCGGTCGTTTCGTGATCCACGCGAAGGATCTGCTGGTTGCGGGCGATCATGCGCGTCTTGACCGGCGTCGGACGCGCCGAGGTCGTCAGCAGGCCGCGGACGTCCACGCCGCGGTCGCGCAGCAGGCGCGTCAGTTGAGCGCCCGCCGCGTCGTTGCCGATGACGCCCGCGCACGCCACGCGGGCGCCGAGCGCGGCCAGGTTGCGGGCCACGTTCGCCCCGCCGCCGGGGCGGACCTCTTCGTGGTCGGCGTTGAGGACTTGGATCGGCGCCTCGGGCGAGATGCGATCGACCGTTCCCCAAACGTAGCGGTCGAGCATGAGATCGCCGAGCACCAGGATCCGCGGGTCGCGCAGCGATTCGACCAGATGGATGAGGCGTCCCGGCATCAGAACTCGGCCCCTTCCAGCGCCGCGAGGATGCCCGCGTGCAGCAACGGCAGCATGATCTCGTGATGGCCCGTGATCGACAGCGCCTTGCCTCCCGGACGCTTGAGGACGTTCATCGCCGGCCGGTAATGCTGGATCATGTCGAAGTTGGCGGTCGTGAAGCGCTTCGGCCGGCGCCGCAGATTGCGCGCGACCGTCAGCGCCTTGAGGAACACCTCCGGCAGCAGCACGGCTGATCCGATGTTGATCCAGACGCCGCCGTCGAGCTCGGAGACGACCTCGGTGATCTTGCGGAAGTCGACCATCGTGCTTTCGCCGAGCTCGGCGCCGGAGAGCTCCGCGGCGACGTGCGTGATGTCGGTGCCGATCGCCAGGTGGACGGTCGCCGGAAGCGCGGCGGCG
>Ga0156186_1163_pt2 | contig 9843 bp, 5 predicted proteins | sample RifCSPlowO2_12_FD_107839 | JGI IMG/M metagenome (GOLD analysis project Ga0156186, IMG submission 107839) | Candidatus Handelsmanbacteria bacterium RIFCSPLOWO2_12_FULL_64_10
ACACCTTCGCCCGCCGCGCCTGCCGCACGATCTCCTCCCGCGACATCTTGCTGCGGTAGTCGTCGCTCGCAAAGACGTGGTCCTCGCTGATACGCCCTGTCAAAAACCCGGACGCCAGCGGCACCCGCACGACGATCCCGACCCCCTCCGCCTGGGCGAGCGGAAAGACCTCCTCCGCCATCGCCGGGTGCAGCAGGTTGAACGCCACCTGCAACACGTCCACCTGGCCCCCCCGGATGAGATCGAGCGCCTCCTGCGGTCCGCCCCCCACCGAGACGCCGATGAAGCGGGCCGCCCCCTCGTCGCGCAGGCGACGGAGCGCGTCCAGTGGCCCGCCGCCGTACTCCTCGCGCGTGGGCGAGTGCAGCAGCAGGACGTCGAGCGCCTCCACACGCAGCCGCAGCCGGCTCTCCGCGACGCTGTGCCGGAGATGCGCCTCCGAAAAGTCGCGGGCCAGGACGCCGTCGGGCGTCACATACTCCCCCGCCTTCGTCTCCACCACGACCCCCTCCCGCCTCCCGCCCAGCGCCTCGCCGATGACGGCCTCTGCCTGCCCGTACACGGGCGCGGTGTCGATGAAGTTCAGCCCCTGCGCCAGCCCGTCCAGGATCGTGGCCCGCGCCTCCTCCGCGCTCACGTGCCCGTAGGCCGCAGGCCCCTCCCAGTAGGACCCCTTCGTGAACGTCGCGCCGCTGAGGGGGTACGTCCCCAGCCCGATCTCGGAGACCGCCCAGCCCGTACGGCCCATTTTGCGGTAGCGCATAGCCTCACCTTTCTCTTATTACGGGTTACGCGGAGATCCATCTCCGCGCGGCGGCGTCCACGTCACCTTTCCGGCGATGAGATCGTCCAGCGCGACCACCTGCCCCCCCCGCTCAGCGGAGGCATTGGCCCCCAGGACCGCGGCCAGGCTGTTCATCCCGTTCGCGTAGGAACTCCGCATCCGGCCCGGATCGCCTGCCCGCACGGCCTCGACGAAGGCGCGGGCCTGCAGGGCGAAGGGATTGGGCCGCTCGGCGGCCTCATACACGGTCTTGCCGTTCTCCACGACCTTCTGCCCGGACCACTCGATCAGCGAATCGTCGCTCACGATCACGACCTCGCGCCGGGAGGCGTTCACGTTGGTCAGCACGCGGGAGGTCGTGCAGTTGGCCGTGGCCCCGCTCGCGAACCGGTAGCTCACGTTGTAGACGTGCGGCAGGTTCATCGGCTCCGGCCCCTCGCCCGGCCTGCGGGCGACGTAGAACGCCGAGGCCAGCGTAATGTCCCCCAGGAAGTAGCGCAGCAGGTCCACCATGTGGATCGTATTCTCCACGAACGACCCGCCGCACAGCTCGTAACGGCTCGTCCAGTAGCGGATCGGCTTGCCTCCGTAGAAGAGCTGGACCTGGGCGTGCCTCGGCGTCCGCTCCCTCAGGAGGTCGCGCACCTTCTCCGAGGAGGGATAGTAGCGGCTCATGAACCCCACCTGCGACACGACCCCGGCCTTCCGGACCGCCGCGTCGAACCGCACGGCCTGGGCCAGGTCCAGGGTCTGCGGCTTTTCGACGAACACGGCGACCCCTTTTTCGACGGTGGTCAGGACCTCGTCCGTGTGGAGCGTCGGGGGGATGCAGACGTAGACCGCGTCCAACCCCTCTTTCTCCAGCATGGCGCGATGGTCGGTGTACACGGCCCCCGGCTTGAAGACCTCCGCCTGCTTTTTAACATTCTCCTCACTGACGTCACAGAATGCCCGCAGGACGACCTCTCCGGCCTCGATCAGGGGCGCCAGCCCCGGCAGGTGGGCGTGGGTGGAGATATGTCCCAGGCCGATGAATCCGAGACGAACGGGTTTCATGGAAACGAATCCTTTCACAGTGAAATGCGACCCAACCCCCCATCCCCCTTCCCCGAAGGAGGGCGGCGGGTCGCGACCTCATGGGAGCGACAGGTCGGGTGGAGGGGAGCAAGCTGTTCTCTCCCCTCTCCCATCGGGGGAGGGGTCTCAAACCGCCTCGATCTTCTCAATTAGTTCCGACGCAAGGTACCGCCCATCCGATACCGATACAGAGACCTCCAACTCTTCCACATCGGACACGCCCGACAGGATGATCTTTATCCTGGGGTCCGACAGGAGATACCGCAGAGCGATGTGAGTGACACCCTCCGGCTCGTGGGCCAGCAACTCCTCCACGCGCTTCAGCCTGTCGTAGAGGTCGGAAAAACGCCCCTGCGCCATCCAGTGATCCCGCTTGGAGCCGAGCAGGCCCGCGTGCAGGGGGGAGGCCGCGATCACGGCCACGTCCCGCTCCGCCGCCGTGGGGACCAGGACCCGCTTGGCCTCCTGCGTCAGCAGGTCATACTTGCAGAAAGTGATCACCGACACGAAGACGTCCGACTCTTTCAAGACATCCCGCATCAGCGTCAGGTCCGAGCCGGTCAGGCCGATGTGCTGCGTCAGCCCCTGCGCCTGGATCTCCAGCAGGGCCTCCAGCGTCCGGCCCTTGCCAAATATCCCCTCCCACCCGGCCTTCTCCGCCTCGTGGATCTGGAGCAGATCCACTTTGTCCCGCTGGAGGCGCTTCAGGCTGGCCTCAAACCCCCGCCAGACCGCCTCCCGCGTGTAGTCGAACGGCTCCGGGTAGTAGCCCACCTTCGTCGCCAGGTAGTAAGGCTGAGTCACCCCCTTCAGGGCGACGCCCAGCACCTCCTCGCTGCGCCCCTTGCCGTAGAGCGGGGCCGTGTCGAAGTAGTTGACTCCCAGCTCCAGGGCGCGCTCCACGACCCGGACCCCGTGCGAGACCGGCCTCAGCCCCATCTCCGGCCGGCCGTAGAACCAGGATCCCCCCAGCCCGATTTCGCTCACCTTCCACCCCGTCTTACCAAACTGTCGATACCGCATCTCTCCTCCTTTTCCTTCCCCCTCCCCGATGGGGGAACCGGAGAACCGGGGAACCGGGGACGACCCTCACCCTCCCCCGTTGAAGGGGAAAGACCCTGTGTTCCCCCTCCCTCTCCCAAATTGGGAGAGGGAGGGGGTATGGGGGTAGGTGAGGGCTGCTCCTTTTCTCCGTTTCCCCCTTCTCCGTTTCAGTTTTCCCCTCGGCGTCTATGCGATGAAAGTCTTTACGGCGGACCCAGGGCGATCCGCTCAAACGCCACGGCCACCGGCCTCCGATCCTCCTGCGTGGCCGGGCCGCTGCGGGCGTAGCGGAACGTCAGCCGGTTGGCCCCGCGCCGGAAGGCGCTGGCCGGCGCCCGGACGCGAAACGTCTCCCATTCCCACGCCGGTCTGGTGAACACCCACCGCGCCAGGAAGCGGTCGTTCAGGAAGACCTCCATCGTCTGCGCCCGGTCGGGGCCCCACAGGGCCGTGGCCCGCACGGTCAGCGATCCGTCCGCAACGCCCTGGAGGGAGAAGACCACCTCCGACGCCTCCCCGGTCCCCCACGCGCCCCACGTCTCCGTGTAGGACCAGCCCTCGCGGAGGTAGTGGCGGTGCGCCGGGTCCCGCAGGTCGATGACGGCCTCCCTCGACAGCCGGGGGACCTCCGTCAGGGCCGGGGCGGCCGCCGTCCTGACGGAGTCGCGCGCCAGGATCGCCGCCAGGACCTCCCGCGCGTAGGCGTCCCCGGGGGCGATCCGCAGCGCCTCCCGGAACGCCCGACCGGCCTCCTCATACCGCCCGGCTTTGAACAGGGCGCTCCCCAGGTCGTTCTGCCGCGCCGCGTGCCCCGGCCCCAGCGCCGCCGCCGTGCGGTATGCCTCCGCCGCCCCCTCGAAGTCCCCGCGCTCGAAGGCGATCCGGCCCAGGGCCTGATGCGCCGCCCCGCTGGCAGGCTCCAGCGCAAGGACCCGGCGGAAGGCGCGGGCGGCCTCCTCTCCTTCTCCTCGGACCTGATGGATGCGGCCGAGCGCCGTCAGAAGCTCCACCGAACGCGGGTTGCGACTCACCCCCTCCTCGCAGACCCGGACCGCATCCGCGCTCCGCCCTGTCTCCACCAAGAGGTTCGCCAGATTGACGTGGACCGCCGGACTCCTGGGGACGCGCCGGACCGCCTCCCCGTAGGCGCGCCCTGCGGCGAGGGCCAGGGTCGTGTCCCCCGTCACCCGGTGGCGCGCCACGTGGATCATCCCCAGCCACGCCCACAGACGCCCATCCTCCGGGTCCATCCCCACAGCCCCGGCCATCGCCTCCTCCGCCTCCGGCAGCCGTCGCCCGTCGCCGGTCCGCTCGTCGGCCCGGTGAAGAAGCAGCCCCAGGCCGGCCAGGTATTCCGCGCTCAGCGGATAGGCCCGATGCGCGAGGCGGCAGGCGTTCAGCGCTGCCTCCGCATCTCCTGCCTCCATCCGCCGCAGGCCTTGCGCATACCTCAGGTCCGCCCGGTAGGCCGCGACAGCGAGGCCCACATTCGCAAGCGCAACAGGGATGACCAGCAGAAGCGCGACCCATCGGCTGCCGAAGGTCGAAGGTCGAAGGTCGAAGGTCGAATACCCAATTCGTAATTCGTAATTCGTAATTCGCACTTCTGGTGTGGGAGAGGGGGCCGGAGGGTGAGGGCAGCCCATTGCCGCTGCGACCCAGAACAGGGCCGTGGTGGCAGGCCACCCGAACCCCACCAGGCCCTGCACGACGTAGGCGAGGGCCGCTGACAGGAACCCGGCCGTCAAAAACGACGTGGTCTTTGTAGGGACGACCGACCGCCCCACCTGCCGCTGCAATGGTCCACCCCGCCTAACGCTCCCATGAGGTCGCGTTCCACGCCACTGGCCCCTGCCCTGGTCGCCCCTACTTCCGGCCCGGAACAGCGCGACCAGAAACCAGACCATCGCCGCCAGGCCGATCAACCCCTTCGTCGCCGCCTCGTGGAGCAGGAGGTTGTGCGCCCGGTCGGCCTCCGTCTCCGGGTCGTCCGGAGAAAGATAGCGCGGCAGGAACTCCCGCATCATCTCCGGCCCCACGCCCGTCAGCGGACGGTCCAGAAACATCTTCCACGACGCCCGATAGGTGACCAGCCGCTCCCGCGCCGTGCCGTAGAGCAGGATCGAGCGCCCCTCCCCTGTCTGCCCGACCCGGACGGTAGAGGCCATTCGCCGGACCGGCGACAGGCCGGGATGCAGGCAGAAGACCCCTGTCACACCGACCGCCAGGCCCGCGCAGAGAACAAGCGCCCTGCGCGCCTCTCGCGTCCCCCTCGACCAGGTCAGCGCCCCGAACAGGGCCAGCCCCGAAGCCGCCCCCATCCAGCCCCCCCGGCTCCCGGTCAGCAGCAGGGCGATCCCGACGATCAGGAAGGCCGAGCAGGAGAGAAAAGACACCCCTCCCCCGACCCCAAAGAGACCTCTCCCCCGGCCCCTCTCCCAGAGGGAGAGGGGAGGTCCTTCCCCTGGTCCTTTTTCTGGGGAGAGGAGAGGCTGTGTCTTCCCCCTTCCCCTCTGGGGAAGGGGGATTGAGGGGGTTAGGTCTTCCCCTTCGGGGAAGGGGGTTGGGGGGTTGGGTCTGTTTGCTGTCATCCCCAGCGCCAGGATCAGCGGCAGGGCCATGCCGAGGTAGGCCCCGAGCGCGTTCGGCTGTCCGAACGTCGAGGTGACCCGCGCCCAGACCGGCTCGCTCCAGGAGAGCGGGTCTCCCCCTGTGCGCTGGAGGATGCCGTAGCAGGCGGCGGCCACGGCGGCCAGACAGACCAGCCCGGCGACCCTCTGCGGGCGCTCCTTTAAAAAGCGGAATGAAAGGTAGAACAGAAGCAGGTCCGTCGCCAGCGCGACGAGACCCTCCTGCCGGGCCGCCGACCCGACCAGGCTGATCCGGGGGGAGGCCGAGAAGGCCGTCGCGAGGATGCCCGCGATCAGGACGGCCAGGACCGGCCCGTCCAGCCCCGTCCTCACCCCATCGGCCCGACCTTCCCGAAGGGCCTTGATCGCCCAGAGGAGCGCCGCCCCGGAGACGAGCAGCCGCAACAGGACGGCCTTGTCCAGAACAAAGACGTGATGCAGCCTGGGGTCAAACGCCAGCGGCGCGGCCAGGAGCGCCGCCCAGAGACAGATCCGGATGGCACGATCCATAAAAACCTTTTATCGCGCAGAGTCCTTTCATACAGGCCCTCCTGCGGTTCTCCCACACCCCTCTGATATCTTCACCGACATCCCTGTGATGATCCAGAACAGGAGATAGATCGGCGTGAAGGCGATGAAACAGTCCACCACCCCGTGTGCGAGAAAGACCGCCGTGGCCCCGAACAGCGCCGCCATCTGAGTGAACATCTCCGGAGCGGTAAAAAGGAATCGAACCTGCATCCGAAGGACGGAGATGAGCAGCGCCAGGAACGTCAGCCCGCCCAGCAGCCCGGTGGTCACGAAGACCTCCACGAAGAGGTTGTTCGCGTGCATCCGCTCGTCCCACCGGCCCATCCCGAACTCCCGCCCCCACAGCCGGCGGAAGTTGTCCGGCCCGACGCCCAGGACCGGATGCCTTTTAAACATCGCCCACCCCGCCCGCCAGAGCGTGGACCGGCTGACCGACTCCGCCTCCAGGGCCGTCGGGTCGGGCGGCGCCTCCCCCCCGCCCGCGAAAACGGTACGCTCCCCGGAGGCCTCCCCCACCCGGCAGGCGACCCGCCCCGGAGGGCACCCCTTCTGGCTGAACCAGGTGGCCCGCTCGTGCACCATGTCCCACGTGAGCAGATAGTCCCCAGGCGCAGCGGGCGCCAGGACCCGCGCCGTCAGCGTGACGGACTGGCCGGGCGCAACCTCCTCCGGCAACTCCGTCCTGGCCTGAAGCGCGGGGATGGCCTTCTCCGACCCGGCCTCCAGCCAGTGGTAGGACAGCCGGAACGGGCGCTCCCCTTTCGGGCCCCAGGGGATGCGACCCGTGTTCGTGACTCGCACCCGGACCGCCGTCGCGCCACCAGCGGACAGGATTGGGGCCTCCAGGGTCTCGTATCGGGCGCTGTACCACGCCCGGTCCCCCCCGGTCTGGAGACGCAGGAGGAAGGGAGGGTAGAAAAGCAGCGCCCCGGCCAGGCAGAGGACGGTGACCACGGCAGACGGACCGAGCCGGCGGAGCGCCGGGCCGATCCCCCCCCTGACCGCGTACAGCGCAGCGACGAGACAGAGCCCGAACAGGGCCACAGTCAGGCCGGCCCGGCTCAGGGTCAGGATCAGGCCAAGGAGGATCAGGCCCTGCGCGGCAGACCAGAAAACCGAAGCGGAGAAACGGAGAAGCGGAGAAGCGGAGATAAAGGCTGTGTCCGTCCCCGTTTCTCCGTTTCCCCGTTTCCCCGTTTCTCGCGTATTTACGGGAATGGTTGTGAGTGAGAGTACGAACCCCATCGCCAGGAACGCCGCCGCGATGTTCGGGTACTCGAACGTCCCGCTCAGCCGGACGCTGTTCCCGATCAGGAACTCCCGCTCCCGGAACAGCGGCGTCAGCCAGCCGGTCTGGTCAGACCGCAGACAGGTCCAGATGCCGAGCGCCGAGGAGACCGTCGCGCCTGAGACCAGGGCCTTCAGGCTTATCCCCTGTTCGGCCACCACGTACAGGAGACAGACCCCCGTCACCATTCTCAGCGTAAACTTGAGCGACGCGAGCCTGAAGGCCGGGGCCGTGACAGCCGACAGGAGCGCGATGCCGACCAGCCCCCAGGCCAGGACCCCCAGTCCGCCGGGCAGGGTCGGCAATCGCCTCAGGAAGACCGCCCGAACGGCCCAGAGGCCGATGATCAGCATCGTCACCAGCTCCAGGTCCGTGAAGACCATATAAGGGGCAAACGAGACGACCGGCCTCCGCACCTCGAACGGGAGCAGAAACGCCAGCAGCGTCAGCAGCCCTTGCAGGATCGCGGTCATCCCCTTCTCTCACTCAGACTTCTGTCGCAGGGGCCACGCCCAGCGCTCCATCCGCTGGTCCTCATTCCGCATCCGCCAGCGCAAAAGCCTTTGAGAGTACTCCAGCAGGACCGGGACATGAGCGGGATCCTCCGCCAGATTCCTCTGCTCTCCAGGGTCGCGCCTCAGGTCAAACAGGAACGGGGGCATGGCCTCGTCCGCAAACTGGACCAGCTTGTAAGCGTCGTCCCGCACCACCCAGAGCAGACAGCGGTCCGGGTCCTGGCCTGCCCAACCTGTCGCTCCCATAAGGTCGCGACCCACTACCCTCTTCATCTCGGAGCGGAAGTCCTTCTCGTAGAAGATCTCCGCCTTCCGTCGCTCGCCGGACCTCCCCCGCACCTGCCCCAGGACGCTCCTCCCATGGAACCGGTCGGGGACCGGCAGCCCCAGGAACTCCAGCATCGCGGGCGCCAGATCGACGGACTCCACGAACCGGTCCAGTTGCCGCCCCCGCGTGGCGTCCGCCTCCGGCGAGGGGTCCCGGACGATCAGCGGAACCCGCATCGTCTCGTCGTAGAACTGTCCCTTGCCGGTCAGGTAGTGGTCCCCCAGGTATTCCCCGTGGTCCGATGAGAAGACGATCAGCGTCCGGTCCCACTGACCCGAGTCCTTCAATGCCTGGAACAGCAGGCCCAGGCTGGCGTCCAGCTCCGTGATCATCCCGTAGTAGTTGGCCTGCGTCTCCCGCAGGTCCCGCTCCGGGACGAGTTGCGGATGCCGGTAGACCTGTCTCAGGTAGGGGTGCGTCGAGCGCAGCTCCTCCGGCCTGCGGTTGGGCGCGGGCATGTCCGCCGGATCGTACATATCGTTGTAAGGGGCGGCGCATATCCGGGGCGGATGGGGCTTGATATAGTTCACGCTGAGAAACCATCCCGCGTCCCTCCGCGCCCGGAGGTAGTCGACGGCCACCTCCGTCACGAACCGCCCCTCGCTGTCCTCCGCCCGGTAGTGGGCCGGGTATCGCAGCGGCAGATGGTCGCCCGGCCCCCCCGGGGGCACGTTCGGCCTGTGGATCGCCTCGTGGGTCAGCAGCGCCTCCGGGTAGCCCTTCCGCCGGAGGCTCTCAAAGTACTCCGGGGAGTCGTACTCGTGCCTTAGCGCCAGGTCGAACCCCGGAAGAAAGTTGTCATAACTCAACTCCCGCGTCCGGGGGTCGTCCGGGGGCAAAATGCGCGGGTCCACGGCGTAGTCGTTGTAGCCGATGATCCCCGGCGCGTAGCCCCCCTCGCGCAGGGCCGTCGCCAGGTTCTCCTCCGCGTCGATCAGGGGGGTCTTGTTGTCCACGGACCGCGTGGAGCAGAGGTACCGGCCCGTGTAGATGCACATCCGGCTGGGGCCGCAGGGCGCGGTCTGCACGAAGCATTTCGTAAACAGCGTCCCCTCCCGCGCCAGGGCGTCCAGGTGGGGCGTCTGAATGACCGGGTTGCCCGCGATCCTCAGGCAGTCGGGCCGGAACTGGTCGGCGATGATGAACAGGACGTTCAAGGGTCTGGTTGCCACGCTGACTCCTCTTACGAATTACGAATTACGAATTACGAATTACGAATTGGGTATTGGGTATTCGACATTCGACATTCGACATTCATCGTTTGCGATAAATCGCCCCGACGCACAGGATCATCAGCAGCCCCTCGGTGATCAGGAGGGAGAGCGCGGCCCCGGTCGCGCCCAGCGAGGGGATCAAAAGGAAGTTCGCCGTCACGTTCACCAGAAGGCAGACGCCGCAGAACAGGGCGTTCAGGCGGGTCAGATGGAGCCCGATCAGGAAGTGGGTCAGCCCGTAGTTGAGGAACATCGGGACCAGCGCGGCCATCAGGACCGCGAAGGCCGGCGCGGCAGCGGCGTAGCCCGGCCCGTAGATCAGGAACATAATCTCCCGCCGGAAGAGCGCGGCCAGGCCCGCGATCGGGGCCCCCGCCAGCAGGAGCAGGGCCACGGTCCTCCGGACTAAGGCGGACCGGCGGGGGTCCCCGG
>Ga0156186_1168_pt1 | contig 9787 bp, 7 predicted proteins | sample RifCSPlowO2_12_FD_107839 | JGI IMG/M metagenome (GOLD analysis project Ga0156186, IMG submission 107839) | Candidatus Handelsmanbacteria bacterium RIFCSPLOWO2_12_FULL_64_10
TCGCTGTCGCTCGCTTCCCCCTCTCCCGTACAACGGGAGAGGGGGCCAGGGGGTGAGGGCCTGACTTCTGAACGGGTCGCTCACGCTCCCCGCTCGGAGGCTTCTCATTCTGCCTTCCGCCTTCTGTTACAGCACCTACACGAACACGTCCTGCGTCTCGCCGCGCACGACCGTGATCTGCCCGGCCTCCTCGAGCTGACGCACGGTCTGCACGATCCGCAGCTGCACCTCCTCCACATCGCTCAGCCGGACAGGTCCCGAAAACTCCATCTCCTCCTTGATCATCGTGCTCACCCGCTCCGACACATTCGAGAAGATCCGGTCCTGCATCTCCGGCTGCGCCCCCTTCAGCGCGGTCGCCAGGTCCTTCGTGTCCACCTCCCGCAGGATCAGCTGGATCTCCCGGTCCGTCAGCCGCGCGATGTCATCGAACGTAAACATCATGTTGCGGATCTCCTCCGCGATCTCCGGGTGCGGATGGAAGTCGTTCGGTCAGGGAGGGCAAACTGCTGGTGACGACTCCGTCGCGTAAACGCGACGGCTTCTCAGGCAACGCATGAGTTTCCAACCTCTACGTTAGCGCCTGAAGGCCCCGTCCGGGCCTGAAGATTTGCTCTTGTTCTGAGGACACCCAACAGATTTTACCTGATACGGGCGTTTCGGTATCAGAACCTGCCGAATCTGTTCTCCTGTCAAAGAGCAGAGCCGCGCAGGGCGGCAGACGCCAGCATTTGAGGCTTTGCGTCTGAACGAAATATACGAACGAGACCGGGGGAAGTCAATGCGAAAGGAGGCGCGACTTCCTCTATCGCGTAAACGCCTGCCTGTCGGCAGACAGGCGACAGTCCCCGCCGCGAAATTCCTTAAAGGTACAGCTTGATTTGGAGGACCGGAGGATGTATCTTGAAGGTTGCGTGATTCCTTGCTACACCTGAAGGTCTCAGCAGCGAAAGGAGAACCCATGTCCGCTCGGCCCGGAAAGGGCGCTTTCCAGTGGCCCTATACGCTTTCCCCCTACGACGCGGGGACGCTGATCGAGGACGCCTGGCCGACCCTGTTCTTCGGGGCGGAGCGCCTTTGGGAGATCCGCCGGAAGGGGGAGCATCTCCCCTGGGCCGCGGACGCCATAGCGGACATGCAGAGCGAGGCCGACGCAGTCCTTCAGGGGCCGCCTCCGCTCCCGGCGGAGCGCATCGGCTGGAGGCACGACTTCTACTCCCACCGCACCGCCGAGCACCTGCTCTACGACCCGGATAGCCCTCACCGGTTTCTGGACCCCCTGGACCGGACCCATCACGAAGGGGAGGCCCAGCATCGCGCCTGGGTCCTGCTGACGCACGAACGCACCCTCCGGATGATGCGCAGCCTCGGCGTCCTCTACGGCCTGACGGGAGACGAGCGCTGCGCGGCCTGGGTGGCGGAGGGGATGCGCCTCTCGTCCCGATTCTTTCTTAGAGAGGACATGCGGGAGGGGAACCGGTATGAGGCCCTCTACTTTCACCCCCTCTACGACGCCCAGGTGTTGATGCTCCTGGCCAACGCCTACTCGCTCACGCGGGAGAGCCGCGCCTACTCGGAGGCCGACCACCGGGCCGTGCGGGAGGGGATCTTTGAGACGGGCATGCCCTCGCAGGTCCGGTTCTTTGAGGAGACCGGCGCCCACAACATGACCTGCTACGTGGGGGCCTGCCTGGCCGTCTGCGGGGAGGTGATGGGCCGGGGCGACTGGCGGGCGATGGGCCTGAGCCATCCGCAGGGGGGACTCCCCGCCCTGCTCCGGGACGGCCTGAGGACGGACGCGAAGGGGCAGGTGGACGGCTTCTGGTTCGAGGGGACCACCTTCTATCACTTCTACTCGATCTGTCCGATGGTGGCGGTCTTCGAGATGCTCCGGCGGGAGGGGATGGACCCGGACCTGCAAGATCGGTTCGAGAGGCTGTTCGAGGCCCCCGTGCGGCTCTGCGACCCGGACCTCCGTCTCCCCTGCCTGGGCGACCTGGGCGCGCCCGGCGCGCGTTCGCTGGCGATCTACAGGCACCTCTACGAATACGCCGCCGGACAGCTCGACCCGGACCTCTACACGCGCGTCCTCGGCGCGATCTACGGCCAGGGCGTCCCCCGGAACAGTCTGTCCGCCCTGGCCTACGGTCCGGATGAGTTGTCGCCGGGGCGTCTTACCCAGCGATCGACGGTCCTCAGGGCCTCGGGTATCGGCGTCTTTCGCGGAAAGTCTCCGGAGGGACCCTTCTACCTCCTCTTTAGGAGTGGCCGCCACGGCGCGGGGCACGACCACCCGGACAGGCTCTCCATCGACCTGCGGGCGCTGGGGGAGCTGATCGCCCCCGACCCGGGGACCGCGGGATATGCCGTCAGGGACATCCACGCCTACTACCGGAGCACCCTGGCGCACAACACCCTGATGGTGGACGAGCGGGACCAGGACAGGGTGGCGCGCGCGCACCTCACATTTCGGTCCCGGTCGGCGGTGGGCGTCCTGGAGGACGCCTGCGAGGGGGTGCGCCTGGAGCGGCGCATCCGCTTTGAGCCGCCCCTGATCTGGGTCGAGGACCGGTGCGCCTCCGATGCCCCGCACCGCTACGCCTGGGTCCTTCACGGTCGGGGCGGAATGGCCCTGCGCGTGACCCGTCCCTGTGATCCCCTCGGCCTGCCGCCCCTCCCGGAGGACGGGACCTTCGCGTGGTTCACGAATCGCCGGACGACGCCCGTGGAAGGCGTGGTCTGCGCGGACTGGCGGGTCTCGGAGCGGGTCTGCCTGCGCCTGCTGGTTACCTCAGACGGACCGTTTGAGGTCACGGCGGGCCGCACCCCTGGAAATCCCATCCCGGACGGGCGGTCCACGATCCTCCTGCGGGCAGCCGGGCAGGAGCGGACCTTCCGGGCCGCCTTCGAGGTCCATCGGGGCGTCCCCACTCTCACACCTGACGATTTGACCCTACAGAAAGGAGATAGATCATGAACCAGACCCAGGAGCAACCCCCATCCCCCGGCCACGCCTTCGACGACTATGTCCCCTCAGACTATGCGCCGGACCTCTACCGTTCCTCCGCCGTCGCCGAGGGCATCGACCGCTTCGATGACCTGAACGAGGAGGGCGTCCGGCGCTTCCACGAACAGGGATACCTGGTCGTCGGCCACGCCTTTTCGGACGCCGAGACCCGGGCCGCCCTGGAGGGCCTCATCGACCTGATCGACGGAAAGAACCCCGACTTCAGGGGCCTCCAGTTCGAGGCCAGCGTCCGCGACCTCCTCCCCACGCTTTCGCGGGAGCAGAAGCCGGATGTCGTGCGCAAGCTCATCCGCTTTGTCGGCTACGACGCGCGCCTCGACGCCCTTGCGGAGCACCCGAAACTCCTGAACGCCCTCGCCCGCCTGATGGGCGAGCCGCCTGCCCTGTTCGCCAACCAGGCCATGCTCAAGCCGCCCCGGATCGGCCGCGAAAAGCCCTGGCACCAGGACCACGCCTATTTCAACCTCCCCATGGGCACCTGCATCATCAGCGCCTGGGTCGCACTCGACGAGGCCACTCCCGACAACGGCTGCATGCACGTCATTCCGGGCACCCACCGGGACGGCCCTGTCGTGCACTTCCGGCGGCGGGACTGGCAGATCTGCGACACCCAGGTCGCCACGGGCCGCATCGTGGCCGTGCCCCTCACGCCCGGCGGCTGCCTCCTCTGGCACGGCCTGCTCCACCACGGCTCCCCGGCCACCCGCTCCCCGAAGCGGCGGCGGGCCCTGCAGCTCCACTACGTCCCGGCCAGCGCCGGGCGCATCTCCCCCGAGGAGCGGCTGGCCGTCTTCGGCGGCGAGGGCAAAGGCATGACCTGCTGACCGCGCCGTATCCCCCCATATCCCCACCTGAAAAAGAGAGGGCTGACCGGAGAGGTCGGCCCTCTCTTTTCTGTTTTCTATCCTGCCCAAATGTCGGATAAGCCCTTCTATTTACAATTCCCCTGTTTTGCGTAAAAATTATAATAATTACATTTATATCACTTGACAATAAAATCAATAAATTTTATATTTAGCGTATATTTCATAAAAGTCGTATTAAATATATTTGTCCTAAATGTGTAAGCCCAACACAAATATTAAGTTGTCTACAACCAAAGGGGGCGGGGGCACGGACGATGCGCCGGGGGACCGGCCTGCGGAGATTCAGGGCCTGCGCAGTCGTCGACGCATCCCGATCCACTTCATCAGGCCCTGTCAGGAGGTGACGCCATGCAATAACCTCATCGCAGAACCGGAAACAACGGCAGCCGGGATCGACAATCCACCAGACCAGAGGATATGGGGATAATAAGGAGGCCCATGTTCAATCACAGGACCAGAAACAACGGTAGCCGGGCAGTGGATGCTTTTTCATCAGGAGGTGTTATGTTTCGACGTTGCAAAACCACAAGGGCGATCCTGACGGCGCTGACCCTGTCGGGAGTCGCCCTGATAGGCGGATGCGGAGGGCTGAGTCGGCCCCTCGCGCCCGACCTTGCAACCGTCTCCAAATCGCCGCCCTCCAAGGCCTCGTTCCGGGCGGCCAAGAAGGCCTCACATACCCGTGAGGACAGGAGACGGTTCTCCCGGGATAGAGATGACAAAATGGAGGTTAATTTTTCAAATTACGGCGACGACAGGTATGATGTCCGCGTGGAGAACGCGCAGTTCCACGTGCGGAGGGGGTCGATCCACGAGGATCGGGAGATCTCCGTGACCGCCTACTCCGGCGCCACCGCGAACGACGTGGCGTTTGACTTCAGCCCCGACGGCTTTGTCTTTGACCAGCCCGCCTCGCTGACGATCAACCTGCGGGGGCCGGTGAACCCGAGGCGTCTGAAGGCATACCATATCTCTTCGGGCGGCGCGGTCACGCAGATCCCGTTCGACATCTCCCGCCTCGACAGGAACCGGTGGCAGGTCACCCTCCAGGTCCCCGGATTCTCCATCTACACGCTGGGGGACGAGTTGAGCCTGGTCCCAGAGACGATGGCGGAGTTAGGATTGGGAGGGTACTGATGAATAGGCTCGACGCAACGACCGTCGGGGTGGACGCTTCGAGCGTTCCAGATCTGCACGACCTTCATCTTATATCACCAGGAGAGAAAGAAGTGGCAAAACATATCTCAGATATCGACGCTCTGGTCCGGGACCTGACCGACTTCCAGAAGGAAGTGCAGGTCGAGGAGCTGCTCGGCTCGGCTGTCGCCAAGCCACAGCCGACGGAGGAGAGACTCTGTCAGATCGAGCAGGTCATGGAGACCTTCAAGAGCCTCGACACATTCGGAAGAGACCCCTCGCGAGACCTTCTGCAGTTGCTGACGATGGGGCGCACCTACGAGCGCCTCTCGCACCTGAAGAAGGCATGCGAGACCTACGAGACGGCCCTGGGCATGGCCGGGCGTCCCGAGGACGCCGAGACCCGCGCGACGCTGCTCAACCGGATCGGCCGGGTGCTGTCGCGGTGGGGGCGCTGGGAGGAGGCGCTGGACCACCTCGACCGAAGCCGGGAGGTCTACCGGGAGCTGGGCGACGAACAGGGTCAGGCGCGCGCCCTGGTGGGGCGGGGCATCGTGTTCCACGAGCAGGGGGACTACGACGCGGCGGCGGCGGCCTACGAGGAGGCGCTGGCGATGGCCCGGCGGATCGGCGACCAGCAGATCGTGGCCAACGCCATCAACAGCCTGGCGGTCCTGGCCACCATTCGCGGGGACTTCGACGGCGCGGTGGCGAGGTACCAGACCTGCCTCAAGATATTCCAGGAGGCCGGATATAGCCTGGGAATGGCGCGGGCGTATCACAACCTGGGCATGACCCACGCGGACCGGCGGGACTGGAGCGCCGCGATGGAGTGCTACGAGCGCGGCTTCGACATCGCCCAGGAGCACGGGCTGCTCGACATCATGGCCAACATCTGCCTGGGCCGGGCCGAAATGATGCTGGAGCTGGGGGACAGCTCGATGGTGGCCCTCTGCTGCGCGCGGGCGCTGGACATCTACCGGAAGACGGAGAACCGCCTCGGCGAGGCGGACACCTACCGGCTGCTGGGCAGGCTCTTCACGCTGCGCCGGCGCTGGTCCACGGCCGTCGGCCTGTTCCAGGACAGCCTCCGTCTGAACGAGGAGTATAGCAACCCGCTGAACCTGGCCGAGACCCACCGGGACCTGGGCAAGCTGCACGCGCTCAGGGGCCACACGACGGAGGCCAAGGCCTCCTTCAAGGCCGCCCTGGCCGGCTTCCAGAGGCTGGGGGCGCAGGCGGACGTGGCCGAGGTGGAGCGCCTGATCGACGCCCTCGACGGGGACAAGGGCGTTCCCGCCGTCGATGCGCACAGGTCATATTTTCAGGACCACACCCCTTCGGAGGCCGCCCTCTCGGTGTCTCTCGTGTCGGGGTCTGGAAACGGGAAACTCCTGAGATGACCATCTTGCCTCTTTGCAAGATGGAGACCCATACACCTTATTCTCAGGAGATGTCATGTCTAAACGCTGTATCACTAAGATAGCAGCCATCGCAGGGCTGACGCTGGTCCTGCTGCTCGGGTGCGGGGGCCTGAATCAGCAGCCCATCGCCCCCGACCGGGCGGCTGCGCCGCAGGCGCAGGCGTCGTCGAAAGCGATGCCCCGACTGGCCAAGTGGCTCTATACCGATACGGGCAGGGGATGGTTCTACCCCAACCGGGAAGGCTCGCTGACGGTCAGCTTTCCGCCCTACGGCGATGCGACCACCGTCCGCGTGGAACAGGCGACCTTCACGGCGTCGCAGGGGGCGATCGCCGAGGCGACTCGGATCACCATGAAGGTCTACACCAGCACCCTTCTGAGCGAGGTGCTGTTCGACTTCAGCCCCGACGGCCTGACCTTTAACCCGCAGGCCACGCTGACGGTCATCCTGTCCGGACCGGTGAAAGCAGACCTGCTGAAGGCCTACCACATCTCGAACTGGACGGTGTCGGAGGTTCCGCTCACCGTCACCCCCCTCGGGGGGAACCGGTGGCAGGTCACCCTCCAGGTCCCCGGCTTCTCCATCTACGTGATGGGGGACGATTGGACCCCGGAGGCCGGCTGGTAGTGCTCTGTCAAAGAAGGTTTGATGGGTTGTCATTCTGAGGGCGCAAAGCGCCCGAAGAATCTCGTTTTAGAGATTCTTCGCCCACCCAACCTGTCGCTCCCATGAGGTCGCGACCTCATCCCTGCTCAGAATGACAACCATTCGTTACGCCATTTCTCAGGAGATATCACAATGAAACGCTGTATCACCACAGGAGCAGCCTTCCTGGCGCTGACGCTGGGGACCCTGCTGATCGGGTGCGGGGGCCTGAATCAGCAGCCCATCGCCCCGGCGGCCGCCCTCCGGGAGGACGGCGGGAAAGGCCATTCAGACAGTGGCCTGTCCACCATCGTCTTCTCGGCGAAAGCGCCGGATCTCTCGAAGGCGCAGGCCCGGGCGGCCAAGCCGGTCGCCTACAGACAGGTTTCGAGAACGTTTTCTCCCAGACGAAACGGTGAACTGGCAGTTGCGTTTGGCAACGACGACGATGATGATGATGACCGCAGAGGCGGCGCTGCCGTGAACGTGAAAGAGGTGGTCTTCAAGGTGAGGGCGGGGGCGATCGACAGGGAGTACAACATCAACATGGGCGTCTCTGTCGGTACCACTCTGGAGGACGTAGCGGTGACCTTCTCCCCCTCCGGCCTTGTCTTTAGGCCGCCGGCCAGCCTGAAGATCGTCCTGCGGGGAAGGGTAAATGCCAGTAAACTTCTGGCCTACCACGTCCACGGCTCCACAGTGGAGAACATCCCGGTCAATATCTCCTACGACGACGGGGAGACGGTGATCCTTCTGCAGGTCCCCGGCTTCTCCACCTACTCGTTGGATGACAGCCGGGCCCCCGAAGGGGATACGGGCTGGTAGTTTCGGAACAGGTGCAGGGGCGTTGTAGGGGCGCGATTCAATCACGCCCCTACAGCCCCTACTCATTTTTTTTCAGGAGTGACCGATGGTTGGTCTCCAGGATGACCTCTGCCACGTGATAGAGCCCGCCACAAAAGGGCTCCCCCAGATTCACGGGTTCCAGGACGAGCTGGCGCAGGCCTCCCAGCTGTTTGAGGAGAAGATCCGGGACCTCTCGATCGCCCGCCGGATCGGGGACTCGCTCAAATACGCCCGGGACGTCCGCAGGGTCTTCGAGACCATTATCGACACCATCCTGGAGGAGACCAACGCCGAAAACTGCTCCCTCATGCTGCTCAACCTCGAGACCGGCGAACTCGCCGTCAAGGCGGCCAGGGGCCAGACCGACGCCGCTGTCAGTTACTACCCTCTCACCCACAACTCGCGGGGCAGCTTCCGGCTGGGCGAGGGCATCGCCGGATGGGTGGCGCAACACGGCCGGGCGGCCTCCATCCCCGACATCTCCGGGGACAGCCGGTTCGTCGCCGCCTCGCAGGCCGCCAGCCCCATCGCCTCCCTCCTCTGTCTGCCCCTGGTCATCGAGGACAACGTGGTCGGCGTCCTCAACCTGAGCCACCCCCGGCGTCGCGCCTTCAGCGCCGAGGACGAGCGGCTCATGGCCTTCATCGCCGATCAGGTGGCCGTCGCGCTCAACAGCGTTCAGGTCTTTGACGAGATGCAGCGGCTGAACGAGGCGCTCAGGACGGAGGTGGACAGGGCCACCGAGGAGTTGCGCAGGGCCAACTCAGACCTGAAAACCGAAATCGCCGAGCGCAGGCGCGTGGAGGAGAGGCTGCGGGAGCGCGAGAAGGAGTTGAAAGACCTGAACACCGGCCTGGAGGAGCGCGTCCGCCAGCGCACCTTTGAACTTCAGGTGCTCTATGAGCGAATGGACGGCCTGGTGGAGCGTCTGCCCGAAGGCGTCTGCCTGCTCAGTGCGGAGCAGAGGCTGATCGTGGCGAACCCTTCCGTGAGGGAATACCTGAGGGCCCTGGGGCAGGCGGCGGAGGTGGGCGATCTGATCTCCTGCATCGGAGGACGCGCGGTGAAGGAGATCCTGGAGCCCCGACCGGACGGGCTGGCTCACGAGGTGGCGCCGGAGGGATCGCAGCGCATCTTTGAGGTCGAGGCGCGACCCGTCGCGGAGGGGAGGGCGGAGGGCGGGTGGGTGCTGGTGATGCGGGAGGTGACCCAGGAGCGAGCGACCCAGGAACGGATGCAGCAGCAGGAGCGACTGGCCGCGGTGGGGCAGCTGGCCGCCGGCATCGCCCACGACTTCAACAACCTGCTGATGGGCATTATCGGGTTTTCCGAGCTGCTGGAGATGCAGGAGGACCTCCCCGACTCGGCGAAGGGGCATCTGAAGACGATCTCCTCACAGGGGAAGCGGGCCGCGCAGCTCATCCGGCAGATCCTCGACTTCAGCCGGAAGACCGTCGTCGAGCGACAGCCGGTCGATCTGGCGCCCTTCCTGAAAGAGGTGGTCAAGCTGCTGGACCGCACCCTCCCGGAGACCATCCGCATGGTAACCGGGTTCGGCCCGGAGAACTGCATCATCCAGGCGAGCCTGACGCAGCTTCAGCAGGTGATCACCAACCTGGCGGTCAACGCCCGAGACGCCATGCCGGAGGGAGGAGAGCTGCGCATCGGGCTTTCGAGCCTGCGGGTGGCGCCGGGCGAGCGCCCCCCCCTGCCCGAGATGGGGCCGGGGGACTGGGTGGTCTGGACCGTGTCGGACACAGGCACAGGGATGCCGCCGGAGGTGAGGGAGCACATCTTTGAGCCCTTCTTCACGACCAAGAAGGTTGGGAAAGGCACGGGG
>Ga0156186_1356_pt1 | contig 9785 bp, 7 predicted proteins | sample RifCSPlowO2_12_FD_107839 | JGI IMG/M metagenome (GOLD analysis project Ga0156186, IMG submission 107839) | Candidatus Handelsmanbacteria bacterium RIFCSPLOWO2_12_FULL_64_10
GCTCCGCTCGGCTTCCCCTCTCCCGCATGCGGGAGAGGGGTGGCGAACACCGTGAGCCGGGGTGAGGGCCGGTCGCCCCTACCATTTCAATAAGGTGACATGACAGGTACCCTGATCAACGCGGCGAGCGTCCTGGCCGGGAGCGCGGTCGGGCTGGCCGCGGGCCACCGTCTGCCGGAGCGGCTGCGGGAGACGGTGATGAAGGGGATCGGGCTGATGACGCTCGTGATCGGGGCGCAGATGGCCCTGAAGACGGGGAACGTCCTGATTGTCCTGGGGGGCGTGCTGGTCGGGGGCGTCCTGGGGGCGTCTCTGCGCCTGCACGACGGGCTGGACGCGATAGGCGACGCCCTGCAGCGGCGCTTCGCCTCGGCCGGGGATGGCCGATTCAGCGAGGCGTTCGTGACGTCCAGCCTGGTCTTCTGCGTGGGGCCGATGACGGTCATGGGGGCGATCCAGGACGGGCTGACGGGGGACTACCATCTCCTGGCGGTCAAGGCGACGCTGGACGGGTTCGCGTCGCTGGCCTTCGCGGCCAGCCTGGGGCCGGGGGTGGTCGCCTCGACGGGGACGGTCCTGGCCTTTCAGGGGGCGCTGACGCTCTTCGCCTCGCAGCTGCGGGACGCGCTGACCTCCCGGATGATCGAGGAGATGACGGCGGCGGGCGGGGTCCTGATCCTGGGCATCGGGTTCAACCTGCTGCGGCTCGACCGGATCCGGGTCGCGGACTTTTTGCCCGCGCTGGCGGTCGCGCCGGGGATCGTGAAGGCGGTGGAGATGATGCGCGGATAGGAGGTATGATCGCTACGAATCAGAATCGGATAAGATGGACCCTGTGGTTATTCCGCGTGACGGCCGTGGTGTTCATTCCTCTGCTGTCATTCGGGGTGTTGGAATTGAGTTTGAGGGTTTTCGGATACGGGTACCCTACCGGCTTCTTCGTCAAAATCAGAGGGCGCGACGCCTATACGACGAACCCCCGATTCGGCTGGAGGTTCATCCCGCCCGAAATCGCCAGAAGGCCTGAGCCGTGCGCCCTGCCTGCCCGAAAAGGCTCTGATACCTTTCGCGTTTTCGTGCTGGGAAGCTCTGCCGCAATGGGCATGCCTGACCCGGCGTTCAGCTTCGGGCGCATCCTGGAGGTGATGCTTCGGGACTCGTATCCCGACATCCGGTTTGAGGTCGTCAACGCGGCCATGACGGCCGTCAACTCTCACGTCATTCTTCCCATTGCCCGAGACTGCGCGGGGCGTGACGGCGACCTGTTTATCGTCTATGCGGGCAACAACGAGGTGGTGGGGCCCTACGGGGCAGGGACCATTTTCCAGGCCTATTCTCCCAGCCTGAGGATGATCAGGGCCGGGGTCTGGGCCAGATCGACCCGGACCGGGCAGTGGGTTGAAAACCTGATGCGGTGGTTTGTGAAACGGGATCGGGTCTTCACGGAGTGGCAGGGGATGGAGATGTTTCTCGATCACCAGGTCCCCGCCGCCGACCCACGCTTAGAGAAGGTTTACCAGCACTTTCAAAAAAACTTAGCCGATATCTGCGAGGTCGCCAGTCGCAGGGGCGCCCGTGTCATCGTCTGTACCGTGGCGACGAACCTGAAGGACAACGCGCCGTTCGCCTCCGTGCACCGGCCCGATCTGATCCCATCCGATCTAACGGAATGGGAAAAGCGGTATGAGGGCGGGATGGCGCTTGCCGAATCGGGTCAGCACGCTGGCGCGGTTGAAGGGTTCCTGAAGGCAGTCCGTTATGACAGTCGGTTCGCCGATCTCCCCTTTCGCCTGGCCCGCAGCTATCTGGCGCTGGGTCTGTTCGACAAGGCCCGCGAACGTTTCATCCAGGCCCGCGACCTGGATGCCCTCCGGTTTCGGGCGGACACCCGAATCAACGAGATCATCCGTCAGGTTGCGGGCAACAGGGAAGGGCAGGGGATTTTCCTGGTAGACGCAGAGCACGCGTTTGAGTCGGAGGAGGGGGGCCCTCACGCCATACCGGGCCGGGAGCTGTTCTACGAGCACGTGCACTTGAATTTCGACGGGAACTACCTGCTCGCCAGGACGGTCTTTGAGGGGGCGACCCGAATTCTTCAGGCGAAGTTCGGGGGTCTGGTCCGGCGTTCTGTCCCGGCGCCGTCCAAAGCCCTGTGCCAGGAGCTGGTGGCGTTGACGGACTGGAACCAGTACGAGATGCAGGCGCAAATGGCGGAGATGATGGATCGCCCGCCGTTTACCCATCAACTCGACTCCGAACAGGACCGCCTTCAGAGGTACCGGGCGCTGAAGGCGTTTCGTCTGAAACACGCCTTTCCAGCAGCCCTCCGGAAGGCCCAGGCCCACCAGGCCTACCTGAAGGCCGTTGCACGGTACCCGGATGACCTGAGTTTGCGGCAGGGTTTCATCCATCTTTTGCAGGAACGCCGGGATTACGCCGCCGCCGCCGCGCAGTGTCGTGCGCTTCTGGGGAGGATACCGGACAACCCGTGGTTCCACGGAGGGCTGGGGGACATTTTAAGCCTTCAAGGGAAATATGGTGAGGCGATCGCTGAGTACCGTGAGATGCAGCGCCTTGCGCCGGGGCTGGCCGCGCCCTGCATCCAGATCGGGGTCGCGCTGGCCAAACAGGGCAAATTCTCCGAGGCGGCTGCGGAGTTGGGCCGGGCGCTGGAGATCAGCCCCGGATCGGAGGTCGCTCGGACCTGCCTTGCGGAGGTCCTCGAGGCCCAGGGCCGGCCGGAGGATGCCAGGGCGGTGGCCGGGCTTGACGAGGCTCGCCAGCATCGGGACAGGCGATCTGAGGGCATCTTTCTGGGCAGGACAGGGGGGGTCTATCACAGGCAGGGGAGGTTTCAGGAGGCGCTGAGACATTACCGGAGCGCGCTGGAGGTCCACAGGGCCGCTCGAAATCACCGGGGGGAGGCGGATGTCCTCGATGGCGTCGGCGACGCCTGCCTGGCCCTGGGGGATCTGTCGGGGGCGCTGGAGTCTTATGAGGCCGGGTTTAAAACCTCAGAAGAGATGGACGATCTCGCCGGGCAGGTCAGGGCCTTTTCGGGGATGGGGGATGTCTTTTTCAAGCGCGGGGGAGGGCACTTAGAAAAGGCGTTGCTCTCTTGGGAGGCGGCCCTTGAGCGCCAGCGAGAGCTGGAGGATTTGCCGGGGCAGGCCGAGACCCTCGGCAACGTGGGAGATGTCTACCGCGAGAAAGAGGACTGGGAGAAGGCGCTGGGGTCTTACGGAGAGGCCCTTCAGATACGGGGAAGGCTTGACGATCTCTCTGGCCAGGCCTTCACGCTGGGCGCCATCGGCAACGTCTACATCAGGAAAAGGGAACTGGAGGAGGCCTTAAAATCCCACGCGCAGGCCCTTGATATTTACAAGAGGATCGGAAATTCCCCGGGTCAGGCCAATGCCCTCTCCAATATCGGTCTGTGTTACGCCAAGCAGGGGAGGGCCGGTGAGGCGTTTGACCTGCTGATGCAGGCCCGGTCCATCTACCTCAAGATGGGGGACGGAGGGTCTGATCTGAAGGCCGTTGAGGAGCTGATCTCCAGGCTGCGGCAGGGGCGATGAATGGATTCTCATTGCGTAAAGGAACGAGATATGCGATTCGATTTTCAGACGTTCCTGCCCCGGTCCTTTGACGGGAGACCTTTTGGGCCTGAGGACTTGACGGCGCTGGAGGACGAGGCCGGGATCGAGCGGTTCGTGGTGATGCCGGAGACGACGGAGCGCCCGGACAACGCCGGCCTGGCCGGGCGGATTCAAGGGCGCCCGAGAATGATCGGGTGCGCGTCGGTGAACCCGGCGCTGGGGGCTGAGGCGGTGAAGGGTTTTGAGGAGGCGGCGCATCGTTTCGGGTTCAGGGGGCTGAGGCTGTCCCCCCTGACGCACGGCTACCCGATCGACGGGGAGGTCGCCCGCCCTCTGCTGGAGAGGGCGCGGGAGATGGGCGCGCCGGTCACGACGGAGAGCTGTTCGGAGGGCTGCTGGCCGTCCCAGATCGCCCGGGTCGCCGGGCGGTTCCCGGAGGTGACGATCATCGCGGACGTGGGCTTCCGGCCGCTGGCCCCTCCCGTGAGCCTGGGGCTTGCGCCTCCGCCGGAGGGACGGATCGCGGACGTGGCGCGGGAGCACCCCAACGTCTACATAGGTATGACGGCGCTGGCCATGGCGGAGACCTATCTGATCAAGCGGATCGTGGGCGCTGTCAGCACGGACAAGCTCATTTTCGGGTCGAACGCGCCGTCCGGCATCCCTCTGTTTTCAGTCGGAGGACTCCGGCGGGCGGGCCTGGGGGAGCAGGCCGAGGGGGCGATTCTCGGGGAGACGCTCAGGCGGATATACGGGTTATAAAGGGAATGATTATGATTTACTGTTGCGAGTCTTATTTACCTAATAGCGGAAATCCCTACCTGTGCGGGGACTCGTTTGAGCCGGCGGACCTGATCCGGATGCTGGACGAGGCGGGGATCGACGCGGCGCTGACCATTCCCGCGCCCGAAGCGCCGCTGCCGGGCTGGCCACCCACGAACAACGAGACGCTGAAGGAGGCGATGGACCTGTATCCCTCACGGATCCTGGGCTGCTGCCACGTGGACCTCCACCGGGGCCGGGAGGCGGTGGAGGAGTTCCGGAGGGCGGTGACGGCGTGGGGGTTCAAGGGGCTGAAGCTGTCGGTGGCCCCCTCCGACACGGCGGACGCGCTGGCGCGGACAGCGGCGGACCTGGGGACGCCGGTGACGATCCACACCAACGGGTCGGCGGACCTGTATCCGAGGATCGCGGCGCTGGCGAAGAGGTACCCCGGGTTGTCGATCGTCATGGAGCACCTGGGCTACCGGTATCACGTGGGCCTGGCGGTCGAGATCGCCCGGCAGTGTCCCAATCTCTACCTGGCGTGCACGGTGGTGGCCCCCGCCGAGCCGGTCGTGGTCAGACGGGTGATCCAGGCGGTGGGGGTGGAGCGGATGCTGTTCGGGTCGAACGCGCCGTGGGCGATTCCTTACTACGGCGTGGCGGGCATCCAGAGGTTGGGGCTGGGGAGAGAGGACGAGGAGCTGGTCCTGAGCGGGAATTTCCGGAGGATATACAGGATGGGGTGACGCCCCCCTTCCTCCCCCGGCCTTGATGAAAAACCCTTGATGCCCCCTCCCTCCCCCCACATGTGGGGGAGGGAGGGGGACAGGGGGAGAGTGGGGGGTGTTTGCCGGGTCGCCCCTACTTCCAGACCTCTTCGACAAGCGATTTGGCTGTATCCAGGAGCAGGTCGAACGCCTGCGGGCCGACGATGGACCAGGTGCCGAGGCTGACTTCGTAACCGCCCTGCGCCCAGGCCGGCGGAGGGGCGAGGTAGCCTATGTAGCCGTTGGCGTAGCCGAGGCAGAGGGCCGTCGGGGCGGTCCGTTTGAGGTCCAATCCCATCTGCGCGAAGGGTTCGCCGGGGATTCCGACGAGGGCTACATCGCCCACGCGCAGGGCCTGGACCTCTGCGGAGACCGGGGCGTCTCCACGCCGCACCCGCTCCAGGCGCTCGGTCAGGCCGAGCAGGGCGCGCTCCGCTTTCTGTCGCTCCTCATCGGTCCGGGCCTGGCGGACGGCCTCCTCTCCCCGGCGGTGATCTTCGAGGACTTCGGAGAGGGGAGGGAGGTCCCGCGAGGGGAGGGAGACGGTCCGGGACGCCGCTCCGACGCGGGGCGGGGCGACGGGATGGTCCGGGGCGGACAGGAGGGCGATCTGTTTGAGGACCTCTCCGGCCAGCAGGAGGCCGTAGCGTCGCACGTCGTGGAAGTCCGTGGTCCCGCGCAGGGGGTTGACGTCCCCGGCGGCGCCCTGGAGGTAGAGGCAACAGCCGCACCCGACGCCGGAGCCCTCGACGAGGGTCGCGGCCACGCCGGGGAAGTCGGCGGAGATGAGGGGCTGCACCTGCACGGTGACCGGGTGGCAGGCGAAGTGGATAAGGGCGATGCTCGACGCGCCGTCGCGCTCGAACAGGAGCAGGGTGGCCTCCGGGTCGTGCGCCCCCCAGTCGGCGATCTGGCCGTCGGGCGGGCGGCGGGTCCACGAATAAAGCTTGCCGTCCCTGCCGAGGATGCGGCGGGACCAGGCGAGGCCGTCGGCGCGGCCCACGGCCCTTTTGAGGCGGGCGGGGGCGCGGTCCCGGTCGGCCAGGGCCACTGCGGAGGCGAGCTGGTCCTGAAGGGTCTCGACCCAGGCCGCGGTCCCCGGATGGTCGAGCAGACGCCGGAGACCGACGGTCTCCGGCGTGGAGTGGGCGTGGGTCGCGCTGACCAGGACGTGATCCGGGGGGATGCCGCAGGCTGCCCGGACGCGCTCCCGGACCTCCGCGATGAAGTCCCGGCCCTCTCCGGCGAGGGACCTGGCGAATCCGAGGCTGTCGGCGGAGAGGAGGGCGATGCGGCGCTCCCCGTCGCCGATGACCACGGCCCTCACATACAGGGGGTCGTGCACGCCCTCGAAGAAGGCGTGGCGGGGGACGAAGCCGAGGTAGGGGATCGTCAGGGGCGGGGTGATGTCGATGCGGGATGCGCCGGCGGTGAAATCCGCGCTCATTTTTTCCTCCGCTTCGCATCAAGTCCTTCTGCGACTTTCCGGATGGCCCCGGCCATGTCCAGGATGTCCTCGCGGGACATGTGCTCGTGGATGCCGAGGGTGACCATCCGCCGGAGGGCCTCCTCGGTGCGTGGACACAACCCTCTGCCGTATTCGATCTGCCGGCCGCCGTGGCAGCCGTCGAGCGGGTGGTGGGAGTCGCCGAAGGTGACTTTTTCGGCGAGGGCCTCCATGCACATGAAGATCGGCTCGCCGATGTAGTGGGCGCCGGCGGACACCCCTTCGGCCCGGAGGGCCTGCGCAAAGGCGTCGGCGGTCCCTTCGGTGATGCGGAGGGGGTAGGACCAGTAGGTGTGTTTTCCACCGGGGGTGACGGGGGGCGGCTCCACGCCGGGAGACCCTTGAATAGAGGCCGAAAGGAGGTCGCCCAGTTCGTTTCGCTTTCGGGCCACGTCGCGGACCTTGCCGATCTGCACCAGGCCGACGGCGGACTGGAGCTCCGTGATGCGGTAGTTGGGGGCCAGGAAGCGGTAGGTGCGCGCGCCCCAGCCGGGCTGCCGGGACCACCCCTTGTCCCGGAAGAGGGCCATGCGCTCGGCAAGGCCTTTGTCGCGCGTGACGGTGACGCCGCCGTCGCCGGTGGTCATGTGCTTGGACTGCTGGAGGCTGAAGCAGCCGATGTGCCCGATGGTCCCCAGGAGTCGGCCTTTGTACTCCGTCATGTGCGCCTGGCTGCAGTCCTCGATCAGGAGGAGGTTGCGCCGCTGCGCGATGTCGAGCAGGGCGTCCGTGTCGCAGGGGTTGCCGAACAGGTGGACGGCCAGGATGGCCCGCGTGCGGGGGGTGATCTTCGCCTCCACGTCCTTCGGGTCCATGTTATAGGTCCGGTCGATGTCGGCGAAGACGGGGATGGCGTTCTGGTAGAGGATGGGGACGACGGTGCCGGCGTCGGTGATGGGCGCGGTGATGATCTCGTCGCCGGGGTTTGGGTTGACGGTCCCGACGGCGATGTGGATGGCGGCGGTGCCGGAGGTGGAGGCGACGGCGCAGGGGACGCCGTAGAGGTCGGCGAACTTCTTCTGGAACTCCTCGGTCATGGGGCCGCCCAGGCCGAAGAGGTTCTGCGAGCGGATGGCCTTCGCGACCATCTCCACCTCCTCCTCGCCGAACGGCGTGCGCCGAGGGAAGGGTTTCGTCCGGTAGGGTGAGCCGCCGTCGAGGGCGAGCTGAGATGCGCTCATGGAAAGGCTCCTTGCAGGGGTCGGGAATCAGGGGTCGGGTGAGGGCCATATACTCACACGCGAATATACATCCCCCGAACCGCCTGTGCAAGCGCATTGACAGAACCGGGGCGAGACATTATCATGGTAGAGGCGACGCGACCGCCCCACCTGCCGCTGCAACGATTCGCGGCCCCTACCCTGGTCGCCCCTACACCCACTGTGAGGGTATTCCGTGACCCAGAGGAGCGCATACGCGGCGGCGGGGGTGGACATCGAGGCCGCCGACGCCACCAAACGCCGCATGAAGTCCATCGTCCGGTCCACGTTCGGGCCGGAGGTGCTGGCGGACATCGGGGGGTTCGGGGGGCTGTTCGCCCCGGCGTGGAGGGACTACCGGGAGCCGGTGCTGGTCTCCAGCGTGGATGGGGTGGGCACCAAGCTGAAGGTCGCGTTTATGACCGGAATTCACCACACGGTGGGCGCGGACCTGGTGTATCACTGCGCGAACGACATCCTCGCGCAGGGGGCGAGGCCGCTGTTCTTCCTGGACTACATCGGCCTGGGGGGCCACGACCCGGAGGTGGTCCTGGCCGTGGTGTCGGGCGTGGCCGAGGGGTGCCGGCGCGTGGGGTGCGCGCTGATCGGCGGGGAGACGGCCACCATGCCGGATTTCTACCGGCCCGGCGAGTACGACCTGGCGGGCACGATCGTGGGGATCGTGGAACGTGCGCGGGTCGTGGACGGGTCCGCGATTCGGGCCGGGGACGCGCTGATCGGGCTGGCCTCGGACGGGCTGCACACGAACGGCTACTCCTTAGCCCGGCGGCTGCTGTTCGAGGTGGCGGGCATGACGCCGGAGACGCGGGTGGAGGCCTGGGGCGCGACGGTGGGCGAGGAGTTGTTGAAGCCGCACCGCTGCTACGTCGGGCCGGTGTTTCATCTCCTTGACCGGACGCCGGTCCGGGGCATGGCGCACATCACCGGGGGTGGGCTCGTGGACAACCTCCCGCGCACCCTGCCCGCCGGGCTGGCCGTCCGCATCGAGAAGGGGACCTGGCCGGTCCCTCCGGTCTTCACCACGCTGAAGGCGATAGGGGACGTGTCCGAGGGGGAGATGTTCCGCGTGTTCAACGTGGGGATCGGGTTCGTCGTGGCTGTGCCGGCGGACCGGGCGGAGGAGGTGCTCGACCTCCTCCGGGCGCAGGGGGAGCGGGCCTACCGGATCGGGACGGTGGTGGAGGGGACGGGAGGCGTGGAGATCGTGTGAGGGAGGATGAAGGCGCGGGGATTCATCCCCGCGCCAGGGGTGTGGAAGAGGGTATTTTTTTTGTAGCCCGGCGATTCATCGCCGGGGTGAAGATTTTGTAGCGCGGCGATTCATCGCCGCGAGGAATGAGGGATGAAGGACGAACACAGTAGCGCGGCGATTTATCGCCGCGAACGAGGAGCGAAAAGCCATGCCCGACGTTCTCAAGCTGGCGTTCGTGGGCTGCGGGGCGATTGCCAGGTTCCACCTGGACGGTATCCGGGCCTCGTGCAGCGATAAGGTCAAGGTGACCGCCGCCGTGGACCCGGACCGCGCGAAGGCCGAGCGGATCGCGGCGGAGACCGGCGCTCAGGTCTTTCCGTCGCTGGCGGAGGCCGTGGCCGGGGGGGACTTCGACGCGGTGGACATCATGGTCCCGCACGACCTGCACGAGGGGGTGGCCGCGCAGGCCTTTCAGTCGGGCAAGCACGTGCTGCTCGAAAAGCCGATAGCCCCCACTCTGGAGGCCTGCGGCCGCATCCTGGCGGCGGCGAAGGCCGCGGGCACGGTCTTCATGGTCGCCGAGAACGCCCAGTACTGGCCGGAGATCGTCAAGGCCAAGGAATTGATCGACGCCGGGGCTATCGGCGAGGTCATCACGGCTCGCGCCGCCTTTGTGGTCGAGTTCGACGAGTACTGGTTCAAGGAGAAGAGGCCCTGGCGGTTTGAGAAATCCCG
>Ga0156186_1073_pt1 | contig 9728 bp, 11 predicted proteins | sample RifCSPlowO2_12_FD_107839 | JGI IMG/M metagenome (GOLD analysis project Ga0156186, IMG submission 107839) | Candidatus Handelsmanbacteria bacterium RIFCSPLOWO2_12_FULL_64_10
CGATTTCGCCGGGTTCACCTCGATGTCCGAGAAACTCGAACCGGCCGAAGCCGTCCGCATCCTCAACGAATACCACTCGGTCGCCGTTGAAGAAATCCTCGCCGCGGACGGAACCTGGAACAAGTTCATCGGCGACGCGGTCATGGCCTTCTGGGGCGAGCCCGTCCGCCAGCCCGACCACGCCGCGCGCGCCTGCCGCGCCGCGCTGGCGATCCAGCGGCGCATAGGCTCGATGGCCGACCGCTTCGCAGGCCTGCGCGCGCGCATCGGCCTCAACACCGGCCCGATGATCGTCGGCAACATGGGCTCGGCCACCTACATGGACTACACCGTCGTCGGCGACGAGGTGAACCTCGCCTCGCGCCTCGAAGGCGTCAACAAGATGTTCGGCACGCCCATCCTCATCAGCGATTCGACGCGCGAGGCCGCGGGCGACACCGTCCACGTGCGAGGGCTGGGCGCCATCCGCGTCGTCGGCCGCGTCTCCCCCGTGGAGATCTTCGAGCTGCTCGACGCGCCGCCGCCCGCCGACCGCTTCGCCGAAGGGCTCGCCGCGTTCCGCGCCGGCGACTGGGCGCGCGCGCGCGAGGCGTTCGCGTCGGTCGGCGACAAGGCCTCGGCGTACCTGGCGAACCGGTGCGCGGGCGCGCCGCCGCCGGACTGGGACGGCGTCGCCACGATCGCGGAGAAATGATTGACCCCCCCGCCGCCGCCGTCGTATAGTCCGCCCCATGCTCATCGCCGCCGTGCTCGCCGCCTGCCTCCAGGACGTCACCGTCCAGGTGCGCGAAGCGCCCATCAAGGAGAAGCCCCGCATCCCGGCCAAGACGATCCGCATCGCCCGCGAGGCGGAGTCGTTCAAGAGCATCGGGACGGAAAAGGCGTGGACGGCGCTCGATCTCGGCGACGGGCTCACGGCGTACATCACCACCAGCGCCGTCGTCGAACGCGAGTTTTTCATTCCGTCGGCGACCGCGGGGACCGGCCAGGGCGACCGGACCGAGACGACGATCGCCGCGCGGGGCTACAACGGCTCGACGGAGCGGCAGCTCGCGCGCGACGAGAACCTGACCGCCGAGTTCGCGCTGCTCGACCGCATCGAACGCGCACCCGCCTTCAAGCGCGCCTGGGACTCGACCGAAAACGACATCCGCGCCTTCAAGCAGGCGCACTTCCTCGGGGAGTACTCCCGATGAGGCGCGCCCTCTTCGCGCTGCTGGCGCCGGCGATCGCCGGCTGCGGGATGTTCGGCGAAGCCGAGGAGCTTTTCGGCGGCTCCGAAAACTACGACCTGACCGAGAGCCAGGAATACTACGTCGGCCGCACCGTCGCGGCGCGGACGCTCAAGCAGCACCGCCTCTACGGGGGACCCGACCATCCGCTGCAGGCCTACGTCACGCGCGTGGGGACGGCGATCGCCGTCGAGAGCGACCGGCCGCTGACGTTCGGCGGCTACCATTTCATCGCGATCGAATCGGACGAAGTCAACGCGTTCGCGGCGCCGGGCGGATTCATCTTCGTGACGACGGCGCTGCTCCGCGAGGCCCGCTCCGAGGACGAGCTGGCCGGCGTGCTCGCGCACGAGATCGCGCACGTCAACCTGAATCATCCCGAGGACGTGGCCGAGGCCGAGTCCGACAAGGCGACGGCCACCTCCGCGGCGAAGCTGGCGGCGTCGGCCGCGGCGACCGCCGGCGCCGACGTCGATCCGGCCGTGGTCGACGCGTTCGGCGTGGCCGCCGACGCCGTCGGCGAGATGGTCGTCAACGGCTATTCGCGCGAGAAGGAAGAAGAGGCCGACGCGCTGGCGGCGCGGATCCTGGTTCGGCCCGACGTGCGCTACGATCCGCGGGGGCTCACGTCGTTCCTCGCGCGCACGCAGCACCGCGGCGGCTGGCTCGGCAGCACGCATCCGGATCCGAAGGCGCGGATCGCCGCGCTGGAGCGGATCTTCGCGACGCTGGGGCCGCTGCCGGCGACCGACCCGGCGCGCACGCAGGCGTTCGAGGACGCGACGCGGGAACTGCGCTGAGCGCGGCGCCTGCATTCCAAGGCTGTCAAGGCATGAGCAAGGGTCGCGGGATCCCGTCGCTGAAGCTCCGGTCGATTCTCAAGGTCTTGACCGCCGCGGGATTTGTTCCACTGCGGACCCGGGGGAGCCATACGTTTTTCCATCATCCCGATTGCCGACGCCTCACAGTGTCGCTTCACCCGTCTGCCGAAGCCGGGCCTCCTATCGTCAAGAAAATCCTTCGCGATGCAGGATTGACGGAAGCCCGATTCTTCAATCTTCTCTGACGATGCTTCAGACCGGTACGCTGACGTGGCTCTGGACGACTTCAACATCGTCGGGAACGGGCTCGCCCAGCGCGCGAAGGCCCTCTAGGTGTACGGCAAGCGCCGCGGGCGCCGCCGTGCGGCACTGCCGCTCGGTCGGGTACCAAACCGTGATCTCGGGGAACGCGGGAAAGTACGCCTGATATCCGCGGTCGCGGCATCGCGAGAAGACGACGGTATAGCGCACGCGCGGGGACTTCTTACCCATGACCCGAGACTACCGCCGATCGGGTTCGAAAGCGAGGGATCGTGGCTGGGGGCCCTGGACGTTATTAGAACAGCCTGCCGCGACGGTCATGCCAGCGCGATCGTCGAACGCGTCATTCGAATTCTTCGATGACCCTCACCGGACCGTGCGGCGCCGGCGCCAGTCAAACACCTTCCGAGCAAACTCGGCCACTCGACAAGTCTTTGACGGTAGTCCGAAGTGCTCTTCCAGAGGTTCCGTCAAGAACGACTCGGTCGAGTCGGGGGTGCCGCCGTGGATGAGCTGGCCCCAAAGCGGCCAAAGGAGGCAGTCGTATTCGTCCGCGGGGAGTCCGCCAACGCCGATCGGGTTCCATTCATTGAGAAGCCCTCGGAGCGCCGCTTCGGATTCGCGGTCGACTCCCCGCTCCCGACGACGCCCCATCGTTCCGGCGATTCTACCGACGTCTTCCTCGAATGAAGGCTCTTGGTGCATCGCGTCCTCGTTGGTATCGCTCGGCCGGTCTCTTGAGTTGGGCCGCGCGAGAACGGGCAAGCTGTTTGAGCCTGGGAGGATCACCTCGAATCAGGGCGAGCTTCTTAGCGCGGCTCCACCCTTTGATCTGTCGCTCTCTTCGCATCGCCGAAGGTGGATCGGGATGCAATTCCTCGTAGAGGATCTCTTCGAAGCCCCAGATGCGAGTCGTACGTCCGCCCCTGCCGGCATCATGCCGTAGGCTCCTGGCGGTGGAATCGGACGTGTGGCCGGTGTAAAGGCGGCCGTCGCTCATTCGGGCGATGTAGACGACGAAGCCCCTCTACTCGCTGCGCTCGCTCGGGGCCATTCGACTCGGGCCGACACGGGTGGCCTGCCACGAGCGAGGGCCGCGAAGCGGCCCGAGTCGAATGGCTGGGGGCCTTGGATGAAGTTAGAACCCTATGCGTGATTTCTCATGTTGATCCGCTTTTCCTGCGAATTCGAAAGTACGTGGGCTTGTCCTCGTGAACGCGCCACGGAGGGCCCCGACATTGGATGGCGATCAAGAGCGCGCCGTGGCACGGGCACGAATTGCTACGGGCGACGATCACCAATCAAGCCGGAATTCCTCAGCAGGTCAAGCACCATGCGCTCCCCAACTTCACGGATCAAGCCGCAAGCTCCCGGCTCATCGACGCCAGAGAGCTGGCGATCGGAAGCCCCCATCCTCCAGCCGGTCAAGTAGCCCAGTCTCCAAGTATCGTGATCTGGATCAGCATGGAGATTTCGAGGAGGCGATGGCACGGTGGGTTCGACGGATCCCCCCAACGGGATTTCCAGGCGATCTCGGCCATTCGCGCCGTCGCGGAAGCCGCGATGAAACACAACGACCAACCAATGCTCGGATGGGGACGGAGCAGACGGTCCCAATCGGATGTCCTCGATGTTTCGTAAAGCCTGCTCGTATTCCGCAGAGTCGAACGTGAAGGGACCGAACCCGTTGTAGCTCCACTTGCCCCTCCGATGCGGCTGTTCAAAATCAGACCAGACGACTCGGCTGGGCCCAATAGAAATCGTCATGAGTAGTGGCCAGCAGCCCGGTGCCCCGCATTCACACTCGAGAAGAGTGATCCTCCCGAGTTGGTCGTTCTCCAAGTCGTGTTCGTTGGGCTTGCCCCGCAAGCTCGTGGCGACCGACGGCGGCGAAAGTTCCGAATAAGCTCCCGCCACGTTGGGACTACCTTCAGCTTGGGCGAACGCCGCTTCATGCTTTCGGACGATCTCCCGGAATGACACGCCGTTGACGCAGATCCGCAAGCCGTCATCGGGGTGGTCCTTGTCTCGCTGAAGCTTCAATGTATCCATCGGGAGGCCATCTTATTCATGAGACCCGTACTCATCCATGAAGATTTCTGCGAACGGTCAACTGGGGTGGGCTCGCCCCGGTCAAAGGCGAATGGCTGGGCCTATTGGACGATTTTCGAACCGCGTTCCGGGAAGCCAAGCTCAACCGCGATTTTCTGCGGGATTTCACGGCCGGGGCGCAGTGAGGGGGCAATAGTCATGTTTTATTGCTGTAAAACTTGACATTCAGATTCTGAATCCATAGTATCCAGGTGTGGGAATCGCGCGCGAGAAGACCGTGCATTCACGCACCGCTGCGCGAACGGTCCGCCGCCGCATCGAAACCGGCGGCGAGCGGGTTTGGAGGCTCTCTGATTTCGCGGATCTGCCTTTCCAAGCGGTCGCTCAGGCTCTTTCCCGTGTTACCCGTCAGGGGCAACTGCAGCGGTTGGGAAAGGGTCTCTATTATCGACCGCGCCGGACGGCGTTCGGGCCGAGCCTGCCCAACCCGACCGCAGTCCGGTCGCTGCCGTTGCAGCGATGGGCGGTTTTCCCGTCAGGCTTGGCCGCCGCAAGCCTGCTCGGATTCACGACGCAGCACTCGGCACATGTTGAACTGGCAACGGATGGACTGAGTCTGCCCCGACTGATCGTCGGGAAGGACGCGGTCATTCACACGCGCAGGCCCCCCGAGTGGCGATCCCTTCGGGAGACCGATGTCGCGCTGCTCGACTTCCTTCGAAATCGCGGCAAGACGAGTGATCTGACGCCGGCGGATACCACGCGAAAGTTGCTGAAGTACTTCCGCGAGCGGGGACGGTTCAACCGCTTGTCGGCAGCCGCGCCCTCGGAGCCGCCGCGCGTGCGTGCCATGCTCGGCGCCATCGGTCAACAGCTTGGCAAGTCGAAGAGCGCGCTGACACGCCTGCACGCCAGCCTCAACCCATTCTCGCGGTTCGACTTCGGTGCACTTGCCGGCCTAGCATACGCGAAGGACTGGCAGGCCACGGGGCGCTGATCGGATGAAACTGTTTCAACATGCGGACTTTGATCAGGCCATCATCCGGGCCGCCAGGCACTTTCAGTCTCGCGGACTGCGCGAAGCCATCATCGAGAAGGACTACTACGTCACGGAGGCGCTGCGCATGATCGCGGGCGCCGCCGCCGATAAGGTGATTTTCAAGGGCGGGACCAGCCTGTCGAAGGGATGGAACCTGATTCAACGATTCTCCGAGGACGTCGACATCTTCCTTGATCCCACCGCCTTCAAGCCGCCGCTCGGGAAGAAGGGCATCGACCGCGAATTGAAGAAGCTGCGGCAGCAAATCGAGCAGCACCCCGGCTTGTCCTTCGTCAGCAAGGAGAGTCAGACAGTCGGCGGCTTCGGTAGGAATGACCGCTTCGAGTACAAGCAGCGGTTCGCCGGCGCCGGCGAGATTCGGAACAGCGTTTTGGTCGAGGTCGGCACGGCGAGCGGCAGGGAACCCACCGATCAGGTGAAGCTCCAGTCCTATGTCGGGCAATTCTTGCTGGAGGCCGGGTCATCCGTGGGCGCCGAAGACGAGGGGCCCTTCGAGATGCGCCTGCTTCACTTCCGTCGAACTTTCGTGGAGAAGATGTTCGCGATCCACGCCAAGGTCGAGGCGTTCAAGACGCGGCAGACGAGCATCGGCGGCTATGCGCGCCATTACTACGACCTCTTCTGTCTGGCCGACCGAACGGAAGTCCTGGCGATGCTCAACTCCAAGGAGTACGGCGACATCAAGGCCGACTACCACCGCGTCAGCACCAAACATTTCCCGGAGAGCTACGTGCCCCCTCCGGCCATGAGTTTTGCCAAGAGCGACGTGCTCTTCCCTCCGGCAGCATTGCGGGCCGTCCTTGCCGCTGAGTTCGAGGAACAATGCAAGATCCTCTGCTTCGGTCCGATCCCGACTTGGGAGGATCTCCAAGGAAAGCTCCAGGCGATTCGCAAGCTGCTTTGATCCCGATTGTGCTTGCGCGCTCATCCGGGGCTTGCTTGATATCCGCGGTCGCGGCAACGGGAGAAGACGACCGTGTAGCGGGCGCGCGAAACCTTCTTCATGGCGCGAATGTACAGCCCCGCGCGTTCAAAATCGAGGGTTCGTGGCCTGCCACGAGCGAGGGCCGCGAAGCGGCCCGAGTCGAATGGCTGGCCCGCTAGGATTCGAACCTAGACAAACAGATCCAGAGTCTGTTGTGCTACCGTTACACTACGGGCCAGACGTTCGGCCGAATTATACCCGTCGCCTCCGGACGACGCAAACGCCGCTATCTTCCTTTGCGGCCGTCGAGGATCTTCATGAACGACCGCGTCTGAATCTCTTCGAGCGTCAGTCCCGTCGCCGCGATCTCCGCCTCCGCGATCGCCCCGCAGTTGAGCGCGCGCAGGAAGTAGTTCAGCAACCCCTGGCCGGTGGCCGCGTCGTCGAACACGTCGCCGACGAGCGTGGCCTGCGCGGCCTTCTCGATGAAGTTCCGAAGCCGCGCCGAGGCCGCGTCCAGACCCTCGAGGAAGAACGAATAGAGCGCCCCGTAGCGGACGGGAAGCTGGGCGGGATGAAGATCCCACCCCTGGTAGTAGGCGTGCCGCAGCGAGTGACGGACGTGATCGGCGTTCAGCTTCCACGCCCGATGGACCGCTTCGACGTTCTCGCGCTTCTGCCGCTCGGTCAGCTCCTTCCCCTTGTGCGGCCCCACCGGCATCACGTTGGTGGCGCCGTCGGAGAGCCAGATCGGCGTCCCCGCCAGCGCCACCTTCATGATGTGCCGGGCGAAGTCGCAGGACGGATGATCCATGGTCTGATGCTCGGCAGTGATGTTGACCGACGCGGTGAAGTCGTACGTGCCGAAGTGGGCGGCCACGCACCGGCCCTTCGCGACCGCCAGATACCCCGGCAACGCGATCTCGCCGCCGGCGCCGAAGAGCGATTGCGGCGTCTCGATCATGAATTCCATCTTCAGAGCGCCCGCCGGAAGCGACAGCCGCTTTTCCAAAAGCTCCAGCGCCTCGACGAAGGCCGCGACCTGCCCCTCGTGCGTGATCTTCGGCAGCGTCGCCACGAAGTTTTCCGGAAGGCGGCCGCCGGCCTGCTCCACCAGCGCCGTCACGAACCGCTCCAGCGTGCGGAGGCTGCGCCTCTTGTTCTCCTCCGAGAGGCTCTTGACGCGGATCCCGATGAAGGGGGGCAGCGTCCCCGCCTTCATCCCCTTGGCCGTCTCCGTCGCCGCCGTCCGCGCGGCCTCGTCCTCTTCGGCGTCGGGGCGGCTGCCGAACCCGTCCTCGAAGTCGATGCGGAAGTCCTCGACCGCTTCGCGCCGCAGTTTCGCCTCCACGCGCCGATAGACCTCCTCGTGCAGCGACGCGGGCCCCGACAGCCCCAGCGCGCCGGCGAACGTGCCCGCGTCGGGCGCGTAGTCGCGAAGGCTCCGCAGCGCGATCTCGCCGATCCGCGCCGCCGTCGTCGACTTGAAGAGGTGGGCGCCGCCGTAGACCGTGTGGACGGGCTGGCGCTTTTCCGACTCGCCCGGAAAGCGCGACTGAAACTCCGCGTTGGCGGCGCGAAGACGATCGAGGATCGCATCCATCAGCTTCCTCGATAAGTGACGTACCCGTAACCGCTCAGAAGCAGCGGCACGTGGTAGTGCTGCGACGGATCGGCCACCCGAAACTCGACGGTCGCGTGCGGATAGAAAGACGAGCGGGCTCCGAGGTCGAACGTGATGCGGTAGACGCCCGCCGCCGCGCCTTGATGGAGGTCGCGGACCCGACCGTCCGAGTCGGTGACCGCGTCGCGCAGCTTCTTCCAGCCGTTGCCCGCCTGAATCTCCAACGTCACCGGCACGCCGGCGGCGGGCCGTCCGGCGGCGGTGTCGAGCACGTGCGTGCTGATCACAATATCCTCTCCAATCGAATCCGGGTGATCTTGTTCTGCTCCACGGCGGCGTTCTCCATCTCGACGTCGGGGCCATTCTCCAGCCGCGACTTGAGGATGTCGAGCATCTCCTCCGCCGACTTGCCGGTGGCGCAGACGATGAAGATGAAACCGAATTTTCGTTCGTAGCGGCGGTTGGCGGCCTCCAGAACGCGTCGCGTCTCCTCGGACGCCTCGCGAGCGCCCGACTGTTCCTCCGACGCCGATCCCGCGGCGGCGCGATCACCGATCTTCGGGTGGCCGGCGAAGGCCTCAAGCCGGTCGGACGGGCCGAGCGAAAACCACGCTTCTTCGGCGGCCGCCAGCAGCGCCTCGCGCGTCGCGAACGTCCGCTTCGCCATCGCCGTCGCCCACGCCCGCGACGCGCAGCAACCGAGCAGCGCGGCCTCGTCGAACTTCACGAGATCCGCCCGTACACCCGCAGCCGGCTGACGCCGCCGTCGGGGAAGATGTTCAGCCGGACGCGCGTGACGGGTCCGACGTCCAGCAGCTCCGATTCGAAGAAATGGCGGTGGTCGGCGCGGAGTTTCTGTTCGGGCAGGAGCGTCTTCCAATCCGTCTCGGATCGCGCCGCCTCGATGCTGCATCGGTTCGGATAGTTCCCCTTGAAGTGCGCGGTATCCACCTCGACGTTGCGGATGACGCCTTCGTGCCCGAGCGCCACGATCACCCAATCGTGGCCGGGCGTCCGCCGCCGCTTCGTTTCCCAGCCGTCGCCCATGTGGGTCCCGCGGCCCGGGAGGATGAGGTTGTCCTTCGGGCCGAAGAACATGTCGTTGCAGGCGAGGACGCGGCCGCCGTTCTCGATCGCGGCGAGGTCGCGGAGCGCGTTCGGATCCCCGGCGCTCCAGTCCACGAACGCTTCGCCGTAGACCCGCAGCCGCGCCACGCCGCCGTCGGGGAAGATGTTGAGCCGGACGTGCGTGCAGGCGCTTCGGCCGCGCGCCGGAAATAGGTTGTGGCTTCCGGGCTCAAGCGCCGAGCGCGGGAGGATCTCGGTCCAGGTCGAACCGTCGCCCGCGTCCAGCGATGCCTCGGGCGGATGATTGCCCAGAAAGTGGGCGGTGTCGATGTCCACGCCGCGAACGATGCCGGGCAGACCGAGCCGCACGACGCACCAGTCGTGACCCGGCGCGCGGCGGCGGCGGGTCTCCCAGCCGTCCATCCACTTGCCGCGATCGGTGAACTTGCCCTCGATGAAGACGGGGGGCTCGGGCCGGATCAGATTCTCCTTCTCCGCGAAAAATTCGTCGTTGGCGTCGATGACGGCGGCGCCGAGCCGCGGCTGCGCCAGATTCACCCATTCGGAGAAGTCGTCGCTCATCGTTTCAGGGTTCGATAAGGTACAAAATGTATCGGCGTTAGCCCAACTTCCGCAGTAAGGTAGCCCGAAAAAATAATTCGAGGCGTCAGCCTTGAAATGCGGC
>Ga0156186_1128_pt1 | contig 9717 bp, 11 predicted proteins | sample RifCSPlowO2_12_FD_107839 | JGI IMG/M metagenome (GOLD analysis project Ga0156186, IMG submission 107839) | Candidatus Handelsmanbacteria bacterium RIFCSPLOWO2_12_FULL_64_10
GGCCGCAGCGCCTCGGCGTACAGTCCGCGCGCGATGCGGCTTCGACTGAGGCACAGCAGGAAGAAATGAGTCTCCATGACGCCGAACTCCGCGCGCTTGAGCCCCCAGTCGCCGTACGACTCGACGGCGTCGTGATGCTTGTTGAATTCCAGTCGCGTCACCAGCTCGCCGAACGGCGCCGCCCAGCCTTCGTCGGTGGAGCGCTCGATGGCGGCGAGCCACTGGGGGCGCGCCACGCCCTTGAACTCGATGGCGGCGTCGACGGCGAGTTTCATTTCGGCGTCGATGCCCTCGTACCAGTCGGCGAAGGCCTTGGCCGTGCCGGCCTGCGGGCCGGGCTCGGTGGATTTCGGCGGCGGCCGGAAGCGGCGGCGGCGGCGGCCGAGCGGTGTGCGCCTTCGCATGGTGCCGAGTATAGCATCCGGCCCGCCGTCGGGGGCGGACCCGGCGGTCCTCAACCCCGTACGGCGCCGGCCGGTTACCGGTGGTGGTCGTCGTGCGCGTCGAAGCCGTAGAGCGATTCGATCTCTTCGAGCAGTTGTCCGGCGCGGCTAACCTCGGCGGCGACGGTCTGGCCGAAGTCCTTGGACTTGCCGAGGCGGTAGATCGCTTCGTTGAACTGCGCCCGCGTCTCCTGAAGGTCGCCGATCGTATGATCGGGATCGGGCGCGAGCCGCTCGACCTGCTCGTGCAGATGGGCGGCGGCGCGCTGAGAGCGGACGAGGCCGCGGATCGCCTTGCCGCCGTGGCGGCGCGAACGGGCCTCTTCGTCGACGACGGCGGCGGTCAGCGCGCGTTGGAGCGTTTCCTCCAACTCGTGCGCGAGCTCCAGGACGCGTCCCTGCGCCCAGACCGGATCCACCCCAACGTGGCCGCCCTCGTAGAATGCGCGCAGGCCGCCGAGCGCGACGGCGACGTCCTCGAAGCGGTGCTCGATGCCGTGGGCGGCGTGGAGGTAGGGCATCCACCGGCGCGCCTCGTCGAATGCGACCAGGAGCGCGGCGTAGTCGCCCTCGGTGTGGCGGGGGTCCTGGTGGAAGGTCTCGACCTGCGCGTGAAAGTGCCCGGCGGCCTCCTCGAAGGCGTGCAGCCGCGAGAGCGCCGCGCGTTCCCAGTAGCCGGGGTGATGGGCGCCGGCTTCGGCCTCGTGGTGGAGGGCGGCGGCCAGTTCGTGCACGTGGTGGGCGGCCTCGACCACGGGCGGCGGAGGCGGCGGCGCGCGTCGAACGACCACGATCTGCGCGGCGGCGAGCAGGAGTCCCATCATCATCGGTTCACCTCGTTTTAACTCAAACGGTTCTAGTACGCGGGCCGATGAGACTTGGTTCCCCGGATTCGGGGAAAAGAAATGGGCGCGAGAGGAATCGAACCTCCACGGGCTAGGCCCACATGGCCCTCAACCATGCGCGTCTACCAGTTCCGCCACGCGCCCGGAATCGAAACGAGAGGCTAGCGACGTCGCCGCGGCGAGTAAAGGAAAACCGCGCGCTTTTGGGGCTGGACGACCTTGATCAGCTTCTTGTTCACCGGATCGACGCCGAGGCTGAAGATGTCCAGCGGAATCGCTCCGAGGCAGGCCTCGGTGCCGGCGTCGCCGAAGAGCACGGGCACGATCCCCGACTCACCCCTGAGCGTCAGCCGCACGTAGGCGCCGTCCCTTTCAACGGTGCGACCGTCGGCGAATTCGACGGTGCGGCGAAATTCCGGTGCGATGCCGGCGCGTTGAAGGATTTCTTGCGGGATCCAGAGGAACGTGGCGCCCGTGTCGACGAGCGCGTCGACCGTCTCGGCCGAAGCCCCGTCGTCGCGAGCGGACACGACGATGGTCTCGCTGAAGGTTCCCATTGAACTCTATGATACGGCGCGAGCGGTTACTTCTCAAGCTCCGCCGGCACCAGGTCCGGCAGCGTGTCCTGGTTCCAGCGGCCGTCGAGGTGCACGCACTCCGGCTCTCCTCGACCGCGACGCTTCTCGAACTCCTGATAGTAATGGCGGTAGTCGCGAACGAAGTTCAGCAGGTAGCTCGGATAGCCCACCTCGCTCGTCATCGCGATGATGCGCGAAGGGTCGCCGGTCTGCACGATCGCCACGCTCACGCCGAGCTTGTCCTCGGTCAGGAGCTCCGTGTAGTTCCTGTTCTGCGCGTCCGGCACGCCCACGAAGATCATGTGCTCCGGCCGGCGGTCCTCGCCGAGCGCCTCCGGATCGACGCTGAGGAACGGCTTGAGGTTTCGGACGATGTTGGTCACCGCCTTCTGCACGTCGAACGTCTTGTTGTACTTGCCGACGGCGGTCAGGACGTCCATCTCGTAGATCTTGCGGAACGTCTCCTCGAGCACGGGCAGTACGACGTCGTCGAGAACGCGCGCGGCCGAGTCGGGCGGCGAGTCCAGGAGCGTCCCGAGGTTGTCGGTCGTCTTGAGCAGATCCTCGATCATCAGCGACGCGCGCGGCTTGAACTCCTTGTAGGCGACGTCGAAGCGCGTCTCGTCGGTGCCCTCGATGCGGGAGGCGTCCACGACGCCCTCGATCAACTTGAACGAGCCTTCGATCTCGGTCTGGACGCGTTCGAGCTCCTTCTCGGCCTGTTGGTTGGCCTCCCAGGTGGCGTCGGAGAGGAGGTCGACGAGCCTCTTGTGGCGGGCGCCCTGCTTGTCGATCTCGTCGACGAGCTCGGCGTAGATTTTCATCGCCGCGATCCGCGCCAGCGTTTCGCACGCCGCCTTGGTCCACGCGCGCGTGGCGCTGAACCAGCGCTGGAAACGCTGGGTGATGTTGCGCTTCTTGAGCACGGGCAGCCAGACGCCGGTCTCGGCGTCCTTGACGGCGTTGCGGGCCTCGTCCATGCGCCCCCGGACGTTGTCGAGGTTGGTCTCCTTCTTTTCCTTCTCCATCTCGTTCGAGAGCGCGGTCGCGTAGCGGCGAAGGTCCGTCAGGAAGTCGGCGATGAACCTGACCGAGACGCTGGAGTTCTTTCGCCATTCGGCCAGCTCGTGGCGCAGCGCGGCGACGGCCTCCTTGCCGACGGCCGCGCAGCGCGTCTCGACGGTCTTCTTGACGGCCTCGAACTTTTTTCCGACCTGGTCCATCACCTTCTGGATTTCCAGCGACGCCTTGTCGGTCTCCTGCGGCGTCACCGGAATCAGCGCCGTGAAGACGTTGTCGTAGGAGCGGCGAAACTTGTTGAGGACCATGTCCGCGCCGTGCTCCTGCAGCTCGTTTCGCATGAGCCAGTTCTTGACCTCCTGGCGCGGCGGCAGCGGGCGCGTGAGCTCGCCGAGGATCTCCTCGGCCAGGCGCAGCCGGCAGTACGTCACCATGTTGTGCGCGTGGAATTCGAGCGCGCCGACGCCGAAGCTGTCGTAGAGGCGGCGCTTGCCGAGGGAGAATTCGCGGCGAATCTTGACGTTGCGCAGGGCGCTGCGGCGGTCGCCGGCGACGAAGAGCTCCAGCGCCAGCTTCGTCGAAATCATGTTGTAGAGCTGGTCGATGCTGTCGAGCTCGTTGCCGCCCTTGTCGATGATGTCCAGGAGCGAGATCATGTCGAAGATGGGCCCCTCGGGGTTGAAGGCCCGCGCCTGCGTGCTGAACTGCAGCGTCAGCCCGCGCGCGTGGTCGGCGTCGGCGTAGTGGTCGATCTCCTTGAGCGCGGCGTACGTGTTCGCCTGGACGCGTTCGCTCTGCATGCCCTTGGGGACGACGCGGATGTAGCCTTCGGGCATGGTGAAGATGCCGTTCATCTCCACGCCCTTGCGAAGGCGCAGGTGGTTGCGCAGCTCGAAGGCGATGTCGAAGAAGATGCCGCTGCCGGTGCCGCCGCCGAGCGAGCTGACGACGTAGACGGCGACGGTGTTCGGTTCGACGGCGAGGCCCGCGGCCTCCAGCTTTTGCATCTCGCTCGCGCTGCGGATGACGGTCAACTCCTTGGCCTTGCGTTCGAGCGCCTCCTTGATCGTCTGGTTGTACCAGTAGTAGAAGGCCATGCGGCCGACGGGCCGCGTCTGCCCGGCGCCGAAATCGACGTTGCCGACGTCGCCGGCCTTGAGGCTCTTCGGCCACCACGATTCGATCGCCGGGTAGCGGCCGAGGTTGTTGAGGACGGCGGCGCCGTCGAAGTTGCTGATCTCGATGAACTCGTCGGGCCGGAAGCGGAAGCGCGTGCGCTGCGGCGAGTCGGTGTCGATGCAGAGATAGTGGATGGGGAGGTTGTCGACGCCGCGGAACTGCGCGTCGATCTTGCGCTTGAGGCGGCCGACGATGTTCTGGCCGGTGCCGCCGAGGCCGACGAACAGAGTGGGGACGAGCGTAATGAGCTTTTCCGGCATGGCGGCAGTTAAGCGCGGGAATTCCGGCGAGTCAATGATTGATTCCGCCCGACGGAAGACTGGCGACCGCTGACGGCGAAGGTTAGACTGCGCCCCGATGTTCCGAATCGCAAAACGCGTCGCCGCGCTCGAATCGTCGGCCACGATCGCCGTGTCGGAGCGCGCCGCGCGCCTCAAGGCCGAGGGGCGCGACATCGTCGCCTTCTCGGCCGGCGAACCCGACCGCGACACCCCCGAGCACATCCGGCAGGCCGCCGTCGACGCGATGCGCGCCGGCCACACGCGCTACACGGCGACGGCGGGCATCCTCGCGCTGCGGGCGGCGATCGCCCAGAAGCTGCGGCGCGACAACGGGCTCTCGTTCGCGCCCGAGGAAGTGCTGGTCTCCACCGGGGGGAAACACGCCCTCTTCAACGTGCTCGCTTCAATCGTCGACGACGGGAGCGAAGTGCTGATCCCCTCGCCCTACTGGACGAGCTACCCGGAGATGGTCAAGGCCGCCGGCGGCGTGCCGGTGATCGTGTCGGGCGATCGCGCGCGAGACTACCGCATCGACGCGGCGACGCTGGAGAAGGCCGTCACGCCGCGCACGGCCGCGATCGTGATCAACTCGCCGTCGAATCCGACCGGCGCCGTCTACCCCGAGGCCGAGCTGCGCGAGATCGCGTTGCTGGCGCGCCGGCGCGAGGTCGTGCTCGTCAGCGACGAGATCTACGAGAAGCTCGTCTACGACGGCGCCGCGCACGTCAGTCCCGCGCGCTGGGCGCCGGAGCGCACGGTCGTGATCAACGGCGTGAGCAAGACGTACTGCATGACGGGTTGGCGCATCGGCTACGCGGCCGGGCCGCGCGAGATCGTCGAGGCGGCGACGCGCCTGCAGAGCCAGATGACCTCCAACGCCTGCTCCGTCGCCCAGCACGCGGCGCTGGCCGCGTTGACCGGCGGCGAGGAGTTCCTCGTCGAGCTGCGCGAGGAGTACCGCCGCCGCCGCGACCTGATGGTCGACGGGCTCTCGAAGATCCCGGGCCTGGGGGTTCCGCGGCCGCCGGGCGCGTTCTACCTCTTTGTCAATGTCTCCGCCCACTACCGCGGAGCGATCAAGTCGTCTCTGGACTTTTGCGAGGCGTTGCTGGATGATGTCGGCGTCGCCGTCGTGCCCGGATCGGCGTTCGGAGAGGATCGCTGCGTGCGCTTTACGTTCTGCGTCTCTCCGGACCGGATCCGCGACGGCGTCGGCCGGCTGGCGGCCTTCGTCGGAAAGCTCGATGAGCGACGCGGATAAACGGAAATTCAAGCGGCTGTCGACGAGCTGGATCGTGCGCATCCGCACGCGCAAGCCCAGCGACTCGACGCGCATCCGCCTCGACGAGCGCATCCGCAACGTCTCGCTCGGCGGCGTCTTCATCGAGACGCGCTATCCGTTCAAGCTGGGGTCGCTCGTGGAATTCGACTTCAACATGCCCGGCAGCAGCGACCTCGTGCACGCGAAGGGCCTCGTCAAGTGGACCAACGACGGCTCGCTCCGCGACCTGCCGGTGGGGATGGGCATCGAGTTCATCGAGGTCGCCAGCGTCACCAAGGACGCGATCTCGGACTACCTCGACAAGGGCTCTTCGGAGGATCTGCTGGGGCCGCTGACGACGTCGCCCGATCACAAGACGCTGCTGAAGTTTTACAAGGCGAAGGTGGGGCAGTCGTTCAAGCTCGACGCGCTCGCCGGCGAGATCGGCGTGCCGCACGAGAAGCTGATCCCGCTGTTGTCGGACTTCGCGCTGTACGACCTCGTCGGGTTCAGCGGAGACGACGTGCAGTTCAAGAAGACGACCGACGAGAATCTCGGCCGCGCGCTCGCCGGCTGGTCCGGATAAGTCGTGTCCCCGCTGAAGACCGAGGCCGTCTGCCTGCGCCGCATCGACTACAGCGAGACGTCGCAGGTTCTCCATCTCTACACGCGCGACTCGGGGAAAGTCCATGCGATCGCCAAGGGGTCGAAGCGCCGTCGGACGCGGTTCAACGGGCCGTTCGACATCCTCGGCCGGTATGAAATCGTGCGGTATCCGAAGCCGCCCGGGCAACTGGACCTGCTGACCGAGTCGGATCTGCTGGAGGACTTCGCGCCGCTGCGGCGCGACTACGGCCGGTTCGCGGCGGCTTGTTACGCGCTCGACGTGGTCGAGACGCTGACGGTCGAGGCGTCGCCGGACCGCGGGTTGTACGAGCTTCTGGTCTCGACCGCGCGCGCGTTGGCCGACGGCGACGGGCTGGAGCCGGCGATCCTGGGGTTCGAGTGCCGGGCGCTTCGGGTGCTGGGGTTCTTTCCGCGGTAGCTTCAGTGCGGGTCGTGCCGCGAGCCGATCGGCGAGGAGGGCTTCTTCAGTTGCCACGACGGAGGCGCGATCTGCACGAACTGCCGGCCGCGCGATCCGGGGCGGATTCGGGTGGGGCGGGCCGTGCTCGAGTCGCTGTCGAAGAACGGCGAGGGCGCGCCGCGGGAGCTGCGTGCCATTTTGAATCGGTACATCGCGTTTTTGGCCGAGCGGAGGCTGCGGACGTGGATTTCTTTTCCGAGGAGTTGAAGTTATCGGCGAAAAACGCACATAATACTCACGGAGGTCCGCCGTGGGGTTGCCCGGAACAGAGTCTCTTCAGCATGTGCGCTTTTTTGCACCCGCCCAGATCAACACCGTCGAGCAACTGACGCAGAACATCAACCGGCTGCTGCGCCTGAACACCGCGGCGCGCTCGGCGCCGGACGAAGGGGTCGGGCCGTCCGGCGGGCTTGTGGATGCGGGCGTGGGTCGTGCGGTGGACCTGCGCGCCTAGGTTCCTTCCGAGGCTGGCGAAAGGAAAGCGATGCCGGCCATTCGAGTCGTCGAGGCGTTACGGGCGATCGAGCCCGTGGTCGATCGGCGCAACCTTCAAATCTCGGACCGGAACATCCGGCGCGTGAACGCCCTGATGCGGGCGTCGGAGACGGCGACGATCGCCACGGCGGGGTTGGGCGCCGCGATCGACATCCGCGCTTAAGGCGCCACCTCCAGCCGGTCGTCCTTGAACAACTTCGGAGAGAACGGCTTGTCGATTTCGGTCACCGGAATGGCCAACGACCGCACGGCCGTCTCGATTTGTTCGCGCGCAAGCCGGCGCGAGAGGATCTCGTACTCGCCGGCGAACCATGAATCCTCGTCGTCGCGCAGGCGGCGCACGTAGAAGAGGCAGTCGTCGAGCATCGCGAGGGCGGCGCGGTGGCGGCCGTAGACCGGCCCGTCCGGCGGGGGCGCCCCCACGATCAGTCCGCCGAAAAACGCGCCGTCCATGAAGTGATCGGCGGCGACGGCCGGGACCGCATTGCCGTAGGCCCAGCGCAACTCGTCCGGCAGCGGGCGCGCCGGCATGAACGCTAGCGGGGCGTCGGCGGCCAGCGAATGAAACAGCCGCAGGAGCGTGGCGTTCAGCAGCGGCGAGCCCGCCCACGCGCTGACGCACACGCGCGTGAGGCCGGGCTCGTGGCGCGCGCGGTCCTCGGGCGTCCAGTGCCAGCGGGGCACGTCGTCCTCGAATCCGTGGCGGAGCGTCAACCGCTCGGGCGCGTCGCGGCGCGGAATTTCCCCGCCGAGGCGCGCGAGCGCGGCGAGATCGCGGGGGAGGTCGTCGTAGTCGGCGTGGTCGAACAAGTTGACGTAAAGCACGCGCTCGACGAAGTGGTGGGAGAAGGCCCCCCATCGGCCGGGCAGCGTCGCCGCCAGCGTCTCGGCGACCTCGGGGCCGCGCAGGTAGTCCTCGGCTTCGGCGGCGCCGGTGACGGCGTAGTCGCGGTAGAACGGGTGATCGGCGATCGTGCGGGGGACGTGGTCGGCGCGCTTGAGCTCGAACTCGACCGTGCCCGGCGCGCACATCGCCAGGCGGATCGAGACGGTGCGTTTGAACAGGGGCGTCGCGTCGGCGTCGATCGTGTAGACGCGGCCGTCGAGGCGAAAGGCGCCTTCACCGAGCGTTTCAGCGCCGAGCGAGACGAACTGCTAGTGCATCCGGCGCAGGAACGACCGGCGTTCGCGATCTTTGCGGCGCGAGATGAGGAACAGGGCGGCGTATCCGGCGATGAGGATGCCGAACAGCAGCAGGACGGCGAGGCGATCGGCCACGGCACACCTCCTAACGAATCGGGCACGCGCAGGGAGAGTCCGCGCAGCGGGGGCAACCGGCCGAGTAACGGCGCATCGCGTCGGTGAGGTCGATGTCGCACAGGTTCGCCAGCGTCGCCAGCCAGGCGAGGACGTCGCCGAACTCTTCGCGCTGGGCGGCGGGGTTCTCCTCGCGGATCGCCTCGGCCAGTTCTCCGACCTCTTCGACGAACCATAGGAAGGTCTTGTCGCGCCCGCGGGCGGCGTCGCGGTCATGGTAGGCGGCGCGGATCGTCTCCTGGAGGTTCTTCAGTTCCACGATTCTTCGGTCATGGTAGCAGGAAGGGGCCGGGCTGTGGAAAGATTGCTTTCGCCGGTCGCCCCTACCCCCGCCCAAGAATGTCGCGCACCTCCCGCCGCGCCCACACGCACCCGAGCGCGAACGTGATTCCCGCGCCGGCGACGAGGCAGAGCACGAGGCGCACGACCTCCGACGGCAGCGTCACGAACGCCGGATCGCGCAGGACGTAGAGCGCGGGCGCGTGGACGGCCGCGATCAGCAGGCTCGCCCCGAGCGAGGCGGCGACGCCGCGTCCCACGCGCACGCCGTGCCGCCGCCGCAACGCCGCGCCCAGCGCCAGGAGGTTCAGCGCGCCCGTGATCGCCGTCGCCAGCGCCAGGCCCGCCTCGCGAAGCGGCGTCTGCACCAGCACCAGATTCAGAACGAGGTTCAACGCCACCATCGAGCCCATGATTCGAAACGGCGTGGCCGTGTCCTTGTGCGCGTAGAAGGCGCGCACGAAGAGGTGATTGCAGGTGAAGAAGAGCAGGCCGGTCGAATAGAAGAAGAGGACGCGCGCCGTCCGCGCCGTTGCGACCGCGTCGAACTCGCCGCGCTCGAAGACGACGCGGATGAGGGGCTCGGCCAAGAGCAGCAATCCCGTCGCCGCCGGGACCGACAGGAAGATCGCCACGCGCAGGCCGCGCGCGAATTCGGCGTCGAAACCCTCGCGGTCGTCGCGGGCCGTCGCGCGCGAGAGCGTCGGAAGGACCGCCGTCGCCAGCGCCACGCCGATCATCGACAGCGGCAGAAAGACGAAGCGGTCGGAGAAGTACAGCGCCGAGACGCCGCCCTCGTCGACGAAAATGCCGGCGATGATCTTGTCGACGAGCTCGTTGATCTGGAGGATGCCGACGCCCAGCGTCGCCGGCAGGAAGAGCCGCTTGATCTCGCGGACGCCCGGCTGGTCGAACGCCAGGGACGGCCGCAG
>Ga0156186_1083_pt1 | contig 9713 bp, 10 predicted proteins | sample RifCSPlowO2_12_FD_107839 | JGI IMG/M metagenome (GOLD analysis project Ga0156186, IMG submission 107839) | Candidatus Handelsmanbacteria bacterium RIFCSPLOWO2_12_FULL_64_10
ATAACCTCCGCCGACGACGCATGTCGGGCCATCGCCAGCCCCCCGCCCAGCACAAAACCGCCCACAATCCCGGATGCCGCCCCACCCGCCGCCCCACCGACGCCCTGCCGCGCCACGGCCCGTCCACCCGCACGCCACAGAATCTCTCGGTCCCGCCTGAACGCCCCATCTTCCTCCGCCCGCCGGCGCGGACCCTTCGAGGCCGTGACCTCGCCCTCCGGGACGGCCTCGACCGCGTCAAAGATGAAGATATAGCCGTGTTTGGGCACGGTCTTGATGTAACGGGGGTTGGAGGCGTCGTCGCCGAGCTGCCGGCGGATGTCCTTGACGCACTGCGTCAGCGCCGCGTCGGTCACAGGGACGCCCTCCCACACCTCGCCGAACAGGCGTTGTTTTTCGACCAGCCGGCCCCGTTCGCGCACGAGCAGCAGCAGCGCGTCGAAATACTTGGAGTTGAGCGGAAAAACCCTCCCGCCCCGCCAGACCTGCCGGTTGCGCACGTCGATATGGACGTCGCCAAACCGATACCCGGCGACCTGTGTCTCAGACTGGTCCATCCCTCGACCCGATCAAAAGACGCGTTTTCTCACAGATTGCTCACGGAAATCTCATTTTTCTCACGGCGTATTTTATTACCTTTTCAACATGCCTGACACAAGCAACCCAACCCTCTGTGGGAGGAATGAGGAAGATGATTCCGAAAAGCCAGATCGAACAGGAAAGAGGTGACCCAGCCGGACTGGAACGGCTCTACAGGCAGGCCCTGGCCGCCGGAGATGAGCCGGCGTTTAAGGAGGGGGTCGCGCAATGTGCGAGGGAATACCCGGAAGACCTCCTCTTCTCGGCCTGGGCTTACCGGCTCAATATCCGGTCCCTATCCGATGTGACGGGGCCGGAGGGCCAGATCGTGAAGCAAAACCAGGTCCGGCACTGGCTGACGGCCGTTATGGCGAGCGCGATCCTGGGCGTCCTGTATATGCTGTTTGCCGGTGGCAAACCCCCGGTCCCCCAGCCTGGCGACGCCCATCCCCTGTTCTGGATCGGGTGGGGACCCCTGACCGCGCTGGGCATTCTCGCCTACCTGGCAGCGGTCGACCGCACAGGAGAGCGCACCCGCTGGTACGGAGGTCTGGCCGTCGCAATCATACCGATCGCCGTATATATGGCCCTGATAGCCTGGAACTGGGACGATACCGATCCTCTCGCGATCCTGATCCTCCTCCACCTCCCCTTCGTCGCCTGGGCGGCGGTGGGAGTAGGTTTGACTCTGGGACGGCCTGACCCTGCCAGGCAGGGCTACGCCTTTCTCGTGAAATCGGTGGAGACCCTCCTGACGGGAGGCATCTATTTCGGCGCAGGCGCCCTCTTTTTGGGGTTGACCCACGGCATCTTTCACGTGATGGGAATCAAGCTGTCCCAGGCCCTCCTTCAAACCGTTGCGGCGTGGGGCATCGGCGCCATCCCGATCCTGGCCCTGGCCAGCGTCTACGACCCCACGGCTGCGCCGGTGGCGCAAAACTGGGCCACCGGCCTCGCCCGCATCCTCAGAATCCTCACCCTGCTCATCCTGCCGCTGGCCCTCGGCGTGCTGGCCATCTACGTCTTCTATTTCATCCCCGCATACTTCTGGCGGCCCTTTCAGGAGCGGGAAGTCCTGATCGTTTACAACGCCACCATCATGGCCATCCTGGTCCTGCTAACCGCAATCGTGGCGGGCCCGGATGAGCAGCGCTCCCCGCGCCAGGATGCCATCCTGCGCTATGCCGTGCTGACATTGGGGATTTTAACCCTGCTCCTCAACGCCTATGCCCTGGTAGTGATCGCCAGTCGCACATTTGAATTTGGCCTGACCCCGAACCGCTACGCCGTCTTCGGCTGGAACATCGTCACGCTGCTCATGCTCGCGGCGGTCGTCATCCCGCTCTGGAAGGCCCCATCGGAGCGGTGGGTCCCTGCCTTCCGCGAATCCATCGCCCGTGTCTCGGTCCTGACCGTCGCATGGGCGCTCTGGGTGCTTCTGGGGCTTCCGCTGTCGTTTCTCTAAGTTACACGCAAGAGGATAGGACTATGAATACCCCGGAAACAAACAAACGAGGTGTTTTTGCGTTTATTATACTGGTAATTGTAACGGTTTTGAGCCATACTCCCTCGGCTTTTGCTTGCCCATGCCCTGAAAAGCCCGACCCCCTGACTTCCCTGGAGCAATCCGCGGCCGTCTTCTCCGGAAAAGTGCTCAGTACAGATGAACACGGCGACCTCTCGCGCGTCACCGGCACACGCATGAGAAAAGTGGATTTTAGAGTCCACAGGGCCTGGAAAGGCATAGAGAGAATCCCGGTCAGCGTCAACACGGAGCGCGATTCCGCTGCGTGCGGTTACGGGTTTTCAACTGGAAGCGAGTACCTGGTGTATGCCTATGGGGAAAAGGGCCACCTCCGGGTGTTTTTGTGCAGCCGAACTCAGAGGCTCGCCGATGTCAGGCCTGAGGAACTGGCCGCCCTTGGCGAACCGACTTTTCTTCCGGAATATGAGGACTGGCCGCCCCTCATACACATACAGGACCATCCAGTGTATTCCGCCTTGGTCTTAGCCGCACTGGCGGTTCTTGTCACCACCTACGTTATGCGGAAGTCCAAGGCCGCTCATTAGATTAGTTCTCCAATCTGAAAGAACGCTCGTGGAGCGGGGTGATGGCTTTGCCTGGTAAAGTAATTTACGATGAGCGGGACCAGCTATTGTCCGAAGTTAATCGGCAGCGTCGGTGGTAGAAGGTGCAAGTGCACAGGGAGGTAGTCATGAAGCAGTGGCTAAGACGCATCCGCGGAGCACTCGGAATGGGCCTGACTTGGGCGGTTGGATGGGCGCTCGTCGGTGTGCTGATAGGAGTGACGAGTAAGCTTCTTCCCGGTCTCCCGTGGGATTCCTTTTTTGAGGTCTTTGATGCCCCGTTGCCGGCGCTGGCGATACCGGGCTTCTTTGGTGGTGTGCTCTTTTCAACGGTGCTCGGGATTGCAGGGCGCCGTCGCAGATTCGATGAGTTGTCGCTTCCCCGATTCGTGGCTTGTGGGGCGGTAGCTGGTCTGTTGCTGAGCCTTGTTCCGGCTGCTTTGGTTACTGTGGGGTTAGCGAGTGTTGGACGCCAGGGCGTTGACCTGTGGCAAATCACTGCCGCAATAAGCGGTCCTCTGACTCTCCTGAGCGCAGTCTCAGCCGCCGGTTCGCTGGCGCTAGCCAGGATAGCGGAGAAGCGAGAGCCTTGGAAAACGTTGCTCAGCGATGCCTAACACAAATTATGCGGAAGTGGAAACGAGACACAAGCGCAAGAGGTGTCATGACAAGCACCGCATCGGGGATGAGGACAGCCTGTTTCACCGGAAGACGCTGTTCCGGCTCGCCTAAATGCCGTAGAGCGCCCCGTACTTCGCCCGGAGGTGCGCCATGAGCGGCTCGTGGCTCAGCGGCCTCCCGGTGACCCGCTCCACGAGCTGTCCGGCCCTGTAGCGCATCCCCTGCCGGTGGATCTTCTCCCGCAGCCAGTCCCGCAGGGGCAGGAACTCCCCCCGCGCAAACTGCGCGTCCAGGTCACCTAAGTCCTTCCGCGCCTGCTCGAAGAACTGCGCGGCGTAGAGATTGCCCAGGCTGTAGGTGGGGAAGTAGCCGATCCCGCCCCCGCTCCAGTGGGTGTCCTGCAGACACCCCTGCGCGTCGTCCGGCGGCGTCAGGTCAAAGTATTTCTTGAACCGCTCATTCCACGCCCCCGGCACATCCCCCGCCTTCAGGTCGCCCGTCAGAAGCGCCTGCTCCAGCTCGAACCGGAGGAGGATGTGCAGGTTGTACGTGGCCTCGTCCGCCTCCACCCGGATGAACGAGGGCCGCACGTCGTTGATCGCGAAATGCAGGCCGTCCGGCGAAACACCGGACAGGGACTCGTGGAAGAGGTGCCGGGCCAGCGGAAAGAAGTGCGCCCAGAACGCCCGGCCCCGGCCCACGAAGTTCTCCCACATCCGGGACTGGGACTCGTGGATCCCCAGGGAGACCGCCTCTGCCATCGGCGTGCCGGAGTGCTCCGGGTCCAGCCCCTGCTCGTAGAGCCCGTGCCCGGCCTCGTGCAGGATGCCGAACAGCGCCATGTGGAACTGCCGGGCGTCGTAGCGCGTGGTCAACCGCGTGTCCCCGCGGCCCAGCCCGGAGCAGAACGGATGCACCGTCACGTCTAACCTGCCCGCCTCAAAGTCGAACCCGATGGCCGCCGCCGCCATCTTGCCGAACGCCTCCTGCCGGTCGATGGGATAGTCCCGGTTCAGGACGGAGGTGTCGGGACACCGCCCGGACCCCACGACCTCGCCGATCAACGGCGCCAGCTCCTCGCGCAGGCCCGCGAACACCTGCGTCAGGTTGGCCGTCGTCTCCCCCGGCTCGTAGTCCTCCAGCAGGGCGTCGTAGGGATGATGGGCGAACCCGTAGGCGTCCGCCTCCTGCCGCTTGAGCCCCACGACCTTCTCCAGATAGGGCCGGAACTTCGGGAAGTCCGACGTCTTCCGCGCCCCGGCCCACACGTCGTGCGCCAGGGCGCACGTGCGCGTCAGCTCCTCGACCAGCGACTTGGGCAGCCGGGTCGCCCGGTCGTAACTCCGCCGCCACTCCCGGACGTTGACCGCCGGGACAGATTCCGGGTCCGCCACCAGGGCGCTCCCCTCGACCCCCCCGATCAGGCCGCCGATCTCAGGGTCCGTGAACTTCTGATGGACCATCCCCGACAGGAGGGCGAGCTGCTCCGCCCGGTAGGGGGAGGCCTTGGCCGGCATGCAGGTCCGCTGGTCCCACCCTAAGAGCCCGGCGCAGCTCCCCAGGAGTTCGATCTCCTTCATCCGGCGGATCAATTCGTCATAAGCCTGTTGTGGCGTGCGGGGCATGGTCCTCCTGATTGCATAAAATCAGACCTAACCCCCTAACCCCCTTCCCCGGAGGGGAAGGGGGAACAGACAGGCCTGCTCCCCCTCTCCCTTCGGGAGAGGGGGCCGGGGGGAGAGGTCTCCTACTTCTGTACTTTATACCCTTCCTTCGGTTGACCCTCGTCGATGATCGTGAACTCCACAGTCACGCGATCCGCTGCGATCTCCGCCCCCTTCACCCCCGCCATCGCCGCGATGATCGCATCCGCCACCCTCCGCTTGACCTCCGGCGTGCGACAGGGCTTCGCCAGCCAGTTCACGGTTACGTTCGGCATAGGAACCTCCTCGATGTGATGATGCTGCTGTAGGGGCGGGTTGAAAACCCGCCCCTACTTCAAATACGCCTTCTCCACCTTGCGCAGCGCCTCCAGGATGTCTTTGACCTCCTGGTCTCCATAGTTCTCGTGCACGGAGATGTTGAAATGCGTCTCCGCCGCCTCCACGGCGTTGGGGCACGGGAAGGTCGCGTTCCGGTCCCCCTTGTAGAGGTCGCACGTCCAGGGGTATCCGCTCTTCCCGAACACGTTCCGCTCCCGGAACCACTTCGCCTCCGACGGGATGTGCCGGTAGGTGGGGTTCACGGGGATGCCCTCGGCGGCCACGGCCTTCGCAAACGTCACCTTGTCCACCCTGATCCGGTCCAGATGCGCCCGGATGCGCAGGAACCAGTAGACCGACTCCGCCCCCTTCGGCTCCCACGCCGCGCCCACGGCCACCAGCCCCGCCAGCCCCTCATGGATGGCGTTCACGACCCTCCTCCGGCGGGCGTTCATGTCCGGCAGCTTCCGGAGCTGCGCCCGCCCGATGGCCGCCGACAGGTCGTTGCCGTTCAGGTTCAGCCCGGCCACCACGTTCGTCGGGGAGTCCGTGTTGAACGGTTTCCCCCGGTCGGAGAACCGCTTCGCCCGCCAGTAGAGGTCCTCGTCCTTCGTGAACACCACGCCCCCCTGCGCGCCCGTGGCGTGGTGCTTGCCGCTCATCGTAGAGAACGCCCCCAGGTCGCCCATGCTCCCGACCGGCCTCCCCTTGTAGCGCGCCCCGTGCGCCTGGGCGCAGTCCTCGATCACCGGCAGGTTGCGCGACCGGGCGATCTCCAGGATCGGGTCCATGTCCGCCGGCTCCCCGGCGATGTGCGCCACGATGATCGCCCTCGTGTGCGGCGTCAGCACGGCCTCCAACTCGTCCGGCCCCATGTTGTAAGAGCCCGGATGGGCGTCCGCCACCACCGGGATGCAGCCGAGCAGCGGAATCGGCATCACCCCGCCGGGGTCCGTGATCGGCGGCGCCACCACCTCGCTCCCCGCGTCCAGTTGCAGCGCCCCCAGCGCCGTGTAGATGGACGCGGTGCCGGAGTTGACCAGGTCCGCGTAGCCTCCCCCCAGGAACTCCGCGAACTCCCGTTCGTAGGCCTGCTCCTCCGGCCCCCCGTACCCGAACACGCCCCCCGTCTCGATGGCCCTGTCGAACAGCGCCATCGCCGCCTGCTTCTCCTCCTCCCCGAACAGACGCCGGGGCGGAAACGGCGTCTTCCGGACCTTCTCCCCGCCCTCAATGGCTAACACGGATAGCCCTCCTTGTAGGTTCTGTGTAGGGGCGGCCGGCCGGTCGCCCCTACTTCCCCGCCTCCGGCCTGCTCCCCGCCTCAATCGACAGCGTTACCTTCACGTCGTCCCCCAGCATCAGCTTCCCCACGCCCAGCGGCTTGTTCCAGTTGATCCCGATGTCCTTCCGGTTGATCGTGACCGTGGCCTCAAACCCGGCGACGGTCCTCCCCCTCGGCCCCGGCCCGATGCCCAGGACCTCCACGTCCAGCGTGACCTCCTTCTCCACGCCGTGCATGTTCAGCGTCCCCGTCACGAGCAGTTTCTCCCCCTCCTTCTTGACGCCCTTGCTCTGGAACGTGATGTCCGGGTACTTCTCCACCTCGAAGAAGTCGGCGCTCTTCAGGTGCGTGTCCCGCTTCTCGTTGTCCGTGTTGATGCTCGCAGCGACGATCCTGGCCGTGACCGAGGACTTCTCAGGCTCCTCGGGGTCATAGGTGATAGACCCCGACACCTGCGTGAACCGCCCCTTCACCTGGCTGAAGATGTGCCGGATGCTGAAGGTGGCCGACGAATGCGTCCCGTCGACCTCATAGGTCTCGGCGCGAACCCCCTGGACAGCGATCACGAAGGTCAACGCGACAGCAAGGAACAGAGACTTCCTCATGAAAAGACACTCCTTTTGTTGAGGTTTTTAACGGACCCAACCCCCCAACCCCCTTCCCCGAGGGGGAAGGGGGAGCAGGCAAATCTCTCCCCTCTCCCTACGGGGGAGGGGACGGGGGAGGGGTCTTCATCTCACGTCTCACGTCTCACATGCGTCTCGATCACCGTCTCCAGGGCGATGAGGTGCGCCCGGACCCGGCGCTCCATCGCCTCCCCGGTGGGCGTCTCGGAGGTCAGCAGATGGTCGGTATACCGGTTGAACAGGGCGATGGGGATGCCCTCCCCCCGCCGCGCGACCTCCGCATCTAAGTCCGGGTAGACCACACCGGCCCGCGCCTCCGCCCCCTCGATGCAGGGGTTCGTGTTCACCGGGCAGACGGCGGAGACCCGGCGGACGAGGTCCGGCCCGATCAGCGCCGCCCCCCGTCGCAGCTCATACAGATAGTATCCGGGGCTCTCCCAGTCCTCGTGCAGGTCTATGGCCGCCTCGAACCGCCGCCCCGCAATCAGCCGGCGGAGAACCTCGACCTCCGGGACATCGTCCCGCAAAAAGGCCCAGTTGATGTCCACGTCCTGCCGGTTGTGCCGGGTGTTGTGGACGTAGCCGTAGGGGTTGAAACAGGGGATGACCTCAAACCGGAGCGCATCCAGCCACGGGCCCTGGTCCCGGCTCAGGAAGGCCAGCGCCGCCTCGACGCCGGCAGGCTCATCCCCGTGCGTGCCCCCGATGATAAGGGCGGTGGGCAATTCGGCATCGCCGGAGGAGAGCGTGACGCCAAAGACCGGATGGCCCTCGACATCCCCCAGAACCCGGCGCTGAACGTGGGGCTGGCTCAGGCCCTCGACCCGGCGCACAATGTCGTCGTAATTTCTCATGAGGGTTCTATAACATACGCAAATCCCCCCCCCTTTGTCAATCCGCACGTCAAATACCGCTTGACAAAGGCCGGGGGGTAATCTATAATCAGCCATGCCCATTTTCTTCACTACACCTTTGAAACGCCCCTTCGTCACATCGCTCGTCTTTGCCTGCCTCCTCTCCCTCGCCTGCCAGAGCCGTGAAGCCTACCGGCTTGCGGAGAGGGCCTCGACCCACGAGCAGGCCGGCAGACTCCGGGACGCCGCGGCGGCCTACGAACAGGCGTCGGCCCTCAGCCCTGAAGACCCCTATCTGCTGGCGAAGGCGGGCGTGGCGAACCTGCGGGCGAATCAGATCGAGGCGGCCCTCCCCTACCTGAAAAAGGCGCACGAACTCGCCCCGGACTACCTCGCCCCCCTCCAGGGCCTGGCGCGGGCCTATGCGGCGACGCAAGACACGCAGCGGGCCGTCGAGACGCTGAAGCGCATCTCTGCCCTGTCGTCCGGAGACGCCGTCGCAAACGCCGAGGCCGGGCTGATGTACAGAAGCCTGGGGCGTCCTGAGGAGGCCCTGAAGGCATTCGAGGAGGCCCTGAAGGCGGACCCGGGCCTCCACCAGGCGCACGCGGAGCTGGGGACGCTCTATTACGAGCGCCGGGACTACGACAGGGCAGAGCAGGCCTACAAAATCGCGCTCCGGCTCAACCCCTACGACGCCCGCACCCTGAATAACCTGGCCTGGATGTACGCCGAACAGGGCGTCCATCTGGACGAGGCCCTCAAACTCTCCCTCCTCTCCCTGAGGCTCGACTCCGATCAACCTGCCTATATCGACACGCTGGCCGAGATCTACTACCGGAAGGGGGACCGTGAGCAGGCCATCGACTGGATCCGGCGGGCGATCTCCATAGCCCCCGACGTCGAGCACTACCGGAGACAGTTCAGGAAATTCCTCGCAGGCGGCGGTCAAAAGGTGTGAGGAGAAGAGGACGCCATGGCAGAAGAGAGAGCGACCCCGTTCAAGTACCTCCCCCTCATCCTGTTCATCCTGGCGATGCAGAGCACCGTGGTCTACTACTTCCTGGACCGGGCCATTCCGAAGCCGGAGCAGCAGATCGCAGCGGAGGCCAAGGAGGAGAAACCGACGACGGAACAGATCCTGCTGCATCATCCCTTCATGGTCAAAGGGATCGAGCCTGTGACGGTGAACCCGGCGCAGGACGAGATGGGGCACCTCGTTCAGGTGGCCGTGCAGCTCGGCGTGGATGCCTCGTCGGCCAAACACCAGGCGGAGGAGAACAGGACGAGGGTGCAGGACAGCGTGACGAGGGTGTTCGTGCCGCGCACCCTCGAACAGATTCGAAGGCCGGCCCACGAGGAGGTGAAAGAGGCCATCAGGGATGAGCTGAACAAGTGGCTCGGCGGACACGTGGTGGAGGTCTATTTCACGAAATTTGTGATTCAGTAGGGGCGGCCCGGAGCTTACCCTGAGCGAAGTCGAAGGGTGGCCGCCCATCTTTCCAGGTGTTCCATGCCCAATCCCGACGCGACATACACCGACCCGGAATGGGGAAACGTCCTCCGGCGAAAGGAGACGACCGAGGAGTCCATCCCGTCGATCCTGAAGAGCCTCCCTATGTTCGAGACGCTGACAGCGCCCGAACTCGTGAAGGTGGAGCGGATCGTGCATCGGCGG
>Ga0156186_1148_pt1 | contig 9671 bp, 10 predicted proteins | sample RifCSPlowO2_12_FD_107839 | JGI IMG/M metagenome (GOLD analysis project Ga0156186, IMG submission 107839) | Candidatus Handelsmanbacteria bacterium RIFCSPLOWO2_12_FULL_64_10
AGCTGCTTGTTATGAACGGCCATCTCGCGGGCCGTGACGGCGTCGGAGCCGGCCTTTGTCGCCAGGTTTCTGGCCCGGTCGTAGGCCCTGAACCAGACGAACCGACGCCCCTGGCGGGCCATCTCCCGCCGGGCGGCCTCCAAAGACCCTTCGGATGCCGTCAGGGCCTCCGGGGCATAGCGCGCCGCCCCTGCGCGACGGGCGATGCCCAGCTTGAGCCGCGCCGCCTCCATCTCCCGGACGGGTAACTCGGCGCACCCCCCTGTCAGCAGAAACCCTCCGACGGCTGCCCAGAGGCACAACCGCCGGCGCGATGATGATGTTTTGACCCAGCGCATCCTTCGACCATTTTTAGAATATACAGGGGAGAGACGAGAGGGAGATTTTCGGGGAATAGAGCGCAAATTGTGTGCCAACTTGAAACTAGAGGTCAGGTATCGGACCTCTGGGGGGAGATCCGATACCTGACCGATTGCAACCTCCTGCTACTTCTTCACCTTAGGCTTCCACTTCGGGTGCTTCTCCTGGTACTTCGCGATTGCCGCATCCACCTGGCTCTTCACGTTGTCGGCGGAAGACTTGATGGCCACGGCCTTGTCCTTAGCGCCGAAGAAGTCCTCGCTGGAGATGGCCGATTCGACGCCGGGAACCTGGGCCTCGATGCCGGCGATGTCGGACTTCATCTGCGCGATGTCCGCCTTGTTGTCCTTGCCAACCGGGGCCGTGTCGAGGGCCTCTTTTGCGGCTGTGACTGCGGCCTTCGCCTCGTTCAGGGCGGTCTCGGCCTCGGCCTTGGCCTTGGCCTTGTTCTCCCTGGCCAGCGTGGCCACGTGCTCGGCGTTGGACTTGGTGGCCAGCGCCGTCTGCTTCACGCGATCGTAGCTCCGGAACAGGGCGAACTTGTTCTTCTGGACTTCCAGCTCCGTTGAGATGGCCCTGATCGAGTCCTGCAGGGCCTGATATTCCGCAGAGGCGTATTTGGGCGCCTCGGCCTGTTCAGCAGCCTTCACAGACGCCTGCGCCGCATCGATGTCGGCCTGCGGGGGCTCCGCACAGCTGGACACGAAAGCGGCGACCGCCAGAACCAGCATGAGCAAGGGTGTGCGCTTCATATGTAAGATTCATCCTCCTGAATGGTACTCTTGATTCACCTTCCGGTCATCACAAGCCTGACCGGTGACTCCGCTCCAAAACTCGCCAGGCCGGGCCTGCGTCGAACCCCGGCGCGACGAGAATCCTGTGTTCCACCACCACCACCGCCCCACAACAGCTACGCCATGCCTGCCCTCACCTCCTTCTAATGACCAGGATTTTACGTGCGATGGAACGACCCGGCCCCCTCCGAGACGTCCCTCCTTGGACCTGAGTGCACGTAGGCTGCCTATGGCATCTGCGCCGCCAGCACAACCCGTGCCTCCCCCCGTCTCATTCGAAAAACGATGAGGTCGCCCTCCTGGACGCGCTCCAGAATCCTCTTGTAGTCCGTCTGAGAACGGAGCGCCCTCTGGTTGATCTCCAGGATCAGGTCTCCCCACTGGAAACCCGCCTCCGCAGCCGCACTGCCGGGTTCCACGTCCGTCACCAGGACCCCGTGTTCCCCTTCGTAGCCCATACTCCGGGCCACGTCCGCCGACAGGTCTTCCACATCCAACCCAAAGTTGTCCACGTCGGAGGGGGGGGGCTTGGACATCGTCTGGTCGGGGGCCTGGCCGATGACGAGCCGCACCGAAAACTTTTCCCCATTCCGCACGACGCCCACTTCAGCCTCCTGTCCTGGCCGGGCTGTGGCGATCCGGTTCGTGAGCCAGGCCCTGTTCGCCACCTCCTTGCCCTCGAACGAGGAGATGACGTCATAGGGGCGTATCCCCGCCCGGTCCGCAGGGCCTCCGCGCTCGACATCGGAGACCAGGACGCCCGTGGAGACGGCCACTTTGAACGCCCGCATCAGCGGTTCGTCCATATCCTGGAACGACAGGCCCGCATACCCCCGGACGACGCGCCCCCTGGAGATGAGGTCTTCCGCAATTCGACGGGCCATGTTGATGGGGATCGCAAAGCCCACGCCGCGATACTCGCCGTCCTGGATGCCCATGGCCGTGTTCATCCCGACGACTTCCCCGTGCAGGTTGACGAGCGCCCCTCCGCTGTTGCCCGGGTTGATGGCCGCATCGGTCTGGATGAAGTCCTCATACTCGGCGACATCGAGGTTGGAACGCCCCTTGCCTCCGACGACGCCGACCGTGAGCGTATGGCTCAGGTTAAACGGGTTTCCGACGCTCAACACCCACTCTCCCACCTCCACTTTGTCGGAGTCTCCCAGTTTCGCCACCCGGAGGCCGTGTGCGCTGGCGCTCAGCACCGCCACGTCGGTGTAAGGATCGCTGCCCATCAGGGTCGCCCTCAATCTCCGCCCGTCTGAAAGGACCACGGTCAGGCTCTTGCTTCCCTCCACCACGTGGTTGTTTGTCAGAATAACCCCATCCTCCCGGATGACGATGCCCGATCCCATGCTTCTGCGCCCCTGTTCCACGATCTTCGGGGCCCTTCTGGACGCCGACGAGGAGAAGGCCGACTCTCCGATCACCGACACCACGCAGGGGTCGACCGTTTTGAAGACCTCCGAGAACGCCCGGCTCATCTTCATCGCCACGGCCACGTCAGAGGGCGACGCCTCGGACCCGGAGAGAGACGGGGCGGCCAGCGAGGCAGGGATCTCCCGGGTCACGTTGCGATGCGTCAAGAGAACGCCGGCAAGCGCCACGGCGCACAGGATGGCGATCAGCTTCCAGAAAGCGAGAAACGGCTGGCTCAGCGCCCGGGCATCCTTCGTCTCGACCTGCGTGGCCATCCGAATGAATCACCCTCCGAATCCTAAGTTCTCCGCCCGCTACCCTGCCAGGCTCCGCGCGCGGAGAGAGGTCGTCGCCTCCAGCACCTTTTCGATGCGACCGAGGCGGCTTTCGATACGTTCCAGGCGGCGGTCCAGGTCATCCACCTGTTTCTGCAGGTTGAACAGGAAAGGGCCTGCAAACCGCACCAGTTTGGCAATGGTCACGACGACTTTTGCATCCATCGTCTCGCTGTCGATGGCTTCGTGAAGATGGAGGACCAGGTCGTCGAAATTTTTGCGATGTCCCTCGTCGATCGGCATGGTCTCTCCGCGACAGATGGGTGTGTTATCGCCGGCCCTGACCGTGGCCCTGCGTCTGAACCAGGTCCTCCGCCAGGGGGGGCGCAGGAAGGCCGCTGTAGTATTCCTGTCGGTTGTGAATCACGTCCAGCGCCGCCAGAAATTCCGGGTAGAAGTTTCTGGAGGCGAAGCCGAACCTCTTGCCCTTGTATCGCTGGATGATGGTGGCGATATCCCGGGTGCCGAGGGTCTTCACCGCTTTAGCCATTCCACCGGGGCCGTGGTTGTAAGCCGTGATCGCCAGGGGCCAGGTGCCCAGGAAGGCGTGATTCTCCTTCAGAATCTTAGCCGCCGCTCTCGTCGACTTAAACGGGTCCCGGCGCTCATCGACCCGGCGGTTGATCCTGAGAAAACGCCTTCCGGCCGGGCGCGTGATCTGCCAGAGGCCCGCAGCGCCGGCCTTGGAGGAGGCCCGCACGTTGAACGCAGACTCGATGAAGGGCAGGACGGCCAGGGAGTCGGAGACACCGTGCGACCGGAGGATCTGACGGATCTCCTCCAGGTAAGGCTTTGACGCGATCAACCCGCGCTCAAACCTGTCTCGCTGGCCCACCTGAAGGCGGAGCGTCTCCAGGGCGCGGCGGTAACGGGGTCTGTCGGTCGTCTTCCCCAGGGCCGTCCAGACCCGCAGGTCATCCCCGACCAGCCTGGCCGTGTCGGCCTGGCCGTTCGCGAATCGCTCCAGCGCCCTCTGGTAGCGGGCGAGGATCGACTTCTGCGCTCGCTGCCGCTCCCGGTCCCGGCCCGACTCCGCCCTGCTGCCCAGCCCCTCCACGCCGTAGACGACGGTCAGGTTCTCGCTGTCGTGCACAACCCCGTGATCCGTCCCGTAGACAGCGAACACCCGCTTCCAGAATTCAACCGCCTCTCTCAGTTCCGGCGGCCTCGGGAAGAGAACCGCAGGCTGTTCCGCAAGCGCGAGAGATGGAATGACGAGCGCAACGAACAGGACCAGGGGGAGAGGCCGCACCGATATCCTCCGTATCCTCCGTGTCAAAGTCGGGAAGCAGTCCCAATGGGGGCGTCTAAAGGTCGCTACCTGCGTCTGGACGCCCCGCTCCCGGGCGCAGACCTCAGGTCTCTGAGCTTTCTCTTGGCCTGACCGGCCTCCTCAGAGTTCGGGTAGTCCTTGATCAGCGCCTGAAGGCGTCGGACGCCGTTCGTCCGGTCATTCACCTCCAGGAGGGCAGAACCCAGCTTGAGCAGGGCCGCCGGGACCTTTTCGCTGTTCGGGTGGTCCGTGATCACCCTCTGGAACGAATCGATGGCCCTGACAAAATCCCTCTGGTTGTAGTAGCATTCCCCCAGCCAGTAACGGGCGTCGTCCGCCAGATCGCTCTTCGGAAAATTCTCCAGGAGCTGGGAGAATTCCGAGATCGCCAGGGGGTAATTCTCGGCCTTCATGTCCTCGGAGGCCAGGTCGTAGAGCCCCTGTTCGTCCGAGATGAGCGAAGGGCGTGGGGGGGACGCCGAAGCGGTGTCGGCGGGGCCGGAGGAGGGACGCCCGGAGGGGGCCACCCTGCCTCCGCTGTAGAGGCGGACCGCCTCCAGCCCTTTGGCCAGGTCCGCCAGCCGGCGGGCCGTCTCATCCAGCTTGGCCTCCACCCGTCGCACCCGCTGCTTGACGTCATCGCCGTCCGTCGAAAGGTCGGCCCACTTTCGGTGGGACTCACCCCCCTGCGCCCGCAAGAGGCTGTCCAGGGATACCACCTGTCGCGACAGGGCCTGGACCTGATCCTCCACGCGGAGGACGTCGGCCTGGACGCCTTTGACCGCTCCCCCTGTGGCGCAGCCCCCCGACAGCGAAGTCAGGGATATGAGGATCAGACCCCAGGCGGATCGAAGGGATGTCAGGCGCATCATTCTCCCCTCACGGGGCCTTGGATTCCGTCGTTTTAAACTCGACGCGGCGGTTTTTGGCCCAGGCCGATTCGTCGTGGCCGGAGTCCGCCGGGCGCTCTTTCCCGTAGCTAACCGTGGTCAGCCGCTTGGCGTCGACCCCCGCCTTCGCCAGGAAGGACCTGGCGCTGTCCGCCCGCTTCTGTCCGAGCGCCATGTTGTATTCGATCGTCCCGCGCTCGTCGCAGTGCCCCTCGATGGTGGCCTGGAGATCGGGCCGGGCCTTCAGCTTCTCGGCGTTCTTCTCCAGCGCCGACTTCTGGTCGTCGCGAACGTTGTATTTGTCGTAGTCAAAGTAGGTGGGCGCCAGCCTGCGGGTCTCTGCCTCTGCCTCCGCCTTGGCCCTGGCCTCCGCCTCTGCCATGGCCCTGGCCTCTGTCTCCGCCTTGGCCTTGGCCTCTGCCTCTGCCTTGGCCTTGGCCTCTGCCTCTGCCTTGGCCTTGGCCTCTGCCTCCGCCTTGCGCCTGGCCTCCTCCTCCGCCCTCAACTGCTCCGGCGTCTTCTTCGTCGTCTGCTCAGTAGTTGCGCATCCAGAGGCGAGTACCCCTGCTGTCGCAATCGCAAAGACCAGGGTGCATCTGACGAACATCCGTGTCACGTCGATCTTCATTGTTTCCCTCCTTGATCTATGACCTTGTGGACGGCTTACTCGGAAAGCCTCTTTCGTTCGTCAAACAGACCTTCTTGGAGATCTCCTCTTTTTTCCCCTCTCAGTCCCCCCCCTCCTGGCGAGGCGCGGGCGACCACGCGGGCGAGGAGTTTCCCCCCCCCGAAGTCAATCGCCGCAGGTTGGTTCCATCCCAGTTCATGACATAGATGTCATCCCCTCCGTCCCGGTTGGAGCAGAAGGTGATCTGCAGACCGTCGGGCGACCAGGACGGATTCTCGTTGCTTCCGCCGGCGGTCAGGCGGAAGGGCGTGCCCCCTTCCACTTCCATCACGTGGACGTCAAACCCGTCGAACCCCCGGCGCACAAAGGTGATTCTCCTTCCGTCCGGGGACCAGCGCGGGGACCCCTCGTAGGCGTCAGGCTCCCAGGTCAGGCGGCGGATGTTCGATCCATCAGCGTTCATGATATAAACCTGAGGCGTGCCCGCCCGGTCCGACGTGAATGCGACCTTCTGGCCGTCGGGGGACCAGGAGGGCTCCGTATCCCCCTCGGGGTGGTCCGTCCCCCGCCGCGGCCGCCACCCCGACACGGAGATGGTGTAGAGGTCGATGTTGCTCTCGTCGTTGATGCTGAACAGGATCTGCCTCCCGTCGGGCGACCAGGCCGGAGAGGTGTTGAATGTCGAGGACGTGCGGACGGGGGTCGCCGCCCCCGACAGCGCGTCCACGATGAAGAGGTCCCATCTCTGCTGGCGCAGGGAGGAGTAGACGATGCGCCTCCCGTCGGGCGACCAGGCCGGAGAGCGGTTGATGGTTCGGTCGTCGGTCAGCGGACGAAGGCCGTGACCGTCGTAGCCCATGAGGTAGAGCTCTTTGTGACCCCTCACGGCGGACACGAAGGCGATCTGGGACGAGGCCACCCCCTGCTGACCGGTGAGGCTGTAGACGATGTCGTCGCTCAGCCGGTGGGCGACGCCCCGCACCCGCTCCCGGTCCACCCGGTAGGCTTTGCCGATCAGGAGTTTCCCATCCGGCAGCCGATACAGGGTGGCGTAGAGCTCCAGGCCGTCCGGTTTTTGCCGGACCAGACCCCGCACGAGCGCCCGCGCGCCGGCCGCGGACCACCGGTCCAGAAGGGTCCCCTGCCCCGTGGTGTCCGCCCGCGCGGAGTCGGCCAGCACCTCAAAGCGCGCGGAGTTCCGGAGGTCCTCAGAGAGGACGGCGAAGATCGCCTCGGCGATCTGGTTCAGCGCAGCGTCCGACGTGTCCCGCGAGAAGGGGGTCAGGGCGAGGGAGATGACCGACCGCCTGCTCCCCTTCACGCCGAGGTGGACCACCGGGGCGACGCCGGTGTCGGGCCTGGCGGGCGCCGGCGCGGGCTGGGCGAACGCCTCATCCCCGGGCGACAGACAGACAGCCGACAGAAGGAGTATAAGACCGATATATCTAAAGATGTCTGAAGTCCAGAGTCCGAAGTCCGAGGCCCGCTTCAATCGTCCCACGCGACACCCCTGTTCGGCTGCGTTTTTAGTATTCAAAATCGAAATAGACACCGAGATTATCGCCCCGGAACCCCTCCGGCAGGGGCGACAGGGGATTGGCGCGGACGACGGCGTCCAGGGCCGAGCGGTCGAACGGGAGCGATCCTGAGGAGGCGTCCACCCTGAAGTCCGTGATCGTCCCGTCCCTCAGGATCCTGAAGAAGACCGTCGCCTTCAGCGTCCCCTGGGCCAGGGGCTCCTCCCAGTGGTCCTGTATCCGGATGACGAGGCTGTCGAGGTAGCCCGGATAGGGGAACACCAGATCCCCCTCGATCCTCAGGCCCCCGCCTCCGCCTCCCGGCGTTCCCTTGTCTCCGGCAGTCCCCTGAGACCCTTCCTCCTGAGGCTTCTGCTTGGGGGTCCGGGCGGGCTTTTTCGTGCCCTTCGGGGCGAACGGGTCGTTGGACGGGGCGGCCTCCACCTTCAGGCCGGTCCGGGGCTTGGCCCGGACCACGTCTGTCTTGGGGGTCGGCCGGGACGGTTTTGAAGGGTCTCCTTTCGGCTCCGACCACCCGAATCCGCCCTTTCTGCCGGGCGGCCCCACAATCTCCACCCCGTAGGCCCTCACGGGCGGCCCCAGGACCCTGCCCCCTCGCTCCGTCCCCCAGATCAGGACCGCCATGCCTCCGAGGTGCAGGATCAGCGAGATCAGGATCGACCGTCTCATCTGCCCTTCGACGCCTCGGTGACGATCTCCTCGACCAGGCCCAGCCTGTTGACGCCGGCGGACTTGATCTTGCCGACGATCTCCACGACCCTGCCGTAGGGCACCTGTTCGTCGGCCCTCAGGAAGACCGGGCGATCCCCGATGCGAGCGCGAACCGCCGCGAAGCGGGCCTGGAAGTTGGCGAAGGTCACGCGCTCCTGGTCGATCTGCACGACCCCGTCACGGGTGATCGTTACGACCACCCCCTCCTGAATCTCCGCCTGCCCCACGGTGGACTTCGGGAGGGTCACGGCCAGCCACTGCTGGATGGACGGGGCGGTGACCATAAAGATGATCAAGAGGACCAGCATGACGTCCACCAGGGGCGTCACGTTGATCTCGGACAGGACCGACCGTCGACGCCCGGTCCGCCGGATTCCGGCAGTCACGACCGCACCCCGGCGGGGATCGTGGCCGCCATCTCCACGGCAAACTGGTCCGCCGCGCGCTGGATGGCCTCGATCCTGCCCAGGAGGTAGTTGTAAGCGATGACCGCCGGGACCGCCGCCGCCAGGCCCATCGCCGTGGCGATGAGGGCCTCGGCGATGCCGGGGGCGACCACCGCCAGGTTGGCCGAGCCCCGGATGCCGATGTTCTGGAAGGAGCCCATAATCCCCCAGACCGTCCCGAACAGCCCGATGAAGGGGCTGACGTTTCCCACGGTCGCCAGGAAGATGAGGTTCCTTTCGAGGTTGGCCATCTGCTCTGCGGCGGCCACGTCCAGCGCCCGCCGGAGGTCCTCACGGTCGCCGGACCAGAGGCCCTGCCCCCCCTCTCCGTAGATCAGTTCGTATCCGGCGCGAAACACCCCGCACAGCGGAGAGTGCTTCAGGGCGCGGCTGCCCTTGTAGACCTCCGAGGCCTCCGCCCCGGACCGGAAGAGTCTCAAGAATCTGGCTGACTCCTGACGGATGCGCTTGAGGTCGGCCAGCTTGCGTCCGATGATGGCCCACGAGATCACGGAGAAGAGGAACAGGATCAGGAGCACTCCCTGGACCATAGGTCCAGATCCTGCAATCAGGCCCCAGATGTCGTGAGACAGTTCGTTTCCTATCATAGATGATGAATCAGTTCAGAACTGAAGTCCCGAATCGGACCGCCGCCGCTGAAGGGACGCGGCAGGCTCCCTGGCAAAACGGTCTCGAAAATGCCCCCCCTGCACCTGCGCCTCGTCTCTCCGGTCCTCCTGCTGGCTGACATAGACAGGGAAGCGCTCTGTCCCGGCCTTGAACGCCACGCGCTCTCCGCCGGACAGCGAGTCCGACAGGGCATTTCCGGTACTCAGGTAGTTGAACACGATCCCGTCGGGCACCGCGAAGTCCCGAACGGGCCTCCCATCGAGGACCTCCTTCATGAAGTTCAGCCAGATGGGGGCTGCCACGTGTCCGCCCGTGTAGTTCGACCCCAGGGGGCGACGGTCGTCGTAGCCCACCCAGACGCCTGCCGCAAGCTCCGGCGTATAACCGGCGAACCAGACGTCGGTCAGGCCGTTGGTGCCCGTCTTCCCCGCCGCCGGCCTGCCGAGCGCTTTGACCTTAGAGGCCGTGCCTCGCTGAACGACCGCCTGGAGCATGTTGGTCATCACGTAGGCCGTCTGCGGAGAGATGGCGTATTGGGGGGCAGGGGGTCTGGCGGCCCTGCCGGGCGATCCCATCTCCGACCCGGAACTCTCCGGGGCGAAGCCATTCACGAAGCGGCTGTCCTCCAGCACCTCGCCGTTCCGGTC